>Ga0207797_1000128_pt1 | contig 53499 bp, 62 predicted proteins | sample PRCRCaboRojoPR_6_FD_187275 | JGI IMG/M metagenome (GOLD analysis project Ga0207797, IMG submission 187275) | Marine sediment microbial community from Cabo Rojo, Puerto Rico - PR CR 10% Liquid 1 (SPAdes) | ecosystem: Environmental > Aquatic > Marine > Coastal > Sediment | place: Cabo Rojo, Puerto...
GGGCGAGCCGCTACTCTGACCCCGACCCGGCGGGAGGTCGACCGCCGCCCCGGGGAGTCGCCGTCCCGGGGTCGCGTTCGCACGTTTGTACTCGACCGAACGACTTTTACGGACTTCCGCCCTACCGGATCACCACGCCGAATGAACGGAAACACCCCGTACGCAGGGATGCCGGGTATCACGCAGGCCGGCAAGCGCGCACCGGACGACGTTCCGGACCTCACCGCGGATCAGAAGCGCAGTCTCCGCCGGGAAGCAGCGACGATCGCGGCCCGTACCCGAGAATTCCTCCCCGACGAGTACGCCGTCGACGTGGACGTCAGGTCCGGCGTGGCCGGCCCGACGGCGACCGTCGCCGTACATCCGCCCGCCGGACACCCGGTCAGCGCGGGGTTTACCCCCGAGGCGGAGGACATCGAGCACGGCGAGGTCATCCCCGCCGAGGATCGCGACGAGGTCGCCCGGGGGCTCGCGGCCAGCGCCGCGTTGCAGGTGAAACAGGCGATCCAGGACCAGGTCACCCCGACCGCCCGATAACGACCGGGCAGTTCGTCTCCCGGTTCCTCGTTCGAGACGCTCGGACCAGTGACTCGTTTCAGTACGTACGTCGCACCGCCGTGGGTCCGCTTCGGATTCGTCGCCATCTGGGGGCTCGTGCTCCTGTACGCGTCCGTGTCCGACCCGTCCGGTGCGGGCCTCTCCCGGACTGGTCCGTTCGGGGTGCTGGGACTGGACAAGTGGCTCCACGCGGCCGGCTACGCGGCGTTCGCCGTTCTGGTCGCTTATGCGTTCCTACCGCGGTGGCGGGGCACTCGTCGCGGGTTGATCGCGTCGTTGCTCCTGGCCGGCGGGTACGGCCTCGCCATGGAGGTCGTCCAAGGCCCGCTCGCCTACCGGTCGTTCGATCCCGCCGACGCGGTCGCGAACCTGTTCGGTGCACTCGTGGTCGTCCTGGCGGTCGGGCTCGGCTCGCGAGTCCTGGAGAGGCGGTCGCGACGTTCCCGGCCCGAACCCGGCCGCGGCCGATAACCGCGGCCGGACGACGGCGAGGACGACAACCACGGAGGTTATACGGACCCGACCGTTACCCGGGAGCGATGAGCGAGCCGAGCCCCGAGGTCTACGAGCAGGGCAAGGGCATGGACGCCCACAACCAGGTGATGCGGGAGATCCGCGGCCGGAAGGACGAGCAGTACGATCCGCGGGAACCGACCCGTGTCTGGATCGACGAGGACAACACTCCCGACGGCGTCGTCGACTCCCTGACGATCATCCTGAACACCGGCGGCTGTCGGTGGGCGCGGGCCGGCGGCTGTACGATGTGTGGCTACGTCGCCGAGTCCGTCGAGGGCGGGACGGTTCCCCACGACGCGCTCGTCGAGCAGGTCGAGGCCGCCCTGGACCACGAGCGCGAGCACGCCGAAGGGACGCCCGACCTCGTGAAGATCTACACCTCCGGCTCCTTCCTCGACGAGCGCGAGGTGCCCGCGGAAACCCGCGAGTTCGTCGCTGAGACCTTCGCTGACCGCGAGCGGATCGTCCTCGAGAGCCTCCCGGACTTCGTCGAGGCCGGGAAACTCGCCGACTTCACCGACCGCGGACTGGCGGTCGACGTCGCCGTCGGCCTCGAAACCGCCACCGACCGGGTTCGGCACGACTGCGTGAACAAGTACTTCGACTACGAGGACTTCGTCGACGCCGCCGAAACGGCCGCCGAGGCGGGCGCCGGCGTGAAGGCCTACCTGCTCCTGAAGCCGCCGTTCCTCTCGGAGGCCGAGGCCGTAACCGATATGAAGCGGTCGATCCGGCGCGTGGCCGACCTCGACGCCATCCACACGATTTCGATGAACCCGACCAACGTCCAGCGGTACACGATGGTCGACGAACTGTACTTCCGGGACGGGTATCGACCCCCCTGGCTCTGGTCGGTCGCGGAGATCCTGCGCGACACCACGGACGTGGACGCCATCGTCGTGTCCGACCCCGTCGGCCACGGCTCGGATCGCGGCCCGCACAACTGCGGCGAGTGCGACGACCGGGTCCACCGCGCGATCGAGGACTTCGATCGCCGGCAGGACCCCTCGGTGTTCGAGCAGGCGAGTTGCGAATGCGAGGACACGTGGACCGCGGTGATGGACCGCGAGCGAAGCTACGGGATGCCGCTGGCCGAGTGAACGGGTGGGTTTTCGCCCCGCTACCGCTGTCATCGCGGCCGGATCTGGTACCGGCCCGTTCAGATTGGACCGCCTACCCCGCCGAGTTTCGTGAACCCGGCGTCGGCGATCGACCCGCCGGGCTCCTCGTCCTCGACGTCGGCTTAGGTCCGCGCCCGTTCGAACCCCTCGAGGACGCCCTGGCCGTCGGTGTGGCCGAGATCCGGGAGCGTCGACCGCTCCGGATGGGGCATCAGGACCGCCGCGTTGTCGCGTTCGCCCAGGAGGCCAGCGACGGCGTGTTTCGACCCGTTGGGGTTGGCGGCCTCGGTGACCCGCCCGTCGGCGTCGCAGTATCGGAGAAGGATTCGATTCTCGGCCTCGAGTCGTTCGAGGGCGTCATCACCGATTTCGAACCGGCCCTCGCCGTGGGCGATCGGGAGTTCGAGCACCTCGCCGTCCTCGTAGGCCGCGGTCCAGGGCGTGTCGGCGTTCTCGACCCGGACGTGAACGCGTTCGCACTGGAACCGGGCGCTCTCGTTGGTGGTGAACGCGCCCTCGGCGATCCCGCTCTCGCAGCCGATCTGGGCGCCGTTGCAGACGCCGAGCATGGGGACGCCGGCCGCGATGGCTTCGCGGACCTCGTCCATGATCGGCGAGTGGGCCGCCATCGCCCCGGCCCGGAGGTAGTCGCCGTAGGAGAACCCGCCCGGCAGGAAGACCCCGTCCGGATCCGGCGGGAGCCCGTCCTCGTGCCAGACGATCTCGGCGTCGATATCCAGGTGTTCGAGCGCGGCCACGGTGTCGCGGTCGCAGTTGGAGCCGCCGAAGCGGACGACCGCAACCGTCACGCCGAGCACCCCCCGGTGTGCGAGGAGAGGGGTGCGGTCGTCGGGGGAGCAACCGTCACGCCGAGCACCCCCCGGTGTGCGAGGAGAGGGACGTGGTCGGAGACGGAGTGGATTGGATGACGGTCGTCATCGTTACTCCCGCTCCGACACCTCGACCTCGTAGTCGTGGATCGTCGGATTGGCGAGCAGCCGTTCGGCCATTCCGTCGGCGCGTTCGCGGGCGGCCGCCGCCGACGCGGCGTCCAGGTCGACCTCGAACCGGTCGGCCGACCGGAGGTCCTCGAGTTCGAACCCCAGTCGCTCCAGGGCCTTCCGGGTCGTCTCGGCCTCGGGGTCGAGCACCCCCTGCTTCAGGCGGACGGTCACGGTGGCGGTGTAGGCGGTCATCGGGTGTATCCGCTCGTTCGTGCCCAAAAATGCTTGTGATTTGCGGACGTGATTGCACGTTCGTGCATACTGGTCCCGAGGACCGGACGACGCGAGCCGGAAGACCGAACGACAGTCGGCCCTACAGGCCGCGCACCGCCGCGACCGCGTCCTCCAGCGGCGGGGCGTCGGGGAAGACGGGTCGATCCGTATAGCGGTTCGTACCCGACCGGTAGAGGTCTGCAGCCACGTCAATCACCGTGGGGTCGAGCGGTGTCGGCTCCCGATCGCATAGCGACTTCCAGTCCGCCACGTCGCGTTCCTTGGCCGTCGCCTTGGCGGCGTCGACGGCCTCGACCCACTCGGGTTGCGTGCGCCTGTGGTACTGGCGGAGGACCTCCTTCGAGATCCGTGTCCCCTCGTAGCTGAAGCGGTTCTCGTCGAAGGTGCCGACGACGTCCGCGACGCGGATCTCGCCGTCGACGTAGAGACACTCGATCTTGCCGTCCTGGTGGGTCATACCGGCGGTCTCGGCCCGGTCGGTGACGATCCGATTGACCTCGCGGGCGATCGACTCCACGTCGGCGAGCGACGCCCGACCGGCGATCCGGTCGGCCTCCTCGCGGTCGAGGTAGCGATCGGACGCCTCGTACTTGGTCGAGAACTCCACGATCGGATTCTCGAGAGCGACCGGTTCGTTCGGCCAGCCCTCGAAGTCGAGCCCGTGATCCGACGGGTCCGTCCGGCGCCGGAGGCTCGATCCGGGGGGCACGTGGTTGCGGAAGACGACCTCCAGGGGAATCAGGTAGTTGTCCCCACCGGCCTCGTGGTAACCGTCGTAGTCGTAGTCGCGACCGTCGTGTGGCAGGTCGGGTACCTGCGTCAGGTCGATGGCCATCTCCCGGGGCGGTTCAGTCGCTTCCTCGAAGGGCACCACCTCGCCGTCCTCGACGACGCCCCGGTAGTGCGTGGGGACGCCCTCGTTTTCGAGCACCTCGAAGTTGAACGCCCCCATCGAACAGAGACTCGCCCCCTTGTCCGGGATCGCATCGGGCATCGGCCCCCAATCGAACACCGAGTAGGCGTTCGTGAAGTAGAACGCGCCCTCGCCGAGCGCGTCCGCGGTCGGTTCCCGCACGACGCGGAATTCCTTCACGCTCGTCACGCGAACCACCGGCGTCGGTCCGGTTCCGCGTCCGTCCCTGTCGACCGGTTCATCGTGACCACCGTCCGGAGTGCATGGGAGAGACTCCGGACGGCCCCCGTAAAGAAAGTTGCACTCCGGGCCGGAGCGATCCTCGGCCCCTCGTCCGGGATCGCGTCGGAAACGGTCCGGACGATCTCCCCCGGTTCGTCCAATCGTCCGGATCGACGACCTCAGTCCCGTCCGACGTCGACCCGTCCGTCATTGACGACGAGTTCGAACCCCTCGTCCTCGAGCCACGCCGCCGCCCGTCCCTCGCCGTGCAACAGCACTTCGACGAGGTCGGCCGGTTCGTCGACGTCGGTCGAGAGCCGATAGGAATCGACGACGCTCGGGTCGATCCCGGCCTCGCTCGCGATCCGGCGGTGATCCCTGAACGACGCACCGTGGAAATCGACGTGAAACGCCGGCTCCCGGACCACGAGCGCGTTCGTCCCGCCGCCCCGGCCGGGAACGAGCACGACCGGGCCGTCGGCGTCGAGTAACCGTTCGACGGCGTCGGGAACGGCCAGCGCCAGGTCGCCCATCACGATCGCGAGGGGCACGTCGGCCGCGCCGAGACGATCGTTGATCGCCGGCGTGAGCGAACGCTCGTCGACCGTGACGGGGACGCCGACGTCGACGTCCGCGGTCGCCAGGACGGCCGGTTCGCCGCCGGCGGATCGAACCGCGTCGAGAACGTCACGGAGCATCGCCCGGGCGAACGCGGAGCGTTCGGGCCCGTCGAGAACGCCGCTCAGGCGGGTTTTCGGCTCACGGGCGTCGAACGGAACGACCACGCGCATTGGCGAAAACGGACGGGTTACATCCGGCTATAGTCGTCTTGCTGCTGGCGATACCAGTAGACGCCGCCGACGACGATCAGGAGGCCGACGAGGGCGATCCCGCCGTACATGAGCAGGGTGTTGCGTTGCTGTCGGGACTCCGCGCTACTTTCGGCCGATTCGGCGGCGTCGATGGCCCCTTCGGCGTTCGAGATCGCCTTGTCGAACTGGCCGATCTCGTAGAAGTCGATCGCCGTCGAGAGCTTGTCGTTCGCGCTCGAGACCGACCCGCCCGCTTCCTCCGCGTCCTCGATGGCCGATTCGGCCTGCCCGATCTTGGTCCTGGCCTCCTTGCTTTCGGGCGTGTAGTGGTGGGTCGACCACGTGCCGATGTCGTTGCTCGTGCCGCCCTGGCGCTCCTGGGTGAGGTGGGCGATCATGAACGTCTCCTCCTCCGGGTACGTGAAGTTCCCGGGCTGCGGCACGGTACCCGTCACTTGGACCTGGAGTTCGCTCACGTTGCCGTTCGCCCGGAACGGGCCCGCAGTCACGTCCTGGCCGTCGACCTGGGTCACGTCGACCGTGTTCCCCAGGTCGTCCCTGTGTTCGATCGTCCAGGTCGCGTTCTCCAGTTCGGTCTCCCCGCCGAGGCTCCACTCGGTGAACTGGGGATCCCGGTACAGTTCAGTCAGGGTAAACGAGACGGTGATCTTCTGACCGGCCTCTGCCTCCTCGGGTACGTCCTCCTCCGGCATGTCGATGGCTCCGGCTGTCCCGGCCACCGCCCCGACCACGAGCGCGGCAACGAGGAACAGCCCGACCAGCTTAGAAGAGCGGCTCGAGCTCATCGTCGTCATCTTCGACTAATTCCTGTAAGTTCTCTTCGCTTTGCGATCGGATGTCCTCGATGTTGTCCTGGGCCTCGATGGCTACCTGCTGGAGTTCCTTGATTCGGGGGACGTCGTTCACGCCGGAGAGGAGGATCGCCGAGGCCACCTGGGGCTCGTTGATCGGGTAGTCGCCGCCGCGGACCTCCATCGACCCGGTCTGCTCCTCGATCCACTTGCGGCCGCGCTCGATGCCCTTCCGGTTCAGGTGTTCGGGCGGGCCGGCCATGACCAGCAGGGCTCGCTCGGTCCCCTCGATCTCGCAGGGAAGGGTCAGCCTGCCCAGCGCGGCCTTGCGCACGAGGCTCGTGATCCGGTTCGTCGTGTTGGCGGCCTCGATGCCGTCGTCGCCGTCCTGCCCGCCGGTAAACCGCGACAGGAGGCCGGTGTCGTCGGAGAGTTCGACCGTCTCGGTGGCGTACCCGACGGTGGAGACGCCGCCGCTGTCCAGCGTGTTGATGATCTCGCTCGAGTCGACGACGCTCTCGCCGACTTCGTCGCCGGCGTCGATCTCGCCGGCGCCGAGGATGACGCCGAACCGCCGGACGATCTCGTCGTTGATCTCCTCGTACCCGCTCTCGACGGATTCGCCGGCCTGTCGCCAGGCGTCGTTGTCGAACACGAGCAGGTTGTCCACCTCGCGAGTGAACGTCTGGAAGGAGCGGGCGGCGTTGAGCGTGTAGATGCCGCCCTCGTCGCTCCCGGGGAGGATACCTAGCCCGTAGACAGGTTCGGTGTAGATGCGCTTGAGGTGTTTCGCGAGGACGGGGGCGCCCCCGGAACCGGTGCCGCCGCCGAGGCCGGCAATGATGAGGAACGCGTCGACCTCGTGGACCGGGATGTTGTCGATGGCGCCCTGGATCTCGTCGATGTCCTCCTCGGCGATCTCCGCGCCGAGTTCGTTGTCCGCACCGACGCCGTGGCCCTTCACGCGCGCCTGTCCGATGAGGACGCGGTTCTCGTCGGGGACGCGCTCGAGCCCCATCAGGTCGGCTTTCGCCGTATTGATGGCTACCGCAGACCGTACGATGCCGCTCCCAGTTTCGGCGTCGTATTCGAGAAATTTATCAACGATTTTTCCGCCCGCCTGTCCGAATCCGATCATCGCCAGTTTCATGCTTGGTTAGGGGGCTCCGTTGCAGTGTACAACTGAGCAGCAATGGGAAAATAAAACTTTTGATAGTGAGAACCGATAGCACAACTAATCTCCTGCGACAATCGCACCCCTGCGGCCGGGTTCTCCGGGTTGATGTAGACTCGTGGGAAACATTTGCGGGGTAACAATCCGCCATTTAAATTTACCGAAGACGTCTCGCGAAGTCCGTTCCCGCCGAACCTATCACTCTCGTTCGAGATACGACGCCAGGGTCCGGAGGTCGGCCGGATCGACGCCGAACGCCCCGACGTCGTTGTCGGTCGTGGTATTGTCGACCCTGAGCGACCGGTACTGGTCCCGGCCCATGGGAAACCCGGGGATAGCGCCGGCCACAGTGAGGCCCACGCCGGCGAGTGCCATCGGAACCGGAACAACTGCGACGCGATTGCGGACGAGTTTGGCGATCTCCTTGAGAGTCAGTTTCTCGGGACCGCCGATGTCGTAGCTTTCGCCGACGTGCGCGTCGTCCGCCACGGCGTCGGCGAGCATCGGAACGAGGTCCTCCACCCAGATGGGCTGGAATCGGGTCGTCCCGCCGCCGGGGAGCGCCGCGATGCCCGGTGGCGTGAGCTTCTTCGTGAACCCGACGAACTCGTCACCGTCCCCGAACACGACCGACGGCCTGACGATGACCCAGTCGAGCGCGGATTCCATGACGACTTCCTCGGCCTGACCTTTCGCCCGAAGGAACGCCGTCGGGCCGTCCGGATCGGCTCCGAGCCCGCTCATTTGGACGATCCGATCGACGTCGTGGGCCTCCGCCGCCCTGACGACGTTTTCCGTGCCCCCGAGGTGAACCTCGAAGTGCTTCTCGTCGCCCCCGCTGGGCTTGAACAGGGGCGACAGCGAGACGAGGTTGACGACGGCGTCCTGTCCGTCGAACGCCCCCTCGATCGAGTCGTAGGCGGTCACGTCGCCGACGGTCGTATCGACGCCCTCAGCCAGTTCACTCCCGTCGGGTGACCGGGCCAGTGCGGTCACCTCGTGGCCGCGATCGGCCAGTTCGTTGCAGAGGTAGGTTCCGATGAAGCCCGTGCCGCCGGTGACGAGAACGTTCATACCCTTTCATATGTGCGAAGCGACATAAGTTCGGGGCCGAACCGCAACGACGGGTCGGCCGGGTCGGCGTAGCCCGGAAGGGCTTACTGTCGGGGGCGGCAAGCGTCGGGCATGCTCGTGACGCTCGAGGGACTCGACGGCAGCGGCAAGACGACGGTCTGGGAGGCCCTCCACGACGTCTATCCGGACGCGACGTTCACCCGGGAGCCGACGGAATCCTGGTACGGCGAGGCGGTTCAGCGCTCGTTGGAGGACGACGACGCAGACCCGCTCGCCGAGCTGTTCCTGTACACGGCCGACCACGCGGCCCATCTCGAGTCGACGGTTCGCCCGGCGCTCGAACGCGGCGACCTCGTGATCTCGGACCGGTACTACGACTCCCGGTTCGCGTACCAGGGGGCGTCCCTGGACGACGTGGTCACCAGGCCGGTGGAGTACATCCGGGGCATTCACCGCGCGTTTTCGATCGAGCCACACCTCACGATCTATCTCGAGGTCGACCCGAGAACCGCGGTCCAGCGATCGGACGCCGGGAACAAGTTCGAGCGCGAGCGGTACCTCTCGGCGGTCCGTGACAACTACGAACGGCTCATCGAAAACGAGCCGCAGCGGTTCGTCCGGGTCGACGCGACCCAGCCCCCGGAAGCGGTGCTCGAGCGGGTCGAGGAGGTCCTCGAGGACGTCATCGACGCCGCCTAGCGCCGCCGGTCCCCCCGTTCCGGGAGCTCCACCGGTTCGGGCGGCCGCCGCAGGAACAGGTCGATGGCGATCCCCAGGATCGCCGGGGCGAGGAAGGCGACGAACAGGACGGTGTTTCGGTCGCCCACGTCGCCGCCGATCCCGAGGACGCCGGTCAGGACGACGGTCGTGGCAAACAGGACGACCGGGATCAGGAGGAGACCTACCGCCGCGATTCCCCACCGGGTGTCGAGCTGGAGCCGGAAGAAGCGGACCGCGACGGCGACGACGACCGTGTTGACGAGGGCGACGACGGCGACGCCGGCCAGCGTCCCGGGTGTAACCATAGTGTTGCGTGACGGTGGTTGCCGGTCGATACCCTTTGACGTGTCGGTGCGGAACCGTCCTGCTCCGGACCCGGTTCGCAGCCGGGGGTGTTGTCGGTTCCGGGGCCGAATCGTCGGCGCACGGGGTCCCGTCCAGCGGGTGTCGACGAGGCGAGCGCACGTGGCTCCCCGACGTTCGAGCGTCGGGATGGGCCAGTTCGGCGCCGGACACGCCTCGCGAAGGAAAACCCGGGTTCACTACCCGACCGAGGAAGGAGCGGCCTCCGGAACCTGGAGTCGAACCCCTATTGGTCGGTCACTCGCCGAGCGAAACGTAGGTCTTCGTGTCGAGCACGCCCTCGAGGGAACCGACCGCCCCCGAGACCGTCTCGAGAACGTCGTAGACTTCCTCCGTCTCGACTTCCACGATGACGTCGAAGTCGCCGGCGACGATGTTCGCCTCGACGACGCCGCCGAGGTCGTGAATCGCTTCCACGACACCCTCCGAGGCTCCGGAACCAGTTTTCACCATGACGAACGCGTAAACCATGCTGTGGTATTGGTATACTGTAACACGATTAAAGCTTTGGGTGCGCGGGCGGCCGACCGGCGTGGGTGGAGCCGCGTCGAACGTCCGGGGTCCCCGGGATTACTTTTAGGGACGGCGTCGCACAGGTGAAGGCATGGACATCGAGGCCTTCTTCGAGGGGATGCCGTTCGCCGACCTGCTCGGCGTCGAGGTAACCGAAGCGGCCGACGGCCACGCCGAGGGCCGCGTCGAAATGCGTCCCGAACTCTCCTGGGACGAGGATCGGGTCGTCGCCCACGGCGGGGTCACGTTCACGCTGGCCGACACCGTCGGCGGGGCGGCGCTGGTCTCCCTCGTGGACCGGCCGGTCCCGACGATCGACATGCGGATCGACTACCTCGAGGCGGCGACGGGCGACCTCCGTGCGGAAGCCGACGTCGTCCGGACCGGCGCCGAAATCGGGACGGTCGACGTCGCGGTCTTCGACGAGGAAGGGACGAAAGTGGCCGACGTTCGCGGCGTGTACAAGACGGGGTAGCCGGGACTAAAAAGGGGACCATCCGAACCGGCGGTCGGACGCCAGGTGGCTAGAGCACCTCGGAGAGTAACGACGCCTGCCCCCGCCGAAGCCGTTCGAGGAACGCGGACGCGCCGATGCCGAGTTCCGCGGCGACCTCGTCGGCCGTCGCACCCTTCGGCACCTGGAAGTACCCCATGGCCAGCGCCATCCGGAGGGCCTCCTCCTGTCTCGGCGTCAGGTTCCAGCGGCCGGCCACCGGCGACCCGTCGTCGGGGGTGAGGGGGTAGACGCTCGCGAGTTGCACCCCCACGGTTTCCCCGGCGGTGTCCATGACGCCACGGAGCACCTCGTGGCCGACGACCGTTCCGGTGAAATGGCCCTCCCCGTCGCGGTATCGGAGGGTCTCGACCAGGAAGCCGGCGTTGACGAGCACGCGAACGACGCAGGGAGCCAGCGAGAGACACCGGTACGTGGCCCGTTCCTCGCTTCCGGCGAGGTGGAGGTATCTGATCCGGTCGTCGCCGTCCAGCGCCTCGACCAGTCGTTCGTCGGCGGGAGCGCTGAACCGCACCAAGGAGTAACCGTCGTCGCGGAACCGCGGCGGTTCGGCGTCGATCGTGACGCCGGCCGCCCGCGAGGCCTCGGCGAGGGGGCACTCGTCGCCGGTGACCCGGATCTCGACGGCGAGGCACTCCTCGATCATATCGCCCGTACGACGCCCCAAGTATTTAAAACCCCATTATATATGGGCAAACTCCTACCCGCCACGGGACCTACCAACACGAAAGATCATGAACGTATCCGAAGTCAAAGAACGCGCCGGGCCAAGGGAATTCGGGCCGGGCGACGACATGCCCCGGGAGTACCGCGAGGCGGCCACCCGGATGATCCAGTTCCACGCGAACTCCGAGATCATGGGGGCGTACCTCGAACGGCCGTTCATCCGGCAGGCGCCGTCGCTCGACCGGAAGCTGGCCTTCTCGGCGAAGGTCCAGGACGAGATCGGGCACGGACAGCTCCTCTACCGGGCGGCCGAGGAGCTGGGGATCAAGACCCGCGAGGAGATGCTCGAGGAACTCGCCGAGGGCGACGGCAAGTTCCTCAACTGCTTCCACTATCCGATGGAGACGTGGTACGAGACGCCGATGATCGGCTTCTTCGTCGACGGCGCCGCGATGCGCCGGCAGGCCACGCTGAAGAACACCAGCTGGGAACCCTACGCCCACGCGATGGACAAGATCTGCTTCGAGGAGGGCTTTCACATCAAGCACGGCGAGTCCATCCTCCGGGAACTGGCGACGGGGTCGCGGGCCCAGCGGGAGCGGCTCCAGGCGGCGTTCGACGAATGGTGGCCGCGCATCCTCCAGTTCTTCGGGCCGACCGACGACCAGAGCACCCACCACGACTTCGCCGCCGAGGTGGGCCTCAAGCAGATGAGCAACGACGAACTCCGGACCGCGTTCCTCAACGCCTACCTCCCCAAGGCCGAGCGCTACGGCCTGGAGATCCCGGACGAACCGCGCATCACCTACGACGAGGACGCCGGGCGGTACGAGGTGCGCGAGTCGGACCTGGACTGGGACGAGTTCTGGCAGGTCGCGAAGAACGACTACGAGGGAAGCCACGAGCAGATCGGCAGCCGTGCGACGGCTCGCGAGGCCGTGGAATGGGTACGGGACGCCATCGAGGCGGACGGACCAGGGCCGACCGGCGCCGGAGCCCCGGAGGCGGCCGACTGACCATGATCTGGGAAGTCTTCCGCCAGGAGGAGGCCGGCGACTACCACACCCACTGCGGGAACGTCCACGCGCCGGACCGGGACATGGCCCTCGCGTTCGCCCGGATCCAGCACGCCCGGCGGATGCCGGCCAACAGCCTCTGGGTCGTTCCGAAGGACGAGATCGGCGAGGTCGACGCCGACGAGGCGGCCTTCGGCGGGACCACCGACAAGGCCTATCGATGGGCCCAGACGTTCAACACCGACGAGAACTTCGCCGAGGAGATCGCCGAGTCCCAGCGCGAGCAGGAGGAAGCCGAGCGCAAGCGGGAGGAGGGCGCATGACGATCGCGGGTGACGAACCGTCCCTCGGCGCCCCCGACGACCTCTCGCCGCGCGAACGCGAGGCCGTTTCGGCCCTCGTCCGGGCGATGGCGGACGACGAGTTCGTCCTCGCCGAGCGCTACACCGAGTGGCAGGTCCGGTCGCCCACCCTCGAGTCGGACCTCGCGCTCTCGAACGTCGCCCAGGACGAGTACGGCCACGCCCGCCTGTGGTACGACCTCCTCCAGGACTTCGGCGCGAGCGAGGCCGAGCTCATCTGGGAGGCGGACCCCGTGGACTTCCGGCACGCCACACTGGTCGAACTCCCCTTCCCCGAGGGGGACTGGGCGGACCCGATCCTCCGGAGCTACCTGTTCGACGTCTACGAGAAACTCCACCTCGAAGCCCTCGAGGACTCGTCCTATCCCCGGATCCGCGACCGGGTCGGCAAGGTGCAGTCGGAGGAGACGTTCCACCGCGAGCACGCCGAGAACTGGCTGGAGCGCCTCTGCGCCGATCCGGATGGGCGCGAGCGGGTGCAGTTCGCGGCAGACCGCCTGTTCCCCTACGGACTGACGCTGTTCGTCCCCACCGATCGGGAGTCGGCCATCGTGGACCTCGGCATCCGGACCGACCCCCTCGACTCGCTCCGCGAGGACTGGTTCGCCGAGGTCATCCCGTTCCTCGAATCGCTGGGGATCGACCTCCCGGTGACTGACGACGGCGTCGTGGAGGTCGAACTCCCCGAGAAGATCGGCCGCCGCGGCGATCACACCGACCACTGGCCGGACCTTTTCGCCGAGTTCACCCACACCTACCGCGAGATGGACCTCGACGAACCGCCGCGGCTCATGGAGGACCCGGACGATGTCGGCTGACGGCCCGGAGGAATTCGACGGGGCGGCCGACGGTGAAACCGGTCCCCGGTACTGCACCTACACCTCATACGAGGACGGCGAACCGGTCGACGGCTTCCCCTGGACCGGCCCCACGGGTCGTGGTGCGGACGAGAACGGCGTCGCGGACCGCATCGCCGACGCCCTCGACGACGTCGAGGACCCGGAGATGCCCATCAGCGTCCTCGACCTGGGGCTCGTCTACGGCGTGACCGTCGAGGACGGGCAGGCGACGGTCGACCTCACGTTGACCTACACGGGCTGTCCGGCGCGGGACCTCCTCCAGGAGAACGTGCGACGGGCCGTCGCCGACGTGGAGGGCGTCGAGGCGGCCGAAGTCCGCCTGGTCTGGCAGCCCGAATGGACCGTCGAGATGGTGACCGACGACGGGAAGGACCAGCTCCGGGAGTTCGGACTCTCGATATGACCCGTCGACCAGATCCCAGCGTCGAGACGAGCGGGGCCGAGGAGACGGCCGAGTGCCCCTACTGCGGGTCGACCGACACCGAGCGCGAGCACCCGAAGGGGCCGTCGCTGTGTCGGTCCATGCACTACTGCAACGAGTGCAACCAGCCGTTCGAGCGGTTCGGGTGAACGGTCGATCCGATCGAGGGACGACCCCAACCGCTGGACTGACCCGGATCACCGGTTTCCATCGGCCCCAGGCCTTCGACGCGTCGTCGTTCGATCGCCAACCACATGTGGCGCAACATGTATCACGATCGATCCGGTACCGACACGTATGGCGACCGAAAACGGTTTCGAGGAAACGACGGTCAGCGACCGGGGAATGGTGACGATCCCGGCGTCGCTCCGGCGACGACTCGACATCGAACCGGGCGACAAAATTCGCTGGGACGTGGACGAAGACGGTGATCTTTCCGTAGAAGTCGTTCGGCAGCGCTACGGTGCGTTCGAAGACGACGACCTGAAAGCGCCGATGGGGGGCGATGGACTCGAAACCCACGACCTCGCGGGACACGAGGAGGATTCTTCATTCACGGAGGACGCGTGAATGGCCACTACCGTCATCGATTCCAACGTTCTCATCGACTACAAGGATACCAGTGACGACGTCCGCCACGAACGGGCCGAGGACATCGTTTACGCTATCGACAGCGGGGAACTCCCGACATCGCGAATCACGAACTACGTCCTGCTTGAGTCCCTGAACTGGATTCACGAGCGCCAGCGCCACGACATCGCGGTCGACCTCCACGACCGGCTTTCGGATTCTGCGGGGTTCGAGTCGGTTCACTCGGCGCAGAAGGATTACCACCGGGCGGTGGAGCTCTTCGAAACCTGCGAGGACCTGTCGTTCGGTGACGCTACCATCGTCGCCTACATGGAACGGGAGGGCATCGAGTATCTCTACTCTTTCGACGACGACTTCGACGCGATCGACGGTATTTCCAGACTGGAAACGGCAGAGAACCCATTCGAATGATGCGTTGGAAAAGACGGTGATAGCCGGACGAGGGGTCGGGGGTCTCGCTATCTACGTGGCCCAGTGTGGTCGACTTCGTTCACGGCAACTGTGGCACTACCTCATCGCCCAACCGTTCGATACACTCGACCATCGCGTCGGTCCCGATCCCGGGGTAATACGTCCGGAGGATAACGTGGACGTCCTCGCCCAGCGCGTCGGCGTAGGTGTTCAGTTCCTCGACCACCTGCTCGGGCGTGCCGAAGACGGCCTGCTCTTTCAGTTCGGCCACCCGTTCTTCGGGGAGGTCGTCGATCGGTTCCCCGCCGTACCACTCGGCGTACCGTCGCTGGAGGTACAGGTACCCGTCGCGCATCGCGTCCCACGCCTCGTCCTCCGAGTCAGCTACGAAGCCGTGCTGGAGGACGTAGACCTGGAAGTCGCCCTCGACGTCCTCGGCCTCCCGAACCCGCTCGATATCGTCGACGCGCTTGCGGAGGCCGGCCATCGAGAGCGAGGACGGGGCGATCCAGCCGTCGCCCAGCCGGGCGGCCCGCTGGACTGCGGGTTTCGAGTCGCCGCCGAGAACGATGGGGGGCGATTCCTCGGGTTTGGGGGAGACCGTCAGGTCGGGCGTGGCGGCATGGAACTCGGGATCGTAGTCCAGCGGGCCGTCGCTCCAGGCGGCCCGGAGCGTCCGGACCAGGTCCTCGGTTCTGGCCGCGCGCTCGTCCCGCGGAACGCCGAACCCCTCGAACTCGGTTTCGCGGTAGCCCACCGCCAGGCCGAGCGCGAGGCGGCCGCCCGAAAGCAGGTCGACCGTCGCGGCGTCCTCCGCGAGCCGCACCTGGTCGTGCAGCGGTGCGAGCGCGATCGAGGTTCCGATCTCGACGTCGTCCGTTTCGGCCGCGAGCGCGCCGAGGACGGGCATCGGCGCGGCGAGGTAGCCGTCGTCGGTGAAGTGGTGCTCCGAGACCCAGGCGCTCGCCAGGCCGGCGTCGTCGATGGCCCGGGCGAGGGTCAACATCTCGTCGTGGACGTCCGACTGCGATCGATCGTCGTCGGGTCGGCGCTGCGTCGTGAACAGGCCGGTGCCGAGCTTCATGGCTCGACCTCCTCGACGTCGGCGCCGAGCGTCATGCGTCGATCACCGTGATCTCCTCGACCGGCCACTGGCTGAGCACCTCGACGCCGTTCTCGCGGACGACGACCATCTCCTCGACGCGGACGCCCTGTCGGTCGGCGGGCTCCTGCGTCTCGACGGCCATCGTCATCCCTTCCTCGATCTCGATGGGATGGTCGGGCGAGAGCCCGCGCCAGATCAGCGGGACCTCGTACAGTTGCAGCCCTAGCCCGTGTGCCCAGTGGTTGGTCGTCAGCTCCCAGTGTTCGTCGGCCCCGTACCAGTCGGCGTGTTCCCCGCCCATGTCCGGGAAGGCCGCGGCGATCTCGCCGGTAGTGACGCCCGGTTCGATCCGGTCCAGGACGCGGTAAAGGTTGTCCACGGCGGTCTCGTAGGCCTCGCGCTGGGCGTCGGTCGGTTCGCCGACGCTGAAGGTGCGGTAGTAACAGGATCGGTAACCGAGGTAGCCGACGTTGTAGAAGTCGGCGTACACCAGGTCGCCCGGACGAATCATCCGGTCCGTCGTGTTGGCCTGGTGCTTCGGCCAGGTGTTCGGGCCGGACGTGAGATAGCCGCCGTGCACCGTCGCGCCGTGGCGCCAGAGCTCCCGGACGGCGTCGCCCCAGACCTCCGACTCGCGGCGGCCGGGGGCGACCGACTCCGTGATCCGCTGGAACCCGGCCTCGGAGATCGCGGCGACGGTCCGCAGGCACTCGATCTCGTCGCGGGTCTTCACCTTCCGGGCGTCCTCCATGGCGCCGGCGCACTCGTCGGGCCTGACGTCGACGTCTTGATCCTCCAGCGCGCTCACCAGCCCCGGGTTCGCCACGTCGATCCCCATCGGCTCGGTTTTCAGGCCGTACTCCTCGAGCGCGTCCACGACCGTTTCGGCCATCTTTCCCCGGAGCCATTCGCGCGCGGAATCGCTCCCGGAGGCACGCGGGACGTTGCCCAGTCCGGGGCACGCGTGTCGAATGTCGTCGAGCCACGGGCAGTTGAACCGCTGGTTCGCGGCGTGGTCCGCCGTGTCCCAGTGGACGATTCCCCCGTCCTCCAGCAGGAGCGTGTAGTGGTCGGCCCCGCTGCCGCCCGTCATCGCCAGCCCGGTGACGTAGCGAACGTTCGGGTCGTCGATCAGGAGCATGCTCCCGAGGCCGGCCTCGCGCATCCGGTCGAGGGCGCGCTCCTTCCGTTCCTCGCGCAGTCTGGCGACGTCGATCCGCTCCTCCCAGTCGACGGCCATCGTCCCCCGGGTGCCCTCCATGAAGTCGCGTTCGTACATCCTGCCCGACGTACAGGGACGATCGTTATGAACCCTGCTACCGAACCCGTAAGCTCGGGGTCTTTGCGATGATCCGCCCCAGACCGAGGACCGACTCCTAATCGGGAACGTGGGACTCCAGGACTACTGATATACAGTATCCCGAGTGTCGATTTCCAGGACTCTGAGCTCGTCCTGTTTCGTGTTCCAGTCGACGATCGCACGCCGCTTGCCGATCCGGAGCGAATATTCGTCCCGTCCTTTCAATTGTTTCAAATGACGGTCGGGATTCGCTCCCGCTTCTTCCAATTTCGATCGAATCCGGTTCTCGATGTCGTTCGGGAGCGATTGCAATTGCTTCTCGACGTCGGGATGAAGGAGCACCGTCGCCATGGAACACTACAGTTCCGTCCACTCGTCGGACTCTTTCCGTTCTTCGACCGTCCGAGCGGTTTCGGGATCGAGTTCGGGAGCGACCTCGGCCCACCAGCCAACTGCTCTCGCCCCGAGTTTCTTTCGACTCACCAATCCCTTTTTCGCCATCCGGTCGAGCCGATTTCGAACCCCTTCCGCCGTGATCTCTTTTCCGAATCGGCGAAGTCCATCGGCGACCTCGGGGGCCGTTAGAACGGGGTCGTCCTCGTAATCGAAGACCTTGAGGATTTCCTGTTCGGTCACCGTCTCCTCGAAACGGCCGGCGTCGTCCCGACCCTGGCTCATGTCTCGAACGTAGTGGGCGACGCACTAAACCGTTTTGCTCGTGCAAACCGGATAGAACAAGGTCGAAGCGACCACCGAACGATAAAAACTCGTCTTAAATGTCGATTCAACACCGACACCGACCCCAAGTTTATACCGCATGCCTCCCACGGACGGGTGACATGTACAAACACGTCGCCCTGCTCGTCCGCAAGGACGGGCTGACCCACGACGAGTTCGTGGAGTACTGGCGGGAGCGCCACTCGCCGCTGGCGAGGGACATCGAGGGCGTCGTCCGGTATCACACGGTCTACCCGACGGATCCCGACCACGCGGAGTTCGACGGGGTCGCCGAACTGTACTTCGAGACCCTCGACGACCTCCACGCCGCGTTGGGATCACCCGGCTCCCGGGACTACGATCCCACGAAGGAGGTGGCCGCGAAGGCCCGCGAGGACGTCGACGAGTTCCTCGCCGTCGAGGAGCGCCCCCGCTTCATCGGCGAGGAGAGAGTCTGGAAGGACGAGGTCGGAGCGACCGCCGCGACGCCGTACGGCGACACCGACGGCCTCTACAAACACTCGGCGTTCCTCGTCCGGAAGGACGGTCTGACCCACGAGGCGTTCCGCGACTACTGGGAAAACGAGCACAGCCCGCTCGCGAAGGAGATCGAGGGCGTCGTCCGATATCACACGGTGTACCCGACGGCTCCCGAACACGCGGAGTTCGACGGGGTCGCCGAACTGTACTTCGAGACCCTCGACGACCTCCACGCCGCGCTGGGGTCGCCGGGGAGCCGCGACTACGACCCGACGAAGGAAGTGGCCGCGAAGGCCCGGGAGGACGTCGACAACTTCCTCGCCATCGAGGAGCGTCCCCGATTCATCGGTCGCGAGGTCGTCCAGAAGGACGAGACCGACGCCGGGTGACACTGAGTCCGGGGGACGGGTTCAGTAGTCGACGACGGCGGCGACGATGCCGGCGGTCTGGCCGGCGCCCGCCAGTGCGATGCCGACCACGAGCGCGCCCGTGCCCGCCGTCGCGAGCGCGGCGGCGACGTACGCGAGCGCTCCCAGCACGCACGCTGCTGCGCCCGCGAGGTAGGCGCGGGGGTGGCGCTCGATCCGCTGGCCGGTGTAGACCAGCGCCGGTGCGGGGACGACCATCCAGCCGACGACCGCCACCCACAGCAGTGCCTCCACGTTCGGCGTCGCGGCGAGGCCGGCGGTCCCCGCGAACGCCGGGGGGACGCCCCCCAGGATGGTCAGCCGCCAGGCGCGCAGGACCCCCGTCTCCATGTCGCCCCACGAGAGGGTCACGAACGCGACCAGCAGGCCCGACATCACGACGTGAGCGACCAGCAGCGCGTGCTCGGTGACGACGCCGAGGTGGGCCCCGGTCACCACGGTCCAGATGGCCGGCACCAGGACGACGGGTCCGCTCTCGCGCAGGCGGCGAAGCATGCTACCGCCAAGTGCTCCGGGGGGCTTGAACGTGTTCCCAGCACCCATCCAATTCGGGATGTGGCAATTCATTCATATCGCGTTCGCTCGCCGGCGGAAGGGATGTCAATTTTCATTCAGCCATCCCGGGACCCAACATGTTGGTGAAACCCTGACGGCGTTCGCGCGCCGACCACGGGTATGTCCATCGAGTCCCTCCGAGACCTGTCCGACCCCGTCCGCCCAGCCGACGGCCGGGAACGCCTGCTGTACGTGCTGCTGGCGGTGCCGACGCTGCTTGGGATGGTCCACCACGTCGACCACGTGATCCGGGGCAACCACGTGGGCTGGCCCGTGACGCCCGCGGTGACCCCCTTCACGTACAGCCTCGTCATCTACCCCGTCGTGGCCGTCGGCCTGTACCTCACGCTCACCGACCGCGCGGGGGCGGGGCTCTGGGCGGCCATCATGGCAGCCAGCGCGGGGATGCTGGCGTTCTTCCACGTCAGTCCGTGGGCGGTCGAGCCGCCGCAGGACGTCATCCTCCCGTACGCGAACCCGCTGGTCGGCTACGCCGCGTTCGCCGTCCTGCTCGCGCTGATGGCCTCGGTGGTCGCCGTCGGCGCGTACGCCCTCTTCCTGTGGCGCCGGGAGGGTGCGTGATGCCCGCCGCCGAACCGCCGGTGCCCGCCGCGGCCGCCCCCATCACTCGCCAGGGGCAACGCCTTTGTCCGCCCACCCGCGACGTGGGGCCGAGATGGTCGCGACGCCCGGCAGGGATCCGGCCGGTGGAGGCGCCCGATGATCCACGCCCGGTTCCGGATGGCGCTCCCCGGGGACGTCTGGGTGGCGGAGGTGTCCCGCGAGTTCCCCGAGGCGACGTTCCGCCTGCTCACGGGCGTCCCCATGGGCGACCGGTCGCTGGAGCTGGGCGACGTGCTGGCCGAGGACCCGGGGCGGGCGGTCGAGGCCGTCCGCTCGCACCCGGACGTCCACGAGTACGAACTGCTCTACGCCGACGAGGGGCGCGCCATCGCCCAGTACCGGGCGAGCGAGCAGCGGCTCTACGAGTTCCTCTGGGACTCCTCGCTGCCGCCGGAGTTCCCGGTCGTCATCGAGGACGGGGCCGTGGAGTTCGACCTGACGGCGACCCGCGAGCAGTTCGAGGCGTTCGGCGCGGCGCTGGACGACACGGGGTTCCGCTACGAACTGCTGTCGGTCGTCCAGGCCGAGGGGGACGAGGACCTGCTGACCGACCGCCAGCGGGAGTTCCTGGAGGCGGCCCTGCGCCAGGGGTACTTCGCGGTGCCCCGGGACTGCACCCTGGCGGAGCTGGCCGAAACGCTCGATGTCGACAAGTCGACCGCCAGCGAGACGATACGCCGCGGTACCGAGCGGGTCGTCGACTGGTTCCTCCTGGGACAAGACTGATCGGGGGTCGCAGCAGGGCCCGCCCGGCGACCGTGCCTCTCCGGGGAGGTGGACGCCCGTGACCTGCCGGCACCCCGCTGCCGGGCCCGCGGTCGCCGCCGTCCCGGGGGCCGTGACCACGGTCACCCTGGCGGTGGCGTTCGGCCTGTTGGCGCTCGACGTCGGGTGGTTCTGGGTCGTCTTCCCGGTGGGGTTCGGGGGCGTGCTCCCGCTTTCGCTTGCCGCCGCGAGGGGTCGCTCCGGCCGTGACGGCGACGCCTCGCCGCCGAGCGACGACGAGTCCGGCACCGACGTCGAGCGCCGCCTCCGGACACTCCGGGGGCGCTACGTGCAGGGCGAACTGGGCGAGGAGGCCTTCGAGCGCGAGGTCGAACGTCTCCTCCGGTCGGCCGACGCCGAGCGGGGGCGGGGCGACCAGGGGAGTGTCGGCGGCGTCGAGGCCGCCGGCCCCGACCGGGCCAGTATCGACGAGGACCCCGCGTAATCCGGGGCCCTCCACCAGCCAGGTCCGCGTGACGCGGCGTCCGCACCCGAACGTATATCCGCCGCCGCGCCAACCCCCCGGCCATGCCCGACCACGAGACCCAGGTCCGGGAGGCGTTCCCCGAACTGGACGGCATCGAGAGCGACGACCTGCGCGAGCGGGTGGTCGAGGCGTGGGTGCTCGGGCTGGAGCGGGGCGGCTGGCGCCACGTCGAGGACGTCCCCTACGCCTGGAACATCCACGAGGTCAGCAACGTCGAGCACGTCCGGGGCGTCACGAGGATCGCGGTCGAGTCCTTGCAGGTCCAGCGGGAGTTCCACGGGGCCGATCCCGACCCGGACGTCGCCCGGGCGGCCTGTCTCCTCCACGACGTGGGCAAGTGCTACGAGTACGTCGATCACGTCGACGACGAACTGGTCGATCCCGACCGCGAGACCTACGGCGGGAGCGAGATCCCCCACTCCATCTCCGGGTACGCGCTGGCTCACGAAGTCGGCTGTCCCGTCGCCGTCCAGCGCGCCATCCCGCACTTCCTGGGCGAGGTCCCGTCCCGAACGATCGAGGCCGAACTCGTCAAGAGCGCCAACGACGCGTCCTCGAACGCCATCACGGAGTCCACGATGGGGATCACGCTGTCGGAGTGGGTCGACGAGTACAGCCAGACGGCGGACTGATCGGGGATCGCATCAGGGACCGCGTTCGTCCCGGACCACCTCGACGTACTCGCGGATGCCGCTCTCCAGGTCGTACGCCGGTTCGTAGCCGAGGTCCGCCCGCGCCGCGCCGTCGTCGAGGTCCTGGGTCCACGGGAGTTCGCCCTCGTCGGAGACCTCGAGGTCGGCGTCGGGGACGACCGTCCGCACGACCGCGGCGGCCTCGCGGATCGTCGCGAGTTCCCCCGTCACGTTGTAGACTTCCTGCGAGAGGTCGTGCTCGGGGGCGAAGGCCGCCAGCCGGAACGCCTGCGCGACGTCCTTCACGTGCTGCCAGTCGATCGCCTGATCGCCGTACTGGACGCTGAAAGGTTCGTCCAGCGCCGGCTTCTCGATCAGGTCGACGAGGAACGCCGAGCCGCCCGTCTCGCGGTACGGGCCGTACGCCACCGTCGGGCGCAAACCGACGAGGGAGCAGTCGTAGTCCTCCGCGTAGACCCGGGCCTGGTGCTCGTTGTAAGCCTTGGTGGCGCCGTAGAGCGTGTCGGGATAGACGAGGTCGTCCTCCCCGACCTGTCCCGAGTAATTCGCCGGCGGGGCGTAAACGGCCGCGCTCGACGCCCAGGCCACCCGCTCCACCTGATCGTCGAGGAGCCGCGCCGCCTCGAAGACGTTGTTCGTGCCCCCGACGTTCACCTCCATCGCGGACCGCGGGTTCTCCCGGGCGCCGTTAGTGAGCAGCGCGGCGAGGTGGATCACCCGGGTGGCGTTCGTCTCTCGGACGGCACGGGCGACGGCCGTCGGATCGGTCACGTCGCCGCGACGGATCGCCACGTCGTCGGCCACGTCGAGTCGATCCAGGATGCGCGGATCCGTCGAAACGTCGAACGCGACGACGTCGTGGCCGTGTTCGACCAGGTCGGCCGCCGTGTAGGCGCCGACGAACCCGGTGCCGCCGGTGACGAGTACGGTTGCCATATCCTCGCGTGGGCGAGCCGCCCTAAAAATATTGGTGCGGACCCTCGAGCGCGGGACGGCACGATCGACACGGAGTCCGACCGGAACCGAGGACCCGGTTTCGTGCCGACCACCAACCCGGAAAACACCTTTGTAGACGTACACCCAAACGTACACCTATGGGGACCAAGAGCCTCACCATCACGGAAGAAGCCTACGAACGGCTGAAGGAACACAAACGGGAAGGGGAGAGTTTCACGGAAACGATCCTCCGTCTCACGGGTCGCGAACGCGACGTGATGAAGGGGTTCGGGACGATGGCAGACGTCGACGGGTTTCGAGAGGCAGTCGCGGAATCCCGTGACGAACTGGACGCCGACCTCCGGGACCGGGCCGAGCGATGATCGCGTTCGACACCAGCTTTCTCCTGGACTATCTCGACGGTGACACGGCCGCCGCCGACTTTCTCGACGCACACGAGGACAAGCCGTTCTTCGCACCTTCTCTCGTCCGCTTCGAGGTGTACCGGGGCGCAGCCCGGGTCGAGGGGCAGGCCGGCGTCGAACAGGTCGTTTCCAGTCTCGACTGGGTCGAACCGCTCCCCCTGACGGATGCAGCAGCACGGGAGGCTGCCCTCGTCGAAGCCGAACTCCTCGATGCGGGCGAGCGGGTCAATCTTGGGGACACAATCGTTGCAGGGATCTGCCGCCACCACGGCGCACGAATCGTCACTCGGGACAGTCACTTCGATCGCGTCACCGATCTCGAGGTCATCGACTACTGAAAGCGTCGATCGCACCCGGAGCAATCCTTTTCCGGGAGCCACCCGGTTTCGACGGACATGCACGCCACCGAGGAACGGGGGGTCCGGACGATCACCTTCGACCGGCCGGACGCGATGAACGCGTTCACCACCGACGCGGCGGCGGAACTGGCCGAGCGAATAGCGGGGACGGACCCGGAATCGCTGGACGCGATCGTCCTCACCGGCGAGGGACGGGCGTTCAGCGCCGGCGGCGACGTCGCCGCGATGGCCGAACTGGACGAGCGGCCGGACGAGGCCGCCGCCCGGATCGAGGAGTCGTTCGGCCGACTGGCCGAGGCGATGCTCGACGCGCCGGTCCCGATCGTGGCCCGGGTGAACGGCGACGCCGTCGGCGCGGGGCTGTCGGTCGTCGCGCTCTCGGACTTCGCCTACGCGGTCGAGTCCGCCCGGTTCGGTGCCGCCTTCGTCAAGGTCGGCCTGATCCCCGACACCGGGGGAACCTTCCTCCTGCCCCGGCTGGTCGGCCTCCGGGCCGCGAAACGGCTCGTCTTTACCGGGGAGCTGATCGACGCCGGGGAGGCCGCCGAACTCGGACTGGTCAACCGGACGGTCCCGACGGACGAACTCGACGCGGCCGTTGACGACCTGCTCGACACCCTCCGCGACCGGCCGACGCGGACGATCGGCCTGGCCAAGCGGGCGCTCCACGGGAACATGGCGGCATCCCCGGCGTCGGCCCTCGAATACGAGGCGTTGCTCCAGTCCCACGCCTACGGGACGCCGGAGCACGAGGAAGGGGTCGGATCGTTCCTCGGGGACGACGGTGGGGCGGACGGTCGGTAGCGCTCCGTTCCGAGCGTCGTTCGCCGGCCGTCAGTCGCCCGGATCGTAGTGGTGGCAGGCGGCCCGGTGACCGGCCGGCGTCTCGCGCAACGACGGATCGTCGCGCGTGCAGGGCGTCGGGAAGGCCTCACGGAGGACCTCGGCCGCCCGTTCGTCGGCGCCGGTCGCGACGGCGTCGAGGGCCTCGTCGACCGACTCCGCGACGGCCGGCGGAAGGTCCTCGAGGTCGTGCTCGGCTCGGAGGACCGACGGATCGTCCCCGTCCACCGACCCGGCCTCGACGGCGACCCGGAACTCGAACACCGACTGCCAGACGTCGGAGGGCACGTCCAGGTCCTCGGGGGCGACGACCGCCGGACACCGCGGATGGAACCGACAGCCAGGCGGCGGATCGGCGGGATCCGGAACCTCGCCCGCCAGTTCCGCCGTCCGACCGCGGTCGGACGGGTCTGTCGTCGGGATGGCCTCCAGCAACACCCGCGTGTAGGGGTGCTGGGGCTCCTCGAAGAGCGCCGCAGCGTCCGCGACCTCCACCAGTTCGCCGGCGTACATCACCGCGACGCGATCGGCGATTTCGCGGACGATGGCGAGGTCGTGGCTGATGAAAAGCACCGCGAGGTCGAACTCCGCCTTGAGCTCCTCGATCAGGGACAGGACGTCGGCCTGGATGGAGACGTCGAGGGCCGAGACGGGTTCGTCGGCGATCAGGAGGTCGGGATTCAGGACGAGCGCGCGGGCGAGGCTCACCCGCTGCTTTTCGCCGCCCGAGAGTTCGTGTGGGTAGCTGTCCGCCTCGCTCGCGAGGCCGACGCGATCGAGCATCCGTTCGGCCGCCTGTCGGCGTTCCGATCGATCACGGACCCCGTGGATCTCGAGGGGTTCCGCCACGGTTTCCCAGATCCGCATCCGCGGATCGAGGCTCTCGTTCGGGTCCTGGAACACGACGCCGGTTCGCCGGCGGAACTCCCGTTCCGCGTTCCCGGAAAACTCGGTGACGTCCCGACCCGCGAACCGGATCGTTCCGCCGGTCGGGTCGTCGAGGTTGAGGATGGTCTCGGCCGCGGTCGACTTCCCGCTGCCGGACTCGCCGACGAGGGCCACGGTCTCCTCCGGGTAGACGTCGAGGTCGATCCCGTCGACGGCGCGGACGCGCTCGACTTCCCGACGGAGGAGCCCCCGCGTCACCGGGTAGTGTTTCTTCAGGTCGCGGACGGCGAGCAGCGGTTCACTCATCCCCCTCACCCCTGGCGACCCCCTCGGGATCCGGCCGCTCCCGCCACGGCGCCACGCGATCCTGGCGGTGATGGACGCAGGCGGCTTCGTGCCCTTCGCCGATCACCGGGTGGAAATCCGGGGGCGACGTGCACTCCTCGACGGCGTGGGGACAGCGCGGCCTGAACCGGCACCCGGACGGGAGATCGGTCGGGTCCGGCGTCGACCCGGGGATCGGTTCCATGCCCTCGCCCCGGCCCGGGAGACACCTGAGTAGTGCCCGCGTGTAAGGATGGGCAGGCCGGTCGAAGACGGCCTGGACGTCACCCCGTTCCACTACCTCCCCCGCGTACATCACGACCACGCGGTCGGCGATCTCCGCGACCACGCCGAGGTCGTGCGTGACGAACACGACGCCCATGTTCCGGTCGGCCTGGAGGTCGTCGAGGAGTCGGAGGATCGACGCCTGCATGGTGACGTCCAGCGCCGTCGTGGGCTCGTCGGCCACCAGCAGGTCGGGGTCGGACGCAAGGGCGATCGCGACGACGACGCGCTGTTTCATGCCGCCGGAGAACTCGTGTGGATAGTCGTCCGCCCGCTTCTCGGCGTCCGGGATGCCGACCTGTTCGAGCAGGGAAACGGCACGCTCCCTGGCGGCAGCTTTGGAGACGTCCCGATGATGCCGGACCGCCTCCGCCACCTGATCGCCCACCCGATAGACCGAATCGAGGGCGTTCTGCGGGTTCTGGAAGACGTACCCGATCCGGCGGCCGCGGATGTGCCGGAGCTGTTTCTCGTCCTTCGACGTGAGGTCCTCGCCGTGGAGGCGCACCTCCCCGGCAGTGACCTCGCCGGGGGGCTCGACGAGTCCGGCGAGCGAGTCGCAGGTGACGGTCTTCCCGCTGCCGGACTCGCCGACGAGACAGACCGTCTCCCCGTTGCGGACGTCGAAACTCACCCCGTCGACGGCGCGGACGGTCCCGTCGGGCGTCTCGAACTGCGTGTGCAGGTCGCGGACGGAGAGCAACGGCTCCGCGTCGCTCATCGTCCCCCTCCATCGGTGGCGGTCCCGTCGGCGAGCCGGTCGGCAGGTGGGCTCCCGTCGGGTCGATGATCGGTCGGCGGCGAAGCCGAACGGAGGGCCTCCGACCTCGACTGGCACTGTGCGAGGACCATCGGTCGACGCCAACGAGCGTTTCGCGTCGTATAAACGTTGTCGGAAGCTGTCATGGTACGGTAGTAGGGTTGTGTGACGCCATCGCCGGGGCGTCAGGTCGATCGCGGGTCGAGCACCTCCCGAAGGCGATCGCCGACCAGCGCGAAGGCGGCGATGGTGATGGCGACCGCGATCGCCGTGCTGGTCGCGATCCACCACTTGTCCATGAACCCGGTATTGAAGTTCCCGAGGCTGAAGGTGGCGGGGAACGACCCGTGGTAGCCGCTGAGGCCCATGGACAGCGACCACCCCCAGGAATAGAGCGTTTCCTCGTTCAGACGGAGGTAGCCGAGCGCGACCTCCGCGAGCAGGAGCCCGGGGATGATCTGGGACGTCGCCGTGACCACGGTGCCTCCGACGTTGGGCAGGATGTGCCGACGGATCACGTGGAGCCGCCCGGCGCCCGCCGCCCGGGCGGCGCGGACGTAGCCAGTGGATCGACGCTGGAGGGTTTCGCTCCGGACGAGCCTGGCGACGCCGCCCCACGACAGCAGGCCGAAGACCGCCAGCAGGAGGAGCAGGTTCCGCCCGAGGAAGAACGCGGCCAGGATGTAGACGACGAACGCCGGGATCGCTTCCTGGACGTCGACGTACCGCATGAGGAGCTCGTCGACGGCGCCCCCCACGTACCCGGAGACAATGCCGACGAGAGCACCCAGCGGCGCGACCACGGCGCCGGCGACCAGGGCGACCAGGAGGCTGACCCGGGCACCGTGCACAAGCATGTAGAACACCCCCAGCCCGATCGAATTCGTCCCGAGCGGGTACTGCAGGGTGCCGTGACACCGGTCGCCGCTGACGGTGCCGACGCACTCCCCGACGACGCCCGCGTCCACGCTGAAGCCGTACGGCGGCTGGAACCCACGATACAGGTTGGCGAGCTGGTCGCCGACGAGGATGGGTCCAAAAGCCGCGACGCCCACGAAGACGACGAGATAGCCGAGCCCCAGCACGGCCAGGCGGTCCCGCCGGAACTGACGCCAGTAACGGCGGGTGCGTTCGCGATCGGTTACCAGCGGGGCGACGCCGAGCCAGCCGACGACGACGAAGCAGGCGACGAGGACCCAGTCGAACCGGGAGAGGTCCCAGAAGGGCAACGTGGCGGTTCCAGCCTCGAGGATCGCGTAGTCGTAGTAGAACGCCAGGACGAGGAGCACGACGGTCGCCAGGAACCCGAGAATCCGTCGCGAGGGACGGTATCGCTGCAGCGTCGACTGTTCGTGGAGGGCTACGGGGGGCGCCTCACCCCCGTGTTCGGGCGGGGACATCGCCCCGAAATGGATGGGCAACAATTATAAAATTTGGCCAACTGGGTTCGGCCGATGCCCGCCCTTGCCCTCCGGAGGGATGCGGCATGACCGCGACGCGGTGGCTCGCGCGCCGCACCCTCACCGCCATCGTCGCAGCGCTCGCCGTCCTCACGATCACCTACGTCGCCGTCTCCGTCGCACCCCCGTACCGCGGCGGGACCGGGGGCCTCCAGCCGTTGCCGACGGTCGATCAGTACGCCGCGTGGCTCACCGGGCTCCTGACGCTGGACTGGGGCACGTCCTCCTCGCTCCGGGCACCCGTCGCCGACCTCGTCGTCGACGGGATCAAACGGACCGGCGCGTACGTCCTCCCGGCACTGTTCCTCTCGACCGGACTGGGGATCCTCGTGGGCCTCCGGTCCGCGACCGGGGGGACGACGGTCGTCGACCGGACGACGGACGTCGTCGCCTACCTCGCGTTCGGCATCCCGAACTTCTTCGTCGGCGTCGTCCTCCTGTTGCTGTTCTCCACCGACGTCACCGGCACCATCGTCCACCGGTCGGACTACGTCCACACCGTGCTCTGGCCGTCGCTCCTGCTCACCACGACGCTCACGGCCGCGGGGATCCGGTACACGCGATCCAAGGCCACCGAGTACGCACACAGCGACCTGGTCCGCCTGGTCCGGGCCGCAGGGGGCGGGCGACGCGACGTCGCCCGACACGTCCTCCGGAACGCCGCCGTGCCCCTCGTGAGCCTGTTCTTCACCGAACTGCTCGGGGTCCTCGTGCTGAACGTGTACGTGATCGAGTCCGTGTTCCGGATCGAGGGGCTCGGTTACCTGAACTTCTACGCGGTCCAGCGCGGCGACGTCTCGCTGGTCGTCGGGACGACGGTGGTGTTCGTGCTCGCGGGCGTCGTCGGGAACTACCTCCAGGACGTGGCGTACGCCGCGCTCGACCCCCGCGTGGAAGCGGATCGCCAGTAGGCGGCGCTGTTGAAATCCTCAGTGGGTGCGGGTTTGAGAAGTCATGCTGAACACAGCGCGTTTTCCTCGAGAACTGCGTCTCTATCAGAGACGATAGCGGCCCGGACCGTCTGGGTTAGAGTCGACGCGTTCAGGAGACGGGACTGTCGGCGTCATCCTGCGAGGCGGTCCGGACGACCGTCGCGAGCGATCCGAGGGCGAAGACGCCCAGCCAGAAGAAGGCCTCCCCGGAGACGATCGGGAAGTCGAATTCGGGTCCCAGGAAGTGAAACGTGAGCCCGATGAGCGTGGCGAGGAGCGTAAAGCGAGGAGTATATTCACTCCGGAGGGTCCCAGCCGCGATCCGGACGAGAACGACCCCATAGGCGATAAACGGGAGTTCCAGCAGGAGAAAGGCGGCCGGGAGCCACCCGCCTCCCGAAGTCCTGAGAAGGTAGGACTGATCCTCGTAGCCGATCACGTAGGGGGTGGGTTGGTCACCGTAGCCGAATTCGTCCGGGAGGTCTTCGCGCCCATAGACGGTGCAGGCCCTGTCGGCGGACTCGATGGCACATCGAACCGCATGGCGACCTTCCGACGAAAGATCCTCGTACTGGTATTTGGGCATCCACCCCTCGATTTCGGACCGTCCGACGGGATCGACCTCGAACGTGGCCTGCTCCGCCCAATCGCCCATGGTGACCGGAGCCCCGATGAGCGAGAGGGCGACAATCACGCCGAACACTGCGACCACGCCCTCCCGATACATGGTCCGTGATTAGCTGCTTTCGTGTAAGTGTTTTCTGTCCAACGCATCACCAAACCGACCCGTCACTCGTGAAGTATCGATGTCCATCCATTGAGGAATTCAGGCCCTGTCTTCAGCACGGAGTTCCTATCAGCCGCTAAGGGTTCCAACAACGCTGAGTAGGCGTACATTCGGGAGACGAGATCGCGTTCCCGGTCCCTCTCTGCCTCGGGACGGGTCCTACAGCCCGAGGAAGTCTTCGGCGTTCTCCCAGAGCAACTTGCGCTGGGTGGCCTCGTCGAAGTCGGCGTGTTCGGCGAACGAGTCGAGCCACTCCCCCGGGCGGATCATCGGGTAGTCCGTGCCGAACATCACCTTCTCGGAGAGGACCGTCCGTGCGTAGTGGAGCACCTGGTCGTCGACGTACTTCGGGAGCCACCCGGAGAGGTCCATGTAGACGTTACCCTTCTGTTGGCAGACCGCCAGTTGCTCCTTCTCCCAGGGGAACGCGGGGTGTGCGAGGAGGATCCGGAGGTCCGGGTGCCTAGCGGCCACCTCGTCGATCAGCATCGGGTTTCCGTACCGGAGTTCGAGTCCACGACCGCCGGGACTGCCGGCACCCAGCGTCGACGACCCGCCGTGGAACACGACCGGGACGCCCAGGTCCTCGATGGCGTCCCAGAGGGGGTCGTGCTCGGGGGCGCTCGGGTCGAACCCCTGGGCGATCTGCTGGAACTTGAACCCCGAGAGGTCCAGGTCCTTCACGGCCCGTTCGACCGTCTCGACCCGGTCGTCCTTGTGCGGGTCGACGCTCCCGAACCCGACGAAGAAGTCAGGATACTCGTCCCGCACCTCGGCGACGTGTTCGTTCGGGACGGGCGGGTTCCCGGTGTTGGTCTCGGCGTCCCAGCCCAGCAGGACGGCCCGCCGGATCCCGGCCTCGCGGTACTCCGCGACCATCTCCTCGTAGCTCCAGGTCTCGAGGTCGGTGCCGAACCGGTTCGCGGCGTCGGCCATCATCTCGCCGCCCGCGTCCCGCAGGAAGACGTCGGTCGGCTGGTGGGCGTGCGTGTCGATGGCCATCGGTTCGTCGTAGTCGTCCAGGATCATGCGTCCCGGCGCTTGAAGAGGAACTTCATGTCCCCGGCGAAGACCTCGACCCCGTCCTGGGTCGTCGTGTGCGCGTCGATCACTACCAGCCCGGCGTCCTCCCGACTGTCGAGGGCGTTCTTCTCCGTGACCTCGAACCGGGCCGACAGGGTGTCGCCGATCGTCACCGGGTTCTCGAGGTCCATGTAGTTCATCCCGAGGAAGGCGATCACGGTGCGCTCGACGACGCCCGTGCGCTGGAACAGCCCGGTGGTGACGACGAACGTCATCGGCCCGTGGGCGATGCGCTCCCCGAACGGCCCCTCGTCCGAGTACTCGCGGTTCGTGTGGAGTTCGGTCCAGTCGCCCGAGAACATCGAGTGCATCGCGAAGTCCGTCTCGGTGATCGTTCGCCCGGCGCTCTCGAACTCGTCGCCGACCTCGAGGTCCTCGAAGTAGTGTGGCTCGTAGCTGTACGGCATACCCCCGGTACGGAGCTCCCATACAAGTAAGTTGGCCGACGGGTCGTCATCAGGCCGCCCGGAATCGGGGCCGGCGCCGGAGCCACTCGCCCGGCCAAGGTATATGGGAGCGGGGTGCTATCGGCCGGCCATGCGCGACGCCTACATCGTCGGGGCGGGCCAGTCGCCGTTCGGCGCGTTCCCGGAGGAGAGCTACCGGTCGCTGTTTCGGACCGCCTACGAGCGGGCGGTCGAGAGCGTGCCGGACGGGATCGACCCCGACGCGATCGACGAGGCGTTCGTGGGCACGCTCGGGGTCGGCGGGCGACAGATCGGCCTGTCGGGTCCCGCCGTGACCGAGTTCGTCGGCCTGGACGGCATCCCCTGCACCCGCGTCGAGAACGCCTGCGCCGCGAGCGGGTTCGCGGTCCGGTCGGCCGTGCAGGCGGTCCGGAGCGGGATGGCCGACGTCGCCCTCGCCGGCGGGTTCGAGGTGATGACCGACATGAGCGCGGACGCGGTCCGGTACTGGCTCGGCGTGAGCGGGGAGACGGAATGGGAGCGCATGGCCGGGACGACCTTCGCCGGAGTCTATGCCCAGATGGCCAGCGCGTACCTGAACGAGTACGACGCGACTCCGGAGGACCTCGCCCGGGTCGCCGTGAAGAACCACGCGAACGGCGCCCGGAACCCGGACGCCCACCTCGACTTCGAGTGCTCGCTCGACGACGCCCGGGACGCCCCGGAGGTGGCCAGCCCGCTGGGACTGTACGACTGCTGCCCGGTCTCCGACGGCGCGGCGGTCGTCCTCGTCGCCGGCGAGGAAGTGGTCGAGTCTCACGCCCCGCTCGACGAGGCGATTCGAGTCGCGGGCATCGGTGCGGCGTCCGACCGCGTTGGCCTCCCCGACCGCGATAGCTACACCTCGATCCCCGCCTCGGCGAGGGCGGCCGATCGCGCCTACGAACGGGCGGGGGTCGGTCCCGACGACCTCGACTTGGCGGAACTCCACGACTGCTTCACGGTCGCCGAACTGATCGCCTACGAGGACCTCGGGTTCTGCGAGCGGGGCGAGGGGGCCGACCTCCTGGCGTCGGGCGACACGACCCTCGACGGCGACCTCCCGGTGAACCCCTCCGGCGGGCTGAAGGCCAAGGGCCATCCCATCGGCGCGACCGGTACCGGCCAGATTATCGAGGTCGTGAAACAGCTCCGCGGCGAGGCGGACGACCGGCAGGTGCCGGACGCGAACCGGGCGCTGACCCACAACGTCGGGGGGAGCGGCGGCGCGGCCGTCGTCCACGTCCTCGAACGGGGAGCGGGAGGTGAGGGCGGATGAACGGGACGGCCGCTCCGAGAATCGCCAGCGTCGGTGCCTACGCCCCGCGACTCCGGATCGAAGCGGGGGAGTACCGCGAAGCCTGGGGCGAAGCCCCCCGCGGCATCGACCGGACGGCGGTCCCGGACGCCGACGAGGACGCGTTCACGATGGCCCACGAGGCGGCCGCCCGGGCGCTTTCCGCGGGCGGATACGACGGCACCGGCGTCGAGTTCCTCGCGTTCGGAACCACGACGCCCCCCATGGCAGAGGAGGAACTAACCGCCCGCCTCCGAAGCACGCTGGACCTCCCGGAAGGCGTCGCCACCAGGACCCACACCGGCAGTACCCGGTCCGGCGTGGCGGCGCTGGCGGCCGGGCTCGACGCCGGGGGTCGCGGCCTCGTCGTCGCGAGCGACTGCCCGGAGGGGGCGCCGGACGGCGACCTCGAACGCGCGGCCGGGGCCGGCGCCGCGGCCTTCGTCCTCGACGACGACGGGGCGACAGTGGTCGATCGGGCGACCTATACCGAACCGTATCCCGGGACGCGGTTCCGGCGTCGCGGGGAGACGGACGTCGAGGGGCTCGGCATCACGCCCTACGACCGGACGGCGTTCCGGGAAACGCTGGCGGGCGCATTCGACCGCCTTGACGGGGGCGAAGCACCGACGGACGTCGATGCCGCGGCCGTCCAGGCGCCGGACGGCGACCTGCCGTACCGCGTGGCGGACGCCCTAAGTGTGGACCCGGAAGCGATCGACGCTGCCGAAACCGTCCGCGATCTGGGCGACACCGGTGCCGCGAGTGCCCCGCTCGGACTGGCACGAGCGTTGGCTGCCGACGCCGACCGGATTCTCGTCGCGGCGTTCGGCAGCGGTGCTGGTTCGAGCGCACTACTGATCGAACGCAGCGGAGGCAACGAGGTTCCGGCCGACCTGGCGCTGGAGGGCGACGTCTCGCCCCCGTTCTCCGATTACCTCCGGCGGCGTGGCGGGATCACCAGCGGTCCGCCGGCGGGCGGCGGGGCCGCCGTGAGCGTGCCGACCTGGCGACGCACGCTCCCCCAGCGCCACCGCCTCGTCGCGGGCAAGTGCCCCGAGTGCGGAGCACTCGCGTTCCCACCCGAGGGCGCCTGCCGGGATTGTGCCGAACTGGTCGAGTACGAGGCAGTGCGGCCCGCCGACCCCGGCCGGGTGCAGGCCGTGACGACCATCGAGCGCGGCGGCGAACCGCCCGAGTTCGTCCCACAGCAATCCCGGGGTGGCCCCTACGCGGTCGCCGTCGTCGCCTTCGACGGCCCCGACGGCGGGACGGCGTCGGTCCCGATGCAGGTGCCCCTCGCGGGCGTGGACTCGCTGTCGGTTGGCGACGCGGTCGAGACGACGATCCGCCGGATCTACGAGGACGAGGGCGTGATCCGGTATGGACGGAAGGCCGTGCCAGCGAACGTCCGCCGATAATTCGGGGAGCGCCGACGCCCGGGTTTTCGGCCGTTTCGGTGACTGACCACCGTTCCCTGGCGGAATGAAAGGGCGAGGGGCGGTCGCGACGTAGTGGAGTCGCCGAACGACCACTATCCGAACGAAGTGAGGATATGTCGTTCGGCGACAGCGAGCGCCCCGAGGGCTTTCGGTTGTTCGTGGTAGGATGATCGGTCGATTCGCCGACCTCAGTAACTCCCGAAAATAGCGGCGGAACCGGTTTATACCAGGGCCCAAACCAGGGCACATGATCGTGAGCGTACTGGGAGCTGGGACCATGGGTCACGGCATCGCCCAGGTCGCGGCGATGGCGGGCCACCAGGTCAGGCTCCGGGACGTCGAGGAGGACCTGGTCCGCGACGGGATCGACGCCATCGAGGCGAACCTGGAGGGCGGCATCGAACGCGACAAGGTGACCGAGGAGGAGGCCACGGACACCCTCGGCCGGATCGAGGGGACGACGGACCTGGAGATGGCGGTCGCGGACGCCGACCTCGTGATCGAGGCGGTGCCCGAGGACCTCGACCTCAAACGAGAAGTGCTCGCCGACGCGGCGGACCACGCGTCCGACGACGCCGTGATCGCGACCAACACCTCCTCGCTGTCGGTGACGGCCATCGCGGACGCGCTCGACCGCCCGGAACGTGCCGTCGGGCTCCACTTCTTCAACCCGGTGCACGTCATGGCGCTGGTCGAGGTGGTCGTCGCCGAGCAGACCGACGCCGATACGCTCGCGTTCGCCCGCGAGTTCGTCGAGGACGTCGACAAGACGCCGATCGAGGTGCGCGACTCGCCCGGGTTCGCCTCCTCGCGGCTGGGCGCCGCGCTCGGCGCCGAAGCCATGCGGATGGTCCAGGAGGGCGTGGCCCACCCGCGCGACGTCGACCGGGCGATGGAACTGGGGTACAATCACCCGATGGGACCGATCGAACTGGGCGACGTGGTCGGGCTCGACGTGCGCCTGGACATCCTGGAGTACCTGCGCGAGGAACTCGGCGAGCGCTTCCGGCCGCCACAGATCCTCAAGCGCAAGGTCCGGGCCGGGAAACTCGGGCAGAAGACCGGCGAGGGGTTCTACGTCTGGGAGGACGGCGAGGTCGTCGGCGTGAGCGGGCAGGTGGACGGGGGTGCCGATCGTCCATGACCATCGAGAGGATCGCGGCCGACCACGAGCACGTCCGGGCAGCCACCGACGACCCGGTCGAGGGCGCCGTCACGATCACGATCGACCGGCCCGAGGCCAGGAACGCGCTCGACGGGACGGTGCGGCGGGAGCTAAAGGCCCTGTGCGCGGCGATCGACGACCCGGACGGCGAGGAGGACGTTCGCGTCGTCGTCCTCACCGGGTCCGACGAGTCGGGGGCCTTCGTCGCCGGCGCGGACGTCGAGGACCTCCGGGATCGAAACTACCGCGAACAGCGACGGGCGAGCGAGCGGCCGCGGGTCTACGAGGCGGTCGCGGACCTCCGCCAGCCCGTCGTCGCCCGGATCAACGGCCACGCGCTCGGCGGAGGGTGCGAACTCGCGCAGGCCTGCGACGTGCGGATCGCCCACGAGGACGCCACGCTCGGACAGCCCGAGATCGGGCTGGGGCTCATCCCCGGCGGCGGGGCGACCCAGCGCCTCCCCCGGCTGGTCGGCGAGGGGCAGGCGATGCGGCTGATCCTCACCGGCGAGCTAATCGACGCGGCGGAGGCGGCCGAGATCGGCCTCGTCGACGAGGTCTGCGAGGAAGGCGAGTTCGACGATCGAGTGTCCGACCTCGCCGGATCGATCGCCGAGAAGAGCCCCGTCGCGCTCGAACACGCCAAGCGGGCGGTCCGCGCCGGTAGCCGGATGGGCCTCGACGACGGGATCGAGTACGAGGCCGAACTGTTCGCCGGGCTCTTCGCGACCGGGACTCCGCAGGAGGGCATCGACGCGTTCCTGGAGGATCGCGACCCGGAGTGGAACGAAAGATAGGGGAGAACGACGGCTCGCTCAGTCGTCCGCTTCGGCTTCCCGCAGGTACTCGGGGTCGTCGAACGGTTCGTCCTCGCCTTCAACCGCGACCACGTCGAGGGCCGTCACCTCGGCCCCGACGTCCAGGAGGCCGGCGAGCGAGGGCTCTGTGCGCCCCTCGTCGCCGCTCACGAGTTCCTTGACGTACAGCCCGCCCTCCCCGTGAACCTCGACGGTGGCGTGCGTGTCGTCCTCGAGTTCGCCCGAGATGGCGTAGACGGTCCGCTCCCGGGTCAGGTTCGCCCGGCGGTGGTCGACCCGCTGGGGCGTGTACTGCTCGACGGTCGTCCCGGCGAGTTCCGCCAGCGCCGCCTCGAGCGCGTCGGCGTCGACGGCGTCGTCGAACGCCACCTCCATCCAGTACGTCTTCGAGGCGTCGAGTTCCTTGACCCGCTCGACCATCTCGTGGGTCGCCAGGCGGAGGCCGACGACCTCGACGACGTCGCTTTCGTCGTTGATCCGCTCCTCGAGGGCGTCGACGTCGGGCGATCGACGCGTCGGCTCCTTGACCTCGACGACGAAGGGACGGCCGGTTCCGAGCATCAGGGCGTCCACGTCCTCCCGGCCGGCGCCGTGGAACAGCGCCTCCGTCCCGTCCATCGCGTCGCGGACGCGCGGGGCCACCTCCTCCTCGACGCTGGTGGGGTACAGGTACCCCGTCCCGTCGCAGTGCTCGCAGGGTTCCTCGCCGTCGTCGCCGAACTGCTTGCCGCTCCCGCCGCACTCCCGGCAGGGCCACTCGGTCTGGGGCACGTCGCGTTCGAGTTTGCGGTAGCGACCGTAGACGAAGGCGGGGTTGATCTGCACGTCGACGGCGCCCGGCGGGATGGAGTGGTCGGCGTCCGCGTTCGCGCTCCCATCCCCCTCCCGGTCGGGTCCCTCGGCCCCCGCCCGTGCCCGCTCGACGTTCAGCAGCGCGAGCACGTCGGGGCGCTCGAAGTCCACTTCGGTGTCGGTCATCGCACCGACGCGTTTGCCTACCTCGCGGTTGAAATCGCCCTTCCAGGACTCGCCGGCGTCGGGATCGAGGCCGGCCTCCTCCCGGAGGAGGGCGTCGTTCTCCTCGATCAGGGGCGGCACCCGGGTGCCGACCTGATAGGTCTCGAAGTCGACGCCCTCCAGTGCCTCGACGACCCCTTGGGCCCACGCTTCGGCCCGGAGCGACTCGCCCTCGCAGACCCAGCACGCGTCCGGTTCGGGCGGGTCGTAGGGCTCGTCGTCGTCCATCGCGACGGCCACCCGGAGCGCCTTGCCACGTTCGACGTTGGTGAGGCCGAAACTCCGGTCGGCGAACACCCGGCCCAGGCAGGCGTGACAGAGCGGCCCGGTGGAGAGGAGGGCCCGCGCGTCCTCGAACATGCTCATACCCGTCGGTCTGGCGACGCTGGCGTTTGTGCCTTGCTATCCGGCTTCCGGAACGCGGGGGTCGCCGGGCCCGGGCGCCGTGTCACCGTCGTTAAGATCGTTCTCGCGGAAGGACCCGACATGAGCCTCGTCTGCGAGTTCGAACTCCGCTCGACCGACATCCCGCTCACGGAGGTCGCGGCGGCCCTCGAGACGGTGCTGTACGTCGACGACGCGATCGCCGGCACGCGGGGGCCGCCGGCCCTGGTGTTCTCGACGACGGGGATCGACCCCGCCAGCCTCGAAGCCGCCCTGGACGATCACGGCCCGGTCACCGACTACGTGGCCCTCGAGTCGACGACCCCGGAATCCAGGTATCGCGTCGCCCTCGGCGGGGGCCACACCGAGGTGTACGGGCACCTCGTCGACCTCCGGACCCACACCATGGGCGCGATCGTCACCGGCCGCGGCTGGAAGGTCAGCGCCCAGTTCGCTGACCGGAGCGACCTCGACGCCTTCCGCGACGCCTGTGGCGACACCGGGGTCGAGTTCCGCCCGCTCCGCCTCTTCGAGACGGAGGCGGACCCGGACGACGACTACGGGCTGACCACGCCCCAGCACGAGGCCCTGCTCGCGGCCTACCGGATGGGCTATTTCGAGGTCCCACGCGACGCCGACCTCGCCGCCCTCGCCGACGAACTGGACACGACGACCTCGGCCCTCTCCGAACGGCTGCGACGGGGGCAGCGCCGGTTGATCGAACGGACGATCGCCGGCTCGACCCAAGTATAAACAGCAGGATATATCCTGCAAAGCGTTAGCGCCGCGGCGCCACGATTTCTACCCGTGTGGAGACGGCGGACGGTTCGGATCCCGACGACGTCGCCATTCGAACGCGAGAGATCAGCAATGATCACGACTCCGATCTTCGACCCGAGGACCGCACGCGAGACCGACGCCGGGCCACGTTCCGGGTTCGGCGCTGAACCGGAGGACGATCGATGAGTACCCGACGACATCACCGCGATCCCCCGGCCGGCGAGCGCGAGGCGCACTTCGCGGGGGGCGGCATCGCGGGGCTCGCCGGGGCCGCCTTCCTGATCCGTGACGGGGACGTGCCCGGCGAGAACGTCCACGTCTACGAGAAACTCGACGTCGTCGGCGGCGCGATGGACGGGGCCGGCGACCCCGACGAGGGGTACGTCATCCGCGGCGGGCGCATGTTCAACTTCCCCGCCTACGAGTGTACCTGGGACCTCTTCCGAACGATCCCTTCGTTGGAGGACCCCGACACCTCCGTCAAGGAGGAAATGAACGAGTTCAACGAGATCTACGAGTCCTACGCCGAGACCCGGCTGATGTCGGGGAATCGCCGGATCGACGCCTCCCGGTACGAACTGGACACGCGTCACCGGCTCTCGCTGGCCCGCCTGGCGCTCACGCCCGAGGACCGACTGGGCGACACCCGCATCGAGGAGTGGTTCGGCGACTCGTTCTTCGAGACGAACTTCTGGTACGTGTGGGCGACCATCTTCGCGTTCCAGCCCTGGCACAGCGTCGCCGAGGTGCGCCGGTACATGTACCGGTTCTTCCACGAGTTCCCGCGCCTGCACACCATGGAGGGCGTGGACCGGACCAAGTACAACCAGTACGACTCGATGGTCCTCCCGCTCCGGCGGTGGCTCGACGACGAGGGCGTGGACTTCCACTACAACTGCCGGGTGACCGACATGGACGTCGTCACCTCCCGCGAGGGACGGACCGTCGAGCGGATCCACCTGGAGACCGACGACGGGACGGAGACCGTCGGCGTCGACCCGACGGACATGGTCTTCGTCACGAACGGGTCGATGACCGACGGCTCCGACCTCGGGGCGATGGACGAGGCGCCCGAGTTGAACGAGACGGGCGCCTCCTGGGACCTCTGGCGGAACCTCGCCGAGGACAACCCGGGGTTCGGAAACCCCGAGGTCTTCGCCGGGAACGTCCGGGAGACCAAGTGGGAGTCGTTCACCGTCACGCTGCACAACACCGACCTGTTCGAGCACATCGTCGAGTTCACGCGGGAAGAACCCGGCAACGGGTTGGTGACCTACGTCGACTCGAACTGGCTCCTGTCCACCGTCGTCGCGGCCCAGCCACACTTCGCGAACCAGCCCGACGACGTGAAGATCTTCTGGGGCTACGCGCTGTTCCCCGATCGGAAGGGCAATTACGTGGACAAGAAGATGTCCGAGTGCACCGGCCGGGAGATCCTCGAGGAGCTGTGCTACCACCTCCAGTGCGAGGACCGCCTGCCGGACATCCTGGAGGACGTGAACTGCATTCCCTGCATGATGCCGTTCATCACGGCGCACTTCCAGCCCCGGGAGCCCGGCGACCGGCCGAAGGTCGTCCCCGACGGGTCGAACAACCTCGCCTTCCTCGGCCAGTACGCCGAGATGGACCGAGACGTCGTGTTCACCGTCGAATACTCGGTGCGCTCGGCCATGAAGGCCGTCTACGAGTTCCTCGACCTCGATACGGACGAGATTCCGCCGATCAGCAAACACTATCGCAAGCCGAAGGTGCTGCTGGAGGGCATCAAGGCGGCGTATCGGTAGGACTGGAGGCGCCCACGTCAACAGTTCACGCCCCGACCCAACCGCTAAGGCCGGGGCGTCGAAATTCGCCGACAGCGATGACGCCCCCCGAGGACGAACGCAGGAGTCGAACGGACGACGATGACGCCCCGGAACACGAGACGGCTGACGACCGCTCTTACCCGGAGATCGATCCGGCGACCTACTACGATTCCTTCGGCGAGGACGAGTGGGAACGCCTGGAGCGGTCGCCGAAGGCCAAGTTCGAGTTCGAGAACACGATCGCATACCTCTCGGAGTACCTTCCGGAGGAAGGACACGTCCTCGATGCCGGCGGGGCCGCTGGCCGCTACGCGGTCTGGCTGGCCGAACGGGGCTACGACGTCACCCTGACCGACGTCAGCGAGACGCAACTCGACATCGCCCGCGAGAAGGTGGCCGAACACGGCGTCGGGGATCGCGTCCGGGTGGAGTACGGCGACCTCCGGGACCTGCCCTTCGCGGACGGGACCTTCGACGTCGTCCTGGCCCTCGGCGGCCCGCTCTCGCACGTGATCGACCAGGAGGAACGCGAGGCAGCCGTCCGGGAACTGCACCGCGTCGCCACTCCCGGCGCACCGGCGTTCGTCTCCGTCATGGGCCTGATCGCCGTCGTCGAACGGTTGCTGCAGGTCGCCCCCGAGTTCGAGCAGGGCATCCGGCAACTCCCGGGCCTCCTGGAGTCAGGAACGTACTCCGCGGACCTCCTCGAAAAAGCGGACGTGGACGATCCAACCTTCGTCGAGACGCACTTTTTCCGGGCGGACGAACTCCGGGACCTTCTCGCCTCGAACGGCTTCTCGGTCGCGACGATGGCCGGCCTGGAAGGGGTCGCCTCGAACTTCGAGGAACCCCTCGACGAGGCGTCGGCCGAATCCCTGGAGACGATCCGCGAGGTCGTCCTCGATCCCGAGTTCCGGGAGGATCCGACGGTCGTCGACGCCTCCAATCACATCCTGGCCGTGGGACACGCTGGCGGCACGACACGCGATTGACGGCGATCCGTGACGGAGTCGGGCCGGGACGGAGGGGGACGGCGACGAACCGTCGTCCCTATTTCCCTCCCCACCAATCCACGGGGCATGCGACAGTTCGTCGTCATCGGCCACGACGCCCCCACGACGCCAGACTTCTCGCTCGACGACCTCCCCGGCAGCGCCGGCCGCCTCGACGTGCTCTGCCGGTGTGTCAACTCGGCGTTCTTCCTCTCGCACGCCCTCCGCGAGGCCGTGCGGGTCCACCTCGTCATGAACGACGAGTACACCGTCCTCTTCGAGGGGAGCGACCTCAGGCGGCTCAATCCGGACGAGCGCTCGACGGCCGCGCTGATCCGCGGCGCCCTCGAGGACCGCGAGGAGGCGATCGGCCCCCGGCCGTACGAGACTTCGCCCGGCGTGTCGATCGCCAGACGGAACGTCGCGGCCACCCTGGAGACGGTCGCCGACGAGGGGACGCTCGTCCAGCTCCACGAGGACGGCGAGCCGGCCGGCACCGTCGACCCGCCGGCCGACCCCGTCTTCGTCCTCTCCGATCACCACGACTTCGCCCCGGCGGAGACCGATCTGCTGGCCGACCTCGCGGATCGGCAGTTGCGCCTCGGTCCCGAGGCGCTCCACGCAGACCACGCCGTCGTGGTCGCACACCACTGGCTCGACACCGGGGGCTGGGCGCGGTTCTGAGACGCCGGAGCCCCAAGCCGATCGAGCGCCACGGCCTCGAGAACGACCGACAGAGAGATACCGCTGGCTGGCCAACGGCGGCGTAATGGCGCGATCGCCGTCCGACTGGTCCGACCGGAACGAGGACAGCGATCGGTTCGGACTCGACCAGACCGAGAACGAACTCACCGAGTTGCTCGGCCGGTTCGTCCCCCAGTGGGTGGGCCAGCGGGCCATCGCGGTCTCCGTTTCGGTCCCCAAGCGCGAGTTCGCGGTCGGCGATCCGGTCCCGTTCACGGTGGAGATCAGGAACCGGCTCCCGGTCCCGGTCACGGTCCGAACGCCCTCCCGCCGCCTCTGGGGCTGGGAGGTCGACGGCGAACTCGGAGCCAGCGACGAGCCGACCTACGCCGGGCAGACGGCGGGAGAGCTCTCCCTCGAGGGCAGCGACGTCCTGCGGATCGAGCGGGAGTGGAGCGGCCGGCTCAAGCGAACCGGCCGGGACGGCGAGCGCACCGAATACGTGCTCCCGGAGCGGGGCGTCCACGAAATCGCGGCGTTCGTCGCGACGAAAGACCCCCAGCCACGGGGGAGCGTCGAGATCGAACTCCGGTGACTGTCGGGGCGCCCGGTTATCGAGCGACGCGTTCGAAAAAATCGGCCCGTCACGTCCTCCGGTGCGGGGCGCGAACCCCCGGCGACGCGATCGCGATCGGCCTAGTCCTAGTCGTCCGCCTCGGCCTCGACGTCCGTGGTGTCGGCGGCGACGAGTTCCTCGCCGCCCTTGTGGAGGTGGCAGGCCGCGAGGTGCGTCCCGTCGGTGTACTCCGACTCGACCTCGTAGACCGGCAGCTCCTTGGCGCAGATGGACTCCTCGGCGAAGGAATCGACCAACAGCTCCCCGGCCCGATCCCAGTTGGGGTCCTCGGGATCCGTGAGGGCGACCATGGCCTCGTCGACGACGTCGCCGACCTCGCCGGTCGGCTGGCGGTCGGGGAAGAACCGATCGCGAAGGGACGCCTCGTCCATGTCAGAGACGTCGAAGGTTCGGCGGTCGACCTCCCGCATGAAGTGTCGAACGCGGGTCCACATCTCCGCGTCCATGTCGTACTGCTCCGGCGCGATGAGGTTGGGACACCGCGTGCGGAACCGACAGCCCGACGGCGGGTCGATCGGCGAGGGCACGTCGCCCTGCAGGATGACTTCCCGCCCCTCCGCCCGCGGATCCGGTGCGGGAATCGCCTTGAGGAGCGACTTCGTGTACGGGTGGCTCGGGTTCTCGAACAGTTCCTCCTTGTCCGCCACCTCGACGACGTGACCCAGGTACATCACGGCCACCCGGTCCGAGATGTGCCGGATGACCGAGAGGTCGTGGGCGATGAACAGGTAGGTCAGCCCGAACTCGTCCTGGAGTTCGTTCATCGTGTTCAGGACCTGGGCCTGGATGGAGACGTCCAGCGCCGAAACCGGCTCGTCGCACACGATGAAGTCGGGGTTGACCGACAGCGCCCGTGCCAGGTTGATCCGCTGGCGTTGCCCGCCGGAGAACTGGTGGGGATAGCGGTTGTAGTGCTGGGGGTCCAGCCCGACCTTCTCCAGCAGTTCCCGGGCGCGCTCCTCGCGCTCGCCCTCGTAGAGGCCGTGGGCCTTCATCGGCTCCTCGACGATGGGGCCGACCTTCATCCGCGGGTCGAGCGAGGACTGGGGGTCCTGGAAGATCATTTGCATGTCCTCGCGCTGCTCGCGCAGTTCCTTCCCCGACAGCTCGGCGAGGTTCCGGCCCTTGAAGTAGATGTCCCCCTCGGTCGCCTCGATCAACTGGAGGATGGTTCGCGCGAGCGTGGACTTCCCGCAGCCGGACTCGCCGACCAGCCCGAGGGTTTCGCCCCTCTTGATCTCCAGAGTGACGTCGTCCGTCGCCCGGACCGGCGGCTTCGGCCAGATGCTTTCGAGGAACCCGCTGCCCTGGCTGAAGTGTTTCGAGACCCCCTCCAGGCGGACCAGCGTCTCGCCGAACTCGACCTCCTCGGCGCCGTCAGTCATCGGCCTCACCTCGCTCTTCCTCGTCGGTCTCGATGAGTCCGCCGCCGAACGCCTCCGTGGCCTGCGTCTCCAGCGGCTCCGCGTATTCGTACCCGACGTCCTCGTATTTCACGCAGTGGACGAAGTGTTCAGATTCGTCCGCCTCGCTCACGTCCTGGAACTCGGGTTCGACCTCGGGACAGACCTCCCTCGCTTCCGGACACCGCGTGTGGAACCGACAGCCCGGCGGCGGGTTGATCGCCTCGGGCATGACGCCCACGATCGGGTTGAGTTCCTCCGTCGTCTGGTCCGGTCGCGGGATCGACTCCAGGAGCGCCCGCGTGTAGGGGTGCTTCGTGTCGTGGAAGAGGTCGTCGACCTCGGCCTCCTCGATGATCTCCCCGAGGTACATGACGTTCACCCGGTCGCAGATCTCCGCGATGACGGCCATGTCGTGGGTGACCCAGATGAACGCGGTGTCGTACTTCTCGCGGAGGTCGTCGACCAGTTCGAGGATCTGGGCCTCGACGGTCACGTCCAGCGCCGTCGTCGGCTCGTCGGCGATGATCAGCGACGGCTCGCACGCCAGCGCCATCGCGATGAGCACGCGCTGGCGCATCCCGCCGGAGAACTGGTGGGGGTAGCTGTGGTAACGATCCTCCGGTTCCGGGATGCCGACCTCCCGGAGCATGTCGACGGCCAGTTCCCTGGCTTCCTCCTCGTCGAATCCGCGGTTGATCTCGATGAACTCCCGGATCTGGGAGCCAACCTTGAACACCGGGTTCAACGCCTCCATCGGGTCCTGGAAGATGATCGCGATCTCCCGGCCGCGGATGCGCTTTCGCATCTGGCTGTTCGACAGCATCTCGTCGGAGGGGCGCATCTCGCCGTCCGGGCCTTCGTCGAAGTCGATCAGCTTCTCGCCCTTGAACGTGACCGTACCGCCGACGACTTCGCCGGGTTCCTCGACCAGCCGCATGATCGAGGAGGTCGCCACCGACTTCCCGGCACCGGACTCGCCGACCAGCCCCACGATCTCGCCTTCTTTCACGTCGAAGGAGATGCCGTCCACCGCGCGGACGGTCCCCTCCTCGGTGAAGAACTGTGTCTTCAGGTTCTCGACTTCGAGTAGTGTTTCGTCTTCGCTCATCGGTTTTGGATCCTCGGATCGAGTGCGTCTCGCAGGCCGTCACCCAGCAGGTTGAACCCGACCACGGCGAGCAGGATCGCCATGCCGGGCCAGACGCTGAACCACGGGGCCGGCAGCATGTAGCCCCGGGACACGGACAGCATCTGCCCCCACGAGGCCGTCGGCGGCTGTGCGCCGAACCCCAGGAACGACAGCCCGGCGATGACCAGGATGTTGATCCCGATCTGGAGCGTCGCCTGCACCAGGACGGGCGCGAAGCTGTTGGGGATGATGTGGCGCTGGATCAGCTTCCAGTCCGTAACCCCGGCGGCGCGCGCCGCCTCGATGTAGTCCTCCTCGCGGACCGACAACACCTCGGATCTGATGAGGCGGGCGAACACCGGAATGGTGCGGATCCCGACCCCGATCATCGCGAACGTCAGGTTGCGACCGAACGCGACCATGAACGCGATGACGAGCACCAGGAACGGGATGGCGTACAGGACCTCGACCGCCCGCATCAGCGTGTCGTCGATCCAGCCGCCGTAGTACCCGGCGATGGCGCCGACGATCACGCCCGCGATCGTCCCGATGCCGGTGGCCACGATGCCGACCTGCATGGCGATCTTGGTCCCGTAGAACAGCCGGGCCAGGATGTCCCGACCGCGGTGGTCCGTCCCCAACGGATGTGACCAGGTCCCCGGGTCGTTCGGGTGCAGGTCGTTCGTCAGCCCCAGCGGCGGACGGAGGATCCGCGTCGTCGCCGGGTCCTGGACGGGGTTCACCCAGAACGTCTCCGCCAGCCAGTACTCCTGGTTGAACAGGCCGAGCACGGTCGTGTCGATGAACGCGATGAAGGCGACGACGAAGAAGACCCCGATGATGGCCGCTCCGGCCATCGCCGTCGGGTCCTTCCGGAGCTGGGAGAGGGTGTATCGCCACCCGACCCTGGCCTCCGGTTGCTCCTCGCCTTCGATGCCTTCGTCGACGTCGCTTTCGGTTGCCGTCGCCATGATCAGTCACCTCCCTCGAAGGAGACGCGCGGGTCGATGTAGGCGTACAGGAGGTCGACCACGATGACGCCGACCACGAACACGACGCCGAACATCAGCGTGGTCCCCATCACGAGGTAGTAGTCCTGGTTGTTGACGGCCGTAATGATGAGTCGCCCCATTCCGTTGATTTCGAAGACCGTCTCGGTGAGGACCGCGCCGCCGAGCGACGCCGTCAGCTGCAGGCCCATGATGGTGATCAGGGGCAGCTGGGCGTTGCGGAAGGCGTGCTTCCGGAGGATCTTCCCCTCGCTGACGCCGTACGCCCGCGCGAGCTTGACGTACTCCTGGTTCAGGACCTCCAGCATGGAGGACCGCTCGATGCGCGTGAACGCCGCCATCCGGAGCGTGCCCAGCGATAACGTCGGTAATGCCAGATGTTCCATCGATCTGGCGATCACGTCGTATCGCGAACTGGCGCCGTCGATGGTCGCGGGGTCGGCCCACGGGAGGACCAGCCCCGTCGCCGGGAACTCCGGGATCCAGCTGACGTCCTGCGAGTGGAAGGCGAAGACGATGATGAGCATCAGGCCGATCCAGAACGACGGGGTGCTGATGCCGATCAGGGCCACGACCCGCGAGATGTGGTCCACCGGCTTGTTCCGTCGCTTGGCCGAAATGACGCCCAGGGGGACGGCGGTGACCGCCCCGAAGACGAAACTCGCACCGACCAGCAGCAGCGTCACCGGCAGTCGCTCCATGATCTTTTCGGTCACCGGAACCTGATAGTACAGGCTCCGTCCCATGTCGCCCTGCAACAGGTTCCAGATGTACTTGCCGAATCGAATGTAGACTGGTTCGTCGAGACCATACTTCGCTCGTATCGCCGCCGCCTGCGTCAGGCTCGGGTTGGGCCCGAGCATGATGCTCACCGGATCGCCCGGCATCGCTTCCGTGAGGAAGAACGTGATCGTGATGACGCCGAGCATGACCGGAAGACCCTGCAGGAGGCGCCGAATGGTGTACGTTGCGCGTCCCATAGCGTGTTCCTAGACTCCTCTTATTGTACTGACGTTCGAAACCGCGAACCCGAAATGGTCGGCATCGATGGTGCGTCTGTTCGTGCAGCGTTGCTGTCAGTCTACTTGCCCTCGATGTAGGTGTTGTTGTGGTCGGTACTGAGGTGGAAGCCGTCCACCGGGTGCTCGGCGAAGTCCTTGACGTAGTTGCGGACGCCGTAGGAGTTCTTCAGGTTGTAGGCCGGAATGTGCGCCCGGTCCTCGAGGGCCATCGTGATCCCGTCGATGTACAGCTGGCGACGCTCCTCGCGGTCGGCCGACCTGCGCGCGTCGACGAACATCTGGGCGGCTTCCTTCCCGCGCTCGCTGTTGTTGCCGTAGAAGGTCCCGTTGGTGACGCCCAGGGTGTCCTCCGTCCGGCCGAACAGGTAGTACGTGAACGCGTCCGGGTCGGGCGTGCCCGACCAGCCCAGCGTGTACATGTTGTAGTCGTCCGGGTTCCCCGAAACGTACTTGTCGAGGAAGGCACCCCAGTCGAGGCGCTGGACCTCGACGTTGCTGAAGCCGGCCTCCTGGAGGCCGTTGCTCACGGAGATGCCGATCTGTTCGCGCTTGTTGTCCGGCGGCACGATGATGTTCCAGTTGTAGCTCTTCGAGACGCCGGCCTCGTTAAAGAGCTCCTTGGCCTTGTCGATGTCCTTGTCGTGGGGGATCTGCTCCCACTCGTCGAGCGGGAAGTCCCACGTCTCGGAGACCTCCTTCGGCGTCGGGGCGTACTGCCGGACGCCCGTCGGGGAGACGTAGTTCTCCACGGCCGCGTCCATGCTGAAGCAGTAGTCGACGGCCTCGCGGACCAGCGGGTCCGTGGTCGGGCCTTCGTTACAGTTGAAGGCCAGGTAGAAGTACCCGATCCCGGGGACTTCCTGGATCTTGGCCTCGCCCATGTTGCGAACCGTCGAATAGAGCTTGGGCGGGATCTCCTCGACGATGTCGTTCTCCTGGTTCTGGAGGGTCGTGACCCGGGTCGTCGGCTCCTCGACCGGAACCATCCGCACTTCGGACAGTCGGGCCTTGGGCTCGCCCCAGTAGTCGCCGTTCCGGACGACGGTGGCGTGCTGCCCTTCCTGCCAGCTGTCGAACTCGAAGGGCCCCGACCCGACGAGCGCGTTGCCCGTGTTGAATGCTTCTTTGTCCTCCTCGCGGACCGATTTGGGCACGACGTACCAGGTCAGCGCCGTCATGAACGCCCCGTACGGGTACTTGAGGTTGAACACGATCGTCCGGTCGTCCGGCGTGTCGATCGTGTCGATCATGTTCAGCTCGGAGGCGTTCTCCGTCTCCTCCTCGACCGGGGCCAGGAAGGAGTACTTCACGTCCTCCGGGGTGACCTCGTTGCCGTTGTGGAACGTCGGTCGCGGGTCGTCCTTCAACTGGACCGTCCAGGTCGTGCCGTCGTCGGAGACCTCCGGTTCCCCGGCGGCCATGTTCGGCACGACGCCGGTCGACTCGTCGTAGGCGTACAGCCCCTCGACCACGCGGTCGATAACCATCGTGGACGGCACGTCGTTGGCCACGATCGGGTCCATCTCGATCGGGCTCTTGACCAGCGCCATCCGCAGCGTCCCCAGGTCCTCCGGGGCCATCGTCTCCGTCGGCGTTTCGTCGCCGCCGTCGTCGCCGTCCATGTCGCCGTCGTCGCTCGGTTCGGTCGTCGTGTCCTCGCCGTCACCGCCGCCGTCTCCCTGACAGCCAGCGAGACCCGCTACCGCGGCGGCACCCAGGCCGCTTACCATTTGTCGCCGATTCAACAGGACGTTGTCTTTGTTTTCGTCTGCCATGTTTACACCTGTCGCGACTACCGGACATCGACGGTCGGAAGATAAAAAGTTGCCTATTGATTAGTGCAGTTCGGGTTTCGAATCGAAACTTCAAACGAGACTTCACCGCATTCGGTGGTTTTTACAATCGATAATGGGACAGGATAAAACTCGCTGGGTAAAAACCGGCCGAAATGGTCGGGAAATATGAGTCGCTAACGATCCCCCCAGGAGGTGCGCGCGATTCGCCCGTCGCTTGCGACAGTTATAACAAGTACGGTCCGGCGAGGAATTTGAAAGACGGTATTGCCACCGATAATGTGTTTCCGACACTGCTTTCGGAAATCGCAACGGGAGCCGTCCGATCCGCGATCTCGACCGAGGCCCGCCGAAAGCACCGTCCCTGAGACCAGGAATCACAACTGTTAAACGCAACCCCGTGCGACCTCTGTAATGCGGGCCGGTGGGGTAGCTTGGTATCCTTCGGCCTTCGGGTGGCCGTAACCGCGATTCAAATTCGCGCCGGCCCACTTTTCGCGCCACTACGACCGTCACCGTGGCGAGCGACCCGTCGCACGTGAACCGTGTAGCCACGAAGATTCGAGCGCCGTCGGGGCATTCTGCCTGTCGACCCAAGCCGGCAGTCCCGCCATTTGGAATCCTCGACCCCTCGTTTTGCGGCCCGACCCCGGCGCGGTCACTCCCCGTCCACGCCGGTTTCCCGGACCCGAATCCCCTTCTCGGCGAGGTGCCGGGTCTGGCGGCGGACGAAGTCCTCCTCGACCGTCCCCCGGGTCGCGAGCAACACCACGCGGGACGTCCCTGCCGGTCGCATCGTGCGGCCGGCCCGCTGGGCGCCCTGCCGACGCGACCCCCCGAGTCCCGAGGCGACGACGGCGAAGTCGGCGTTCGGGAGGTCGATCCCCTCGTCGCCGACCCGGGAGACGATCAGCACCCGGCGCTCGCCGTCGCGGAACTCCCGGAGGAGTCGTTCCCGCCGCGCGTGACGGGTGTCGCCGCTGATGAAGGGGACGTCGAGGGCGTCGGCGTAGCCGTCCCCCTGGTCGAGATAGTCCACGAAGATCAGCGTGTTCTCGTCCCGATGCTCGGCCAGGAGGTACCGGATCTCGTCGAGCTTGGCCGGGTTCTCCGCGGCCACCTGCCGCTTCTCGTGTCGTTCGGCGTCGGCGTACTCGTCGCGATCGGTCTCCGACGCCCACGGTACGAACCGGATCTCGACGACCGGTTCCTGGACGAACCCGGCGTCGAACAGGGCGGACCAGTCGGTCCCGATCGGCGGCCCGACGAGCGTGAAGATCTCCGTTTCCTTCTCGTCGGCACGGACCGGCGTCGCCGACAGCCCGAGGCGGTGTTTCGTCTGGAGGTCCGCGCTCCGCCGGTAGATGCTGGCCGGAACGTGGTGCACCTCGTCGTACACGATGAGGCCCCACTTCCGTTGCTCGAACAGCTGTCGGTGGCGGTCCATCCCGGCGGTCTGGTAGGTCGCGATCGTGACCGGTCGGACCCGCTTTTCGCCGCCGTGGTACTCGCCGATCTTCTCCGCCTGAAGCGTCGTGTCTTCGAGCAGGGCCTCGCGCCACTGCGTGGCGAGTTCGCGGCTCGGCACGAGGATCAGCGTCTCGCCGCCGACCCGTTCCATGATTCCCATCGCGGCGACGGTCTTCCCGCTCCCCGGCGGGCCGACGAGGACGCCCGACCCCAGTTGCTCGAACTCGTCGACCCAGTGGTGCTGGTAGTCCCGGAGCGGGAGTTCCAGTTGGAAGTCGAGGGGTTCGCCCGTCGCCAGGTCCCGCTCGTCCTGGACCGGGTAGCCGGCCTCGTAGAGGATTCGCTTGACGGCGGCGACCGACTCCTCGGCGACCCAGCTCTCGGTGTCGGAGATCGGCGCCCGGAGGTGATCCGCCTCCAGTTTCTCCCGGGCGACGTTCCCCATCAGGCTCGCGCTCGCGGCCTCGAGGACGACGTACCCGTCCTCGTGCGTCCGGAGGGTGAACTGGTGGGCCCGCGTCCACTGGTCCCCCATCCAGTCCTCCAGGGCCGGTGCGCGCTCGGGGAGGACGGCCCGAAGGGTCGCGAGCAGGTCCTCCAGCGCGTCGAACGGGGCGTTCCAGACGTCCTCCTCGCGGACCTCGTAGAGGTAGCGCCCGGACCGCGTGGCCTCGACGAGGTGGGCGAACTGCGTCAGCCGCGCACGGGTGAACTGGTCGGGCTGGTCGACGACGATTTCCCGGCGCTCCGGGAACGGGACGACGCGTTCGCGTTTGGGGAGCCGGCCCCAGTCCCGGGGATACCACACGACGGGATCGCTCGAAACGTCGAGCCGCTCGACGACGCCGTCACTCGCCAACTCGGCCAGGGCGTTGCTGGCGGCGTCCTGGGAAACGTCCGTCACCCTGGCCACCTGATCGGCCGTGAGCACGGGGCGCTCCAGTCGTTCGACGGCGTCGAAGAAGTCGTCCTCCGAGAGGCCCGGTTCCCTTTCCGCCCCCTCGCCACGGCCCTCCTCGGCCGCCGGCGCCTCGTCGTCGGTGTTCCGGTCGGTCACTGACGGGACGCTGGTGCCTGATCGGCAAACAGCTTTCGCTCCGAAACGTACGCCCCTCGAGGTGCCGCACCGAAGCCGCCGGGCGCGCCCGTCACTCGTCGAACCGGTATCGGTACGGCTGCTCGCGGATGACGTCGACGTCGCCGTACTCCGCCCGCCGCCCGAGGACGGTGGCCACGCGGTGTGAACTCTCGAAGTCCTCGCCGTGTTCCTCCAGCAGGTTGACGATCTCCCGCGCGGTGAGCGGTTCGTCGACGTCGGCCTCGTCGAGCACCCGCTTGATCCGCTCGAACTCGGCCTGGCGGGTCATACGTGCGGCAAGGACCCGGAATTACATAAATCGGCGTCAGACATCCGTCATACGCCGAAATCGCCCGAATCGCCGGCCCGAAGATGTATGACAACAAGTCACACGAAATTCGGTGCGCCCGACGTCGATCCGCCGGGGCGCCGGCCCGCCGACTGCCCCGCGATCAGTCGGCTTCGCTCGGGAACAGTTTCGAGCACCGCTGGGCCTCCGGATCGTAACAGTCCGGGCACTCCGGCTCCAGGTCGACGTACCGGGTCAGCCGTTGGGCGACGTCGTCGCTGAGGGCGTGTTCCAGGCGACAGGCCTCGTCGTGATAGCCGTCCTCCACCCCCAGCCCCTCCACGAGGAACCGCTCGATGAGGCAGTGTTTCTCGAGCAGCCGCCGGGCCCGTTCCGTCCCCTCGTCGGTCAGGTGGGCTCCCTGGCGCTTCTCGTACTCGAGCAGCCCCTCCTCCTGCAGGCGCGACAGCATCTGGGTGACGCTCGGGGGCGAGACGTCCAGGCGCGTCGCGATCTCGCCGGTCTTCGCGGGGTCACCATCGCGCGCGAGGAGAAAGATCTCTTTCAGGTACATCTCCGTGCTCTCGCTGTCGGTGTCTCCGTGGTGATGGCTCATGGTCCCACCGTGTCCGGTTTGCCGATCCTATTGGGCCGACGGACAAGTCTTTTCGCTTTCACCCGCCGGAAGGTCACCCGTCGTCACCCCCTCAGAACGCCTCGCCGATCTCGGCGGCGTACTCTTCCGGCGCGACGTCGACGACCCCCTCGTCGTGGAGGATCGGGAAGAACGGCGAGTCGCTCCAGTAGTACTCGTCGAACACCGAGCGGGCGACCACGTCGACGGTCGGGTGGGTCGCCGGTTCGTCGGCCACCAGCGAGCACGCCACGTTGAAGCTGTTGAGCCCCAGGTCGCCGTACGCCGAGAGGACGTTCCTCAACCCTTCGGCGACGTCGCGGACCACGTCGTCGTCCGGACCGGGGATATCGGCGTCGGGCAGGACGCCGCGAACGTGCCGGTGGTGGGTCGGCGCGAACGGCGCGAGCCAGGTCACGTCACCGGTCGTCCCGACGTGGCGCTCGCCGCCGCGTTCGGCCTCGAGGAGGTCCGCCCAGTAGGTCGATCCCTCGGCCTCGTGGTAGGCCCTGGCGGCGGCCGTCCGCGCCGCCTGTCGGTTCGTTCCCCGTCCGTCCGCGAGCGTCTGCATGTGCGGGTGGACGATGCTGCTGCCTGCCGGCCGGAGGAAGTTCATGTTGATCGATCCGAACCGGGCGCCGTCGTCCTCGTCGAACGCCGCCGTGACGTACTCCAGCGCGAGCGCGAGGCCGTCCGCGAACTGATCGACGCTGAACTCGTCGATCGGCACGTAGTGGTCCTCGGTGAGCACGACGACGTTCGAGTAGCTGCCGTACGGGTTGAGGTTCGGGAACGAGGTCGCCTCGCCGCGCGTCCCCCGATCCACGTCGACCGGGCCCTCGTAGGTCGGCGTCGCGTCCGTCACCATCTCCGGACAGAAGAAACACCCTTCGTCGTCCTCGACCACGGTGGAGAGGTCCGGTTCTTCGTCCGGCGTGAGGAAGTTCTCCGGGACGATCCGGGCGTGACGGTCCGTCAGGGGGTCATCGCGAACCTCCATCTCGATCGTCACCGGCTCGAAGTCCTCGAGCGGGCTGTGAAAGGTCGTCGTCTGGGTGCTGGCGGTGAACTCGAGTGGCATGTGGGAACGTTCGGCGACTCGATGCAAAAAGGTGTACCCGGTTCACT
>Ga0207797_1000129_pt1 | contig 53424 bp, 51 predicted proteins | sample PRCRCaboRojoPR_6_FD_187275 | JGI IMG/M metagenome (GOLD analysis project Ga0207797, IMG submission 187275) | Marine sediment microbial community from Cabo Rojo, Puerto Rico - PR CR 10% Liquid 1 (SPAdes) | ecosystem: Environmental > Aquatic > Marine > Coastal > Sediment | place: Cabo Rojo, Puerto...
ACGGGCGGGCGGCGCGCGCCGCCTGGACGTACCACGAGCCCAGCGAGGGCTTTGAGGCGATCAAGGATCACGTGGCCTTCTACGCTGGTCCGATGGACGCGTGCTACGTGGACGGTGAACGCGTCGCGCCGCAACCAGGTGGCTTTTACGGTGGCTGGATCACAGACGACATCGTGGGCCCGTTCAAGGGAGACCCTAGGTCGCGGGGATGGTGATGGAGCGGAAGAGACGAAGGGGTTGCTAGAGCAGGAGGACGCGGCCTATTGGCCGGTCTACGTCCCGTCCAGGTTCGCGTATTGGTTCACCACGCGGTGCTGCAAAGGTACTCATGGATGCCATCTTCTCGCGCCCAGCCGGGTGCCGACGATGGTCATGGGATGAAGATAGACTACAAGGAGGACAAAATGGATTGGAATTCACCTAAAGGCGTTCTCAGACGGGGCATGAGCCTCGAACGGGATGGCTACAGTTTCTACATAGAGGCAGCTGAAAACGCCTCTGATGAGCGGGGCGCGGCGATGTTCCGCGACCTGGCCAATCAAGAGGTCGATCATTTGAAGCTTCTCCTGGCCGAGTATCGGGCCTTGGATGCCGATGAGGGGTGGGTGCCCTACAAAGAGGCGATGGAGCAGTCGTTCGACATCGACCCGGCAGATCCGGATCTGCCGGGGGAGGAGCCCCCGGAGGAGTATGGATTGCCGGTGTTTACCTCTGATCGCGAGGTCTCACTCGAGGGCGACATCGCCGCGCTGGATTTCGGCCTGGAAACCGAGGATATCACTCGGGATCTCTATGCGCAGGGCGCTGAGGAGACCGACGACGAGCGTGCTCGGACGGCTTATGAGTTCCTTGTCGAACAGGAAGAGCATCATTACGAGCTTCTTGAGAATACCCGCAACTACCTGGCCGATAACCAGACGTGGTGGGATAGCGAGGAGTATCCCTTCTTCATTGGGTAGTGGTGCTCAAAAGACCCTTGGGGGCCGCCCTCAAGGGTCTTCACGTTCTATGACCTGAAGGGAGGGATCAATGGAGAAAACCGCGAAGAAGGCCATTGGTGCACTCAGAATGGCTATTCGTGTGGAGCAGAACGGTTATCGTTTCTATCGGCGAGCCGCCGAGGAGACAGCTGATCCTAAGGGCAAGGAGCTGTTCAACACTCTGGCGGACGATGAGGTGGCTCACGAAAGCATCTTGAAGTCTCGCTTGGAAGCCCTGGAGCGGGGTGGGAAATGGAAAGAAGTCGCCTCCGAGGAATGCCCCGGCGAAGACCCCTTCACCAACGGGGAGCCAATCTTCTCTCGAGAGCGCATCGAGGAAGACGTGCACGATTACACGACGGAGCTCTCGGCCTTGCGTATGGCCTATCTCATCGAGGAGAACGCCGTCGCTTTTTACACCAAGGCGGCGCGCGAGACGGAGGATCCCGTTGGAAAGGCGATGTACCGGGATCTGGCCGATTGGGAGAAGCGTCACCGGCGGGTTCTGGAGCAGGAGTATCGGTTTCTCGCTGATCGGTTCAAACTGGACATGGGCTTCGCTCCGTTCTAGGAACGCAGCTCGGGCTGTACGGCGGCAGCACGATGTGGGGCAGCGGGATCGGTGAGGTGCGGCGAGAGGTGCAACCCGGAGTGAGCTTCCTCTTGTCAAAACGCGGGAAAGGGTGGCAACAATCCTATGGCAAATGCTGATCGGGCCGTCGGAGACAGGTTTCAGCAGGGGACGAAATACGAACGCGGGGAGCTTCGTGGACGGCGCCTGGATTGGGCCAACAAGCCTCCCACATACAAGAGATATTCTGAGGCACCGAAAATCGCTCTGAGCGAGCCCTCGACGGAAGGGGGCCTCTCGCTTTGGGACGTGTTGCAGCGCAGGCGGAGCGAGCGCCGCTTTCAGGACGTTCCTCTGAAGGAGTCGGAACTCTCACAGTTGCTCTGGGCTGCCCAGGGCATCACGCGGGAAGGTCGGGGCGTCGACTTTCGTACGGCGCCTTCGGCTGGTGCTCTGTATCCCGTCGAGACCTATGTCGTGGTTCACGACGTGGAGGGGATCGAAGCGGGCGTCTATCACTACGGTGTGGAGCAGCACCAGCTTGAGCAGTTGAGGCTGGGCGATTTCCAGGCGGCGACCGCCGCAGCCGCGCTCGATCAGCGGATCGCGGCTCTTTCGAAGGTCGTCTTTGTGTGGACCGCGATCTTCGAACGCTCCAAGTGGAAGTACGAGGAGCGTGCCTACCGTTACATCTACCTGGACGCGGGACACATTGCGCAGAACGTGGCACTGGCGGCTGTGGCATTGGATCTCGGGAGCTGTCAGATCGGCGCGCTCTATGACGGGGAGGCGAATGAGTTGGTTGGCGTCGACGGTGTTAGGGAGAGCACCATCTATATGACCGTGGTCGGGAGATCACGTTAGTGAGCACTCATCTCTCCCCAGGTGAACGCGGGAAGCCAGGAGGCTTGGCACCCGGCTCAGTCTAGGCTGACGGCGCTTGCCTGCCCTGACGATCCTGGGAGAGACGACAGCGGGTTAGAGGGTCTGGCAATCTGGATAAGGTGTCCTATATGAATGAGAAGATCGCGCTCGTATTGATGGGAGGCTTGGACATGCCGTGTCGCATGGCTCATACGTTCCTATGGGCTATGGACATTTCGTCGAGGGGTGGTGATGCTAAGATCGTTCTTGAGGGGGAGGCCCCTCATTGGCTATTGGAGCTTCCGGATCCCTCGCACGGGCGTCATCGGCTGTATCGCAAGGTCAAGGAACTGGGATTGATCGACGCGGTTTGCAAGGCCTGCGCGGTGCAAGCTCAGGCCGTGGAGGCTGCGGCCGAGGAAGGACTTCGACTGGTGTATGATGCCTCCGGGCACGTCAGTCTGATGCCTTACGTGGAAGATGGCTATCAGATCGTGACGCTTTGATTCTCCCTCCCAGATCGAGGTCCAACCAGATTCCAACGTTCTCCAACCTAAGCCAAACCCGGTTTCAACGCAGGTCAGCAGTTCTCCGCTCTTTTCTGTGCTACAATAGATCTGGGGCACTCTGGCATCAAGAGGGTGTGAAAAGGAAAGGATCCTGCCTGCTCTCCACGGACGGCTGGATCCCGACAATAGTGTGCATGGCGCAGCCTCGTGTCGAGGTTAGCGAATCCTCTCGGGCGAAGGCGCACGCGTTCCCCGAGAAGTGGCACGTTACAATGGAGCTACCTACAAGGAGCAACTATGTCAATCAATGATATGACCATCCGCATTGGCGGCGAGGCCGGGATGGGATTGGAGTCGAGCGGCGCGGGGTTCTCTCAGGCCCTGACTCGTGGAGGGCTTTATGCCTTCGGCCTCCCCGACTACTACTCGCGTATCCGGGGGGGGCACAATTTCTTCTCCATCCGGACTTCGCCGCAGCCTCTCTACTCGCATGCCGAACCCGTACACCTCGTGTTGGCGCTCGACGTGGAGACGATCCGGCGTCACGTCGATGACCTTGTCGCTGGAGGAGCCGTCGTCTACGATGAGGAAATCGAAGTGCCCGAGGAGCTCCATCGATCCGACGTCAGTCTCTTTCCCGTTCCCCTTACCAAGCTTGCCGAGGAGCGGGGGGGGCGCAAGATCATGCGGAACACCGTGGCTTTCGGTGTGGCAGCCGGCCTGATGGGCTTCGATCTCACGTATTTGAACAGCGTCATTCGCGACAACTTCGCTCCCAAGGGACAGAAGGTGATCGATGCCAACTTGCGCGTGGCGGAGGCTGGGGCCGAGGCTTCCGAACCGTTCCAGACTGATTTTCCGTTCCGTATGGAGGCAGTGTCCGACGCGCCGCCCCGCATGATCCTTAATGGAAATGAGGCTTTTGCGCTGGGCGCGCTGGCCGGAGGATGCCGGTTCGTTGCCAGCTATCCGATGACTCCTGGCTCGCCTGTCCTCCACTGGTTCGCTGCGCACGCTGACGAATACGGTGCAGTGATCAAACACGCGGAGAGCGAGATAGCGGCGATCAACATGGCTGTAGGCGCCGGTCACATGGGCGCCCGGGTATTGTGCCCCACGTCTGGCGGAGGCGTTTCGTTGATGGTTGAGGCGCTGGGCCTGGCTGGCATTACGGAGGTCCCGGTGGTCGTCTACGACGCGCAGCGACCGGGACCCGCCACCGGGTTACCCACTCGGACGGAGCAGGGTGACCTGCTATTCGTGATGCACGCTTCCCAAGGTGAATTCCCCCGCTTTGTCCTAGCTCCAGGGACCGTGGAGGAGTCTTTCCGTATTGGCTGGCAGGTCTTCAACCTGGCGGAGCGATATCAGACGCCGTCTATCGTGCTCAGCGATCACTACCTGGCGGCTGCATATCGCACGATAGAGGCCGACGCGCTGGACTTCGATCAGGTCGAGATCGATCGTGGGGAGCTGCTCACGGAGGAGGATCTAGACGAACTGGAGCAGCCCTACAAACGGTACAAGGTCACCGAGTCTGGTGTCTCGCCGCGAGCCCTGCCCGGACATCCGAACGCTGTGTGGGTCTCGACTGCGAACGAGCACGATGAGTTCGGGGCGGTCAGCGAGGACGCCGATAATCGAATCGCCCAGGCGGACAAACGGATGCGGAAGATGGAGGGCATGAGCGAGGATATGGAGGCGCCAAGCCTGTATGGGCCGGGCAAAGCAGACGTTACATTTGTAAGCTGGGGCTCCACCTACGGGCCAATAAAGGAGGCGGTGGACCGGTTGAACGAAGAAGAGGCCGGGCGGGCTAACGCGCTCCACTTCAGCGCGCTCCATCCTTTCCCTCCTGAGGCTACAGCGGCACTGGAACAGACCCAACGGACGATCGTAGTGGAAGGGAACGGGACGGGGCAGCTGGAGACGCTGATTCGGGCGCGGACAGGACTTTCGATGGATAGCTCGATTCGCAAGTACGACGGACGGGCTTTCAGCCCCAAGTATATTATGGCTCACTTGTTGGAGGCATAGGGAAATGGTATCGCTAAGAGACTTCAACGTAGAGACTTTACCCACGTGGTGCAAGGGCTGTGGCAACTTCGCTATTCTGAGCGCGATCAAAATGGCTCTGGCGGAGCGTGACCTGGCGCCGCACGAGGTCTTCTTCGCCACCGGCGTTGGTTGCGGGAGTAAGCTGCCTCACTATATGCGCAGCACCGGCCTCCACGGTCTGCACGGACGGACGCTGGCCCTGGCGACCGGCGCCCGCCTGGCGAACCATGGGTTGCCCGTCATCGCGGTGCACGGAGACGGAGACAGCTTCAATGAAGGGATGAACCACTTCATCCAGACTGTCCGCCGCAACATCAACCTGGTCGACGTGGTGCAGGACAACCGCATCTACGGTCTGACGAAGGGGCAGTATTCACCGACCAGCGAGAAAGGGAAGGAGACCCCTACCTCTCCTAGAGGGGCCATCGAGCGACCGGTCAACCCCCCTGCGCTAGCATTGACGATGGGAGCGACCTTCGTCTCCCGAGGCTACTCGGGGGAGCTCCAGCACCTGGCCTGGCTGATTGGCGAGGCGCTCGATCATCCAGGGTACGCCCTGGTGGACGTGTTGCAGCCCTGCGTAACCTGGAACCGCTCTTACGCATACGCCTATTACAAGGAGCGGGTCTACAAGCTGCAGGAAGAAGAGGGGTACGATGCCGCTGACCACGGAGTGGCGTGGGAAAAGGCGCACGAGTGGGGGGAGCGAATTCCCATAGGCATCTTCTACCGAGACGAGTCGCTACCAAGCTATGAGGATCAGGTGCCGGCTCTCCAGGCTGGTCCGCTTGTGAAGCAGCCGCTGGAAACGTTGACGGCGGAGCAAGTGGAGGCGTTGAGGGCCGAGATTATGTGATCCGAAGATAGCGCAACAGGATTCTTCGAGAACTGGTCACGAGTAGATAGACTCGGATCACTCAAAATTGCTCGCAGGGGACTGTTGAATCCCTCCTCTTGGGCTGGATTGTCAAATCCAGCCCAAGCAGTTCTACTTACATAGACAGTCTGGGACAGAATAAGGAAAGGAGGATATTGATGCCCAGAGAGGTCATCGATCTCCCACATCAGGTCGAGTATCTCTCCATCTTGGACGAGAATGGGAATCTGATGGATGAGGATCTTGAGCCGGACATTCCGGAGGATCGTCTCCTTCGCATGCATCGAACGATGCTTCTGGCGCGGCGCTTCGACGAGAGGATGCTCCAACTCCAGCGACAGGGTCGTATCGGTACGTTTGCCCCGGTCAAAGGGCAGGAGGCAGCGCAGATAGGGATTGTGGCGGCACTGCGCGACTCGGACTGGATGGTGCCGTCTTTCCGCGAACAGGCGGCGTCGTTGTGGCGCGGGCAGTCATTGGTGAGCTTCCTCCTTGTCTACGGGGGGTTCTACCAGGGGAACGAACTCCCGGAGGATACTCGGAACCTGCCCGTGGCCGTGCCCGTGGGTACGCAGCCCCTTCACGCCGTTGGGCTCTCGTATGGGATCAATTATCGAGGAAACGATGAGGTCGTAGCGACCTTCTTCGGCGATGGCGCGACATCCGAGGGGGATTTCCACGAAGCGATGAACTTCGCGGGGGTCTGGCAGACGCCCACTATATTTGTCTGCCAGAACAACCAGTGGGCGATTTCTGTGCCCCGCGCAAAGCAGACCAACTCGGAGACGCTGGCTCAGAAAGCGTTGGCTTACGGCGTGCCCGGGCGGCAGGTGGACGGCAATGACGTTCTTGCCGTCTACTCCGCCGCGAAAGAGGCCGCCGAACGGGCTCGTTCGGGCGAGGGCCCGACGCTAATCGAGTGCGTCACGTATCGGCTCACCATGCACACCACAGCCGACGATCCGACCCGGTATCGCGACGAGGATGAGGTAAAGAGGTGGGAGAAACGGGAACCGATTCCTCGCTTCCAGAAGTATCTGAGGGAGAAAGGTCTGCTGACGGATGGTGATGTCGAGGAACTGGAGGAGGGGATCAAGGCCGAGATACAGGAGGCGATAGATCGCGCCGAAAAGCGGATGAAAGAACTCGGTGATGAGGAGTTGACCATGTTCGATCATATGTACGCCGAGATGCCACCATACCTCGAGGAGCAGCGGGGTGAACTGGCGGCGGAGCTTGAGGCGAAGGAGGGGAGCAATGCCTAAGATGACCATGGTCGACGCGCTCAACACGGCACTCCATCAGGAAATGAACAGGGATGAGAGCGTCGTCGTCCTGGGTGAGGATGTCGCCGTAGACGGCGGAGTGTTCCGGGTCACCGAGGGGCTTCTCGATGCGTTTGGCGAAGATCGAGTGATGGATACCCCTCTCGCCGAGGCAGGCATTGTGGGCACCTCGATCGGCATGGCAATCTACGGGCTGAAGCCGGTCTGCGAGATCCAGTTCTCGGGCTTCAGCTATCTGGCCTTCGAGCAGCTGGAGGCTCACGCTGCGCGCATGCGATGGCGCTCGCGGGGGGCCTATACCGTCCCTATGGTGTTGCGCACGCCTTACAGTGGTGGGGTGCGGGCGTTGGAGCATCACTCCGAGAGCCGTGAGGCGTACTGGGCTCACACGCCGGGACTGAAGATGGTGATTCCCTCCGCTCCGCGCAACGCTCGCGCGCTCCTGGTGAGCGCCATTCGGGATCCTGACCCGGTCGTATTCTATGAACCGAAGGCTGTCTACCGCGCGTTCCGCGAGGAGGTACCGGAGGAAGAAGAGACGTGGCCGATTGGAAAGGCGCAGGTGGCGCGTGAAGGCGACGACATCACGTTAATCTCCTATGGAGCGATGATGCGGCCGACGTTGGAAGCCGCGGATAAGTTGGAGGAGGAGGACGGCGTCGACGCGGAGGTAATAGACATTCTGACCATCGCGCCCCTCGATCATGAGACGTTCGCCGAGTCGGCGAGGAAGACAGGGCGAGTCGTGATCGTGCATGAAGCGCCGCGCAGCTTCGGCCCTGGTGCGGAGATCGTGGCACGATTGGTGGAGAAATCTTTCTGGTACCTTGAGGCACCGATCCGTCGTGTGACCGGCTATGACGTGGTGATCCCGCTCTTTGCGTACGAGAAGGCCTATCTGCCGAGCGCCGAGCGCGTGCTCCGGGCGGCACGGGAGACGTTGAAGACCCCGGCATAAACCGGTGGGAAGGGCGTTTAGCAATCCTGAGCCGGCCTGGCGCTGGCTCGATGGGCCACCGTTGGACGTGCGCTCCGCGGTTTGTCCTGCCGAAGCGACTGTAAGAGTGAAGGAGACTGAAAAGACATGGCTCGCACATTCGACCTTCCGGATCTAGGAGAGGGTATCCACGAAGGTGAGATCATTGAAATCCTGGTCTCCGTCGGTGACCAGGTCGAGGAAGGGGATGACATCCTCGTGGTGGAGACGGACAAGGCCTCGGTCGAGATCCCGTCACCGTATACGGGCGAGGTCACCGGGATCGAGGTTGAGCCTGGCGATATGGTCCACGTAGGAGATACGATACTAAGGTTTAGCGGCGGTGAAGAAGAGGCGGAAGAGGCGGAAGAAGCACTGCCGGAGGAAGCGCCGGAAGAGGAAGCAGAGGAAGCTGAGGAGGAAGCGGCTCTCGAGCGTCCTCCCGAACGGAAAGGGCCGGTCCCTGCCTCGCCCTCGACGCGACGCCTGGCCCGGGAGCTGGGGGTCGATTTGCACGACGTACCTCCGAGCGGGCCCGCCGGGCGCGTGACGTCTGAGGACGTGCGGGCATTTGCCGAGAGGGGAGAGGTGGAGGAAGAAGAAGCTCTCGTGCCTCCAGAAGAGAAGGCCGCCGAGCGGGTGCCGGCGGAAGGGCCTGCGGAGCTGCCGGAGGTGATTCCCCAAGGGAGGATTCCGGCGTTGCCGGACTTCACACGTTGGGGGGAGGTGGAGCGGGTGCCGCTCCGTTCGGTTCGCCGGTCAACGGCGAAGCAGATGGCGCTGTCCTGGTCGCAGGTTCCGCACGTGAATCATCAGGATAAGGCAGATATCACTGAGCTGGAGCGCTTCCGCCAGAAGCACAAAGAGCGGATCGAGGAGAAGGGTGGCCGGCTAACGCCCACGGTCTTTGCTATGAAGGCAGCTGTGGCTGCTCTCAAAGAACATCCGCGCTTCAACGCAAGCCTGGATCCTGAGAGTGAGGAGATCATTCTGAAGCAATACTACCACGTCGGGGTTGCCGTGGATACCGATCGCGGGCTGCTGGTCCCTGTCGTGCGGGACGTCGATCGAAAGAGTATTGCTGAGCTCTCAATCGAGTTGTTCGAACTGGTACAACGCACACGCTCCGGCGATGCCTCGTTGGATGAGCTTCAGGGCGGGACGTTCACCATTACCAATATCGGGATTCTCGGCGGGACTGGGTTCTTCCCCATCATCAATTTCCCCGAGGTGGCTATCCTGGGCATGGCCCGGGCGCGCTGGGAACCGATTGTGAGACGCAATGAAGAAGGTGAGTTCGAGACCGAACCCCGTTACATGCTGCCGCTGATGCTGTCGTTCGACCATCGGGTGGTGGACGGTGCGGACGCGGCGCGCTTTGTCAACGTGGTGAAGGAAGCTCTGGAGACGCCAGAGAACATGCTGTTAATGATGTAGTCAAGGGTCTGCCTGTCTCGCTTTGCTTACGAGGCGGCGGATCTTGCTGGGAGGTGAACGGCTATGGTTATGGGAGAGCAGACGTTAGAGACCGAGGTTGCGGTGATCGGCGGAGGGCCGGGCGGTTACGCGTCAGCATTCCGAGCGGCCGACCTGGGTTTCGAGGTGGCCTTGATCAACCAGGAGGAACGATTGGGCGGGGTATGCCTGCTGCGCGGGTGCATCCCGGCCAAGGTTCTTCTTGAGGTATCGAATCTGATCCACGATGGGCGCGAAGCACGTAGCTGGGGGCTCAACTACGGAGAACTCGAGATCGACGTGGACACACTACGGGAGCGGAAGAATCTGGTGGTTGATCGACTGGTGAATGGTGTCGAAACGCTTGCGGAACAGCGTGATGTGCAGGTGGTCCCCGCGCGCGCGGTCTTCGAAGCCTCGGATCAGGTGCGGCTACAAGGTGAGGCGGACGTTGCACACGTGAAGTACGATCACGCCATTCTGGCAAGCGGATCGAGCCCGATTCCTCTGCCCGGCATGGCGTTCAGGGAAGGAAGCCGGATCATGAGCTCCAAGGACGCGCTGGCGTTGCCCGACATTCCTGAGACTCTCCTGGTCGTTGGTGCTGGAGCCTATGGTATGGAGCTTGGATCCGCCTACGCCGCTATGGGTAGCCGAGTGACAGTGGTTGAGACGAAGGACGAGATACTCCCGGGCGTTGATCGCGATCTGGTCAGACATCTGGAGCGTCGCTTGCGACGGGTGATTGAGACTATCCATCTGAACACCAGGGTGGAGTCGATAGAGGAGCACGAGGATGGCGTCAGGGTCACGTTGGAGGGGGACGTAGACGAGCCGGAGCAGACGTTCGATCGGGTGCTCGTTGCCATCGGGCGGCACCCCAACTCGCATGACGTCGGACTGGAAGAGACGGATGTGCAGGTTGACGAGGACGGTTTCGTCATCGTAGACGAAGAGCGGCGTAGTCACGATGAGCACATTTTCGCTGTCGGTGACGTGATCGGTGTCCCGATGCTGGCTCACAAAGCGATATATGATGGCAAGATCGCAGCAGAGGTAATCGCTGGAGAGCCAGCGGCTTTCGACGTGCGCTGTATGCCTACTGTCGTATACACTGATCCACAGATTGCGTGGTGCGGACTCTCGGAGGCGGAAGCTGACGAGCAAGGCTATGACGTTGCGGTGGGCACTTTCCGGTGGACGGCCTCGGGACGGGCGGTGACTATGGGTCAAACCCTGGGGTTGACGAAGATCGTCTTCGATGCCGCGACCGAGCGAGTGCTGGGAGTTGGGATCGCGGGCCGTGGCGCCGAGGATCTGATCGCTGAGGGCGCTCTGGCGGTTGAGATGGGCGCTGTGGCTGAAGATTTGGCCTTGACGGTGCACCCTCATCCCACCCTCTCCGAGACGGTGGGCGAGGCTGCCGAGGCTTTCCTGGGCCGGGCGACGCACATCTTGTCGCGGCGGAAGTGACCGGTATTAATCGGCGTGCGAACGCACATCTGAGAAGTGACTAGAGAGGAGGTACGGAAAGTGAGCCCGAGACAGATCGTTGAGGTGGCTTGCGAGTGCCCATACGTTGAGTGTGAGCAATACTATTCGTATTCGCGTGGTGTACTTCAGCGGACCTATGTGTGTCGTCACCCTGAGAGGGCCGGGTGCATGTGCGTGCTGAGCGAGACGAGAACGGCCGTTTGCGAGCTGTGCCCGACGGAAGAAGGGGAAGAGCCTAAGACCGTTCACATCGAAGTAGAGAGCGAGTAGCTGGGCCTGCAGCAGATCGAGTCGTTCGCTGACCTGGAGGCCAATTCCGTCCGATCTGGCGGGGTTGGTTTGGATATCAAGAGGGAAGACCGGGAGGGAATATGGGAGAACGCGTCATTGTTCGCCAGGATCGCAATTTTATCACTCAGGTCCGGGCGTCTGATCCGCACGAGCCCGAGTCGGAAGAGCTTCAACACGTGGATCATATCCACCAGTTGACCCCCTACGGCATGCTTATGACGAGCCTGGGGTCGTGTACGGCCATTGTTCTACACACGTATGCGCAGTATCACGATATCGATCTGGTACAGGTCGCGATCGAGCTGGAGTATGAGCGCGTCTTTGCCGAGGACTGTGCCGACTGCGAGGAAATCGACGAGTATGAGGAACATATCAAGCAGGAGGTCTCGGTGAGCGGCGATCTTACGGACCGCGACCGACATAGACTGGACGCAATCTCCCGCCACTGTTCGATCCACAAGATCCTGACACATGGGCTGGAGGTGGATTCGCACATGGCTGAGGAGTAGATGCCGCGATCCTTGACCTATGTCTCTCCAGCTCGAGGGACGAAGGGGATCTGAGACGCTTCCCTGGAAGCCCTCGGGCGGTTGAGAGGAGAGCGGCTCAACCAGTAAGAACAGCGGGGGGGCCTACGATCTGCCTTTGGATATGCGCGAGCAGAGCCAGACGATCATCGGATGAGCGTTGACCCGAGATAGGAGGTTGGATGGAGACCCGTAAGCTTGGCTACAGCGACCTGCACGTCACCAGGATCGGACTCGGCACCTGGGCCATTGGCGGAGGTGGTTGGGATTATGGGTGGGGGCCACAGGATGATGCTCGGTCCCTCGCCACTATCGATCGCGCGTTGGCATTGGGCATCAACTGGATCGACACGGCTGCCGCTTATGGCCTGGGGCACTCAGAGGAGATTGTCGGGCGGGCCGTCGCCGGGCGCCGGGACGAGGTGGTCGTCGCCACGAAATGCGGTCTGGTGTGGGACGAAGGGGATACCTCGACCCATGGACGCCTCACTGCAGAGAGCGTTCGCCAGGAGGCCGACGACAGCCTGCGTCGCCTCGGCGTAGACGTCATCGACCTTTATCAGATCCACTGGCCGGATCCCGAGGAGCAGATTGAGGAGGCCTGGGCTACCATCGCTGAGTTGATCGAGGAGGGGAAGGTACGCTACGGAGGGGTCTCGAATTTCAGCGTAGAACAGCTTGAGCGTATCCAGCCTGTCCACCCGGTGGCGTCCTTGCAGCCGCCATACAGCATGCTCGCGCGAGACATCGAGGACGATCTGCTGCCCTACTGCGCTGAGAACGACATCGGCGTCATCGTCTACAGTCCGATGGAGTCGGGTCTGCTTACGGGCAAGTATGATAGGGAGCGCATTGAGGACATGCCTGATGAGGACTGGCGTAAGGATAGCACCCAGTTCACGGAGCCGGAGCTGAGCGCGAACTTGAAGTTCATAGAGGGCTTACGCCCGATTGCCGAAGGGAATGGGAAGACGCTGGCGCAGCTGGCAATTGCGTGGGTTCTGCGGCGACCGGAGGTGACGGCGGCTATCGTCGGCGCACGGGATCCGGGTCAAATCGAGGAGACGGTCGAGGCCGGGGAGTGGCGGCTCTCCGAGGGAGACTTGGCCGAGATTCGATCGCTTCTGGAGGAACGGGAACGGTCGCTGTAGGGTGGGAAGCGGGAGATACCGCTGCACGGTAGAATCGGCGCAGAATACGAGGATTGACTGGAAGGGTACCCTTTTGGGGGCGATAAGTTCAAGGAGTCGGCGATGAGCAAGTTGAAGGAAATGGGAACACCCGTCTTCTGGGCGGAGGGACACCCAGGTCCCCTGGAAGCCGAGGGCTGGGAGGTACGGATTGGGGGGCTGGTGGAGAATTCGATGACGCTCACTTACCAGGAGATCCTGGAGCTGCCCAAGACAGTCGTTGACGCCAGGCTGACCTCCGTATCTGGCTTTAGCGTCGGAGGAGCATGGGGTGGGGTGCACCTGGGAGACCTTTTCTCAGTCGTCGGGCCAAAGCCTGAGGCATCTCACGTTCAGTTCGTCTCTCATCGCGAGGTCTATACCACCTCTATTCCGCTTGAGATCGCCCGCAGGGAGCGCACACTGCTGGCCTATGCGTTCGAGGGGGAGCCGTTGGAGTCTGACTATGGCGGGCCTGTGCGCATCTTCTGTCCCTATCTCTGGGGCTATAAATCAGCCAAGAGCGTGGTCGCCGTCAACCTGGTCGACCACTCGATTCCTGGGTTCTGGGAGAAGCGGGGGTATCCGGACAGCGCGGAGATCAAGTCGCGACGGATTCTCGACGTCAACAGTGGGGAGTGGCGACGCATCCCGGGGGGTGAGGTTACCGAGTTTGTGGACTGAGTGTCCCTCACGAGACCCGGGACACTGCTGTACGGAAAGCAGACCGATTGGGAGCGGATCTGGAATGGCCAGATCATTTGAGATGTGAGAGAGGTGGATATGCTTGAGACCGGAGAGAAAGCACCGGGTTTTACCCTGATGGCCGATGATGGCCGCGAGGTTAGTCTATCCGATTTTGAGGGACAGAAGGTCGTGCTCTACTTCTACCCCAAAGCTGGCACCCCCGGATGCACGAAACAGGCGTGCGCTGTGCGCGACGTCTACCCGAGGATCGAGAATGAAGACGTGGTCGTGGTCGGGATCAGTCCGGATCCCCCGGAAGCTCTGAGGAAGTTCCGCGACAAGCACGACCTGCCTTTCGTCTTGCTGTCCGATCCGGACCACGCGGTGGCAGAAGCCTATGGCGCATGGGGAGAGAAGAAGGTCTTCGGCGAGACCCGGGAGGGCGTCATCCGTAGCCACTACGCGATCGACGAAAATGGGAGGATTGCCGACTTCGAAGTCAAGGTAAAACCGGAGAAGACCGCCGGTTTGGCGCTTCGACTGATTGACTTGTAGCCGAATACGGATTCCGGCATCGTTCTCCGTAACGTGAATCTTGTTAATCCAGGTCGACTTTTAGGGAACCGGTGGTGTGATATAATACCGGTTCCCTTTCCTCGTGTCCGGGCTCCAATCTGCTCGGTCTGACGTGCATCTCGCATCAGCAGGATTGAGGTGAACTATGCATGTACTCGACGTGATCGCCAAGAAGCGCGACGGCGGCGAACTCTCGAAGGAAGAGATCGAATTCTTCATCCAGCGCTACGCCCACGACGAAATGCCCGATTATCAGGCTGCCGCGTGGCTGATGGCCCTCTTCCTTCAGGGGATGAACGACCGCGAGACGTACGACTTGACCATAGCGATGGCCCATTCCGGAGATATGCTCGACATGAGCACCATAGGACCAGACTCAAAGACCGGAGAAAGGCCTCTCGTCGTGGACAAGCACTCGACAGGCGGGGTCGGCGACAAGGTCAGCCTGGTGCTCGCACCCCTGGTTGCGGCGTGCGGTGTGCCGATGGCGAAGATGACCGGCCGTGGCCTGGGTTTCACCGGCGGTACTGTCGATAAACTCGAGTCGATTCCCGGCTACCGCACGGATCTGAGCGTGGAGGAGTTCAAGGCTCAGGTAGAAGATATCGGCATTGTGTTGACCGGTCAAACGGCTGATCTCGCTCCCGCCGACCGGAAGCTGTACGCGCTGCGCGACACAACAGCCACAGTGGAGTCGATTCCTCTCATCGTGAGCTCCATTATGAGTAAGAAGCTTGCCAGTGGCGCTGACGCCATCGTTCTTGACGTCAAGGTGGGCACCGGGGCATTCATGGACACGATCGAGGAGGCGGAGGCACTGGCCCATGGCCTGGTTCGTCTGGGGACGCGAGCAGACCGCAAGGTAGTCGCACTCATCTCAGATATGAACCAGCCCCTGGGGTGGGCGGTAGGTAACGCTCTGGAGGTTCGCGAGGCAATCAACACGTTGCACGAGTCCGGTCCCCAGGGCTTCCGCGAGCACTGCCTCACCGTTGCGGCGGAGATGCTCAGGTTGAGTGGGAGAGCCGATAGCCTGAGTGGGGGCCTTACCCTCGCTATGGAGACGCTCTCTTCGGGAGCGGCATGGCAGAAGTTCAGAGAACTGGTCGAGGCGCAGGGTGGAGACGTAGCGTGCGTCGACGAACCGGAGAGGCTTCCCCAGGCCTCAATCATCGAACCGGTGCCGGCCCCCCGGAGCGGCTACCTGGCGGGGGTGAATGCTGCCGAGGTCGGTCTTTCTGTCGTTGACCTGGGCGGGGGGCGCGAGGAGAAGGGGCAGTCAATTGACCACAGTGTGGGCGTGCTCGTGCATCATAGGGTTGGCGACCTGGTCCAGAAAGGGACACCGCTTTTCACCGTTCACGCCAACGACCAGAAAAGGTTGGAGGAGGCCCGGGAGCGGGTCCTGGCAGCATATTCTTTCAGCGACGAGCCGGTACAGCCTCTGCCGCTCTTCTATCGTCGGATCACTTCTGCATAAGCGGGTGGCGACAAAGGATGATCATGGAAAGAGACCAGAGTAAGGATCACAGTAGAATCTCGCCCCTTGTTCCTCTCGTTCTCGGTTTCGTACTGGGCCTGGCCTTTGCGTGGCTCTACTGGCTCCAGCGGCTTGAGGAGCGTGACGTGGCTGGGGCGGAGGAGACGATGGATCTTCGAATGGAGCTCTCGCCTCGCCCCTCCGAAGCCGAGCCAGACGATCTGACACGCATTGAGGGAATCGGTCCCAAGTTCGCCAGCGTGCTCCGATCGGAGGGACTCACAACCTACGAGGAGCTGGCCGCAAGTCGCGTGGACGAACTGAGAGACCTCTTTCGCGGGAGGGATCTCTACTTCGTGGATCCTGCCACCTGGCCGGAGCAGGCTGAACTGGCGGCCGTGGGAGCCTGGGGCGCGCTTTCCGACCTGCAGGAGGAGCTTGACGCGGGTCGGCGGCTGTAGGGCTATGGCGGACCAGCGGTGGAATCCGCCCTTACTGCTTCAACATTGAACTTTCATCATGCGACTCTCACGGTAGCCGACGGTTACCGTGAGCCACCCGCAGAGCATCTCGTCGACCTCTAAGTCTCCCGTATCGACGCGCAGACAATCGAGCGTCTTGAGCTTCTGCCGCGTTGCGATGACCCGGATGTTCTCTGGTCCCACCTGACTGATCACCCGGGGGGTGAACTGCTTGTTCCCACGACCGAGAATGAAGCCATTGCCTCCCAGTGGAGTGACGATGATGACTCGCTGAGGGTGCCGTTTGAAAAGATCGACGATCTTGCGCTCGTTCAAGTCCTCCGCGACCAATTCCTGGTCCACGACGGCATCTACACCCAGCAGGGTCTTGGGAAGATCCAGCGTGTCCGTGACGGCCTTCAGCGTCGTCCCTGGACCGATCAAATAGAGAGTCTCCGGGTCCATCTCCTCGACGATGAAGGCGGCTATCTCCTGTTTGCTCTCCTCAACCGATGGGCTGCGGGTTGAGGCAACTTTGCCATGCTGGAGAAACCGCTGCTCCTCGGGCACCAGAAGGGTGCCGTAGTGTTTGGACTCGAGCCGATCCTGACGGAAGGCGTCCTCGTCGATGTCCAGCACCTCCTGCTCTTTCACGCTTCCGTCCTCTACAAAAGCGTTTACCATCTCGGCCGCCGCTCTCGGATTCACGGCGAAGACGGAGCTGTAGACCTTGACGCCGGCGGGCACGGCCACGACCGGAACCTCCGAGTCTATGGCGTCGTATACGTCCCGGGCGGTGCCGTCACCGCCGACGAAGACCAGCAACTCAGCGCCCCGGGCGACCATCCTGGTGGCAATCCGCTTTGTGTCGGCTGCTGAGGTTTCATCACCGATCTGACCGACCGTCGTGAAGGGGGTATCGAGGTCTTCCACGTAGTCTGCGCCCATCTTCCCTGGCGCGACGAGGAGCGCGATCTCGTCCTTGCACTCGATCCGAGACAGAAATGCCTCCGTCCTCCGTGGCGTCACCGGATCGGCGCCCAGCTCCATGGCCCGCTTGTATAGCTGTCCGTCGGTTCCTTTTAGTCCGACACTGCCGCCCATCCCCGCCACCGGGTTGACAATCAAACCAACCTTCTTCATAGAATTCTCTTTCCGTCGTGTCTCATCGCGTCCTGGAGATGGTCCCTCGGGCTCAGAGGCGACCGGTATCTGCGGTCCATGCTCCGGTAGGCTCCGCAGGAGCCGAAAGGTTATGAACTCGGAGTTTGCTCACCCTTTTCCCCCGACGGGCCCGTGGCCGGATCGAAGCCTACGTATCACGAAACTGAGCCCGCTTCCGAGGACCTCCTCCGCCCGGTCCACGATCCAGGTCACCCGGTCCAACACGTCCCGTTCTCCCTCCCAGTGTTCCTCGAGGATGGTGGGATCTAGCTGGTTGAGCTGTACGACGACAGTATTGAGGATCCAAGCTGCGACGACGACGTCGTCCAGGAAACCCGGAGGTCCAAGGAAGTCGGGTATCATGTCCAGAGGCGTGAGGAAGTAGGCGAGGCCGGCGGCGACTTTCGCTTTGGTTCTTGCAGGGACCCGGCCGTCAAGGGCTAGCCGGGACAGTAAGACGAATAGGTCCGGCGCCGCCAGCAGGTACTCGAGGCGCTTCTCCGGGATGTTACGGCTCCCAGCCCACCGTTTCACCCGGTCGCGAAGCCGCCGGTAGAATCTTTTTTCACGAGGGGTTCGAAAGGTTTTTTCTTCTCCCATCTGTCCCATCCGGTCTCTGATCAGGGGATGCGAATTGCCTCTATAGCACGTTCAACGCGTGCTCAAGATCAGCCTGCAGATCCTCAAGGTCCTCGATGCCCGTGGAATAGCGTACCAGACCCGGAGGAATGCCAGCCGCAGCCATTTCCTCCTCCGTACACTCGACATGGCTGGTCACAGCTGGTGGACCGACAATTGTCTCCACCTGACCGAGATTGGCTGCCATATATGCATAGCGGAGATGCGGCAGGAAGCGTCCTATCGCCTCCAGGCCGCCATCGACGGCGAAGCTAAGCACGCCGCCGAAGCCCCGCATCTGTCGCCGGGCGATCTCGTGTCCGGGATCGCTCGTCAAGCCCGGATAGTAGACTGCATGGACCTTGGGGTGGCCTTCAAGGAAGCGAGCCAGGCCGAGTGCGTTCTCGTTGTGTCGTTCCACGCGGAGCCCTAGCGTCTTCAGGCTGTGCAAGAGAAGGCCCGCCGTGTGGGCTTGCATCGAGGGACCGGTGAGCTCGCGATGCCGATAGACGGTTTCGACCAATTCATGGTCTCCGCATACCACACCGCCCAGCACGTGGCTGTGTCCGGCCAGGTACTTGGTTGCGCTGTGGATCACCAGGTCGGCGCCGAGCTCTATGGGATTCTGGTTGATCGGGGTCGCAAACGTGTTATCCACGACCGTGATCGCCCCGGCCCGGCGGCTGGCGTCGGACAGGCGTGCCAGGTCTACTACCTTGAGAACTGGATTGGTCGGTGACTCCAGGTAGACAAGGTCGCATCCTTGGGCAATCGCTTCCTCAATCTCCGCGTGATTGTCGGTGTCACAGATCTGGCATTCAATGCCGAAGCGGGGAAGGATCTCTGTGAAATGAAGGTAAGTAGCACCGTAAGCGTCACGCACCGTAACTGCTCGGTCGCCGGGGCTGAGCAGGGCAAACAGGGTCGTGTTGATGGCTGCCATACCGGTGGCAAAGCTAGTGGCGCTCTCAGCGCCTTCGAGGGCGGCTACTTTCTCCTCAAGCAGCTGCGTCGTCGGATTTGAGTTGCGGCCGTAGATGTGACCTTTGGCTTCCTTCAGCGCTACTGCACGCCAGCTCTCCAGATCAGGGTAGGCGAACGCAGAACTCTCTACCACTGGCGGCGCGACGGCGCCCGTCGCTGGATCAGCGTGGGTGGCTAAGTGAACCGAACGCGTCGAAGGCCCTGCTTTGTGATCCACTATTGTTCTCCTTGTTGTTGGGCTTTGGTCGACTGCCGTCTCTAGGACTCACCCTTCAATGCGTCGTCGAGATCGCGCTGGTCGAAAGCTTGAGGTCGCGCGGCTCGCTTCTCATCGGCCGCTTGCGTCGCTGCCTCCTCTACCACGTCCCTTGCCTCTCCGCTGTGAACGGTGGGAGGCGAGAAGACCCGGTGTACCTCGGTGCTGTCACACTCGGGACATTCAATCTCGGAGGGTCGGTCCTCCGGTGACATAAACAGGCGCTGAAAACGCTCTCCACAGCTCTCGCACTCATACTCGTAGACGGGCATGTGTCCTCCTTATCTCACTCTCAGCTAGACGCTTCGCGATCAATACGGTTGATTAATCGTCCCGTGAATCAATGCTACCCGCATCGTGGATAGATCGACCTGGTCGATCGACTGCATATGGTTGCGACCGGCAACTTCTGGCCTCGTCTAGTATAGGTTCCTTTCCCTGCTGCTGCAAGCGGCGTCTACTGCCTTTTCCTCGCTCCCGGGCTGTTCTGCCGGAAAGGGTTCTCTGAGGGCCTGTGAATCTCGCCAAGCAACGGTACCGACTATGCTGGATTGTCTACCCTCGTCGGCTGCGTTGCTTAAGCTGACCGCAGCCTGCCTGGATCGTCAGGCCACGTCGCACGCGGACTGTATACGGCACGTGACGCTGATTGAGGATAGCGGCGAAGGCGTCGACTCTCCCACTCGTCGAGCCCGTGCCACGGTACTCGGGCGACGGGTTGAGAGGGATCAAATTGACGTGGGCCAACATCCCTTCGAGTCGATCGGCCAGAGCATGGGCCTGTTCCGGCGTGTCGTTGACTCCTTCGACCAGCGCCCATTCGAAGGTGATGCGTCGACCGGTGATTTCGATATAGCTGGAGCACGCATCAAACAGCGTGTCGAGGGGGTACCGTCGGTTGACGGGAACGAGGCGGTCGCGCAGGTCGTCGGTTGCCGCGTGAAGCGATATCGCAAGGGTGATCTGGAGTCCTTCTCGCGCTAAGCGGCGAATCTCCGGTACGAGCCCCACGGTGGAGAGGGTGATGTGCCGCTGCCCGAGTCGAAACCCGTCCGGATGGTTCAGACGGCGTACAGCTTCCAGGGAGGCATCGTAGTTGGCCAGCGGCTCGCCCATGCCCATCAGGACCACGTTCGTAAGACGCTCCCCGTCGGCCTGGAGATGGCGGGCGAAGTGGAGTGCTTGAGCCACGATCTCGCCGCTGCTCAGGTTCCGATTAAAGCCCATCTGACCCGTGGCGCAGAAAGGGCATCCCATTGCACAGCCGACCTGGGTGGAGAGGCAAGCGGTGCGACGTCGCTCGTAGTGCATCAGCACCGCCTCGATGGTCTCTCCGTCCAGCAATTGGAGGAGGTCCTTGCGCGTCTTTCCGTCGCTCGAGCGCCCGGTATCCACGATCTTCAGGAGTCGGAGCGTTGTCTTCTCTGCCAGCTTCCGTCGCAGCGATTTCGGCAGGTTGGTCATCTCGCCGTAGGAGTCGACCAGGTGGACGTAGAGCCACTCCCAGACCTGCTGAGCCCGATAGGAGGGCTCCCCCATGCTCTCGAGAAACGACGCGAGGGCATCAAAGCCGAGGTCGTACAGCTGAACCCGTCCCTGGGTCACTGAGATAGCTCTTTCCATCTCTTCAGCAGTTCCTGAATATCAGCGCACACCAAATCCGGCCTCATTGACGCCGAGGCTACGTCCTCCTCAGTGGCGATACCCGACAGAACGAGGATCGTGGTCAAGCTGGCGTTAGACGCGCCGGCTATGTCGGTGTCGAGGCGATCGCCGATCATCGCGGTGGTTTCCGGTGTGGCATCCATTCGGCGGAGTGCTTCCTGGTACATGCGAGGCTCTGGCTTTCCGGTGACGACGGGTTTGACCCCGGTCGCGGTCTCGACAGCGGCCAATAGCGCCCCGTTCCCCGGCACCGGTCCTCTTTCGGTAGGATAGGTAACGTCGGGATTGGTGCCGACGAAGCTGGCCCCCTCGTGGATCAGGAGAGAGGCTGTCGCCAGCTTATTCCAGGTGAGGTCCCGGTCCCAGCCTATGACGACGTACCTGGCCATCTCGTCGTCCAGGGCGAACCCGCGGTCGAGCAGCGCCCGTTGAATCCCTTCTTCGCCTACGACGTACACCCGGGAGCCGGATGGGGCGACGTCTGCCAGGTAGGCGGCGGATACCAGCGCTGAGGTCAATATGGTTTCGACCGGCACGTCCACCCCAAAACGCGCTAGCTTTGCTACGTACTGCTCCGGTGTACGGCTGGAGTTGTTCGTTGCGAGGATGAACGAGATTCCTCGCTCCTTGAGAAAAGCGAAGAACGCGTCCAGGCCCGGCATAGGGTTGTCGCCGCGCCAAAGCACGCCGTCCATGTCGATGATCAGGTGGCGGACCCGCTCGAGGATCTCGGAGGCGGTGCAGCCGCTCGCGGCTGACTCCTTGCCATGGTTTCTCCGGAGTTGCTCATAGTCCTCCGGCGTATCTACGTCGCTGAGGATGTAAGGGGCTGCGACCTTGACGGTGGCGACCTCCTCCGGATAGCGTTGAATGAGGCTTCGGCCTCCCTCATCCCCGGTAACGGTGAACAGCTCGGAGAAGAATCGGCGCGCGAACAGAACCGGCGTTCCCCGCCGGTCGGCGTGGGCGGTCTGAATGATGGATGCATCGCTTTGAGAGAAACGGTCTACAATAGTCTGCAGGATATCAGGAGTAATCAGCGGTTGATCTCCTTGGATGAAGAGCACGGCCTCGGCTTCTGGTGGAACGCCGGCGAGACCCGTCTGGACCGACGTCGAAAGCCCTTCCTGCCAGCGCCAGTTCATCAGGGTGCGTATCGGTCTGTCGCTGAGGGCGGCGTGCGTCTCTGTGGCTTCGCAGCCAAGCACCACGGTCACGGGATCGAGCTCTGCTTGCAAGGTTACGTCGGCGACGTGGGCCAGCATCGGCTTGCCCTCCCAGTCGAGAAGTTGCTTGCACTGGCCAAAGCGGGTTGACCCACCGGCGGCGAGTATGACGGCAGCGACTTGTGTCAAGGGATTCAAGCCTCCTATCTGTGGATGCATCCGGGACTGGCAACTGAGTTGCCGCCTATTCTAACGCGAGTTGCCCGCGAATGCAATGGCTTGTCAGTGCAATAGGCGTAAACTATAATGCTCTCCAGATTTCCTGGGAGGCGAGATGAGACTATCAGTGGTTGTGCCGGTGTACAATGAGATGGATACCATCGCCGAGATTCTGCGCCGGGTGCGCGCCGTGAATCTCAGCGTGTCGGTTGGCTTCAGATCGGAGAGTCACTCGGCTGTGGAGCTCGAGCGCGAGATTGTGGTCGTGGACGATGGGTCGACCGATGGTACGCGTGACCTTCTGCGCCAGCTGAACGAGGATGCCGAGACGATGGTCCTCTATCACGAGCAGAATCAGGGGAAGGGCGCGGCGGTCAGGACGGGGTTGGAGCATGCGAGCGGGGACATCGTCTTGATCCAGGATGCTGACCTGGAGTACGATCCTCGGGATTACCCGGCGTTGCTGCAACCCATTCTCGAGAACCGATCCGAGGTCGTCTATGGATCGCGCTTTCGCGGTGGCCCAACCAGGGCCATGTTCTTCTGGCATATGGTCGGGAATCGCTTTCTGACTTTCGTTACCAACGTGCTGTACGACTCCATTCTCAGTGACATGGAGACCTGTTACAAGGTGTTTAGCCGTGAGGTGGCTGAGCAACTCGATTTGCAGGCTGCTGGCTGGGGCTTCGATCCGGAGATCACGGCTCAGATACTCAAGTTGGGTTACCGGATCTATGAGGTTCCGATCACCTATACGGGCCGGGAGTTCGAGGAAGGGAAGAAGATCGGCTGGCGTGATGGGTTAACTGTGCTTTGGACACTCCTCAAGTATCGTTTCACTCCGTGACCCATAAGCCCTGGAGAGGGATGCGGTGGGTCTATGTGGGCCTGTTGTTGCTGGCCTGGGCACTGCGATTGCCGCCGCTTCTCCGCAGCCCGCTCCATCCGGACGAGGCGCTCTACGGCTACTGGGGGCTTTTGATCAGCCAGGGACGTGATGTCTGGCTTAAGAGCGTTCCAGTCTACAAGCCCCCGCTGTTGCCATACGTCGTGGCCAGCTCCCAGCTCCTCTTCGGCGACGCCTCCTGGGCTGTTCGTCTGCCCGGCCTGGTCGCCGGGGTGCTGACTGTGCCGCTCGCTGGTGCCCTGGCTCGTGCCCTATACAAGGATCGATGGACCGGGGCGATGGCGGCCGCGGGTGTGGTGGTATCGCCTTTTGCAGTCGTGTTGTCCGGCACGGCGTTCCCCGACCCGGTGGTGGTGGCCCTCGGTCTGGCCGCCTGCCTGGCGGCGGCCCGTGGTCGAACGCGCTGGGGTGGGCTACTGGGCGGACTGAGCTTCGCCGCAAAGCAGACCGGGCTCGTATGGCTGCCCCTGTTGATTCTGATTCGAATCACTCGTTTCGATTCCCAAGACGCGGACCGTCGGTTTCCCCTGTCCATCATCGGTTGCTGGATGTTGGTCGTCGCTCTCGTCTTCGGCTGGGACGCAGCCCGGATATCGCAGGGCGCCACCAGCTTCTGGCAGGTAGGGGTCGTCGGCTACGGGGGGCTGCGGTTGATCTGGCCTCAGGAGCTTCTGAGCCGGCTGCAGGGCTGGTGCGAGCTGATCCGTTATGTGTTCGCTTCGCCGATCGTCAACGGCCTCTTGTTGGTAGGGCTGCCGGCCTTGGTCGCGATCGGTATTTTCCGCCATCCCGGCGAGCGAGATTCTCTCGCCGATATCCTGCTGACCTTCTTCGTATTGTTCTACTTTCTCTTCCATTGGTTGGTGGCCCTTCCCATATGGGACCGGTACCTGTTACCGGTCGTGCCGGCGCTGGCTGTGCTCCTGGGGCGTGTCGGACGCAGGGCGGCTTCCTGGTTGAGCTTCTTGAGCTCTTCCTGGCGGGTGGGTGTCGTCTTCTTTCTGCTGATGGTGTTCTTGAGCGTGCCCGCCTTTCAGGCGATCGCCAGCCGCTATCCGATCGGCCAGGAGCGCGCGGCTTATGAGGGGATTGAGGATGTTATCTCATTCCTTTCCGAGCTCCCGGAAGGGTCCGTCGTCTACCATCACTGGCTGGGCTGGCGATACCGCTACGGACTGTGGGATGCACCGGTCTACCTGGCCTACTGGCCGAACCCTGCGTGGTTAGCACGAGATGTGGAGGTCTTTGGCGGTCGAGAGCCGCGCTACATCGTGTTCCCAGAATGGGAGTCGTCAGCTCGCATCGAGTATACCCTGGACGCCATAGGCTATGCACTGGATCCGGTGTTGACCGCCGCTCGCTCCAACGGTGCTCGCTCATTCACGGTCTACCGACTGGCACGGTCATTGGACTAGCGTCTTGATGTCTCGATACAAGGATTTCCTGCGAGACGCCCTCGTCGTCCTTTCTCTGTGGCTCCTGGTCGTCGCGTTTACGTGGCGGATCGGCACGGCTGGACGAGTTCTGGCCGGTGGCGACATCTTCACCTACTTCTACCCCTATTGGGCCGAGGCAACACGGGCGATCCGAGCGGCTCGGCTGCCCTTGTGGAATTCCTTCCTCTTCATGGGGGTGCCTTTCCTGGCCAACAGCCAGGTGGGGTTCCTGTACCCTCTAAACTGGCCCCTCTGGCTCCTGTTCCCAGCGGAGCGATCTGTTCATCTGACGATTGTCCTCCATCTATGCCTGGCTGCTGCCAATGCTTATGCGTGGGGGCGGAGGTCGCTGGAGCTGGGACGGGTCGGAGCGTGGACGGTCGGTGCACTCTTCGCCCTGGGAGGATATCTGGGGGCCCAGGTGGAGCACGTCAATCAATTGCAGGGGCTGGTCTGGTTTCCGTTGATGCTGACGCTGTACGATCAGGCTTCCAACCTGCGGCATCGGATCTTCGCTCGTAAGAGGGCTCTTATCGGCCTTATTGCTGTCCTTGGCCTGGTGCTGCTGGCGGGGCACACGCAGACCGCGTTCATTTCGTTGGCTGGACTGTCCATCTATGGGGTGGGCCCAGCCCTGTGGCGCGCCCTCCGTGAGGGGGACTGGCAGCCCGTGGCAAGAGGTGTTGTGCTCGTCGTGGTCGCGGCGTTGATCGGCGTTGCGGTGGCCGGAATCCAGTTCATCCCGACCTGGGAGCTCGTCCGACACTCGGTACGCGCTCAGGGGCTGCCTTTCAACGAGCGGGTCTCGTTCTCCCTCTCTCCGCTGTACGTCGGGCGGAGTCTATTGCCCCGGTTTGGCGACGCTGTGCCCCCGGATCGCATTGAGCACGTGGCCTACGTTGGCATCACCGGTTTGGCTCTGGCAGTGGGCGGGCTCGCTGTGGCCGTCAAGCAGCGGCGAGAAGCGGGTTCGGTGGGAACCAAGCTTCGCCACCGCGACGGTCTGGCCCTGCTCACCTTCGTGGGGCTGTTCTTTGCTCTCGGCGTCTACAATCCACTTTATCTGCTTCTGGCGCGGTACGCTCCCGGGTTCGCTCACTTCCGCGTGCCAGCCCGCTGGTTGGCGCTCACTGTGGTTGGCATAGCTGCTTTCGCTGGTGGTGCACTGCAGAGGGTGTGGGACCGTGAGCGTCTTGAGGAAGGCACCGTCCTGGTAGTCGTGCTCTCGCTGGCGATTCTGATCCTCTGGGCTGTTGGGGGCCGCTGGGGGGGTGAGGAGATGGACTTGAGAACGCTGGAGGTCGTGGTGTGGGTGGGCACAGCGGCCTTGGTGGCTGGTATGCTTTGGGCCGCCAGACATGCACCCCACCGGGTGACCCTCGGACTGGTCGGTCTGCTGATTGTAGAGCTCTACCTGGCGAGCACGGCGCTCCCGCACTCGCGCGCCACGGCACCTCAGGCCTTTACGAGCCTACGCCCAGCCCTGGCTCACCTCCTGAACTCGGAACCAGTCGACGCTGGCCCTACGGACCGTTTTTTGAGTATGTCCGACATCACGTTCGATCCGGGCGATCTCTCGCTGATCGAGGTGATTTTTGGGCCTCAGCTCAGTGATGACGAATTGTATGAGTTGGTGATTGCCACCAAGCAGAAGGAGATCGTTAGCCCCAATCTACCGCTGGCCTTCGGCGTGTCGGCGGTGGATGGCTACGACGGTGGCGTGCTGCCGCTGGAGCGCTACGTGACGCTGCAACAGCTCTTGCTGCCTGCGGAGCGCGTCTCGATCGATGGTCGGCTGCGAGAGAACTTACGCACCATTCCTGATGGGCGCTGGCTGAGCTTGTTTAACGTCCGGCACTTGATCACCGACAAGCTGCGCGATGCCTGGATTGACGATGTGTTCTATGATCTGCAGCATGGGGCAACGCTTTCGGAGGGAGAGGGAGTCCACGTGCCGTACGTGCCGCGGTTCGAAGCGACGGCATTGGGCTTGGTATCGCACCTCGAGGGCGCTGCAGACCTGTCGGATGGGGCTCAGGTAGGCACTGTTAGAATCGGTTTCGAGGGCGGAGCGGTGCGGAGCTTCGATCTGCGGGCAGGCGACCAGGTATCCGGGGAGGCCGTCGACCACGCAGAGATGGAGGATTCGACCACTCGGTTGTCATGGGCGGAGCCAGGAAGACCGCTCACCGTCACCCTTCATGCCACGTTGCCCGAGGGTCAGTGGATCGTACAGGGGATGAGTCTGATCGACGAGCGAACCGGGAGTTTCCAATCGCTGGTTGTGTCGGACCGGGGACGGTTCCGGCTGGTTCACTCTGGTGACGTTAAGATCTACGAGAATCTCGACGTCTTCCCGAGGGCGTTCTTTGTTCCTGAGTCTCAGGTGGTTCGTGATGACCGGGCAGCGTTGCAGGTGATGCAGGATCCTACCTTCGATCCGTCCTCCCAGGTTGTGTTGCAGACGAGTGGCGATTCGTGTCGTCTCCGAGAGGAGGAAGGGACATCAGACTCTGACTATCGTACCGAACTGGAGGCGCCTGCGCGGTCAGATGCGGCTATCGTCGAGTATCGGCCGGAGCGAGTGGTTGTCGAAACGGATCTGGATGAACCCGGGTACCTTGTCCTCTCGGACGCCTGGTACCCTGGATGGCGAGCGACAGTGGACGGCGACCGCGTCGGCGTTTGTCGGGCAGATTTGTTCTTCCGGGCCGTCGCTTTGGAACCGGGGCGGCATCGGGTTGTCTTTGTCTTTCGCCCATTGAGCCAGGTGCTGGGGGCCATCGTCAGTGCAATTGGGATGGCTCTGCTGGCTTTCATCCCTGGGCTGATTGTCCGCTACTTGTCTTGAGAATTATATTGCTCAAAGCAGCCCGAAATGCTATAATTGGACGCAGGTCTGCGTGGTCTGTGGGCCAGGTTTTCGGGTGGAAGGAGATGTTCAACATCTCGCGTATCTAGAACAGGAGGGTAGACGATGAACACTTTCAACCGTGTCGTACTTGTGATCCTGCTGCTTGCTGCAATGGTGCTGTGCTCCTTCGCTTTCGTGGTGCCTGTCCAGACGCTGCGCGTGCTCGCGCAGCAGGCTGGCGGAGTGGCAGATTTCCTTGCGCGCGTCAGACCTGCCGTCCGCTTACTTGTCGGGATCCTTTTGGCTTTGATCGTCGATCTGGTAGGCATTCTACTTATCGTTCTTGAGGTGCGACGGCCGGCCTCCCGCTCGATCCGCGTGGAGCAGGCATCTGGTGGAGAGGTTACCCTCAGTATCGCCTCCATTACTGATCAGGTGAAAGCTGAGGTGAATCAATTGCCCGAGGTGTTGCAGGCGAAACCGAAGGTGACCGCCAAGCGGAAGGGGGTCTTGGTTGAGCTGGACGCCAAAATAGCGGCTGAGGCGGGCGTGCCGGGCAAGGCCGAGAAGATCGTAGAGACGGTTCGCCGTGTGGTGGAGGAGAAGATGGGCTTGAAGCTGGCGCGTGCGCCCAAGGTCAACATCGAAGCCGTCCGACAGGCCCCGGGAACCAGAGTAGCTGAGCCTCCACCGGCTCCATCGGAAGCGTCAGAGTCAGAGGTCGGGAGCGGTAACGAAGGCAGTTCCTTCTAACGGTTTCGTGAAGAACGAGGGTAATCAGCTAAGTTTGCCAGCGCGAGTGGAGAGCGTGCTCTTCGTGGCTGAAGAGCCGGTCTCCACTCATCGTCTGTCGGAGGCGCTGGAGGTCACCCAGGGGCAGATCGAGCAGGCTCTGGAAGCTCTAACACAGCACTACAGGAAGCGTGGCCTGCAGCTCCAGCGAATGGATGGTCGCGTGCAACTTACCACGGCCCCAGAAGCTGCCCCGTATGTCGAGCGCTTCCTCGGCTTGGAGGCCCGCGTACACCTCTCACAGGCCGCTCTGGAGGCCCTGGCAATCGTAGCATACCGTCAGCCGATCACCCGCCCGGAAGTCGAGGCGATCCGCGGCGTGGGGTCCGACAGCGTTCTGCGCACGCTTCTGAGTGCCGGCCTGATCGACCGTGTAGGGCGGGCAGACGCGGTCGGCCGTCCCTTCCTCTACGGGACGACTCCAGAGTTCCTCCAGCACTTTGGTCTGCAGAGCCTCGACGAATTGCCCCCGCTGGAGCAATTTGAAGAGGATGCGAAAATGGTACGAAAGTCCTCTTGATACTTCTCTGCCCACCTGATAAACTTTCACCATCGTTCAATTCAGAATGAGGTCCTTAGCCTGGTACTGAGTGCCGGGGCTCCGTCCTATAGCGCGGACGGTTGAACCGCACACCCGATTGTCAGCTCTCGGACAAGAGATGGGAGCCAGCGATCGTGAGACTTGAGCCCAACTGGTGGGCCGGGTTCCAGGTTTTTTCGACTATCCGCTGTCGAACTGGCAGACGATCGGATGTGGCCGTTTCGTAGCAGACTGAGAGTTCCCTGTCTCTGTAGGCTTTCTCTATTGGTCCCAAAGTGCTCAGCTAGGTGGAGGTTTTTGTGCATCCCAACGTCCTGATTCTTGACGATAGCTCGGCTATGGTAAACACTCTTGACAGCATTCTCACGAGCCACGGGTATCGGGTGGAGTCCTACGATGATGGGGAGACGTGCTGGCAACGCTTGGTAGCCGGGGTAAAAGGCACAGTCTCCATCCCGGATCTGCTGTTGCTCGATCCGAATGTGTCCGGATTGGACGGATCGAGGCTTCTCGGGCGGATACGAGCTGAGGAGCGACTGGCCTCCATGCCAGTGATTATCCTCTCCGCGGAGGCGGATGCGCAGATTCGCGAAGATGCTTTGGGGGCAGGGGCGAGCGATTATCTTTCCAAGCCGGTTGAGCTTTCTGAGCTCTTAGATCGTGTTGGTGGGGCTCTCAGTGGATCAGCCGGTGAAGGCGTGCTGGGCCTGGATGCGGAGGCCGGCAGTAATCCCTCCAACACGCGATCTCAGCAAGCACAACAGGCGGTGGCTTACTCCTAGCTTTCCTCTTCGATCAAGTGGCGTGCTTCCTCAGCGTCCTCGTTTGATACGAGGACCCGCACCTCTCCCAGCCCATTCACAGTGATTCCGATGACCGGTCCAACACTCTCATAATCCAGAAGCGCCGAGATGCCTGCGGCCTCCAGTTTGGCTTTGATCACCTGCGCTTTGATGAGACCAGCGGCGGTGTACACGGTGGTCAGGTCTGAGAAGCGTGACGGTTTTCGTTTCATAGACGACCTCCTTTGCTCTGCCGGTAGTGTCCTCGAAAGGCATACATTTGTCAAATAGCTTGGTAATGGTATAATCGGGGTTGGTGTGTTAAAGAACCGTATGGAGGAGAGCATTACGTTGATTCAAAGGAAGACTCAGAGTTCAGATTATTGGACTGATTACGCAATCACTTCTGAGGATCTTCAGTATCTGAGCACGTTGCTGGTTGAGGACGAACTTCCCCGTTCCACGGAGGAGTTGAGTCATGCATTGGTGACGCACCACGCTCGTCAGGAGGATGCACTCATCACGGGTGCCCTCTCGAAGGGAACTCCCTACCGTCCGAAAGAGAGCTACGAGGTTGGAGAGCAGGTGGTCTTTCCCGCGCTTGATTACCGCTCGGGTGAAGTCGTCGATGTACGGCCTGGTCATAACCCTGAATACGATCCGTTCAAGGTGATCAAGGTTAGGTTTAACGAAGGGGAGGAGCGAGAATTCGCTTCGGAGTTCGAGAACGGACATCCCTTGAATCAGACGGAACCGGGCGTCGTGGATGCTGAGGAGGTCCATTCTCCAGAAGAGCTGGCCTCGCGCTATGCCCCCCTTATTGAGGACAGGCTTGAGGAACGCCTCGAGTCGGAGCGAGATTTCATCCGCCTGGCGGATAGATGGTTCCGCCGGGACCTGTTGGTCGAGGTAAACGTAGGCCATCTGAACCTGGCGGAGGCAGTGCTCGACGTGGCAGATGGAGGCCCTCTGCCGACCGAGGCACTGCTGGGCGACGTTGAGTTGCCGGAGGAAATATCGCCTCAGTTGCGCGTCTTCTCCTTGAACTACGCACTCCAGCAGGATGAGCGGTTCGACGAGGTCGGGCCGGCCGGAGAGGTGCTCTGGTATCTGAACCGGCTGGAGCCCGAGGCGATTAAGGAGACGCCGGTCTATCTCCAATACGAGCCTTTGGGGTACGAGCCGCCGCTGCTGACCAGCGAGATGCGATCGCTGGAGCGACAGCTGGATGACGAATGGTCTGATCTCGAGACCCCGGACCGAGTTGAGGAACCAGTCGAGATGGTGCTGATCTATCCCCACTGGAGATCTGGTACCTTGCCACTCTCGAGCCGCCTGTCTCGCGTGTTCCCAGTTGCTCGGACGGAGCGTATTCGTTTTACTTTCGTCGATGGCGACACTGGCGAAGAGATGCCGGGGTGGGTGGTACAAGAAGGGCGTTACGTCTATGGGCTGCGAGACTGGTACCGGGACAACAACTTCCCGGTAGGTGCCTACTTGGAGATCTCCCAGGGCGAAGACTCGAGCGAAATCATTGTTCGACCTCGGAATCGCCGGACCCGGAGAGAGTGGGTTCGGGTGGCGATGTCCAGAGAGGGCAGTTTGGCCCTGGAAATGCACAAGGAAGACATAGCCTGCGAGTACGACGAGCTTATGGTAATGGCGACCGCCGATCTAGCGGGGTTGGAAAGGCTGTGGAGACAGGCCCAGAAGCAGAAGCTCTCGCTGGTTCAGGTTGTCGAGGACCTGTTCCCAGAGCTGGTCAAGCTCAGCCCACAGGGCAACGTGCATGCGGCAACGCTTTACAGCGCGGTCAACGTGGTAATGCGCACGCCGCCTGGTCCTCTGCTTGAGGTGTTGGTCACTAGCGATCGGTATGCCCCGGTCGGGGACAACTACTGGGTTCTGCACACTGGGTCGAGTGGAGCATAGGTTCAAGTTATGGCTGAGATGACGATTCCTGCATCGCTGCGAGAACTCCTCAAACCAACGCTGGATACCCCTTTCCACATTGACTACGATTGGTGGGATCGGAAAGGCCTGGATATCAGCGTAGAATTGCGATCTCATCTGTGTAGGGAGCATAAGGAAGCTTACGGCCGCGAGTTCAACGCCGAAGAGAAGATTGACTGGATTGATGAGAGAACGGGTGAGGTGCGACGGGTGAATGGCCTGCAGCACGTGCTGCGCATTCATTGTAGTGAACAGTCAGACTACATCAACGACAATCTGCCGCTGATTGATGCGGTTTTTCGGGCGTTCCTGGCAAGGGGCAACAAGCCTCTGACACCAAAAGAGCTGGGCAATATCACAGGTCGGTATCCGAAGCGAATCCTGCGCACGCTGACCGGGCGCCAAGTCTACAAGGGCATTCGGCCAGCCCGGTAGAATCCGTAAAGCGGGGGAAGATTGAGCGCCACGAAGGCAGTCGTGGCGCTTTCTGATGTTAGAGGATGACGTGCGGGACACAATTGACCGGCAGATGTCGGCCTCCCTGCGAGCGGGATTGCTTGACAGGGGGGTGGGGTCAGGTTAGAATACGTGACAAGGGCCCCAGTAGCTCAATTGGATAGAGCATCGGACTTCTAATCCGAGGGTTGTGCGTTCGAGTCGCACCTGGGGTACTCCAGTATGAGTTATTTTTCCTCGCTTCTAGCTTAGCTCGCTGCTCAGGGCACATCCGATTGTGCCCTTTTCTCTTTGAATGGCAACCAGGTCACTTGGATTGGAGGGAGCGATGAAGGTCGTCACCGTGGACCAGATGCAACGCATTGAGTCCGAATCGGATGAGGCAGGGCACTCCTACTCGACGATGATGGAGCAGGCTGGCAGATCGGTGGCCCGGGCTGTTGGCGCGAGGCGAGACGTGCGCGGCAAACGAGTTCTGGTCCTGGTCGGGCCGGGGAACAATGGTGGGGATGGGCTCGTAGCAGCGCGCTACCTCGGCGAAGCGGGTGCTCACGTGACTTGCTATCTATACAAGGATCGCAGTCCGGTCGAGGATGAGAATTTCCGCCTGGTGCTGGAGGGAGATGTGAGTGTCGTCTTCGCAGAGGAGGATGATGGGTGGGAGAGACTCCGAGATCTGGCGCATGGAGCCGATGTCCTGATAGACGCCCTGTTGGGAACCGGCACACGTCTGCCTCTGCGGGGCCAGTTGGCCGATATGCTCGAGGTGGTCAGCTCTATCATGGTTGACCGTAGACACCCTGTGGACGATGACCTGCTGCCTCTCATCCCCCGATCGTCCAAACGTGACGACGAGGATGTCTTTGTGGTCGGCGTCGACGGCCCCACGGGCCTTGAATACGAGACAGGGAGCTTTGATGAGGTAGCGATTCCCGCTGATCTGACGGTTACGTTTGCCTTTCCGAAGATTGGACACTTCCGCTTTCCAGGCGCCGGTGCGTTAGGGGAGTTGGTTGTGGCCGATATTGGCATCGACCCCGCGTTGGCAGAGGACGTGGCCCTGGAGGTCGTCACTCCGGCGATGGTTCGGGAGTGGCTGCCTGACCGTCCGCCTGATGCCCACAAGGGCACTTTTGGGAAGGCGATGGTCGTCGCTGGCTCCGTCAACTACACCGGTGCAGCCTACTTGGCCGGCGCATCGGCCACTCGGGCGGGGACCGGCCTGGTGACGGTGGCTCTGCCGAGTCCGATCCATAGCCCGGTCGCGGCTCAGCTGGCCGAAGCGACCTACGTCTTGCTCCCGCATGCAATGGGAGTGATAAGCCCTGAGGCGGCCAGTGTCTTGCAGAAGGAGGTGGAAGGGTACGACGTGCTACTAATCGGTCCAGGTCTCGGCCGGGAAGATGAGACGGTGTCCTTCATAGAGAAGCTGCTGGGCGGTGGCGAGAAGCGCCGGTCCGTGGGTTTCTTGAAGGAAGAGGGCAAAGGCGGGGCACGCCCAGATCTCCCCCCGCTCGTGGTGGATGCCGACGGGCTAAATATTCTGTCCGCGATGGAGAATGGGCTCAAGCGGCTACCTCGCGAGACGATCCTCACCCCTCATCCGGGTGAGATGGCGCGCTTAATGGGCGGATCCGTCGCCGACGTGGAAGCGGACCGGTTGGCCGTAGCCCGGTCGCAGGCCGCCGAGTGGGGGCACGTCATCGTCTTGAAGGGAGCTCACACTGTCGTGGCTGGGCCCGACGGGCGAGCGGTCATCGTTCCCTTCGCCAATCCCGGATTAGCGACAGCCGGCACCGGGGACGTATTGGCCGGGACGATAACCGGGTTGCGTGCGCAAGGCCTGGAACCTTTCGAGGCGGCGGCCGCAGGAACGTATGTACATGGCTTGTCAGGCGAGTTGGCGTGCCAGTGCATCGGGTCAGCGGGGATGGTGGCGGGGGACGTGCTGGCTTACCTGCCCGATGCTATCCAGCTTCTTACTCATAGCTGAACAGTTCCACGCAGAGAAACGTGAACGCCCCTTCCACGGAAGGGGCGTTTCTTATTCTCGCGTAGGGTAGAAAGTGAGGCTATGGACCTCGCCTCCTGCGTCTAGGCGGCCTCAGCTCCTTCCGCGGCTGGCGTTTCTTCTGCCGCTTCCTCCGCGGCTCGTTTTGTCTCCTTGACCGCCTTGTCGATCTGCTCTTGCGCTTCCTTGAGAACTCTCTGGCTGCGGCGCTGGGTCTCCTCGGCGCGGCGCCTGATGTCTGCGGCGACAGCCTCGGCTTTGGCCCGAGCTTCGGTCAGTGTGCCCTCTGCCTGCCTGCGGAGCTCGGCACTTTGTTCTCGGATCTGCTCTCGGGTTTCTTCTCCCGACTGAGGAGCCAGGAGTAGCGCAGCTGCAGCGCCCACCAGTCCACCCATCAAGAAGCCAGAGAAGAATGCACCGAATTCACCACCGTTGTTGTTGCTCATCGTAGAACCTCCCCTTCCTCTGTGATAACGAAAAAACGTTCGAACGAACTACTGCTGGTCTCGCCCCTTGCGCAGCTGAGTAATCTCCTTGAGAATGCGCCGTGCACCAGCGAGATTACTCGACCATTTCATCACCGGCGAGACGACGTTATGGCTGACGAACTTGGTCGTGCCGCGCACCGTCGTCATCGTTTCATTCGCCGCTTCTAACATTGGCTTGATTTCATCCCTCAACAACACAATCAGGGACTGCAACTGGAGCATCAGGACGATCAAGAGTATCCCGATGATCAGCGTTTCAAACGCCACGAATATGATGGCCGCATCGCGCAGGAGCCCGACCACAACGCCGCCAGGACTCGGCCCGACGCCAGCTCTGGCCGCTTGATACGCGCCGATTGAAAGAAAGACCATCCCGACAATCAGGCCTATCAGCAGCAGGGCAGCGATTATCGCGCCCCCGATAAACCACCGCTGGGCGCGTTGTTCGGCCGGCGATACTGTCCTCTCGTCTGGCTGCGACGGTTGAGGAAGCTCCGTTGCAACTTCCTCGTGAGTCTGATTTTCCATGATGCTTCAATTATAGCATAAAATTTTGAGCTTCACAAATAATTCCCCCGCGCAGGCGAAGCGTGACGGCGCTGAGTTCGTATCCGCGCTCCGCGAGGAGATAGGCGGCGACGACGCTGTCCGCGCCACAGCTGAGCGCGACCACCGCTCGGGGCGCGCTTCTCACGATCAGCCTCGCAACCGGTCGATGATGCGGGGCAAGACCTCCAGTACGCGAGACACGTCCTCGCTGTCGTTGGACCTGCCGAGGGTGAGACGGAGACTGCCAACGCCCCACTCGGGCGAGAAACCCATCGCTTCGAGGACTGGGGACGATTCCAGCTCTCCCTGGTCACAGGCTGCACCGGAGCTGGCGGCGATGCGCTCCATATCGAGTGCCTGGACGATCGACTCTCCCTCGACGTCCAAGAAAACGAAGCTGGCATGGTGGGGAAGCCGGTGCCTGGGATGACCAGTAAGCTGGCTGTTCGGGATGCGGGTCAGGACTCCTTCGATGAGGGTGTCGCGCAAGGAACGCAAGCGGACCGATTCTTTCACCCGCTCCTCTTCTGCCAATCGGAGAGCGGTTGCCAGGCCGACGGCTCCGGTGACGTTCACGGTGCCAGGCCGGCGTCCTCGCTCGTGGTCCCCTCCGGTGATGGCTGGTACCAGGTCGGTGTCGCTCCGAACGTAAAGGAGTCCGACGCCCTTGGGGCCGTAGAACTTGTGGGCTGAAAGGGCCATCAGATCCACGTGCGTCTCATCCGGCTCCAATGGCAGGCGGCCAGGGACCTGGACCGCATCGGTGTGGAAGAGGACGTCCTTCTCTTGGCACACGCGCCCGATTTGGACTATGCGTTGCACGGTGCCAACCTCATTATTGCCCATTATGACGCTGACAAGCACGGTATCCGGGCGAATGGCATCCGCAACGGCCTGCGGGTCGACGAGGCCGCGGCTGTCTACGGGAACCCGCGTAACCTCGAAGTCAAACAGATCGCGCAGCTGGTCGACGGTGTGGCCCACGGCGTGATGTTCGATGGGGGTCGAGACGATGTGGTTGCCCCGTCCCGCCTGGCGAGCTGCCCACGCTACGCCGCGCAGGGCCAAATTGTCGGCCTCCGTCCCCGAGCTGGTGAAGACGATTTCGGAAAGGCGGCAGTTCAAGATGTCGGCGACGGTCTGGCGGGCGCCTTCAAGGGCGTTGGCAGCCTCGCGCCCGAAGGCGTGGGAGGACTCGGTGTTGCCAAACATATCGCGCCAAAAGGGTGTCATCGCCTCGAGGACCCGCGGGTCGACCGGGGTGGTCGCCGAGTGGTCAAGGTAGATCTCGTTCTCAGACATAGTCATCACTATCCTCCAATTCTTTTTGCATTCTAGCACGCCGCAGGCGTGGCGTCAAACCCCGTCGCCCGGGGTCCCGTGCTGGGACATTGACTTCTGCATCCAGTTTCGCTATACTGCAACTGTGTTGCGCGGTATGTCGGTGCCCGCTCCCGGTTCGCGTCACGTGTGTTTCCAGTCTGCGAGGAGGTTAGGTGTCATGGAGAGAACCCGTCTGGTCAGAATGCTCATACTTGTTGTGTTCGCAGGCTCTGCAACGCTGGGAGGATGTGTACCTGCGCCGACCATTGAGCCGACCTCTGGGCCGACGGTCACCGCGACGGCTGCGGCGACAGCCCCGAGTGCGCCAACCAGTACGTCTACCGAGACGCCGGAGGCGGCGACGGAGATTCCCACGGTCACGCCGATGACCTCTGCTCCGACGTCAACTCCCTCGAAGGAAGCGGAGCTGGTGTTCGCTTCGTTCGACAAGCCGGCTGTCAGCACCGAGGCCGTCATTCACCACGAAGAGATTGCGCCGGACTTGAGCAACGTACGGAATCCCTTTCTTCTCTCTCAACCCCAGCGGGACCGCTTGGGCGAGGCTGGGTTCGTGGTCAGTCCTGGCGACGAGAAAGAGTTCTTCACCCTCTACGAGCAGGCTCGTTACGATAACGTCCCGATCTTCGTCACAACGGACTCTCTGCTGCACGTCTATCACCTGCTGTTCGACAAGGTGCTGCGCACTGCGGAAGTTGAGTACTTCATTCCTCTGCTGGGCGACCTGAACCGGGCGATGGTCAGCCGTACGGACGAGCTGTATCAGGCCCTGAAGGGGAGTGAGTGGGAGGATGCCGCCCTCCGTGCGGTGGCCTTCGTCGGGGTGGCCAGCAAGCTGCTGGACGACGACGCTGACGTGCCAGCGTACGCGGCTGATCTGGTGGAGGAGCAAGTTGGGCTTGTCGAAGAGGCGTCCCGCGTCGCCGCCTCGCCGGTGCTCCCGACCCTGGAGCACGGCGAGGATTACACTCAATACAAACCTCGGGGCCACTACACCAAGAGCGACGCGCTGAAGGCTTACTTCAAGAGTATGATGTGGTATGGACGGATGACCTTCCGCCTGACGACGCGGAATCCCGAGGCTGGTCGGGCCGAGACGCGCTCGGCTCTTCTCCTGGTACAAGCGCTCCGTACCAGCCAGGTGAAGGGCCGCCCTGCGATGGAGGCCTGGGCGGATCTCTATAGTCCGACCGTCTTCTTCGTCGGCCGCAGCGACGACCTGACTGTGCTCCAATACAACAAGGTTATGAATCAGGTCTATGGAGCGTCTGTTCCCCTGGATACGCTCACTGATGAGGTATTGCTCGACACGTTCATCGAGGAAGCTAACGAGCTGCCTCCGCCCCGCATTCTAGGCCTGGTCATCGGGGACACGGAAGACGTGGAGGAAGAGACGAAGGGGTTGCGGTTTATGGGGCAGCGTTTCGTGCCCGATGCCTATATCTTCCGGCAGCTGATCTACCGCAATGTGGGGCAACGCCAGCCACCGAACCGGCGTGGATTACCGAACGGCCTTGACATCCCCGCTGCGATGGGCTCCGAACGAGCCTACCAGATCCTGACAGAAATCGGTGAGACGGACTACGACAACTATCCGGAGCAGATGGAGAAGGTTCGCGCCTGGCTCTCGGGGCTCAGTGTGAAGGAGTGGACGGAGACCCTCTACAACGCCTGGCTCTATTCCTTCCATCCGCTACTGGATGAACCGGGTGAGGGATATCCCGCCTTTATGGAGTCAGCGGCGTGGATGGACAAGCAGCTGAATACGGTGTTGGGGAGCTGGGCGGAGTTGAAGCACGACACGATCCTCTACGCCAAGCAGGCGTATGCGGAGCTCGGCGGAGGGCCGCCGCCTCCTCCTCCAGCGCCTCCAAAGGGGTATGTGGAGCCGGTTCCCGAGTTCTACGCGCGGTTGGCCGCGCTCACCGATATGACGCGGGATGGGCTCAACCAGCGAGGGTTGCTGGCCGAGCAGGATGACGATAGCCTGCGGCGGCTGGGCGAGCTGGCACGTGACTTTCAAACGATGGCGGAGAAAGAGTTGCGCGGTGAACCGCTGACGGAGGAGGAGTACGAGACCATCCGCTTCTACGGCGGCGAGCTGGAGCATCTGACCATGGCGTCTGCTGACACGCCGGATGCGGGAGAGGGCGTCGGGGGCCAGGTTATGCCCGAGGAGCAGCCACAGGCGGCGGTGATCGCCGACGTGGCAACGGACCCAGATCCCAACGGCGATGGGACGGCGAACCCGGTTGTGCTGGAGGTAGCCGTGGGGCGCATCGATCACCTTCACGCTGTAGTCCCGCTGGTTGAGGCAGACGGATCAATCACCCTGCAGGTGGCAAAGGGCGGGTTGTTCTCCTATTACGAGTTCCCTTGGTCGGCCGAGGATCGGCTCACCGACGAGCAGTGGCGAGAGATGTTGGAGAGCGGTGAGGCGCCGCCGCGGCCGGAATGGATCGGCAGCTTCTTCACCGAGGAAGGCGAGTACGCGGCGTTGAGACAGGCCGTGTTTGGCTTCGAGAAGTCCCTCGTCAGCGCGTTCTGGTACCTTGAGCCGGCGCAGTTGACGTGTGGGGAGGAGCTACGGCGCCAGCTAGCATCCCAGGTAGAGACGCTGCGGAACAGCAAGCGCTATCAAGGACGGGAGCTGAGGAGCCTCGACTTCCGCTCATTCGATCGTCAATCGGAGTCGCTTGCCGTGGTCACGGTGCGTGAGACGTGGAAGGACGCGCTGTACGAGTTTGAGGAGGATGGACCCAGCTATGATACGGAGGCCATATCCGAACGCGGCCCCTACACGCTGGATGCAACGTACACCCTGGAGGAAACAGGGGGGCGCTGGGTGGTGACCCGCGCTATCTACGCCGATCAGCGGCCCGATTGGGAGTAACAGGCTTTGGAGGGAGAAAGCAAGAGACGGTGAGCGAGCGCCAGGATTCCTCGAGGGGCTTAGCACATCTCTCTTTCTCCCTCGACCTTATCGTCTCTGTTTTTCTTATCCTCGTTCCTCTCATCGTTCTCACCGTTCTATCCCGGACGGTGCGGGAAGCGCCTCCCGATCTGTCGCCTTTTCCGTGGATCTACCTGCGTGACGCTCGCTCGCTCGACCCGGGTGAGACGGTCGTCGAGGTGATGGCCGTCGGTGACGTCCACCCGGGGCGGGGTGCTGGAGAGGATCCTCTCCAGCACGTGCGACCCTGTCTTCGCGGGGCGGACTTGACCGTGGGAAACCTCGAGTGCGTCATCGTGGGCGCCTCCCGGGCCTCCTCCGGAGATCTCGACCGCGGAGGGGCTGGCCCCCCGTTGCGCGCCCCACCTTCCGCGGTCGCAGGACTGTCCGACGCGGGCTTCGATATCCTCGGGCTGGCCAATAACCACGCGTTGGATCTGGGAGGCGAGGGCCTCTCGGAGACCGTCTTCCATCTGGAGGCGGCAGGAATTGATGTGATCGGGGCTGGTCCCGTCGATGACCCGGCGCCGCAGCCACTGATTCAGGAGGTAAGGGGCATCCGACTGGCGTTTCTAGCTTTCAATGGCCTTGCCGACTCCCAAGCTGTTTTACCAGATGCGGGCTGGTCCCCGGTTGACTGGAATCAGGACCGAGCGGCGGAGGCCGTCGCCGCTGCTCGGGATCGGGCCGACGCCGTGGTCGCCTCGATCCACTGGGGGTATGAGTACGAGATGCGCGTAGATCCGGCGCAGCGGGACGCCGCCAGGGCCCTGCTGGAAGCTGGCGCCGATTTGGTCATCGGTCATCATCCCCACGTGGTGCAGGAGATTGAGGTCAACGCGGGACGCGCCGTAGCTTACAGCCTGGGCAATTTCATTTTCGACCAGCCGCATCCAGAAGCGCAGCGCGGCCTCGTAGTTCGCGCCTTCTTCGATGAAGAGGGGCTTCGGGCGCTGCAGACCCTCCCGGTGTGGGCCGGGCCTCGCCCCCAGCTGATGACACCTGAGGATTCGGCGTCTCTTGTGAAGAGCATTGGGCCTTCGCCGCGTCGCTTCCGCTTTGCGTGCGACGTAGAGACCTGTCGGCTCGCTGAGGGATCTGGGGGCCCTGCCTCAAGGGCGGCTTCCGGGCTGTTCTGGGGCGGATCGGTCGACCTCACCGGCGATGGTTCCCCCGAAGACGTGCGAAGAGTGAGAGAACAGGTTATCATCTATCAAGATGGGAGCGAGGTGTGGCGGAGCCCGCCGGCGTGGCGCGTGACGGATGTCGCCCTTGGGGACCCCAATGACGATGGTCGCAGCGAGTTGATGCTTGCTCTATGGAAACCGGGACTGGATGGCCTTGAGCCTCCGGACCCCGCCAAGCGGAACACGCCCCGCAGCCGCCCATTCATAGTCGGCTACCGGGGAGGCACGTATCGTACGCTTTGGGGCGGCTCCGCGGTCGCTGACCCCATTCAAGAGCTGGCGCTGGGGGACGTCGATGGCGATGGGGCCGAGGAGTTAGTCGTTCTGGAGGGGAAGGAGCGTCAAAAGCGCACTGTCTCTGTCTGGCGATGGCATGGTTGGGGCTTCAGCCTGGTGTGGCGTAGTCGACCAGGCTCGTATCGGGATCTAACCTTGAGCGAGAGTGGATCTATCGGTGTGACAGTGGAGTGAGTCACGTGCTTGGTGTCCAGTGGTGGGGGACGTTCGAATGAGCAATAGAATCAGCTTGCGAGATAAGTTCCTTGGGGGTATGGTCGGGACGGCGCTAGGTGACGCTATCGGAGAATTGGCGTTCCGCCGTCCGACGAAGGCAGGCCTGCTCTCCGCGGTGGAGGATGCGGAGACGTTGGTCTACACGGACGACACGGCCATGGCCGTCGGTTTGGCGGAGTCTCTGATCGAGGTTGGCGGTCTCGATCCGCAGCATCTGGGGCATACCTTCCGGACCAACTACAGGGATGAACCCTGGCGGGGGTACGCCTCGGGGCCGCCCACGGTCTTCTCCAAGGTGGAGCGTTATGGAATCACCTACTCGGAGGCCGCCAGGACCCTCTACGGCGGCGAAGGCTCGTTCGGCAATGGGGCGGCGATGCGTATTGCACCGCTCGGTCTTCTCTTTCACGAAGCATCGGATCTCTACCAGATGGCGGAGCTGTCAGCGGCGGTGACCCACGCGCACCCCATCGGGATCGATGGCGCCGCCGTGCAGGCGCGAGCGGTTGCGCAGGCTTTCGGTCTAAATCCGAGGGATGTCCTCTCGATGGATGACTTTCTGGAGGGCTTATCGGCAACCGCGCGGACATCGGAGATGGAGCATAAGCTGGAGCGCGTGCGAGAACTCATAAGCAAGGATGCCCCTCCTCAGAGGGCGGCGAAGGAGCTGGGGCAGGGCGTGGCTGTTCATCGTTCTCTGCCGTTTGCTATCTACTCTTTCCTGCGCTGTCCAGATTCCTTCAGGGACTGTCTGTTCTGCGCAGTCTTGAATGGCGGTGACCGCGACACCGTGGGGGCCATAGCCTGTGCGATCTCCGGCGCTTATCTGGGCGCGGAAGCCATCCCACAAGCGTGGCGGGGGAAGCTTGAGAACCGGAGACACATCGAGGAGCTGGCCGTTGCGCTCGAAGGGATGGCATGAACGCGCTGCCGCCGACAGGCGGATCCTTCGCCGTTCGTCGATTGACCCAGGGCAGTCGCATCGGGGCTGTCGGACGGATATGAGTAGAATGGAGATTGTATGAAGATCGACCTGCACGTCCATACGCGAGCACGCTCTCCGTGTGCCCGTTCGTCCACGGACGAGATGATTCGCGCCGCTGTCGACCGCGGGCTCGAGGGGTTGGTCATCAGCGATCACGATCGCATGGTGCCGACGGAGGATCTGGCCTACCTCAACGCCAAGTACGCTCCATTCCGCATATTCGGTGGTATCGAGATTACGACCCACGGGGAGCACGTTTTGGTGCTGGGCGTCCGGGACGAGACGCTGGAGAACAGGTGGTGGGCCTATTCCGATCTTCATACCTTCGTCCAGGCCCGGGGAGGGTTCCTCGCTCTGGCCCATCCTTTTCGATTCAATCCACGTCGGCTGGAGGTGGACGTCGAACGGTTTCCTCCTGATGCCCTTGAGGTCCACTCGCGCAACACCCCGCGGCGGGCCGAGGGACGCATTCGAGATATGGCGGGACGGCTCGATGCGTCGCTGCTTTCCAACTCCGACGCGCACCATAGCAGCGACATAGGTGCCTACTACAACGTGCTGGACCGCGAGCCCGACAATATGGAGGCGCTGGTGGGAATTCTTAAGGCGGGGGCCTTTGAGCTCGTGGCGCCCTAGCATCGGGCAGCCCCTGGATCTGTGGAGGTAACGCGATGCTGGCAGTCGAGAGGTTTGTTGTTGAAGGCCCTTATGACCTTTCCCTATCGCTCCACGTATCAGAGGGCTTTTCTCCTGATCCGGCCGAGGAGTCGCCCCGGTTCCGGATTGCCGTCCGGGTCGACGATGCGCCGGTGCTCATGGAGGTTGAACAGGTGGAGCGGGAGCCGCCAGCCCTCGAGGTGAGCAGCGGTTCCACGGAGTGGGCTGCCCAGCTGAGGCAAATCGCCGAATGGGTCCTGTTTGCCGACCTGGATCTGACTCCTTTCTATCAGCAGGTGGACACACATTCCGTGCTCGGGCCCATCGTCGAGCGTCTCGAGGGTCTGAAACCTATTCGGCCCCCTTCCCTCTTCGAGATGGCCGTGACGGCTGTCACGGAGCAACAGATATCGATGGTCGCTGCCTACCAGATACGGTGGCGCTTGGTGGACGCCTTCGGCGACCGGTCTCCTGATGCTGCAGAGAAGGTTCGACTGGTTGCCTTTCCGAAGCCCGAGAGACTGGCGGAAGCAACGCTGGAAGAACTCCAGTCGTGTGGCCTGTCGCGCAGGAAGGCAGAGTACATCAAGGGTCTGGCGACGGCCATCGCGGATGGTGAGCTCGATCTGGAGAGGCTCAGAGGGATGTCAAACGATGAAGCTCGCGCCTTCATAACCGAGTGGCGCGGGTTCGGGCCCTGGTCGGCCGACTACATCATGGTGCGCGGGTTGGGACGTCCCGACTGTGTGCCGGCTGATGACCTGGGCGTGCGGACGGTGGTCGGAGAGTATCTGGGGGACGGATCCCGAATGACGGCGGGTCAGGTTCGAGAGGCCCTGGCCCCTTTCAAACCCTACCGGGGACTGGCCGCGTTTTATCTTCTGGGTGCCTCCCAGGTATGATCCGGGCTGGATAAGAGGATTCGGTGCGCGAGATAGCTAGGGATACGACGAGACGAGGGGGGCGGGTGGAGAACGTAAGGCAGTATGGATCGCCTCCTTTTGGCGTGGTCGTCGTCCACGGGGGGCCTGGCGCTGGCGGGGAGATGGCGCCGGTTGCGCGGGGACTTGCCTCTGAGCATGGCGTCCTGGAGCCCATCCAGACGGCGACGTCTCTTGTCGGCCAGGTCGAGGAGTTGAAGGCCGTTCTGGAAGCCCGGGGAGACCCTCCGCTCATCCTGGTTGGCTTCTCGTGGGGCGCATGGCTCAGCTTCATCGTCGCTGCTCGTTATGCTGACCTCGTGGAGAAGCTGGTTCTCGTGGGATGCGGCCCTTTTCAGGAAGGGTACGTCGCCACACTTCACGAGACCAGACTTGAGCGCTTCAGCACAGAGGAGAGGCGGATGTTCGATGCCACCGTCGAGGCACTGAACGATCCCGACACCGAGGATAAGGATCGGTTGCTGGCGCGGCTGGGCGCTCTAGCCAGAAAGTCCGATTCGTACGATCCGATTACGAATCCCGACGAAAGATCCGACGAAGTCGGTCCCGCAGGTCACATCTTCCAGAAGGTCTGGAAGGAGGCGGCGGAGTTGAGGAGAAACGGGACTCTCCTACAACTCGGCAGGGAGGTCCAGTGCCCGGTGGTGGCGGTCCATGGCGACTACGATCCACATCCATCTGAGGGGGTGCGCATCCCTCTTACCTCCACGCTGGACGACTTCCGATTTGTCCTCCTGCAGAACTGTGGGCATAAGCCCTGGATCGAGCGACAGGCCAGGGACGCTTTCTATCGCGTGTTGAGGAGGGAGTTGTCCTGACCATCTTGCCGGACTCCTCGGCGATTGGTTCATAGGCGCCGTCGTTCTTTGCGCTCCCAATTGCCAGTCCTCCTCTGGTTGCTATAATCAGAATGTGTTGAATCAGTCTTATCGCCATCTTGTCGGCGCTGCAGCTCTAGCGCTTCTTCTCGCAGGCCTGGTTCTCATTCTGCGTCCGACTGAAAGTCGGTACCTGGAGCTCTTGAGACGTGCCGAAGGTCATGCCGAAGCGCTCGAGCGCACGGCTGCCATTGCCGCCTATGAGGAGGCGGCCCGGCTCCATCCAGGGGCACCCCTCCCGCATCTCTCGCTTGCTCGATTGTACCTGAACTGGGGAAAGACCGACGAAGCTCTGGATGCTCTTGCTGATGCCGAGCGGTTGGGCGCCGAACCGCTCGACGTGGAGCGCTTGCGACTCGCCATCTATGTCGCCCGGGCTGAGACCTCGATCACAGCGAAGCCTGCGCACTGGAGGGCCGTCGTCGAGCACGCAGAGAGACTCCTTTCCCTCGCGCCCGCCAGCCGGGAGACCCTCCACACGCTCGCTCGGGCTCACCTCGGCCGGCGGGAGTGGGAGGCGGCGCGCTCGGTGTACAACGACCTTATCCGCATGAACTCGAACGACGTGAGAGCGCACGAGCGCCTGGGGGCTTTGCTGCTAGGGGAGGATCCGAACGCGGTTGAACACCTCCACCTGGCCGAGTCGGAGCTGTCGCGACACCTTCTTGCCACGTTTGCCGAGACAGGATCGACCGGCAGTTCTGCCTACGTGAGCACTCGAATTGGGCGTGTTCTCATTGAGAGCCAGGAGTGGCCTCTGGCCGTGAAGCAGCTCCAGCGCGCAGTTTCTCACAGCCCGGGTTACGCGGATGCTCATATGTATCTCGGCCATGCCCTCGACCAGATGGGGTACTATGACGCTGCCAGGCCCCACCTTATCGGAGCAACTGGAGCGGAGCCGAATTCTCCTGTTGCCCACACCTTGTTAGGCCTCCACTATGATCGACTGGGCGATACCTCTGCCGCCCGCGCCGAGTACGAGACGGCGTACGATCTAGCACCCGAGAATCCAGCCCTGTGTGTAGAGATCGGTCAGACGTGGGTGGCTGAAGGCCGTTACGTGGCGGCCGAGATCTGGCTCCGCGAGGCGATCTCGCTCAGGCCCGACGATCCTGGGCTGTGGGAGATTCTGGCCCGCTTCTATCTGGATCATAACATGACCTCCGACGAGCAAGCTGTCCGGGCGGCCAAGAAGCTGGTAGAGCTCGCGCCCGACAGCGCCACTGCGCACGACTTACGCGGTTGGGCCGCACTGCAGGTCGGCGATTACGGGAGTGCTCGAGCCCATCTCCGGAGAGCGATCGAGCTCGACCCGAAGATGGCTGCGGCGCACTATCACCGTGGTCTGTTGGAGAAAGCTCAGGGCCATTCGGAGAAAGCGAAAGCGGCCTTCACCCGGGCCATCGACCTGGATACGACAGGAAGACTCGCTGTCTTGGTCGAGCGAGCCGAGGACGCTTCGATGGAGGACGGGTGAGCGCGTTCTTGTCCTCAGCTCAAGGGTCAAGGATAGCGGTCCCACGCAGCGATGCTAGATCCTCGTGCCCGTGTCGTGCCATATAGTCCTTCAGCTCTTCGCAGATCTTGCGGAACACCTCTATCCCCCGGTAGCGGATCGCCGACCCAAGACCGACGGCAGTCGCCCCTACGAGAAGCATCTCCACGACATCGCGCCCTGTGGTTATCCCGCCCGTGGCGACCACCGGTACGTCGACAGCCTTGCAGATGTCGTGCACGCACCGGACGGCGACTGGGCGGATCGGAGGCCCGCTCATACCGCCGGTCCCATGGGCGAGCACGGGGCGTCGGGTCTCGACGTTCAGGATCAATCCGGGACCGACGCTGTTGATGGCCGTGATGCCGTCGGCTCCCGCTTCCACAACGGCCTCTGCTATCTCTGCGATGTCCGTGACGTTGGGGGAGAGCTTGACCAGCACCGGGACGTCGGTGTACCGTTTCACCTGTCGGGTGACCTGGGCAGAGACGTATGGGTCGGCGGCGAACATCTGCTGATAGCGATCGTCCAGGTTCGGGCACGAAACGTTCACCTCCAGAATGTCGGGCTCAGCCTCGGCGATGAAGCGGGTGACGGTGCCGAAGTCGTAGATCGTATCGGCGAAGACGCTGGCGATTATCGGGGCTCCGAGGGGGGCAAGCTTCGCTTTGGCTGCTTGAATCTCCTCGACCATTACCTCCACGCCGGGATTAGAGAGGCCCACAGCGTTAATCAACCCCGGCCCCCAGTCCAGAATCGTGGGATTTGGATAGCCAGAACGGGGCCTCAAGCTGCATGACTTGGTGGTGACGGCACCAGCTCCGGACCGAGCCACACGAGCCAAGACGCCATGGCTCAACCCCAGCACACCCGAGGCCAGGACTGTTGGATTCGGCAGACGACACCCACACAGCTCAACGGAGATATCCGTTTCATCCACAGTCATGTTGGCCTGGTCTGCTTCAGATATGCCAGCACCTGAGCATACTTCTCTGACGTGATGCGCTCGCTATCCGCCAGCACCTCCAGGAGCTCTGTCAATCGGAGCACCGCGTGGAGGCGGTATCCTCGCTCGGCCAGATCTCGTGCACCGCCTTGTTCGCGGTCGATCAGCACCAGAACGTCTTTCACGGTCAGGTCGGCTGCCTCCAGCGACTCGATCGCCTCCAGCTTGCTACCCCCTCGGGTGATGAGGTCGTCGACCAGCAGTGCTGTCTCGCCCGGCTCGAAGGCGCCTTCGATGGCGCGACGTGTGCCGTACTGCTTGGCCTCGCGGCGGGGGTAGATCATCGGGCAGTCTATCTCCAGCGCCATAGCGACGCCGATAGGCAAGGCCGCGTAAGGAATGGCCGCGATACGATCGAATGTAAGCCCGTCGGCTTCCGCAGCGAGGATGGACCCTACATCCCTGAGCAGTCCTGGGTGGCTGACCAGCAATCTCAGGTCGATGTAGATCGGAGACGTGAGACCGGACTTCAGTGTGAAGGTGCCGAACTTGACGCAGCCGCGGTCGTAGAGAGCGTTTGCCAAGCCCTCGGTCCTTTTCCTCATTGTTTCACTCCTCGTTGCTTATTGATGCGATCCCGTAGTTTCAGCGCGGCCGCTCGCGCCGCGTTTCCGAAGTCGGGGCCCGAGGAGGCATATATGATCCCGCGAGAGGAGTTGATCACTGGCCCAACGCCGTCCGCTGCTGCACCGTGCGCCACTGCCTCGCCCAGGTTGCCGCCCTGAGCGCCGATACCGGGGATGAGGAAGGGGAGATTGGGTGCTATCTCTCGGACGGTACCGAGTTCCTCAGGATACGTGGCACCAACCACCAAACCGCAACTGCCGGCCAATGTCTCATCCCATTTGGCTGCCAATCGAACGACTTCGTGGTAGAGCGGGTTTCCTTTCACCTCGAGATCCTGAAGATCTGGCGCGGAGGGATTCGAGGTGCGAGCCAGCAAGAAGACCCCTCGATCCTCTGTGTCTAAGAAGGGACCAAAGGTATCCAGGCCTAGATATGGATTGGCGGTGACGGCGTCGGCCCCGATGGTCTCGAATGCCGCATGGGCGTACGCCTCGGCCGTATGCCCTATGTCATTGAATTTGCCATCCAAGATGATCGGCAGATAGTCGGGTGTTTCGTCGATCAGCTGCTGGAGTGCCTGGATGCCACTGGCCCCCTCTGCCAGCCAGAAGCCAAGGTTGGGCTTGTAGGCGCAGGCGACGTCGGCGGTGTTCTCGACGATAGTACGGCCAAATGTCAGAAACGGATCTTCTGATGCTCGTACGATCTGAGGTAAGCGGCTCATTACCGGATCGAGCCCCACGCAGAGCCACGAATTGTTGATGCCCTGGGCGGCGAGTAGTTTCTCTTTGAAAGTCATTGCGTGCGGGTCTCCTCCCTTTCAGAAATCCTTCTGCCAGTTTCCGCGGTCTATTCTACAACAAGTGCCGCATCTTGTCATCCACCTGAGCGACTCCAGGGTTGCCCCACACACCAAACGACCGCGTCTCCGAGAAACGCGGTCGCTTGCCGAGCCATCCGTCAGTGGCATTGATCAAGTAGAGTAGAAGCCCAGTCCCACCGTCCCGGGGCCGGCGTGAGTACCGATAACCGGACTGACAGGGGTCTGGTAGACGGTGGATACGTCGAAATGTCTTCCGACTTTCTCAGCCACCGTATCGCTCTCTTCCCGGTTATCCACGTCGATCACGGCGACCTCTGCCATCTTCCGACCGTCGAGCCTTTCTTCGGCGACGGTCAACATCTCCGCGATGGCACGGCGCTTGGTGCGTACTTGCCCCATCGCTTCGACCTGGCCGTCATTCAGATGGAGGAGCGGTTTAATGTTCAACATCGTTCCCAGGAAGCGCTTGGCGCTGCCAATGCGCCCCCCTTTGTGAAGATATTCTAGGGTGTCGACGACGAATAATACGGTCAATCGCTCCTGTACCGCCTGGGCGGCCGCGACGACGTCTGCTACTGATCCTCCCGCCGCTGCCTCTCTAGCGGCTGCAAGAGCCACAAATCCAAGTCCCATAGATGTCGAAAATGAGTCTATGACTGTGACGTTCAGCTCGGGCATCTGGGCCGCGGCTGCCTCGGCGGAGGCCACCGTGCCGCTGATCTTGCTTGAGATATAGGTACCAACGATGCGGTCTGTTTGTTTCTCCTCCGCAACGCGCCGATAGAAATCGATGAACTCCCCGACGGACGGCTGAGACGTGCTGGGGATCGTGTCGCGCTCTTGAAGGAGGCGATAGAAAGCCTGAGGCTCGATATCCACCCCGTCTCGATACCGCTCATCGTCCCAGATTAGCCAGAGGGGAATCACCGCAATATCGAGGCCGCTCAGAGCTCGGTCCGGGATGTAAGCGGTGCTATCCGTCACCACTGCGACGTTCTGATCGGTCATATCTGCCTCCTGATGATCTCAATAGCCGAGGATACCATAAGGCTAAAACACGGAATGAGGGGAAGGGTTGCGCTCCTTCGGACCGGACACCCCACGTCCTACCGGCATTCAGAGTCGGAGGCTAAGGACTGTTGGTGGGACCGTTGGGCAGGAGGAAGTTAATCGCTACGGCCACGATGCCTGCGATGACAGTGCGCAGGCCATAGCTCACCAGATTTCGCTGGGAAATGTGTCCGAGGAACATGCCCAACCCGAACAGGCTGATCAAACCGACGACGAGGGCGGATGCATAGCTGAGGAGGATATTCCCAATAAGCGGTGCAATGAAGAAAGGGAGGAGCACGATCAACGACGAAATAAGCGGCGAGAGCCCATCTACGAGTGAGACCACAACCACGGCCACCCTCGCAGCGCGGCTGAACTTGGTGTTACTCAAGTCGATGAGGGATACCCTCTCCAGCTGAGCCAGCTCTCGACCCCGCTCCGCCGATTCTGCTAGATAGGCTCCCCAGAGTCCCGAGACCCCAATGGAGACCGAGGCTGCGATGCCGATGCGTATCACCGTCGCTGCGTCACGGATGCCGCCCAGGTAGTTGCCTGTTAGCACGCCTACCATCGTCAGCACGCCATCGAACGAGTTGTTGGCCAGGGCGCGACGGGCGATCTGCCAGAAGCCGGTGATACGCTCGTACTCGCGCACTACGGCTATGTGCTGGGCTACCTGCTCACGCGCAGAGTCCAGAACTTCCATTGGTCCTCGATCTAGTCCTGTGGCGTGATCACGTCCTCGATGAGCACTTTGCCAGCCGCTACCTCGTCTATCGAGTGGATGGCGCCGCCGTTTTGCTCTATCAGCTCTATGATCCGCTGGTACGGCACGTTGTGACCTTCGATCGTCAATTTGGCGTTCTCCACCCGTCGGTCGATCTCGTAGATCGAGATGTTGACGCCATCCACGCCCTCGAGGTCCGCCAGCATCTGCACGAGCTGGACAATACTCGGCTCTAGTGGTTTCAGTACGTCGATCACGAGCCGTCGCAGGTTTCCCATAACTATTCCTCCGATGGTATGAGCCGTCTTGCAAAAATCAGATAACCGGTATGAGGTGTCAGACGGTCTTTTGGCCTCAGTCGAGCCGAGACCGTTTTGTAGGGCCGTAACAGAATTTCCTCAACCTCAATCAAGCCGAAATCCGCGGCCTCAAGAGCAGCGATGAGGTTGATAACCTGATTAGCGGTAGGAAGGATAGACCCGAAGAATCCGCCACCAGCCAGCGCAGCGTGGGCTTGCTCGAGGTAGTCCCAGGGATTGGCGACGTCGAGAAAAAGCGCGTTGACCCCGCGCTCATCAAATCCTTCAGCGATGTCGCGCTCTTTGAAGTCGACGTAACTGTCCAGGCCCAACTGCTTCAGGTTCTCCCGGGCCAGCTCCTGAATCTCCGGTCGAGCTTCGTAGGATATGACCCGACCGGTAGGGTGAACGGCCCGCGCGAAGACTAAAGCTAGGCCTCCGCTGCCAGTTCCCGCCTCGATGACCCGACATCCGGGAGCGATACTAAGCTTCATTAAGATGTAGCCGGCGTCCTTCGGGTAAATGATCTGGGTGCTTCGCTTCAAATTTCGCACCATGTCATCGGTGGAAGGACGAAGTAGGATGAGGGGGTCTCCAAGGTGGGTGCTGACCTGCGTCCCCCACGGCAATCCGATCAGATCGTCGTGGGCTATCGTTCCACGATGCGTGTGAAATTCAGTTCCCGGCTCCAGCCGTATGATGGATGTCTTCCGGTCTCGCCCCATAAGCAACGCTGGGGCGCCAGGCTGAGCTTTCTCTGTCTCTTGGTCTGTACTCAACGTATTCCTGCACGCACGGGTTCTCGGCAGAGTGCGGCCCCTGTTCGGAAATGAATTCTGCGGCGTTCGTCCCGTCGGGGCGATGCCAGCGGCACTGTCAAACGGGTAGCTTCCCTGGATGACTCTATTGCACTCACACTACCCACACACGCAGGAGACAATTATAGCGAAGTTCAATTACAATGCAACCGCATCGGTCTTCATCCGGGTTGAGTAGGGACCCACAAAATTGAGTCTCTCCTTCGCCAGCTTGCCAGTGATCTGAGACCGTTTGGCACTGGCAGTCTCGGTAGATCCAGGCTCGCTCTCATCGGTCACTTGACCCGACTGCCAAATCTCCGCCCTTGGGCTGGATCTGGTGGTCGAGCTGAATTGGTCTGCTGAGCTTACCCCTGGGGGCGCGGAGAAGAATTAGATCTTTCTTGAGGCTTACTGCCCGGCGCTCTCAGCAGCTCTTCCTGATTCTGAGTGTTGATCGATTCCAATGTCTTCCGCTGTGGCGTCTGATTCTGAGGGTTCTTGAGGTTGGGGTGTCACCAGCACCTTGTCCACTCGGTGACCGTCCATATCTACGATTTCGAACCGCTGACCGTGGAACTCAAAGTACTCGCCTTCGTTTGGAATGCCATCAAGCTCTGTCATGACGAAACCACTAACCGTCTGGTAGCCGCGGTAGATGCCCTCCATCTCTGCCTCCAGATCGAGAACCTCCCAGAGGCGGTTGATGCGCAGCAGGCCGTCGACAAGCCAGGTGCCATCTTCCCGCATCTGCGCTCCTGGCTCTGCCGGCTCCCCTTCGGCTGGGATCTCTCCGACGATGGCTTCCAGGATGTCCATGTCGGTGACCATCCCCTCGACGCTGCCGTACTCATCGGTCACCAGTGCAATGTGTTTCCCTTCCTGCTTGAAGATCTCCAGAACGCGCAAGGTCGACATACTCTCGGGGACGAAGAGGACCGGGCGCAGGGATGCCTGGACGTTGAAGGGCTTTCCCTTAAGAAAGCGGACCACCAGGTCCTTTGTGTAGAGCATTCCCACGGAGTTGTCCGGATTTCCCTCCATCACGGGGAACCGGGAATGCTTGGCGTCCAATAGGGTCGCCCGGATCTCCTCCTCTGGGTCCTTGACATCGATCCACGTGACCTGCGTGCGAGGGGTCATGAAGGCGTCGACACGCCATTCATCCAGGCGGAGCACGCTCTCAATCATGTCTCGCTCAGACTTCTCGAACACACCCAGCTCGGTTCCGTGCTCGACCAGGGTCTCGATCTCCTCCGTGGTAACGTCAGGCTGTCCCGAAGGCTTGATACCGAGGAGACGCACCACGGCATCGGTCGATGTGCTGAGCAGCCACACAATCGGGCGGGTAATGGTCGAGAGCGTCTCCATGGGCTTGGCAATAGCGGCTGCAATCGCTTCCGGGTTGTTAAGCGCCAGTCGTTTGGGCACCAACTCGCCGATTACCAAGGTCGTGTAGGTCACACCGAGGACCACAGTCACCGTGGCTATGACATCCGCGTAGGGCGTCAGAATAGGAATCGCCGAGAGACCCGACGCGAGAGCTCGCGCCAGGGTGGCCTCCCCAAAGGCTCCAGCGACGATGCCGATAAGGGTTATCCCGATTTGGATGGTGGCGAGAAACTGAGTAGGATCGGCCGACAGAGCGAGAGCTGTCTGGGCCCGCTTGTCGTCGGTATCGGCCGCGTGTCGCAGCAGCCCCCGACGGGCCGATACGACGGCGATTTCGGACATCGCCAGGATCCCATTGAGGACGGCGAAGCCAAATATCATCATGACCTGCAGAATCGGGTTCACGTTGTTTTCTTTCCTCCTTCCCTATGCCAATCCTGAAGCAGTTTGGTCATCTAGCACGTGGAATAGGTGACTGGGGGCCCTTGAGAGCAGGGTATTCCGTATAGCTGATTGCGGAACTCGAGCGAGTTGTGGCGCTTTGAGCGGGTCTATCCTGAGATGAGCCCGTGAGCAACTGAGGTGGGATGCCATCCCCGATGCATCCAGGTATTCGTGGCATTGTCAGGACCTCCATCTTCTGTCTCTATGCTGCAAGGGTATTATACCTGAAACGCGTGTTTCTGCTACGAGTTTCTCCTCCGTCCC
>Ga0207797_1000130_pt1 | contig 52916 bp, 40 predicted proteins | sample PRCRCaboRojoPR_6_FD_187275 | JGI IMG/M metagenome (GOLD analysis project Ga0207797, IMG submission 187275) | Marine sediment microbial community from Cabo Rojo, Puerto Rico - PR CR 10% Liquid 1 (SPAdes) | ecosystem: Environmental > Aquatic > Marine > Coastal > Sediment | place: Cabo Rojo, Puerto...
CTTGCCTCAACGCTTCTTGGTTCCCGAAACCCGGCGCTGTAAATGCGGCATCATAGGTCAACGAATGGAAAACGAATGAACGACTATGCCGCTATAGATTGACGGCGCCGGCCGACGTCGTTCTTGCTGCCCGGCATGGAGATCGAGCTGTGTCGGGAAGCCAGAAGCGGTTTCTTAACCGATATCCTCTTCACGCCAGTTTCTGGTCTCTGGTGGGCGCCAAAGATAGCGCTCAATTCTATCCTGCCAGGCGTCCAGTTTTCTCGGTCGAAAGATACGCTTGAACTGGAGCCTTCTGCGACCGAAGTTGAGCAGCAGGCCCACCGGCTTTCCGGCGGCTGCCAGATAGGTAATGACCTGAGCGATCTCCTCCTCTGTAAGAAAGTGCGGGAATGCCTTTAGCTCCACGATTACCTATCCCTGTACCAGACAGTCGATGTAGAGCCTGCCCACCGGGCGATCATCGAAGGCGATCTCAACGGGGTGCTCGTCACTCGCCTCGATCCCCAGCTCTTGCAGGCTTGTCACCAATGCTCTCTGGTAATGCACCTCGCGCAGTCCGGGGCCGAGCCGGTTGTGCACGTCCATCGCCGCGCCAATGATGCGGTAGCAAAGCTCGTGATGCGGCGCATCGGTCACCAACCCCATACAAGCCCTCCTTCTCTGAACCGATGTCTCAGATGTCTGTTGAAACACCCTCCGTACACTCGTGTAGTCGTTCAGACGTGCATTCTTCTGGTGGCGCGTCGTCTGGCCATTCATCCGTGCGGCCGTGCGTCCGCTCAGCCGTCAGCTTGTTGGTTTTGCTCGTCCATTCGCTCCGTCGTCCATTCGCTCCGTCGTTCATCCATTCCGTCGTTCATCCATTCCGTTGTTCATCCATTCCGTCGTTCATTCGTTTATTCGTTCATTCGTTTATTCGTTTTCCATTCGTTGTCTCATCGGCCGCCAGCTTACCCGGTGGATGCCCGAGGGGCCCAGGCGGGTCAACGCCTCACGGTGCTGCGGCGTGCCGTAGCCCTTGTGCTGCGCGAAGCCGTAGCCCGGGTAGTCCTCGTCCAGCGCCACCATCAACCTGTCGCGCTTCACTTTGGCGACGATACTGGCCGCAGCCACACTGAGACAGTGAGCATCCGCCTTGGGGAGAGCATGCTGAGGGTAATCCAGCCCCGGCAGGTCCAGATGATCTACGAGCAGGGCATCGACGTTCTCCCCCAGCGCGGCTACAGCCCGGGCCATAGCGAGCCGCGTGGCTGGCACGATGCCCCACACGTCTATCTCGCCCGGCTCGCCCCACCCTACACCGACGGCCACGGCCACCTCCCGGATGATGGGCAGAAGCTCATCTCGCCGCTCCGGCGTCAATACCTTCGAATCGCGCACGCCGTCGAGGATTGCGACCAGGCCCTTCCGGTGGAGGGGCAGCACCACGGCTGCAGCGCAGACCGGACCGGCCCACGCGCCGCGGCCTGCCTCGTCCAGACCAGCCACGCGGCTGTGACCGGCAGCGCGCAGCGCGTACTCTTTTGATAGATCAGGAATGGGAGAGACCTTCATTTGGGGGGACCTGTGACCATGGAACGAGAGACGTAGCGGAGCCCAAGCGCCGATACGCAATCGAGATGGACACCTAGCCCTCGTCGTACAAGCCCTTGAGCTCGTTGAGACTGACGCGCGAGACCTCCTTCGTCATCTCAACCGACTCCCGGAGATAGCGGGGCAGCGACCCCGTCTGGTCTTTGGTGTCGCTCTGATCTCGGTTCCGCCACTCGACCTCCACTTCCTTCAGCGCGTATCCTGCCTTCTCAAGGAGATGGAGAAGCTCGACGTCATAGGCCGAGACCTTCCAACCCTTCGGCCTGTCCTTCTGCTTGAAGAATTGGAGCCGAGGGAAGACCTCCAGCGCCGCCTCGCGGCGGCAAGACTTGAAGCCGCACTGCGTATCGCTGATAGTCCGCAGGAGGACCAACCGCCGAAGAGAGCGAAACACCACACTGCCAACCTGCCTGACGATGGAGAACCCGTCGCGCTCCGTGCCCCGGGACCCGATCACGGCGTCGTACCCTTTTTCATACCAGGGGAGAAGCTTCTCGAGCTCCTCAATCGGTGTGGACTGGTCCATATCGGTGAAGAGAACGATCTTACCTTTCGCCTCCTGGATGCCTGCCCAGACGGCCTCGGGTTTCCCTCCGTGAGGGATGTCCAGGAGCGTGAAGTTCGGCTTGTCCCGGATGAACTGTTCGACGAGGTTCCTGCTGTTGTCCGTCGACTCATCGTTGACGATGATCACTTCCCAGCGTACATCTCGGTCCGCCAGGTATCGGTACACCTCTTCCAGCACCCCGGTTTCGAGGTTCTTCTCCTCGTTATAGCAAGGGATGACGACCGAGAGATAGGGCCTAGAACGTTCATCATGAATCATCAGCACTCACCAGCGTCTCTAGCACGATCAGCAGTTTTTGGGAAATACACCTTGTAGATCGACGAGTCTCAGCACCTATGATACCCACTCTAGGGCCTTTCGTCAATTCCAGTCAGGATCCGGTGCAGGTAAGCCCGCTCCACGACACGACGGCTCTGGACGGCTCGCCGCTTCGGCAGCATGCGGGGAACGCCCGTGATCAGCCCCGCCAGCTGCCCCCGCAACCGCGCCCGGGCCGCTGCTCCCCGCCAGGCCTTCAGAGCCTCGACCGTGATACGAAGCTGCCTCGCCAACACCGCACGCCAGTGACGCCGCCAGAGATCGCCGGGGTAGTCCTTAATGAGCAGGTAGATGGCGTTCCGTCCGTCGTAGAAGCTCGCCGTCGTTCCCCCGCCGGTGGCGCTCAACTTGTGGTAGACGACGGCCTGGGGGGTGTAGACGCACCGCCAGCCGGCCAACTGAGCCCGCCACGCCAGGTCGACGTCCTCGCACGAATAGAAGAAGTCCTCGTCCAGCAGCCCTACGTCCTCCAGCATAGCCCGCCGATAGGCCGCGCTGCCTCCGCAGGCGCCAAAGACGTATTCCTCCTCGTCATACTGTCCCTCGTCCCGCTGCCAGACGCCGCGATTGCCCGGCAGGCCGTCCAGGCGGTAGAAGTCCCCCGCCGTATGAAACCTGTCCCGCTGGTCGAAGAGGAGCATCTTGGAGGCCACCATGCCCGCCCTGGGGTGGCGCTCGAAGGCAGCCAGAACCTCCTCCAGCCAGCGCTCGTCCACTTCGGTATCGTTGTTCAGAAGAACGATGAACGGACCACGGGCCGTCCGCATCCCGGCATTGCAGGCCCCGGCGAAACCGCGGTTCTCGTTCAGTGCGAGCACGCGCACCTCGGGATAGTGACGCTCCAGAAGCTCCAGGGAGTCGTCGGACGAACCGTTGTCCACCACGATCACCTCGGCATCGTCCACCGTCTGACGCCGCAGGCTGTCCAGGCAGGTGGGAAGATGCTCAGCCCCGTTCCAGTTCGGAATCACGACCGAAAGACGTGGTCCACCCGCCGCGTCCGGGCTCTCGCCGACCGTCTGATGCTGCTTCGGAATCAAAGCGCCCTCTTCCTCCGGCACCAATCCGTGTTACTCACGAACTCTAACAGCAGTCTAATGGCTTTTTCCATCGAGAGATCACCCTGCATGGTATAATCTTTCTGTGTTAGCGCAACAAGAACGACACCGTGACGGACGGGATAACAGGAGGTTTATCAGATGGCAAGGATCAGCGCACACATTACGAAGGACTCTCTCTTTGAAACCCAGCTCGGCGACCACGTCCTGACCACCGACCCCGACGGAGTCGAGGGCCCCTCGCCGCCGGAGGTCCTGGTCGCCTCTCTGGGCGCCTGCGTGGGCATTCTCGTAGCGAACTACTGCAAACGATCGGGCATCAGCACCGAGGGATTGTCGGTGGACGTCGAATACGACAAAGCGTCAAATCCTTACCGGCTGGCGGAGTTCCAGGTCGACATCAACCTGCCTCACGGGGATATCGAGGGCCGACTGGGAGCTATCACGCGGGTAGCCGAGCACTGCCCTGTGCACCAGACGATGTGCACCCTGGAGGGCGCCACCATCAGGGTGAACGGGCCATCGAGCTAGCCTCTCGTTTGAAGTGGGCGGACTCCGGGAGTATAATAGCAGGTACGGACACTCTCTTGTGGTGTCCACGCTCTTCCCTCGTCGGGGACGGCGGGAGAGGCTACGGGTTAACCTTCAAACTTGAGGAGGCAGACATGGCAAAAGTCACGACTCATCACAAGGGCGATATGCTCTTCGAAACAGGGCTCGGGAGCCACACGCTCCAGATTGACGTGCCGGCCAGTATGGGCGGCAGCGACCGCGGGCCCACGCCGCCAGAGATCTTCGTGGCCTCGCTCGGCTCCTGCGTGGCCGCCCTGGTGGCGAACTACTGCAATAAGGCAAATCTGAGCACCGAGGGCCTCGCGGTGGACGTCACCTACGAGAAGGCGCCCGATCCGACGCGGCTAGTCGACCTGAGCGTCACCGTCCACCTACCGAATGCGGACGTCTCCGGCCGTGAGAAAGCGATTGAGCGGGTCGCGGACCGCTGCCCCGTCCACCAGACGATCTGCAGCTGGGAAGACGTCGGCTTCGAGATCACCGACGAATCGGCGTAGACACGATCCACCCTAGAGAAGGCGACGCGCGAACTCCCTTCGCGGGCCCCGGCCCGGAAGGGAGTTTCGATTTCTAAGTCCCTCAACCGCCCACCGTCTCGAGCAGCGGTCGTCCTCTCGTCTCCCGCCCCAGGAAGAAGACGGTCAGCCCTCCCGCGACGAAGGAGACCGCGTAGAGCGTCAGGGCAGCCACCAGCGAGCGGGAGAGGAGCGCACCGCCCAGGCTGGGCGCGATCATGCCGGCGACGCGCGTCATGCCGCTGGCCCAGCCCATGCCCGTGGCCCGCACCTCCGTCGGATACAGCTCCGGCGTGTAGGCATAGAGCACGCCCCACGCTCCCAGCGTGAAGAAGGACATCAACATCGCCGCCCCGACGATGAAGGAGAGGCCCGTCACCACCGCGAAGAGGTAGGTGAAGACGCCGCTGAAGACGAGATAGACCGCCAGCGTCCACTTCCGCCCCCAGTGCTCCACCAGGTAGGCAGCCGAGAAGTAACCCGGCAGCTGCGCCAGGGCGAGGAGGAACGTGTTCTGATAGGTATCAAGGAAGGTGAAGCCGCGCTCGACGAAGATGTCCGGCAGCCAGAGAAAGACGCCGTAGTAGCCCAGGGAGATGGTGAACCAGCCGATCCAGAGCATCAGCGTCGACCGAACGAAGCGCTTCCGCCAGAGTGCGGAGACGGTGACCTTCGCCGTCCGCTCCTGAACCTCTAAGCGGTCGATGTCCAGCTCGGTGCCGTTCTCCCGGGCCACCTGCTGGAGCACCTCTCGGGCCTCCTCCTCCCGCCCCTCAATCAAGAGATAGCGGGGCGACTCGGGGATGTGACGGCGGATGAAGACGACCACGGCCCCTGGCACCGCCGAGACCGCCAGCAGCACCCGCCAGCCTATCGCTCCGGCGCGCGGCAGGATCAACCAGGCCAGACCAGCCATAACGATCGTCCCCAGGGCCCAGAAGCTCTCCAGGAGCACCAGGTAACGGCCGCGGTTCTTCCTCGGCAGATACTCGGCGAAGACGGCGTAGTCGACCGGGAGCGTGCCGCCCACGCCGAAACCGGTCAATGCCCGCAGCAGCAACAGCCAGATGTAGCCGGGGGAGAGGGCCGAGAGAAAGCCAAAGACGGAATCGAACAGCACGGTGAGCTGGAAGCCGATCTTCCGACCGACGTAGTCCGTGATGGTGCCCCAGAACCAGGCACCGATGAGCATCCCGACGAAGATGGCCGTGCCGATCAGCCCGGCCTGGGTCAGCGTCAGCCCCCACTGGGTCGAGACCTCCGTGATGACGTACCCGATGATAAGCACCTCCATCGCGTCGGCGGCCCAGCTGGCGCCGCAGATAGCGAGGAGTTTGTACTGGAACGGTCCGACGCCGATCTCCTCAACGGCATCGCCGACGGTCATCGTTCTCGTTTCTGTCATAAGCCAGGTCCTCCAATGCGTGTGGTGGTCAAGAAGCAGGATTGCGAAGCCCGAAGCGCCAGGCGCACTCTCGGAGCGTATGTCGATTATAGGTTAACAGCCGACTCTATACAAACCAAGACCGACGGGGAACGAACAAGTCTCTTTCCTATCGACCGGGGCACTCAAAGAGGCTGGCGCCTCTCAGGGCCTGCGCCACCTTCCGGTCCGCGACCGACATCGGCAGCTCGTCGAGATCCTCCGGCAGCACCCAGCGGATCGCGGCGCAGTCCAGGCACGCCGGCTCGCCCTGCTTCAGGCGGCACCAGAAGGCGTGGAGCGTGATGCGGAAGTGGGTGTAGGCGTGTTTCACCACCGTCAGCCGGGAGCCCACCTCGACCGTCACGGCGAGTTCCTCCTCAATCTCGCGGGCCAAGCACTCGGCCAGGCTCTCCCCCTCCTCGCGCTTGCCGCCGGGGAACTCCCACAGCCCGCCCAGCATATCGTCCACGTTTCGCTGAGCCATCAGTACCGCGCCGTCGCCGCGCACGGTAACGGCGGCCGCCACGTCGTAGTGAGGCGTCTTCCCGCGGGGTCTCCGCACCGGCAGTCGTTCCTGCTCGTCCTCGGCGTAGGCCCGGCAGAGCTCGCGCACCGGGCAGCGGACGCAGGAGGGGCTGCGGGGCGTGCAGACGGTGGCGCCCAGCTCAATGAGGGCCTCGTTGAAGGCACCCGCCTCCCCCCTGGGCAGCAGGTCGGCCGCCAGCTCCCTCAGCCTGCGCTTCGTAGCGGAGCGGGTCACGTCGTCCCGGACGCCGAACAAGCGAGCCAGCACCCGCCTGCCGTTTCCGTCCACCGCCGGCACCCCCTCCCCGAAGGCGATGGAGGCGATAGCACCGGCGGTGTAGGTTCCAACGCCGGGCAGAGCTTCGAGCTGTTCGAAACGGTCCGGCAGGACACCCCCGTTCGCGCTGGTGAGCTGCTGCGCCGCTTGATGGAGCCGGCGGGCGCGGGCGTAGTACCCGAGCCCTTCCCAGATCCGCAGCACCTCTTCTAACGGCGCATCGGCCAGAGCTTCCATGGTGGGGAAGCGCTCCAGGAACCGCTCGTAGTAGGGGATGACGGTCTCCACCTGGGTCTGCTGGAGCATCACCTCCGACACCCAGATCCGGTACGGTGTCCGCTCGCGCCTCCAGGGGAGGTCGCGAGCGCTGCGGGCGAACCAGGCCAGCAACCGGTCAGCGATCTCCTGGCGCAGCTCCGCGCCTAGATGGTCGACGTTCTTCTGATCCATGATGCAAGGGTCCTGCTTGGTAGTGCGTTCTATCGTAACTATACCGTGCTGCGAGGGGACGACAAGTGTATCGAGGAGCGCGATCTCATAAGGTGACCGGCACTTTTTGGAACGTAACGAGTAGGAAGACACTCCCGCTTCCACGCCGTTCGATCACCTGAGAGATCCGTGCAGACGTGCCGGTCACCTGGAAGCCCTTAAGGGAAGATCGCTGGAGGTCAGCGCGCCGCGGTGTTGTGCAAGCGGGCGATTTCTGATATCATTGCCTCTGACATCATTGCCTCTAACATAACTGACTCTCACATCATTGACCGCAAGGAAACCGCCATGAGGATAGCCCTGGTCTCCGACACCCACGACGATCTGCGCGCCCTGAACCGCGCCCTGGACGTCCTCCAGGCTGAGGAGATCGACGTACTGCTCCATTGCGGCGACCTGTGCGGCCCGGCCGTCATCGAGGCGTTGTCGGCCTTCGATACCTGGATCGCGCGCGGTAACATGGACCGTCACCCCGAATTGGCGCCGACGGCTCGGGAGTTGATGGGCCCGGGGAGATTGGCCGACCGCCACCGGTTGAGCCTAGGCGGCCGTTCCACGACGCTGGTACACGGCCATCGAGAAGCCGAGCTGAGGAGGCTGATTGCGAGCGGGGAGCGGGCCTATGTGTTCCACGGTCACACGCACCGACGCCGCGATGAACGCATCGGCCCCACGCGGGTCATCAACCCGGGAGCACTCGGCGGGATGCCGTGGCAGCGGCGATCCTTCTGCATCCTTGACCTGACAACGGACGAAGCGACCTTCTTCGAGGTCTGAGCGCGCGGACAGCGACAGCCAGAGGTTGGGACCGGACTGCTGGCCCCTACTTCGGCTATAGAATCCACCGCATAGGTGCGCTGCCCAGCACCCCGGACAGGAGACTGAGGTAAGCTATGAGCAAGGAACTGTTCCGATTCTCGGCCACGCTGGAGGTCCGCTGGCGAGACCTGGATGCTATGAACCACGTCAACAACGCCGTCTACTTCACCTATCTGGAGCAGGCTCGCGTCCGCTATCTGCGCGAGCTGGAACTCGTGTCGGTGTCACCCTCGGACATCGGTTTCATCCTGGCCGAGGCCCGTTGTCAGTTCAAGTCACCGCTGAAGCTCGGCGAGCGAGTAACCGTCTACATCCGGGTGAGCGACATAGGACGCTCCAGCTTCGTGTTTCGCTATCGCATGGAGGGGGAGGACGGACGGCTCGCGGCGGAGGCTACCACCACGCAGGTACGGTATGACTACGAAAGGGAGCGTTCTGTTCCTCTCTCCGACGGTTGGCGGCAGGCGATCGTGTCCTTCGAGCCGGCCCTTTCATAGCAAGCACCATGTAACCATCGTCATAAGGAGATCGATCAATGACTTCACAACGACTAGACCCACGCCAGCTCCGGCAGGCCTGTGACCCAGCCCAGTTCGATTTTGAGACGACGGATGAGCTGGAGAACTTGAGCCAAATGATCGGCCAGGAGCGGGCCGTGGGGGCCGTCCGTTTCGGGATCGGCATTCAGCGCGACGGGTACAACCTCTACGCCCTCGGACCGAGCGGCACGGGGAAGCGCACCACGATCTCCCAGTTTCTGAGAGGGAAGGCTGCCGAGGAACCGGTACCTTCCGACTGGTGCTACGTCAACAACTTCGACGATACCCACCGGCCCAACAGATTGGAACTGCCGCCGGGGAAGGGGCTGCAGCTGCGGGACGACATGGAGCAACTCGTCGAGGAGCTGCGCAATGCGATACCGACCGCCTTCGAGAGCGAGGACTATCAGACACGGAAGCAGGAACTGGAAGAGGAGTTTCAGGAGAAGCAGGAGGAAGCTCTCAACCAGATCCAGGAGAAGGCGAAAGAACGCGGCATCGCATTGATCCGGACCCCCGTCGGCCTGGCCTTCGCCCCTGTCGAGGAGGGTGAGGTCGTCAGCCCCGATGAGTTTCAGCAGCTCCCCGACGAGAAACGGGAGCAGGTGAAGGAGGACATCGCCGAGCTCCAGGAGGAGCTGCAGGAGACGATGCGCCAGGCGAGGCAGTGGGAGCGGGAGGCGCGCGCCAAGGTCAAGGAGCTGAACCGTCAGGTGGCGATGCTGGCCGTGGGACATCGTATTGACGAACTTGAAGAGTTATATGCGGACCTGGAGCCGGTGGTCGCCTACCTGGAAGCCGTCAGGGACGACGTCGTCGAAAACGTCGACGACTTCCGCAGAAGCGGCGAGGAGGAGCCGGAATCACTACTGGGGCTCCCGACACAGCAGATTCAAGAGGCGAAGTTCCGCCGTTACCAGGTGAACGTCCTGGTGGACCACAGCGCATCGGATGGCGCTCCGGTGATCTACGAGGAGCACCCCACCTACAATAACCTGATCGGCCGGATTGAGCACATCGCTCAGATGGGCGCCCTGGTGACCGATTTTAACCTGATCAAGCCCGGCGCGCTCCATCGGGCCAACGGTGGCTACCTGCTGATCGACGCTCGCGAGCTTCTGATGCAGCCGTACGCCTGGGAGGGGCTCAAACGCGTCCTTCGCGCGCAGCAGGTGCGCATTGAGTCCTTAAGTCAAGCGTTGAGCCTGGTCAGCACGGTCTCCCTGGAGCCGGAGCCGATACCGTTGAAGGTGAAGATCGTGTTGATCGGCGAGCGGCTGCTCTACTACCTGCTCAACGCGTACGATCCGGACTTCAGCGAGCTCTTCAAGGTGGAGGCCGATTTCGATGATCAGATGCCCAGGACAGAGGAGAACGATCAGCTGTACGCCCGGCTGATCGCTACGATGGTGCGCCAGGAGGACCTGCGTCCCTTCGATCGTGAGGCCGTATCCCGAATCATCGAACGGAGCAGCCGTATCGTGGGCGACACGAAGAAGCTCTCCACGCATCTGCTGAGCATCGCCGAGCTGCTGCAGGAGGCGGACTACTGGGCCGGAGAAGCAGGCAATGGGACCGTCACCGTCACCGACGTTCAGCGCGCCATAGAAGAGCAGATCAACCGCGCTGACCGGCTGCGGGATCGCACGCAGGAGCATATCAAGCGCGGCATGATCCTCATCGATACTGAAGGTGAGAAGAAGGGCCAGGTCAACGGGCTCTCGGTCATCGCGCTCGGCAACTACGCCTTCGGCCGCCCGAGCCGCATCACGGCGCGCACCCGTCTGGGCAAGGGCAACGTCGTGGATATCGAACGCGAGGTGGATCTGGGCGGCCCGATCCATTCCAAGGGTGTTCTGATTCTTTCCAGCTATCTGGGCGCACGCTATGCGCCGGAGCACCCGCTATCCCTCTCCGCCAGTCTGGTCTTCGAGCAGTCCTACGCCGGCGTCGAGGGAGACAGCGCATCCTTAGGAGAGCTTTGCGCCCTCCTCTCGGACCTGGCCGATTCTCCTATCAAACAATCTCTCGCGGTGACCGGTTCTGTCAATCAGCACGGGGAGGTCCAGCCGATCGGCGGGGTCAACGAGAAGGTGGAGGGATTCTTCGACGCGTGCAAAGCAAAGGGACTGTCTGGGGACCAGGGTGTCCTGATCCCCGTTTCGAACGTGGAGCACCTGATGCTGCGAGAGGACGTGGTCCAGGCGGTCGAGGAGGGAAACTTCCACGTCTATGCTGTGGAGACCGTGGACCAGGCCATCGCTCTGCTCACGGGCGAGCCTGCCGGTGAACGCGATGAAGAGGGTGAGTTCCCCCCGGGAAGCGTCAACCAGCGTGTGGAGGCTCGCTTGATCGAGCTTGCCGAGAAGCAGCAGAATTCCGGCGTCGAGGAAGAGGACCAGAACCCGGATGACTCGCCGGAAGATGGGGATGCACACCATCCCGGGGATGGACAGCATCCCGGGGATGGACACCATCCCGGGGATAGGAAGCATCGCCGGGGATGAACAGCATACCCGGGAGCGAACGTGCCAGCGTGCGTGCTCCGAGCAGTGAAAGGCGGTCAGGACCGTTATGAGCGATCAGAGAGAAGAGCTGGCGATTGAACGCATCCTCGTTGGGCTCGACACATCCTATGACAGTCTGGCGGCTCTCCAAGCTGCGGTGGAGCTGGCCAACGGCCTGGGAGCGAGGCTACACGGTATGTTCGTCGAAGACGTCAATCTCCTCCGTGTGGCGGAGCTGTCGGTGGCTCGGGAGCTCTCCTACCCCTTCGCCACGCGGTCACGCTTGAGCCCCCGGCGCATGAGACGGCAGCTTCGGGCTCAGGCCGAACAGGCACGCCAGGCTCTGTCGTCCCTCTGCCAGAAGCGGCAGGTTGAATGGTCCTTCCACGTCGCCCAGGGCTCCGTATCGGCGAAGGTTCTGGAGGAGGCGGGGAAGGCCGACCTGCTCTGCGTGGGGCGTGCCAGCCGGCCCGTGCTGGGCCGATCAGACGTGGGCTCGACAGCAGCGAGGGCAGCCACGGAGGCCCCCCGGTCCGTCCTGCTGGTTCCGCGCGGCACCCGAATTCATCCCCCTATCGTCGTGCTGTACGAGGACACTCCCGACGCGAGGCGCGCGCTGGTGCTGGCCTCCCAACTGGCCCAGCACGTAGAAGGCCTCCTCTCGGTCGTCGTGCCGGCCGCCGTGACGGGCCCGTCGCGAGAGATTCAGAAACAGATCACGGATCAACTGGATGCGGAGGGATTGGTCATCCGATATCGGGAGCTGATCGGTTCCGGCGTGATGTCCCTCATCGGCGCCATCCAGACGGAGGGCGGCGGCGTCCTGGTGCTCGGCAGGTCGTTCCTGCCGCCGGGCGACGTCGAAAAACTGTTGAACGAGGTTCAGCGCCCGGTGCTCCTCGTCCGTTGACCGGGAGGCCCTCCGCTCGCCGACCCCAATGCTAGCCTCGCGGTGAGCACCCGCTCGGTCATTACCGGAGACCCTCGATCGAGCGCTGGGGAGTCGTTTCTCCTCGAGACCAAAAAGCCCTCGCTCTCGGTGGAGAGCGAGGGCCAGGTGCTAGAGACGGTTCAGCACTAGGCTTCTTCCTCCCCCTTCTCTTTCACCTTCGGTTCTACGTCGACGATGGTAGCGCCCTTCGCTTCCTCCTCTTGTCTCGACTTCTTTGGAGCCTCGATCATAGGAGGCTCTATGTCCCCCTGCATCGTGGTCTTGCCCCGTAGATAGGCGCCCTCGTTCAGCAGCAAGGAAGTCACCATCAGGTTGCCCCACACACGGCCGTTCTCAAGGATCTCTACTTTGTTGCCGTCAACATCCCCCTTAACCGCACCAGAAATGGAGATATTGTGAGCACTGATATCCGCGATCACCTTCGCTCCCTCACCGATGATCAGATTGCCGGTGATATCGATCGTGCCCTCAAAGACGCCCTCGATCCGGGCACCCCCATCGGACTGGATGTCGCCCCGGAAGTGAGCATTAGGACCGACCACAGTCTCGATTTTCAAGGACTTATTGCCCGCCGCCTGCCTTGACGGTTGTTCTTCTTTCTTTCCTCTTCCGAACAAGGGTTCCTCCTTATGTCAAGTAATACCAGCGATATACAGCCTTATGCTATATCAGCTCTGCTCTGCTGTCAACTCGGCTCGGGGATAACGACATGCCGGGCATGGGTCAACGCCTGCTCCTCCTCCGCGGCCAACGCTCTGGAGGAGGCCCAGCTCTCCACCGGCTTGGCATAGACGCGCGTTGCGTCACGCCCATAGAGGGCTGAGACGACCACGCCGTCTCCATCGCCGTCCACCATAGCCAGAGAGAAGCTTTGGTCCCCACCGGTATCCTCGAACGCGCTGTAGCGCACGAAGCCGACCCCCTGCACGCAGCGCATCAGCGTCCGGTCCATCTCATCCAGACGAACCACCAGCCGCTCTGTGCGCGTGTTCATCTTCGAGAATCGGGCCGCCATACGTTCCAGCGCCGCGGCGAAGCTGGGCTCCTCCTGGTCGGAGAAGAGGCTCTCGTAACGGCGCTCCAGCCGGTGTAAGCGGCTCTGCAGATCAAATACCCAGACGCCGCCCACTACCAACAGCAGGCTCAACGCCAGCGACCAGATGAGCAATGTCAATTCCATCGTAAGCCATTCACCTCCTACTCGACGCGCACCGGCCCGAGGATCACGCGGTCACCTGCCAGGTTTCCCCACAAGTCTACCACAGGGAAGCGCCGCTGAGAAGTCATCCCGTACATGCCGACCTCCAGTCGATAGTCGCCCGGCGGCAAGCCGTCCGGAATGGTCAGACGATAGGGGTCGGTGAAGGTCTGCCCTGGAAGCCACTTGGGAAACCAGAGATAGGTGGGAGCAGAGCCGCCCAACGGGGTGTAGTCCCAGCCAGCTACATACCGCCCGGCTCCATCGATTAAGTGGATGAAGACCGTGGCGCTGCCTCGAGGAGAAGCGAGCGCGCGCCACGAGAGCGTCAGGTGCAGGGTGTCGCCCGGTTCCGCCCCCACCGGTCGCTCCCAGAAGGCGGACCGGCGCTGGAAGCCCGCACGGACCCGGGCACTCATCAGACCTACCTGGTTGTCCAAGTTCGCCAGCGCCGCCTCCAGCGTCCCTCTTGAGGGAGCGTCCTCGCTGGGCAGAACCGTGATGGTATCCAGGGGCACCGTCGCTTGTCCATCCGCCAGACCAAGCTCGGGCCTGCCGCCGGTCAGATCGGCGTAGCCGAGGCGAAGTGGGTAGTCCCCGGGCTCCAGATGGAAGGGCACCAGCACCTCATACCGCTCCGCCACCACCTCACCGGGCTCCCACTGCGTCGTCAGCAGGCGGCTGTCCGTCGTCCAGCGGGCTTCCACCGGTCCCAACTGGGCATAAGGCATCCAGATGCCCTCCATCGGTTCCTCGACACGCTGGTACAGCGTCAGGTTCAGCGGCTCACCGGCGCGCACAGCACGCCTGGGCAGATCATAGCCGAGGATGTGAACGCGGTCGTCGGCCCACACATCCAGCGGATACGCCGGCTCGGCGTCCTTCACCGGGGGCGCTTCCACCCGGTAGAACGCGCCCTCCGGCACCAGGCGAAAACCGGCGCGTCGAACGGGGGGCCGAAAGTCCGGAAGGTAGATGGAGCCGTCCTCGATCCGGGACCAGACAGCCTCGGCCCAGGGCTTGGCCGTGGAGACGTAGTCCAATCTCACGTCTTCCTCATTCAGCTCCTCACCCTGGGTGTAGGCGTGCACCCAGAGAGGGGTCAGATACTCCCAGGAGGAGAGGAGCGAGGCGCCCTCCCCCGTGCCGTCGAAGCGGCGGTGGACGCTGTCCACCCAAGCTTCGGCTGCGGTGAAATCACGCAGGGAGATGCCGCGAGAGAGATTCTGTACGGCTCGAACCACGGGCCAGGGAATGAGAACCAGAGCCAGGAGCGCCGGTACAAGCCAACGCTGTCGCGAGAGCTTACTGCGCCGCGAGAGCTTACTGCGCCGCGAGAGCTTACTGCGCCGCAGGAGCTCACTGCGCCGCAGGAACTCCCTCGTCCCGTCCCCATCGGGTCCGCGTTCCCTGCCGCTGCTCGCCGAACCAAGATTCCGCTGTACCCAGTTGAGAGCGGCCCAGGCGCCAACGCCTGCCAGGACGGCAAGCGCGGTAAAGGGCAGCAGCAGGTAGGCCATCACGTCCTGAACCGTGTTCAAGGTAAACGCCAGGTGACCGAGAAGAAACACGCCCGTCAGCAGGGCCCCCCTGGGAGCGCGGCGGATCAGGGCCGCCAGCCCCACGGGCATCAGAAGGATGACCGGCAAGAGGAACTGGAGTCGCAGGAGGGACCAGAAGACGAGGGCCCTATCAGGTTGGTCCGCCAGGCCGAAGTGAAACAGGTTGACCCGCAAGCCGCGGGCCGTAACGTGCCTGACGAAGCCGTCCCACGTGTTCATATCGGTGGGGCCGAAGGGCGCGCTGGGACTGCGCAGCGGATAGTAGAGCAGCGGGGTCAAACCCAGGATCAGGCAGCCCAGCAAGAGCAGCAGTGTACGCCAGCGCAGCAGTAGGCGGGGCCGCACCGCCAGGATGAAGAGACCGTAGGCCGGCACGCCCATCATCGTGATGGGATGGTGGGTGACGGCCAGCCCCAGCGTCACGGCGAAGACGGCCAACCAGCGGTCCCGGCCCGTCCGCCACCAACGGACCAGGAGCCAGAGATGGGTGACGGCCAACGCCGCGCTGACGACGTGGGCGTTGGCGTGGATGGCGTGCTGCCACAGATCCGGGGCCGCCGCCAGAGCAAGGGCCGCAAAGAGAGGCGCGAGAAGACGGGAGCGTTCCCTCGGGACATCCGGCTCCCGCTCTGCACCCTTCAGGACAGCCTGAACGTCCCGTACGATCAGATAGACGGCGGTGACGACCCAGGCGCCTACGGCGGCGGACAACAGATTGGTGCGGAAGGCGACGGTCCCCACCGGAACGAGGAGCTGCCACGACTTCGCCAGCAGCGTGTAGAATGCGTACCCGGGAGGATGGGCGATCCCAAGGATGGCCGGGATGAACTGGTACTCCGAGGGATCACCAAACAACGTACCGGGAGCGGCGGTGGAGGCGTAGAGCCCAAAGGCAGCCAGAAAGAGCAGAAGGGGGAGTACAACCGTCGCGGCTGCTTTGGACGAATCTGACGGGTCACGGCTGGCCATAGGTAAGCGGTCCTGCAGGCTGCGGCAAACGGAGTCGGGCAGAAGACGGGCGGCCGGGCGAAGCGTATCCAGCTAACCTCGCCTCGGCCGCAGGCGGCGGGCAATCCTCCCGCATTGATCACGCCGTCGAAATGTAGTCGTTCTCCTCGAGGTAGGCGAGGACGCGGGAGACGCTCTCCTCGACCGTCTCGTCAGCGGTGGGGCAGATGATCTCCGGATTCCGCGGCGCTTCGTACGGGTCGGAGACGCCGGTGAAGTTGTCGATCTCCCCCGCGAACGCCTGCTCGTACAATCCCTTCACGTCCCGGTCGGCGCAGACCTCGAGCGGACAGTGGACGTAGACCTCGATGAAGTCCGCCCCTTCCTCGATCTCCCGGCGGGTCCGGGCGCGGCGTTCGCGATAGGGGGAGATGAAAGAACAGATGACGGCCACGCCGTTCCGGGAAAGCAGCTTCGCCACAAACGTGACCCGCTTGATGTTCTCGTCGCGGTCCTCTTTCGTGAATCCCAGGTCGCTCGTCAAGTGCTGGCGAACGATGTCACCGTCCAGCCTCTCGACCTTCAACCCTCGACTCCGCAGCTCCTCTGCCAGCGGTTCTGCAATCGCCGTCTTCCCGGATCCGGAAAGACCCGTAAACCATAACGTAAAACCCTTCTGATCAGACAATGCTCTAGCAACTCCTTCTGATGACCGATAACTACCGGCTCAGGGTGCACGCACCGTGCGCTAAGCCTCCCGCAGCGGCCGCCCCTCTGCCGCGCCCGGGCGGAGCGGGACGCTGTGGAACGCTCTCTAAGCCAGATGAATTGCGCCGATGGCGGCGCGAAGATCCGCCTCGGGAACAGCCCCACGCCGCAGCAGCAGCGGGGGAGAGACGGAGCAATCGAGAATCGTCGAGGCCACGCCCCCTCGGCAGGCTCCTCCGTCGAGGATCAACGAAATCCGCCCGCCCAGTTGAGCTTCGACCTGCTGAGCCGTGACCGGGCTGGGCTCTCCGGAGATATTGGCGCTGGTGACCGCCAGCACACCTCCGGCCTCCCGTATCAGGTCCTGCGTCAGCGCCAGGTTGGGGACGCGAACAGCGACGGTAGGCCGGTCACTGACCGCCTGGGAGACCGAGGCTTTCTTCGGAAGCACCAGGGTCAATCCGCCGGGCCAGAACCGCTCGGGCAGCACCCGGCAGCTTTCGGGCAGGACGGCAACCCGTTCCAGGGGGCCGGCGTCAGACAGCAGCAGAGGGATGGGAAGGTCTCTTGGACGCTCCTTGACCTCGTAGAGCTGTCTTACCGCTTCTTCGTCCCAAGGATCGGCGGCTACCCCGTACACGGTGTCCGTCGGAAAAGCGACCAGCTTCCCCGACGCCAACAGCTCCAGGGCCCGGCGCCTCCCGGCAGCACTTCCAGCCTCCATGATCTCAGTCTTCATACGCACCCACTGTGCTCATGACATGCACGACCGCCGCGAGCGTTGAGGCGCCCGTGGCGGCGAGAAACCCAGTAGAATCACGTCACGTCGTCCAGCGGAGACAAGTATAGCACGACCGCCGACTGTGTCAACCAGTGAGGCGGCGCCCCCACGGCTTTATCGTTTTCGGGTCACCTTAGCGACGAGAACGGAAAAACCCTTACTCGCGGCGGCGCCCCAGGAACCTGTGCTCTGGCATGCCTCGCACCCGGAGATCAACGCGGAAGAGGTCTCCGGCCAGCGGCTGGTCTGCCCGGGCCCGGTCGTCCAGCGCCGTCCAGGCGGAGCTGATGTAAAGCTGATGCAGATTCTCACCCCCGAACGTACAGCTGGTGGGGCACTCGATGGGCAGTCCGATCTCCTCCATCAGCTCTCCGTCGGGACTGTACCGGGCGACCTTCCATCCTCCCCAGCGCGCGCTCCAGATGCAGCCATCGCTATCGACCGTCAGCCCGTCAGGGACCCCTTCTCCTTCCGGGACCCGCACAAGCGTACGCCGGTTCCGGATCGTCCCAACCTCCGGATCATAGTCGTAGGCGTAGATGGCGCGGCGGAGAGTGTCCGTCAGATACATCGTGTCGGCCTCTGGACTCCAACCCAGCCCGTTGCTGATCGTCAGGCCAGACTGCATCATGGCGACGACCCTGTCCGCGTCGAGGGAGTAGAGCCGGCCGTCGGGCGGGTTATCGGTCTCGGGCCCGTCGTACATCGAGCCAGCCCAGAAACGCCCCCCGGGTCCGACGGCTCCATCGTTGAACCGGGTTCCGTCCCTGCCGTCCTCCGGGTTGCCGATGAACGTGAGATCTCGAGACCCCCCGTCCCAGAAGGCGAATCCCGCCTCCGTAGCCCCCACGAACCCGCCCCCGTCCCGCAGCCCCAGCGCCGTCACTGCGATGCGGAGAGAGATCGTGCGGCGCTCTTCCTCGCCGGGAGAGTAGCTCTCGATGGTCCTCCCCTTGATGTCCACCCAGTAGAGTCTTCCCTCGCCGCCGTGCCAGAGAGGACCCTCCCCCAGCTCGTTCTGCGAATGGACCACGTGTTTCACGTTCCTCACGACCAGACACCTCCTTCGGGGATTGCCAAGCCTAACTCGTCTTCGCCTCTCCCGTCGTCACGCCCAACATACAGAGCACGGCCAGCACGAAGAAGCCGGGAGTCACGAGGAAGATCGTGTTGTAGTTGTTCCCCGTCAGGTCGATGACCCAGCCGTTGAGCACCGGGCCCACCACGGCCGCCAGGGTGCCGGCGACGTAGTAGAGTCCCGTATAGGTGCCCAGAGACGCCTCCGAGGGAGACGTATCCACCACCATGGGCAGGCTGTTGATGTTGACCAGCGACCACGCCACGCCGCCCACCGCCAGCAGGGTGACGATGGCGGGCACGGTGGGCGTGAAGAAGGCGACCGTCAACAGGGCCGCGAAGACCACCAGTCCGACGATGATGGTCCGCTTCCGCCCGAAGCGGGTGGCGATGAAGCCACTGGGGATGGAGAAGATGATGAAGGTGATGTAGGCGACGCTGAGGATGATGCTGGCCGTCGATTCTGTCACGCCCAGCGTCGTCACGCCGTACGAGCTGAAGAAGGTCTCAATGGCGTTGTAGCCCACGAACCAGAAGAAGATGGCCAGGATGAGGAGCGTCAGGCTGCGCGCGTTCTCCGCCGGGATCTCCCGGATGGCAGAGAAGACGCCCAAACCCTCGTCCCGCCGCGCCGCTGTCTCGACCAGCTCCGTGGGCTCCTTGACCCGCCAGAAGAGGATGCCGACGGCTACCAGCGTCATCACCCCGCCTACCCAGAAGGGAAGGGGACGGTGGATCTTGTAGAGCAATCCGCCCGCCAGAAAGGCGAAAACGCCGCCGAGGCCGCCCATCAGGTTGATCACACCGTTCGCCTTGGAGCGGAGGGGCGAGGGGACCAGGTCCGGCATCAGGGCGATGACGGGCGTGCGGAAGGCGGCCATAGCCAGCAACATAATCCCCAGAGCAGCGATAAAAGCCGCGAAGAGCCCGGGGACCTGAGCGAGCTGGCCGTTGAACTGCGCTGGTATCATCTGAGGCGGCAGGGGAATGAGGACGAAGGCCAGCACGGCCAAGGGGGCGAAACCGATGATATAGGGCATGCGGCGGCCGATGCGCGTGTACGTCCGATCGCTCAATGCTCCGGTCAGCGGCTGGATGAAGAAGGCAGCGATGTTATCCAGCGTCATGATGAACCCGGTCAGTGTGGCGCTGAGGCCGAAGCCGAAGGTCGAAGCATCAAAGGCAGGACCGCCGGCCTGGAGGTAGATGGGAACGTACGTGTTGTAGATCGCCCACATAACGCTGGTGGAGAAGAAGCCGAAGCCGATGAGAAAGGTCTTCTTGTAGTCGAGTTTCTGGTTCATGGAAGCTCCTGTGTTAGGGACGGAATGCGTGGGGTTAGCGTATCATAGGATAGCAAAGCAGACAAGAATAAGCGCCGACAGAAGCGACTCACAGACGGGCGATGATCTCGCTCCGTTGGAACGTGTGGATGCCGTACCAGAGGATCACGGCGTCCACGAGCCATAGGAGAAGGCCCATGAGCAGCACCGCCAGCACGTTCAGGTAGAGGACGCCGGCGACCTGGCCGAAGACCAAGAGCAGAACGGGGATCACGACCAGGGCACCGAGTTGATAGGCGTCCTGAAAGGTGCTCACCTTGGATGAGATCAGGATGATCACCCCCAGGCCCACGCCGGCGGCCGCCGGCGCCAGCCAGAGGACCAGCGCCACCCACATAGCGCTGGGGAAGAAGATCCCGCCCATCACGCGCCAGGTGCTCACGTTGACCACCACCGCGTAGAGGACGAAGGCTCCCAGCCCCACCAGGAAGGCAGGCACCCAGGACGCCAGCAGCTTCCCCAGGAAGAGCTCCGTGTCCGTCGTCGGGGTGTAGAGAAGCGGCTCCAGCGTCTTGCGCTCCTTCTCGCCCACGAAGCTGCCCGCGGCGATGGTGGCGGCGACCATCAAGGGGATGATGAGGAACATCGGGGCGAAGAGGTGCTCCAGCATGACCACCACCATGATCTGCGCTTCGTCGTAGCCGGCGAACGTCTCGCGCATCGGCGCCGGCATCATCTCCAGGAAGCTCGCCAGGTCCTCGACCTCCCCGGCGGCAGCCATCTGCGGCGCGAAGGCGCCTATCACGGCAGGAATGATCACCACGAAGATGAGAGGGACGATGATCATGGGCAGCACCACGGCCCGGCTCCTCATCACGACCTTTAGATCGCGCAGGGCCAGCGTCCATAGTGTGCGCCAGTTGAACGGGGGCCCGCCGGCTGACGTCGTCTGCCCGCTCACGCGGTCACCTCCCCCTCCGTCACTCTGGAGCCGGCTCCGTTGTCGGGAGCAGCTCCTTCGTGCAGCGCGAAGTAGACGTCCTCCAGGGTCGGTTCCTGCGGCGACACCCGGTAGACGCGGCAGCCTCCGTCCACCAGCGAGGCGACCAGATCGGGAATCGCCTCCCGTTGGGGCAGCCACAGCGAGAGCTGCTGCCCCCCCTCGTCCCACACCACGTCACGGGCCTGGTCCGGCAGGGAGACCCTCTCCGCGTCACAGCCATCCAGCGCCAGCTCCAGACGGACGCCCTGCCACAGCTCCCGAGCCAGTTCGTCCGGCGCCCCGACGGCCACCAGACGGCCGTGCTCCATCACACCGACGCGGTGACAGAGTTTCTGGGCCTCCATCAGGTTGTGGGTGCAGAGGAAGATGGTGTGGTCCCCGCGCCGGCTCAGCCGCTGGACCAGGTCGTGGACGCCGCGGGTGGCCACCGGGTCGAGCCCTGCCGTCGGCTCGTCCAGGAAGATCAGCGACGGATTGTGGAGCAGCGTCCGGGCCAACGCCAGGCGCTGTTTCATACCTCGGCTGTAGCCGCCGACCCTCTCCTTCGCTCGGGTGTCCAGTCCGAACTCGCCCAGCAGCTCCCGCACCCGGCCCTCTACGGACGCCTCCGCCACGCCGTACAGGCGCGCATAGATGGTGAGGTTCTCCTGGGCGCTGAGCTTCTCGTCGAGGGAGGGTGTCTCCGTCAGAACGCCGGTGTGACGCCGGAGAGCAGCGCCGTCCTCCACGGGATCGAGGCCCAGGACGCGCATCCTGCCAGTGGTCGGCGCGAGCACGCCGTTCAAGAGACGGACGGTGGTGGTCTTGCCGGCGCCGTTGTGGCCCAGGAAGCCGAAGACCTCGCCGCGGTGGACGTCGAGGGTGAGCTCGTCAACCGCGACGATCTCCTGGCCCCGAGACGGTCCGTCGAAGACGCGGCTCAGGCTCTCAGTGTGGATTACGGCATCGTCAGCTGCACGAGTATCGGTGTTCACGGTATCAACCGGTCCTTGACCGATGGGCAGGCTCTCAGCGGCAAGAGAAGAGGCTGGGCATCGGAAGAGGCCTCGGAGATTCGGTGGAGGACGGCTATCCCAGCCGCCGGACCATGTGAATATCCTCCGGCTCGAGGGCGTAGAGTTCCTCGTTGACCTCGCCGGCCAAGCGAAAGCCCTGGCTCATGTAGAAGCCCACGGCCGACTCCGACGGCGTAGCGGAGACGTAGAGCTCCAGCGCCCCATTGGTCTTCGCCAGCCGCGCAACTTGAGAAGTCAGCCGCGTGGCAATGCCCTGGCGGCGGTAGGCCTTGCTGACGAAAAGGGCGTCGAGCTGTGCCTGGGTCTCCGTCAGGTGGTGACGGAGCACGGCGAACCCCACCAGGCGATGCTGCTCATTGAAAGCGCCCAGCATCACGCCGCCATTCTCCAGGATCGGCGTGATCCCCTTGACGTGGGCCTCTACGCTGAACTCCTCCCCCTCTCGACGCCAGTTCGGGACCTGCCAATCCACGGCCTCCGCTCGCAGCTTCCCATCCTCATAGACGTAGCCCGTGGTGATGTGTTCAGACCGGTCGATCTCCGCGATACGGCCGATCTCTGGTAAACCCATTCGACGTATCTTGACCATAGCTCTCGTTGAGCGTTATTCCATCTGCGTATTGTTGCCGGTGTCGGCTCCTGCACTAGACGCGGCGGCGCGTCCCTCACGGCCCCACCGATCACCAACGCCGGGCGGCGATGAAGGCTACCGGCGACGAGAGCCGACGGATCGATGGACCCGCCCACGAGCTAACCCTATGGCGCGGACCTCGAACCGTCGGCTCACCCTCACTCACACTGGATCAGTGTTCTGCGGCCTTTCGCATCTTCGTCAGCATGAAGAACATGCTGCCCACCGCCGTGAAGAAAGCGAGGGCGATCTTCGTGGCGTCGACGACCGGTTCGACCTGGACGCCGTCCTCCGTGATGCTGATGACGGCAATGGGCCGGCCGCTAGCGCCGCCGCCACCACCACCGCCGCCGCCCATGCCGGCATCGGCCCCCTCCCCCGGAGAGCCCTCACCCTCTTCGGACGCCGGCTCGGTCCCTTCGAGGTCCACTCTCTCGTGGGGATCGGCGTGCATGGCGCGGCGCCCCTTGCCCTCCTTCTCCTCCATTGAGGCCGAGGCCGTTCCTCCGCCAAATCCGAACCCCACGCCGAGGCCCACGTTGATCTCGGCAGCGGTGATGATCGTCCGGCCCTGCGTCGTAAGCGGTTCGCTGAAGACGGCGTTGGGCTGCGCCACGGTGAAGAGCTTCTCGATCAGCCCTATGGCCTGCTCCTGACTCTCCACCGACGTAGCGGTCAGCTGCTCGAATGTCTCATTCATCGGATCCACTCCTTTCCTTCATCCACATAACTAGGCCAACGACTGCCATCCCCACGCTGAGACCGTACAGCCCCAGTCGGGCGATGCGGGTGACGTCCACGATGGGGATACGCCTCTTCTCGTCACCGCGCTCCACCAGGACAGCGACCGGGCGGTTCAACACCCAGCCGCCGCGGGGGAAGCGTATGGCGAGCGACCGTGACTGTGGCGTCACCGACAGGTCGCCAACGGTCACCGTGTCACCGGACATCTTCTGCCACTTGAACCTCTGCTTCTCTTGGGTCATAGATCCTCCTGACCTTGGATCGCTACAGCAACGACGACGGCTACTCTACATCGAACCGCCACACTGCGGCGGCGAAGAGCGCAACGGCGTAGGCCAGCATTATCGCGGCCGGCCGCAGCGCGGCGCTCACGCCCAGGTCCCGCATCACGATGTTCTTCAGGCCGTCCATCGCCCAGGCCGAAGGGAGCACGTGCCCGATGGCCTGGAACGTCTCGCTGGTCTCCTCCAACGGCATCCACGCTCCGCCCAGGGCGGAGAGTACGAACATGGGGACCATGGCAAAGATGATCACCTGCTCGCCCGTCCTTGCTACCACGCCGATGAGCAAGCCGAGAGCGGCCACCCAGAGCGCCATCGTGGTTCCCACGAGAAGTGTCGCCAGGGGCGCTCGGAGGTAGTCCACGCCAAGGACGATCTGAGCAAAGCCGATCAGGATGGCGACCTGAGCGAAGATCAGCACGAACACGGCCAGATAGTGGCCAAGGATAATCTCCCAGCGGGAGATCGTGGTGGTTAGCAGCCGCCGCAGCGCCTTCGATTTCCGCTCCACCACCAGAACCTCGGCCGCTCCGATGAGGCCGGCTATGGCGAACTGGACCATCATGCCCGTGGAGGAGTGAGCGTAGCTGAGCGGCGTGTCGCTATCCTCCTCGACGGCGTCCTGCGATCTGCGCATCTCGACTGTCAATGGGGGCTGCTCCCACGCCTCCACCGCCCGGCCAACGGTCTCCTCGATGAAGTCCCGGCGCTCTGCCTCGTCGGCGAAAGCGCCCCGCTCCTCGAATGCCTCGGCGCTCAGCCGACCGGCTTGCGCGGCGCCCAGCAGCCGCAGGGCCGCACCCTGAACGGCCTGCTGCACCGTCGCGGCGGCGGATCCTGGGTCGGCGATCACAGGCAGTCTGACCTCATCGCCGGCCAGGACCGCTTCCGTGTACCCCGGCGGAACGACCACGGCGCCAGCGACGTCGCCGTCGGCCACCTTCTTCTCGACGTCCTCGACGCCGCCCTCCTCCACCACCGGTCGCACAGCGTCCGACCCCTCCAGAAGACTCAACAGGTGCGTGCCGAGGACTCCACCATCCCGATCGAGAAACGCAACCGGAAGGCGAGGATCACCTCCGGCGGCGGTGCCGCTGAACAAGAAGCCCATCAGGAGGGTAAACAGAATCGGCATGGCTAGCAGGAAGAAAGCTGCCTTCCAGTCGCGCACCATCTGCAAGAGATCCTTCAGCGCCAGGTCGATCACCCGCACGTCGTTTCTCCTAAGGCTCAGCTCGGCGGTCCATGCTAAGCAAACCGCTTCCGAAACCGAAGCGTGCCGACAATGAAGAAGGCACCACCCAGCATCAGCATCACGGCCACTGTTGGGAGCACGTCGTTCACCCCGCCGCCTTCCATCACCGTCCGCCAGCCGCGCATAGCCCAGCCCTGCGGCACCAAGAGAGCGACAGTGTCCGCTATCGTCGAGACGCTCGACCCGCCCGGCACGTTGGCGGTGAACATCGCGTTGATGCCGACCATACCGGTTATGGTCATCACGCCACCAAAGACCAGGCCTGCCTGGCCGGTATCGTTGAGCAGAGAGGTGAGGAAGATGCCGAACGACGAGGCCAGAACGACCAGCCCCAGCGTCACCAGAACGAGCGGCAGCGTCTCACCCCAGCCGACGTGGAAGACCAGCGCCGCCAGGGTCATCAGGACGACAACCTGTACGAAGATGGTAGCGAAGACCGCCAGGAGCTTCCCGCCGAGAATCCTCGACAGCGGGGTGGGCGTGGTGAAGAGACGGGAGAGCGTGCCGGCCTCCTCTTCGTCCAGAATCGACTGGGATGCGCTGGCGCCGGTGAAGAAAGCGTAGAAGATCATCATGCCGCCCGCGATCGGACGGAGCAGGACGGTCAACAGATTCTCAGTCTCGGCCTCCCGAGGCGTGCGCACGTCGATCAGAGGACTGGTCCCCTCCGGCTGACCCTCACCCAGCGCGGAGGACCAGTCACCGTAGGCCATCGAAATCTCCCGCAGGCGTTGAGGCTGGGGCGGGCTGCCATACTCGCTCAACTGCCGGCCGGCGACCTCAGCCGCCAGCCTGCTCCCGGCGAGGCCCTCCACGAACTGGCTCACCACGTCCTCGACGATACCGGGTCCGATCTGGAGGGTCGGGTCGTAATAGAGCTCGACGGACGCCTCTCCCTCGGGCTCGACCACGGCAGTCGTGAAATCGGGGGGGATGATCACCGCCACAGCCGCCTCCTGGCGGTCCACGGCGGCGCGGGCAACGGCGGCGGCCGGCGCTGCCTCGACCGCCAACAGATTCGCCAGATCGTCCGATGCGAGGAACTCGGTCAACATCTCGCCCGCCGAGAAGCCGGTCACCTCTTCGGGAGGCTCGTCCAGGTTCGCCACCCGAACGTGGATCGTCGCCAGGTCGAACCCACCCTCGTCCGCGGCCAGGCCGCCGAAGGCGAGGTAGAAGAGCCCGACGGTCAGAAGAGGGATGACGAACATGAACATCAGGGCAAAGGCGCTGCGGAAGCTATGGCGCAGATCCTTCAGAGCGATGTCGAAGATCCTCATCGTCGCCTAGATCTCCTTCGATCCAACCCGGCCCATCGGGCCGGGAAGGCGGGACGAACCAACCTCTCAATCTCGGAGCGCGCGGCCTGTCAAATGGAGAAAGACAGCCTCCAGGTTAGGCTCCTGGATGTCCACCGACGTGATGCGCACGCCGGCGCCATTGGCGGACTCGAAAAGTCTGGGCAGAGCAACGTTGCTGTCCTCCACCAGGAGCGTCAGGTTCCCATCCTCACTCGCGACGTGGTGAACGCCCTCAGTTGCCCGCCACTCGCTTAGAACCCGCGCCGCCCCGCTGTTGATGGTCAGATCGATGCGGTCCAGCTCTCCCACGATCTCCACCAACTCGTCGTGCGTGCCGTAGGCGATCACCTCGCCCTGATCCATGATGGCAATGTGATCGGAGAGCTCCTGCGCCTCCTCCATGTAGTGCGTGGTATAGAGGACGGTCATACCCTGCTCGTTGAAAGCTTTGACGCTGTCCAGGATCTTCCGGCGGGTCTGCGGGTCGATGCCGACGGTCGGCTCGTCCATGATGATGACGTCCGGCTGGTGCATCAGAGCGATGCCGATGTTGAGGCGGCGCTTCATGCCCCCGGAGAACTTGCTGACCGCGCCGCTCTGTCGGTCGACCAGCCCAACGATGTCGAGCACCATATCGACCCGGCGCTGAAGCTCGGTCCCGCGCAAACCATACATCTTGCCCCAGAAGATGAGGTTCTCGCGGGCCGAGAGATCCTCGTAGAGGGCGATCTCCTGGGGGACGACACCGATGGCCTCCTTGACCGCCATAGGGTCCCGCAAGATCGAGTGACCCATCACCAGCGCGTCGCCGCCCGTAGGCTCCAGCAGACACGCCAGCATCGAGATGGTCGTGCTCTTGCCCGCGCCGTTGGGACCGAGGAGGCTGAAGATCTCGCCCCTATGGACGTCGAAGCTGATCCGGCGCACGGCGTGGATGTCGCCGAAGGACTTGTCGAGGCCCTGTACGTGGATCGCGCTGTCGTCAGTCATACGACCTCCTCTCACACCGCTCAGCAGCGACGTTAGGAGGATCCGCTTCTGCTCTCCCTTTATCACTACGTTTCTGGCCCGTCTTGGTTGCAAGCTTTGCTCAGGAAGTGCGACATTAGATGATCGATCTCCCCACACCAGGTGCAGAAAGAAGTGGGGAGGCGCTTCTAGGCCTCGGAGTCGGAGCTGCCGGACGAGGCAACGGCGTAGGACGAACGGCCGGGCGAGAGAAACGGCAGCTCGATCACCCGATACTTGATCAGCAGCCAGATGAGCCCCGCGACGGCCATCAACGCAGCCACGATGCGGGAGTAGCTGATGCCCGTTCCCGCCAGGCGCGGTTGGTCGGGACGGAACCACTCCAGCCAGAAGCGCCCCACCCCCTCCAACAGCAGCCATCCGGCGAAGAGAACGCCGGGCTTCAGTTTGGCGAAGAAACGGCGGGCGATCCACAGAAGCAAGGCAGCCGCCAGAATGTTCCAGATCATCTCATAGGCGAAGGTGGGATGGAAGCGCGTCGTCTCGACAGGAAAGCGCGATATATCCGTCCAGGGGGGAATACGGTGAGCAGCGTCGATGCGGATGCCCCACGGCAGCTCCGTCGGCGGCCCGTAGAGCTCCTGGTTGATGTAGTTGGCCGGCCGCACGATGGCCTGGGCGATCAAGAGAGCCGGCGCGACGGCATCCAGCAGGAGGAGGAAGTCAAGGTTGTTCACACGGAAGTAGATGTAAGCCGCGAGCCCCCCGATAAGAACGGCACCGTAGAAATGGAGCCCCCCTTCCCAAAGCCGGACGATCCGAACCGGATTCATCAGGTAGTAATCGTTGCCGCCCAGAGTGACATTAGCGACGTACCACAACCGGGCGCCGATGATGCCAGCGGGAATGGCCCAGATGAGACCATCCCAGACGTACTCCGGGTCCTCACCGCGCCGCCGCACGCCCACCGCCGTAACAGCGCCGGCGGTGAAGACACCGACAGCCATCAAAAGCCCGTACCAGTGAACCGCGATGTTCGTGCCCGGGATGGTGAATATGATCGGATCAATCATACATCTTCCCCTTTACTCGAGATAGCCTAGGTTACGGAGGCGCCGCCGAACGGCGGCGTCATCCGCGTTCGCCGCCCGGAGCATCTCCGGGTCCGGACGCCGCCCGCCCGCAGTATCCAGAAAGCCGGCCAGGTGCTGCGCCAGGCGCCGCTTCATCGCCGCGTGATCCTCCCCGGTGAGGCTTTCCATCTCCCGAGGGTCCGCGGTCAGAGAAAAGAGTCGGTCCTCTACGCCTTCAATGGAGATAAGCTTGTGCTCCCCTGCATAGGCGGCGCGGTGGGTGGCCCGACAGTGAAGCTGCTCGATCAACGATTCCTTGCGGGCCTCCATCACCTGCACGGCAAACGTGGGCGCGTACGCTTCGCTCACCACCAGCCCCGTCGAGCCGTTCCCCCTTCCATTCAGACTGGCCAGACTGAAGGGCCGGACCTCCGCTAGCTCACCGGAAACGGTCTCATACCCCTCCACGCCGGCGGCTTGGAGGGTGGTGTGGAAGAGCCGCGTGGCTGAGACGGGTTCTGTGACGCGCCGCCCGCGGGCCTGGCCGGGGGAACGGATGAGGAGCGGCACGTGAATCAGCTCCTCGTAGACGCCAAAGGCGTGCCCCATCAACCGGTGCTCCCCAAGCATCTCGCCGTGATCGCCCACCACGATGACCAAGGTGTTGTCGCGGTGCTCGTCACGCTCGAGGACGGCAAGCAGCTGAGCGAGGAGGTGGTCCTGATAGGCCACCTCGGCATCGTACATCTGGCCCAGCGTCTCCGCCTCCTGCTCCGAGAAAGGCTCCAGGGGCGGCGTGAACCAATCGCCCGCCCGACGGTTGAAGTCCTGCATGAAGGCGCGCCCCGGGCCTCCCTCGAGGTAGCTCGGCGCAAAGGCCCTCAGGTATTCCTTGGGCGGCGTGTACGGGAGATGGGTCTCCATCAAGTTGACGAACAGGAAATGCGGCGCATCGGAGCCCGGCCCCATCTCCCGGTCGACGAATCGACTGACGTCGCGGATGGAACGAGCCGTGTTCCCCTTGAAGTTAGCGATCCAAGTCCAGATAGGCACCCAGAAGGGATCGAGGGCGCCCTGGAAGAGCGCGTTCGACCGGGCGAATGCGTTCTGAATGGGCCGCGCGATCCGGCGCAACGAGTCCTCCGCCGCGTGCCAAGCGCGATGGAGGATGGTTCGCGACGAACCGTTGGGCCCTCCCGGGAAAGCGCCGCCGTAGTTGTAGAAGGCATCGAAACCGCGGGTGAGGCCGTTGTCGAGGATGCCGACCAGCGGGTTGTTGCAGAACCCGACCGTTCGATACCCCTCCTCGCGCAGGTGCTCGGCGAGGGTTTTGAATCGGGAGTGGAGAACGTCGTCAGATTGGAGAGCGCCGTGCACGCTGGGAGGTTCGCCGGTGAACATGGAAGCGTGAGACGGAATCGTCCACTGAGCGGGAGCGATGCCGTTCTCAAAGAGCGTGGCTTGCTCGGCGAAAGCGTCCAGGTTCGGCGATGTGGGGCGCGGGTACCCGTAGCACCCGAGGCGGTCCCAGCGGTGCGTGTCGAGAACGACAAAAACGATAGTTGGTCTTCGGTCAGTAGAACTCATAACCACCATCCTAACTCCATCAGAGCGAGCACCTTGTAGGATAGCACACAACACCTCTTGCGTCAATGTCACACGGTTAAGAGCGTGTTAACGATCGGTTCATCGCCCCCCTATACTTCCGCAATCTCCATGCGGCGAGTGCCAAAAGCTCCTCCTCGCTGCCGAGAGCGCCAGCGATCTCCAGGACGGGCAGCTCCGGGTGGCGGAGGGCGTCCTCGTAGATGGGTCCGCGGGCGGCAGCAGGGGACGAGGGAACGGGCAGCGAAGCCACCATCGGCGCCAGCGGATGATGCTTCCCTGGGAAGTCTCGGTCTCACTTTGCGAAATTCCGGAGATATGGTAAAATCCTCCGTGCAGCAAGTACTGGGGGATCGTCTAATGGTAGGACAGCGGTCTCTGGAACCGTAGGTGAGGGTTCGAATCCTTCTCCCCCAGCTTCTTCGCGACGGAGACTCCTCGGGCTGCAACCTCAATCAGACGAGCACCACGCATCTGACACCCATCCCTCAAGTGGGAGCCCCCGAATCGTTTACGATAGAAGAAGGTTACTCCCTGTGGAGATGGGACGCCTTCTCGATCCGGGAAACCGTTGATGAAGGCGGCATGGATCTACTGAGCCGATGGACGGTGTCGGCTGATCGGGTGCTGGTGTTCTAGACAGAGACGTTGGATGGAAGAGCAGAGGATCAACATGAGTGCAAGCAGATCGCGGGACCGGCAAGGCCGTGTCGCTTTGCACACCGTCAGCAGCGAGAACTGGCGTGATGTGGCGGCCCTCGAGGTCACAGAAGCGCAGCAGGCCTTCGTCGCTGAGCCCAGCTACTATCTGGCGCTCTGCTGTTACGGCGATACGTGGCACCCGCTGGCAGTCTCCACGGACGCGGGCGTCATCGGCTTCGTGATGTGGGCTGTCGATCCGGCGGACGGAAGCTGCTGGCTGGGCGGCATTCTGATCGACCGAGCGTATCAACGGCAGGGCTACGGCAGAGAAGCAGTTCGAGCCGCTGTCACGATGCTATCGGAAGCACAGGGATACCAGGACTTCGCGCTTTCGTACAGCCCGTCCAACACAGCGGCGAAACGTCTCTACGAGGCACTGGGCTTTGTCGAAACCGGTGAATGGGAAGGCGACGAGGTCGTGGCACGTCTGTCGGTTGACGATCTGATGTGACTCGGCTTCCCCGAACATACGCTTTGGATCTGTTCGCCTATTAGGTCCATATGCGTCAGAATGCTGCGCACCCCCAACAGCCCTCCCGGCTGACTGCGTCGCCCCCTGGTCGGCCCGGCTTCCAGACGGAGATGTTCGATCGCCTGAGCCAGTTCCGGCGACAGACCCGGCAGCCAGGTGAGAACGAACACCCTACTCCTGGGGGAGGTCCGGGGCTCACTACAGACAAACGGGTTCTCATGTTATACTACAGACGGGCGAGCGCTACCTCCACCGGGAGGCAGCGGTGCACGCCTGATCTGCTGCTCGGAAGAGGTAGCGAGGAAGCACGAGGATATGTATTTCTGGCAGAATCTTACCGGACGAGGAGGCGCCGCTCCTGCCCGTCGGAGCGCGTCCGCTCCTCGTCGCGGCAGCCCGACACGTCGCCGTTGACGGCACACGGATGCAGGATGGGCCTGCAGGATGCGCCTGCAGGCTCCGATCGAAAGAAGGCGCACGACCATCCCTCAAGAGATTGACCGCCCCCAAGAAGACACTCTCATACGCTGAGGCGATTTCCGCCTGCCCCAGGTTGCCAACGGCGTCAGGCAGAGGGAAGAGAGGATCACCGAAGTCGTAAGTCCCCAGTGCGTCGAGGAGGAGCATGGACGACCAGGAGAAGACGCGAAGCCAGCTGATCGAGGAACTGAGAACGCTTCGTGAGCGCGTGGGCCAGCAGGAGGCAGCGCTGGTCCGAGAACGGAACGGCGAAGGGCGCCAGCAATGCCTTCGCGATCAAGCGCTGCTATCCCAGGCCGCCATCGAGCTGGTCGATTTCCCCCTGGACGAGGATGTCTACCAGTTCATCGCTGAGCGCCTCCAGGACCTCAGCGACGCCCGTCTCGTCGCCGTCACCGCCTTCGACAGCCAGCTCGAGGAAGCGCACGTGCGAGCCGTGGTAGGCTGGCACCGGTATAGCGAAGCCATCCTCAACCTCCTCGGCCGAAACCCCGTTGGTATGACGCTTCCGCTGGGAGGGGAGGCAAGGGAACGGTTGTTCACCAACGAGCTGGAACGGGTGTCGACCGGGCTCTACGGCCTCGTCTTCGAGCAGATCCCCAGACCCGTCTGTCGCGCTCTGGAGAAGGCCCTCAGGGTGGGCGATATGTACGGCATGGGTTTTTTGCGCGATGGAAACCTGTTTGGGTCGGCGGTCCTCGTGTTGCGCCAGGGTGGGGTATTGAGGAATCCCCAGGCCGTGCAAGCCCTCATGAGCATAGCGGCCGTGGCCTTGCAACACCGGCAGACACAGGAGGAGCTGCAGCAGAGCAAGGAGCAGTACCAGGCGCTCTACGACAACGCCCCTCTGCCGTACCAGTCGCTGGACGGAGAGGGCCGCATCCTCGACGTAAACCCTGCCTGGCTCAAGACACTGGGCTACGAGAGAGAGGAGGTGTTGGGCACCTGGTTCGGCGACCTCCTCCATCCCGATTGGCAGCCCCGGTTCGAGAAGCGTTTCCCGGCGTTCAAGCAGCGCGGTCGTCTCCACAACGCCCACTACAGGATCAGGCACGCCAAGGGGCACTGCCTCGACGTCTCCTTCGAAGGCCGGGTCGGCCGCAGGCCGGACGGCAGTGTTCGCCAAACGTACTGCGTCTTCCGGGACATCACCGAGCGGAGGCGGGCGGAGAGGAAGCTGCGGGAGAGTGAGAAGCGGCTTCGGCTCATCGTTGAGGGCACAGAGGCCTTGCTGGTCAACGTAAGCCCGAAGGGCCGGATCACGTACGTCAACGAGGCTGCAGCGACCGCCTTGGGGTATCGCGCCGAGGATGTGATCGGGCGCCTCTACCTCCGTTTCATCCATCCGGACGATCGCCGTTGGGTGGCCGACGTCTATGCCGAGCAGGCCCAACTGCGGGCGCCGTCGAGTTCCCTGGAGTTTCGACTCCTCGCCCGCGACGGCAAGGCGCGCTGGGTCAAGTTCGTGGCTCACCCCCTCGTTCAGGAGGGTGAGGTGGTGGAGCTGGCCGCCCTCGCCCTGGACATCACGGACCGAAAGCGGATGGAGGAGGCGCTGCATCGCTCCCAGTCTCGCTATCGGACCCTGTTCAACAGCGCCAGCGATGCCATGTTCATCCACGGGCCAAAGGGTAGCTTTCTGCAGGTCAACGACGTGGCGTGCGAAAGCCTCGGATATCCCCGCAGCGAGCTGCTGGCCATGGGTCCCTCCGACATCACCGCCAGCGATGGTCGTGAGAGGGAAACAGATCTGTTCAAGAGGCTGAGTGAGCAAAACAACGTCTATCACGAGGCGGTCCACGTGCGGCGGGACGGGACGGAGATCCCCGTGGAGCTCAACTCCTGCGCCTTCGAGTACGGGGAGAAGGAGGCCATCCTGACCATCGCGCGCGACATCAGCGAACGGAAGGAGATGGAGGAACAGTTGCGCCACCAGGAACGGCTGGCGGCGGTGGGGCGCCTGGCCGGCGGCATCGCTCACGAGTTCAACAACATCCTCGCCTCCATCACCCTGTACGCCGACATGTCGCTCACCGGGCATAGTCTACCGACAGGAGCCGAGCGGGGCTTGCGGACGATCCTCGACGAGTCCCAGCGAGCCGCCGATCTGGTCCAGCAGATCGTCGATTTCAGCCGCAGCGCCATGCTGGACCGCGAGACGTTCGATCTCACTCGTTTCGTGGAGGAGCAAGCCAGCTTCCTCCGTCGAACGCTGTCGGAGAGCATTAAGCTGTCAATAGACGGAAGTGCCGCGACGTGTCCCGTCAGGGCGGACAAGGCGCGTCTCCGCCAGGCGCTGGTGAATCTGGTCACGAACGCGCGCGACGCCATGCCGCAGGGCGGGGAGCTGCGCTTCCGGATCGAGCGTCTGGAGCTTGAACGGGGCGAGGAGCCCCCCCTGCCAGACATGGAGAAGCCGTCGTGGGCCTGCCTGCGCGTCGCCGACACGGGCACGGGCATGACGAAGGAGGTGCGGGAACATCTCTTCGAGCCCTTCTTCACCACCAAGGAGGTCGGCGAGGGAGCAGGGCTAGGCTTATCGCAGGTGCACGGCATCGTCAAGCAGCACGAGGGCTGTATTGACGTGGAAACCGCTGTCGACGAGGGGACCACGGTTATCATCTACCTGCCGCTCAGCGAGGAGAACGGTAAGGAGGCTCGGCCCGCCGCCCCGAGCGGGGTGCCGGGAGGTGCCGGGGAGACGATTCTCGTCGTGGAGGATGCCCCGGCGGTGCGCCAGGCCGTTCAGAGCACCCTGGAATCCCTCGACTACCGCGTGTTGACGGCGGCGAACGGGCGTGAGGCGCTGGAGGCTCTCCGCCTGGGGCCCGTCGATCTGGTGGTCACCGACGTGGTGATGCCGGAGGTGGGCGGTGAGGCGCTGCTGGACGCGTTACAAGAGAGGCGGTCCGGGGTCCAGGCGATCGCTATGACGGGCCACGTGATGGATGTAGACATCGAGAGGCTGAAGGATGCCGGTTTCGCGGACGTCATCTCCAAGCCGTTCTCCTTCGAGGAGATCGCCGTGGCAGTGAACCAGGCCCTGGACGGCTGAGGGGAGAGGGAGCCGCGGCAGACCTTTGGTTGGGCCTCTGGCACGGGATCATCGCGGTAGTCAAGCCTGTGATCTCGTTGTTTTCCGGCAACGCCCGTATGCCGGACGTCTGTAAGAACGAGGCTGGTACAGCTTCGGATTCCCGCCGGGTAGGCCGCTGTCTTTGCCCCCGTCGTCGCACCTGCCGTGGCTTGAGAACGGGTGCTGGTTCCAAACTTATCGCTTCTCGCGCCGGAGACGGCGCGCGACAGGGTCTGTGCCGGGTACGCCGTCAGGCGGCTCCGTCATCACGCCCTTCTTCCAGGGCGCGGCGAACGGCGTGGGCCAGTCTCTCGGCGTCGAAGGGCTTGTGGACTAGGTCGACGAAGCCTACCCCCCGCAGGTCGTCGGCGATATCCTCCACGGCGTAGCCCGTGATGCCCACTGCCTTCAAGTCTGGCTGGTCACCTCGCCCCGTCAGCTCACACATTAATGCCTTCCCCCCTACGTGGGGCATCACCAGGTCGGTGACGACGGCGTCGATCGATGAACATGCGGCTGACCAACGAGGGGACGCACATAGCGCTAGGGCTTCGCGTCCGTCTGCTGCGGGCAGCACCTGGTAGCCGAGCGACTGCAGCATGTCTTGTGCCGCTTCTCGCAGGGCCTGATTGTCCTCCACCAGGAGGATTGTCTCCCCCTGACCGTGCGGGTTGGTCGCGGTGAGGACCTCGGCATCGCTCGCTTCCTCGAACTCGTCGTGGTGTGCCGGCAGATAGATCCTGAACGTGGCGCCTTCTCCCGGCCCGGTCTCCACTTCGATGGCGCCCTCGTGCTGGCGGACAATGCCGTAGACCTGCGCCAACCCCAGGCCCGTCCCCTCGTCCACGTCCTTAGTGGTGAAGAAGGGCTCGAAGAGGTGGTCCTGTACCTCTTCGGTCATACCCTGACCGGTATCTGAGATGGTCAAGCAGACCCATGCACCGGGGCCCATTTCCGCCACCGGTGGGGCCTCATCGGCCGCCACCTTCACGCGGGAGAGCGTTAGGCGCAGATGCCCCCCGTCTGGCATCGCGTCCCGCGCGTTCAGCGCCAGGTTGGTCAAGGCCTGCTGCAAGCGTCCCGCGTCCGCGAGCACGGTGAGGCCGCCGCCTTCCTCCCCCGGCTCCACGTGCAGCGAGATGTGCACGTTCTCCGGGATGGTGTGGCGCAGCACCTCGACCGTCTGACGGACGAAGGAGCTTAAGCTCAGCGGCTCGCGCTCGATCATGGCGCGGCTGCTGAAGTCGAGGATCTGCTGCACCAGGTCGGTGGCTTTGTTCGATTCCTCGACGATGATTCGCAGATGATCCTTCAGCTGTGGGGGCAGATCCGACGCCGCCAGGTCCATCTGGGCATAGAGGATGATGGTGGCGAGCAAGTTGCGGAAGTCGTGAGCGATACCGCTGGCGAGCTGGCCCACGGCGGCCAAGCGTTCCTGCTGGCGCAGCTCCTCCTCCATCTCCTTCCGCCTGGCGATGTCCTGGAAGTTCTCCAGGATATACGTCTCCCCTCTGATCGTCACCTTATGCGCGTTCTTCAACACCGGGTTCTGGCGGCCGTCCTTGCACTTGACGGCGGTATCCATGCCACTGAAGCCGTCTCCACCTTCTTCCCAGACGGGACATTCCATTGAGGCGGAGCTCTCAGGACAGACGATGTGACAGAACTCCCCCACAAGCTCATCCTCGGAATAGCCCGTGATGTCACAGGTCCGCGCGTTCACCTGATGGATCCGATAGTCCTCGCCAATCAACAGCGTGCCCCCCGGCATATTCCGCAGAATCGTCTCCAACATCTCCTTGGAGCTGACCAGCGCCTCCTGCGCCCGCTTTCGTTCGGTGATGTCCAGAAGCGAGGCCACGCTCTTTGTCGTTCCTGGGATGAGATTGGTGGTGAACAGGACATCCCGCACGTTGCCCTTCCGGTCGACGAGCCTGCACTCGTACCGGCGGGGAGCGTGATCGGGGTCTTCTCGACGTCTTCGGTGGTATGCCGCCATTCTCTCGCGATCACGGGGGACGACGAAGTCGAGCCAGCTTCGCTTCCCCTCTATCTCCTCCGGCGGATAGCCGCAGAGGCTTTCGACCTCCGCGTTGGCGAGGGAAATGGTGGTGTCCTCTTCGATGATGACGGTCGCTGTGCCGGTGGTCTCGAAGACGGTGCGGTAGCGAGCCTCGCTCCTCTGCCGTGCCAGATAGGCGCGCCGTCTCGCCACCACGGCCTCCACGGATTCCAGCGTCCGCTGAAGGTAGAAGCGCTCCTCGTTCGAGAAAGCGTGGGGCTCTGACCAGCGGAACTCCACCAGGCCAACCCATCGGCCGGCGCTCCGCAACGGGAGCAGCGCCAGGGCCTGGAACCCATGTCTTCTAGCGTGCTTCTGCACCGCCTCGTCGGCCCGAGGGTCGTCTTGCACGTCCTCCAGCAGGAGGGATTTGCTGGCTCCCTGGAGCCAGAGAGAGGACGTGGAAAGATCGGCGATCTCGTACCGGCGTCCGAGCTCAGGATGGTCCGAGATGACGATGCCGTCCTGCCAGACAGCGGCCGGGCGAAGGGCCGTCGGCTCGCCGTCCTCACCGGTCTCCACGTAGTGGAGGGAGACCTGGGAGGGGAGGTGATCCATGTCGATGCCCAGGGTGATGGCGGTGAGGATCTCATCCTCGTCGCCGGCCAGCGAGAGGGCGGACTGGATAAGCGACAGCCATTCCAGCTGTGTCGTGCGTCGCTCCAGCTCGCTGTTGGCTCGCGCCAGGGCCCGCGATTGCTGCTTGATCTCCGCCTCCGCCCGTTTCTGTTCCGTGATGTCCTCCGCCAGAGCGAGCACGTGTCTGGTCCCCTCCAACTCTATCGCGGAGAGGCTGACGGTCACAGGGAAAGTGGTACCGTCGCTGCGCCGGTGGCGGGCCTCAAATCGGAGCTGCTCCTGCTCCTCCAGCCGTCTCCAGAAGGCGCCATCGTCCTCGCGCTTTACGTAACCCGGGTCGATGTCACCGGCCCCCATCTGGAGGAGCTGCTCTCTACTGTAGCCATACTGCTCCACAGCGGTCTGATTGACGTCTACAATGCGGCCCTCCATCTCATGGAGGAACAAGGCCTGCGGAGCCTGGTTGACCAAGGTGCGGAACTTAGCCTCGCTCTCGCGCAGTAGTTTCCGCGCCGACTCGCGCTCGGTGATGTCCGTCCCAACGCAGACGGTGTACGCCACGTTTCCATCCTGATCGAGCTTGGGCGTCTTGGTGATGGCGATGAGCCGCTCCACGCCCTCACCGTTCGGGATCCACTCCTCGGTGCGGAGGGGTTCTCCCGTCCTGAAAACCCGACGGTTGCCCCTCCGGCAGACCTGGGCAACCTCCTTCGGGAGGAACTCGTCCAGTTTCCTGTGCTCAATGTCTTCCCGGCGCAAGCCAAGGAACTGAGCGTGAGCGCGATTGACCGTGCCGTAGGTCTCAGTATCTGTCAGATACCAGACCTGCGCATCCATGGTGTCCAGCAGTAGGGCTTGCTCGTCGAGCTCCCGGCGCAGCGTCTCCTCTGTGCGCTTGCGCTGGGCTGCCAACTCCTCCAGTTCATCGATCCGGCGCCGCGCGCGAGCCAGTCGTTGGCGCAGCGCTGCCACGTCCTGCTCCCTCATCGCCTGGTCGTCCATCATATCATAGCCCCCTGCTTATTCTCCCAGCGCTGGTCCAGCTGAACGACGGCGTCCTGTCGGTCCCTCCCCGGGCCCGCCGCGGGCGCCGTAGGACGACGGCGCGTATGGTCAGCTGCGCCAGCGATGGGCTGAGCAGCGCGAAGACGAGCGACGGCACCCGGACTGCTGCCGTGCAGGTCATGCTCTGCGTCCCTTCTACTTGCTGCATCCCTTGCGCTCTGTTAGTTTGGTGCAGTCTTCCAGACAGAGTGTAACATACGGACGTCGTCCTGTCTGTAGGACAGTACTGACATCCTTGTAGGACTAGTCCTACAGGCCGGGCGGGGCCAACCAGGCACGCTGGGTGATCAGGAGCCGAGAGGGTGTCGCAGGAGCGGGGCTGCTCTTCGGCCCGCCGTGGACTTTCGTCCACGGCGAGCATCATCGCCGGACCGTCAACCTTGGCGCTGCAGGACCACACCTAGTCAGACGTCCGGAAGACGCAGGGCAGATAGGCCTGCTGCCCGCTGACCAGGAGGCCTATTGTGGCGACGTCCGTGAAGCCGTCACCGGTTCCGGTCACCGTCACCGTGTGCCAGGACCCGGAGGACGACCCACCGCACGCCCTGTCTGTGACCCGCAGCGTCGCCACCTGATTCCCGGTGATGGTCGACCGATCGAGGGATGCGGCAACGCCCGAATCGGAGGTGGTGACGTCCAGGCCCACCGTGACAGCCAGATCATCAGGGCGAAGACGGAGCTCATACGCCGCCGTTCCACACGGCCCGACAGAGTGCGTCGAGGGCGTCGACAGCAGCCAGAACCCCGCCTCGTACCGCCCGATGTCGCACGCCTCTCCCACCTCCCGATCCACCACCCCGAAGGTGTTCAACAGAGTCGTCAGGGACGCCGGCAGATCAGCCCCGCAGTCCATGGGCCTGTGGCTGTCAGAGGTGAGGTGAAAGTCGGGCCACGACCCATCGTAGGGATCGTGGTCGTCCAGGTCGTACGCCGCAAAGGCAGGGTCGCCCTCGACACCGTCCGTCTCCCATGGAGGAAGGTCGGGCGCCCTCCGGATGTCGGAGAGGGTCTGGTAATACGTCTGTCCATCCGGCGTCCTGATGGCCATGTCGCCCGGCTTCCAGACGCCGCCATCGTCCCAGGAACGCCAACCGTCGTTGTAGTAGAGGTTGTGATCGATGGTCAGGTTGCCGAAGCCCTCGCCGGCCGAGCACTGGTAGATCCCGTAGCCCTCGTTGCCGACGATGGCGTTGTTGACGAACTGGGTGTTGACGCTGCCGCCGTGGGTGTCGTGGGCGATGCCGCTGGGCCGGAAACCGTAGAGCGAGTTGGCCGCCACGTTGTTGTAGAAGATCAAGTCGCCGTCGCGCCAGGTGCCGGCGAACATGAACCCGGCGTAAGCGTTGTTGTAGGCGACGTTCCGGTAGGCATGGATGCCGCTGGCGTAGTCCAGGTAGAGCCCGAACCCGGCCTGACCCTGCACCTGGCAGCCCTCGCCGCCGGACCACCAGCCCTCCCGCTGCTTACCGACGTAGGTCCAGGCGGCGTTGTCGCGGAAGACGTTGCCGGTGACGAGGACGTCGCGGAAGACGTGGTTGTCCGGCGGCTGGCCCCAGAACTTCAGCGCGGCGCAGTCCGTCGTGAGCTGGCAGACGTCCTCGAAGACGTTGTCCTTAACGAGGATCTCCCCGGTCTTGATCTCGCTGGGCGCGAAGTCGTATGTCTTGCCGGAGTTGATGACCGACCAGAGGAACTGCACGCCGTTGTGGGCGATGTCGTGGACGTAGTTATCCTCGAAGGTCAGCTTGTTGGCGAACTGGATCTTGATGCCGATGGCGTTGTCCGTATCCGTGCGGAAACCGAGGTGGTGGAACTCGTTGCCCCGGATGACGATGTTCTCGGTGCTCGGCGTCCAGCCCGAGGTGGGCGTCGGCGCGCCGTTCCACCATTCGGTGATGAAGAGCCCGTTGGTGTCGATGTGGGCGATCTCCGAGTCCTCCAGCGTGAAATCCCGCGTCACACCAGAGCCCGAGTGCCGCAGCGCCACGCCGAAATCAGCGTACCGAAGGGTCGCGTTGCGGACTGTATTCCCCCGCACGCCCCCGCACCAGCCCTGTCGGACGGCGTCGCGGTTGACGAGCTCGATGGTCAGGCCGTCCAGGGTGACGTGAGATCGATCGGTGAGGTCAAAGCCGGTTTCCCGTCGGCTGATCTCGATGTCCAGCGTCGCCGGATCGGCGTCGGTGGGCGGCCAGAGGTAAAGCCGCCCGGTGCTTCCATCGTACCACCACTCGCCGGGCGAATCCAACAGCGCCGGGTGGTCCTCCACGTAGTATTTGGAACCCCAGCCCAGCCCGGGATCGCTCGACCCGCCGTCCTGCAGGCACTCGCCCTCGATCGTTATCCGACCGGCCTGTCTGTCGTGACTCACGACCCGCCGGTCGTAGACGTAGTGGCCCCACTTAGCGTCCATGGCGATCAGTCGAGCGCCGGTCAGGTCGTCCAGCGTCGTCAGGCTGCCGGACTCGATGCGGGGATCCGGCTCGGGGAAGGCATTGCGGTCCGTGAGACGGTTCTCGCAGCGCGAGGGTAGATCGCAGTTCCAATGCTCATCCGGATCCGAGGGATCACACTGGGCCACCTCCGAGCCGCCGTCGGCCGTCCACCAGAGCTCGTGATACCGCCAATCGGTAGCCACGTGCCAGTCGGGCTCGCGGGCCAGCGGCAGACGTGCCGTGACCTCACCAGCGCCGTCCAACCGGACGATGAAGCGCGGGGGGCTGTCGAGATTCCAGCCGCTCAGGTCGGCGTAGAAGATAGTCGAGGGATCGACGCCGTCGGGCAAGCCAATGGGGTCACCCGCCAGACGGGACCAGGTCAAGGATGACGAGGGCTCGGAGCCGCGCACGACGACGGTGCCCGGCCCCTCATGGGCCGCGTAGACGACCTTCGCATCGGCCGCCCCGCCGACAGCGGGCCGCACCGACTCGCGGTAGGTGCCGGGCAGGATACGGACCACCGTCCCCGGCCCCGCCTCATCGGCCGCCTTCTGGATCGTGCGGAAAGCCGTGGACGGGCTGCGCCCGTCGTCAGCGTCGTGGCCCCCGACGGCATCCACCCAGAGATCGTCAGCGCTCCCGGCGGCGGGGCCATCAGCGTAAACAGCGGCGGAGCCAGAGACGCTCAACACCAGACTGAACGTGATCAGTGCGTAGCACGCGATGCGAATCCAACCCATTGACTCAGCACTCCTTTTCTCTGCAGCCTCACCCGTAACTACAGGCTCCTCAACTCGTTATACAATATGAAAGATAAAGCCGACATTTTTCATACGTATTATAGAGACTCAAGATCGGGCGTCAATGGGGCGAAAGTACTAGCTAGACGGAGATGGCGTTTGGCGGTATAATCTTAGTCCCCACAACTGCTCCTCCGTGACGCGTGGTCAGGGAGATGAATTATGCAGCATGATCGGGAATATGGCAAACGTGGACCACCATTACCGCAAAGCAACGTGGATCGTTGTCGGGCTGTTCCTATTTCTGTGCCTCGTGACGCTGAACTATAACGGGCCCTTCTTCGATGAAGGCATTTACGTCACGGCGGGGATTCGCACCCTGGAGGGGGTCGGATACAGCGACCGCTTCCTGACCTGGTTTGGCGGCTCCCTGGTCTGGCCGGTGCTGGCCGGGCTGGGATACCGCGCCGGTGGGCTGCTGGGCTCGCGCACCGTCGCCGCCGTCGCGGCGACGCTGGCCCTCGCTGCCTTCGCACGAGCGGTCAGGAACATCTTCGACGAGAGGGTCAGCTTCTGGGCCGCGCTGGCCTTCGCCATCAACGGACCGTTCTTCTCACTGGCGAGGCTGAGCGTCTATGACGTGCTGGCCCTGACCGGAATCGCTGTTGCTTTCTGGTCTGTAACGGAGATGAGGGAACAGGACAACCGGATCTGGCTGGGCGCCGCCGCGGGGGCCTACGCCCTGGCCGTGTTCGCTAAGTATCCTATGGGTTTGATGATCATCCCGCTCGTCGGTGTCCTCCTCTTTCTTCGCAGAGAGCGAGCCCCCCTGGACGTGATGCTGCTGGGGTTTATGACGGCCGCGCTGGGGCTGGCCTTCTTCCTCCCTTTGCGGGAGCAGATCGGCCAATTCTTCAACTGGCGGCTTCAGAACAGCCCGGAGTTCGGCGTCCCTTACCGGGCGATCGTCTTCACCGTCGTCAGTTTCAGCGCCCCGCCCTTCTTCCTGGCCTTGGGAGGCTGGGTTATGGCCCAGAACCGGCGCTGGCTGGGGAGTCTGATGATCCTGAGCCTTCTGCTCTGGCCCGCATACCACTTGCTCACGGCGGATCCCGTCAGCGTCCGTAAGCATCTGGTCTTCGGGTACCTGTTCGCCTATCCCCTGGTGGGTCTGACCTTGAGCAGGATCTGGGGCGGCGGGAACGGCGGTGTGATTAAGAAGGTGGTCGCCGTCTTGATGGTCCTTCTGCTGGGCGGGCTGGGCCTGGTACAGGCGAATCAAGCGGATCAGTCGTGGCCCGACATCCGCCCGGCGGCCGACTACCTCCTTGAGCGCGTGGAGCCCGGTCAAGAGCTGCTGATCAACGAGTCCTGGCCCTATACGATGTACCTCTACACAGAGGGCCGGATCTCCTCGCCCTGGGACGTGTACGACGAATACCGCATCAGGACCGAAGAGGAAGCACCTCCCATCTGCGAGTACGACTGGTTCGTCGACACCCGCGGCTCGTACGCCTGGCCTGAGGAGATCATCGCCGCGATGGAGTCATGCGGGACCTTCGAGCAGGTCTTCTCGCACACGAGCCTGGTGATCAACGTGGGTGCGGATTTCAACTACGTTAGCTATCCAGTGGAGACAGTCGTATGGATGAACACATCGGAGTTACAACAGAGTGAACAACTGGAAAGTCAGAGCGGCAGGGATCTTCCTTTTACTGGCAACCGCCTGGTATCTACCCTGGGCAGCGAATAGCCTCAATTGGGACGCTGCATGGCTGTCGATTCCCTTCGCCATCGCCTCCGTGATGACGGTGGTGATGACGCTCGTCACCGTCGTCAATCACTGGGACTACAGCGCCCCGGAGGAGCACCCCGTGCCCGCAAGAGAGGAACCGAGGGTCGCTGTCATTATCCCCACCTATGGCGAGCCCGTGGAGATGGTCTATCGGACGGGCAAGTCCGTGTTAGAACAGAACTACCCAGAGCGGAAGATCAAGCTGGTCATCAGCGACGACGGGCACCGCAGTGGTATCCAAGCCAGCGTCCAGCAGTTGACGAGAGAGCATCCCGACGCCCGGGTCGTGTACCACGAGCCGCCTCTTAAGAACGACCCCCACCGCCGCGGCGAGGCGAAAGCCGGGAATCTGAACTCGGCCCTGGACGCCATCGAGGCGAGCGAGTCGCCGCCCGCGTTCATCGAGACGCGGGACGCCGACGACCTCGTCGGCGATCCTGACTTTCTCCGGCAGGCGATCGGCCAGCTGCAGGCGAACGCGGACGTCGCCTTCGTGCAGACGATCAAGGAGGCAGACGTCAGCCCCGGGGATCCTTTCGGCAACCTGGAGCCCCTCTTCTATCGGAAGGCGATGCTGGCAAAGAACTCGGCCAACGCAGTCTTCCCCTGCGGCTCAGGATTGGTCTGGCGGCGAGAGGCCCTGGATGAAATCGGTGGGTTTCCGACCTGGAACCTGGTCGAGGATCTGCAGTCGGGCGTGGAGGCCTTGCGGCGCGGTTGGCGCGGCCTCTACCTGCCGATCGTGGGGGCCTTCGGGCAGACGGCACCCGAAGACATCCCTAACGCCATCAAGCAGCGGGGCACGTGGGCCATCGACACCATGCGGATCACGTTCTGGGGCGACAAGAGCGGCCTCAGTCTGCGCCAGCACCTCCACTTCTCCGAGTTGGGGTTCTTCTACATGTTGAGCTTCGCAGTGCTGGTGTTTGTCGTCACGCCCATCGTCTCCCTCCTGTTCGGCGTTTACCCCTTTATCACGACCCAGACGGAGTACGCCCTCCACTTCTGGCCCTATGCGGCGGCGGTGGAGCTGCTGCTGATCAGCCTGGCCGACGGCCTGCCCTACGAGGATCTCTGGCGGGGACGCCAGACGTGGATGGGTATGGCACCCGTCTACGTCAAAGCGACGCTGGTCGCTCTTTTCTACGGTCCCAACCGGAAGCCGACCTACCGCGTCACGCGCAAGGAACACGTCTACCGCTGGTACGCACGCGAGATCCTTCCGCAGCTCCTCCTCTTCCTGGGCCTGATCGGCGCCAGCATCTACCACGTCCTGACGCACTCTCTGCTGGAGACCGCCGACCTGGGCAGTCTCCTCTGGGCTGCGTTCTTCAGCCTGGAACTGAGCCAGACGGTGCGCAATTCGTGGCACGGGCTCCAGCCGAGCCGGCAGGTCGTCAACGCGCTGGAACGCGCTCATAAGCGATCGGTCGTGCTGCGGGGGCTTACGTCTCTCTTTGGTTCAGAATAGGCCTCTCGCACCAATGCGCATCCTTGACAAATGCTGCGGTTGCCCTTTGACATTAATCAGGTTATCATCATAGGTATCTGACTATCGCCGAAACCACGAGGAGCTGTTGATGGATAAACGCACCGCACACGCGACCAGGTACCCCCTGATCGTCGCCAGCAGCGCGTTGGCGCTGCTGCTGCTTGGAAGCCTCGTCTGGGTGATCGGTATCACCCACGCTCAGACCGGCAGCGGCGTCATTGAGGGAAGCGTGACGTACTACGGCAGCCGGCCCGACCCGCAGCCGATCCAACTGGCGGTCTTCACCACCACCGCCCAGCCCCTCCCTCCCCCGGTGGCCACCGCCGGCACCGACAGCGAGGCGCGCAGTTACCGGATCTCCGGACTGGCGGACGGTAGGTACTACGTATTCGCCTATCTGGACAGCGACGGGGGGTACGACTACGATCCCGGCCAGGAGCCCTTCGCCTGGTACGACTACGAGGGCGATGGGCGCGCCGATCCCGTAACGGTCAAGGGGGGTACGGTTGGCGGCGTCGACATCCTGCTCACCGATCTCTGGCAGGCTTTGAACGGCCCGTTGGGCCAGGTGAACGCCCTCGCCGCAGGGCCGGGGACCCGTTATGCCGCCCTGGGGGCTCGCTCCCAGATCTACGCCAGGGGCGACGGTGCCGCCGCCTGGTCGGCAGTCTACACCGGGACGGACTACACGATCTACGGCCTGGCCGTCGCCGACGCGGTCGCCTACGCGGCGGGTGAGACCGTCCCGCCGGACACCCTTAAGGGCGTCGTCCTCAAGAGCGAAGGGAGCGGCGGAGGCTGGACCGAGACCTTCACCGGCAGCGAGCAGTTCAACGGCACCTTCAAGGCCGCCGCGGCCCACCCGGGGACGTCCTCCACGGCCTTCGTCGGCGGATGGGAGATCGCGCCCCCGGACTACGCCCGTGTCGGCGTGGTCTACCGCACGGAGAGCGGCGGCGCCGACTGGACGCGGGCTCTGACGCTGCCCGAGGGTGACGTCCTCGCCCTGACCGTTAATCCGGTCACGCCAGCCGTCGTCTACGCCGGGGGTTATTACGAGGAGGTCGGTGTCCACTATGCCGTCGTTTACCGCTCCTCCGACGGCGGCGACAGTTGGACACGCGTCCTGACCGACACGAAGGGGGCCGGCCAGCAGTTCACTGCGCTGGCCGTTCATCCGCTGACGCCGACGCTGGTCTACGCCGGGAGCCAGACACCCAAGCACGTCTACCGCAGCACCGACGGAGGCGAGACGTGGACGGAGGTCCTGGCAGACCGGGGCTACCGGCTGGCGATCGATCCGCCGGAGACTGTTTATGCGGCCGACGACTGGCGCGAGCTGGCCAGGAGCACGGACAACGGCGATACCTGGGATCCTCGCGTCGGCGACCTGACACCGGGACGGATTGAAACGCTGGCCATCGAGCGCGCGACCCCGACCAGCACCCTCTATCTGGGCCTGCGCGATAACGGCATCTACACCAGCACCGACGGCGGCGAGCACTGGACAGCCAGCAACAGGGGCATCGCGGCGGCGACGGAGCCGCGGCACATCGCCCTCGACCCGCAGAACCGCACGACCTTCTTCGTCGCGGCCGGCTTGGACGGCGGCTGGCGCACCACCGACGGGGGTCAGACCTGGGAGCGGCCCATAGGGGCGCACACCAGCGTCTTCGCCGTCCATCCGCAGGACAACGGCATTGTCTACGCCGGGAACGCCGATGGGTTCTCCTTCACGGACGCCGTGCTGCGGAGCGAGGATGGCGGCGGGACGTTCAGCGCGTCCTATGAGAGCAGCGCGGACGTTCACGCGCTGGCCATCGCTGCCGCGGACCCCGACGTCGTCTATGCGGGGGGTGAGAAACTGAATGGGGAGGCGTTGATCGTCCGGAGCCTGGACAGCGGCACGTCCTGGACCGAGGTCTTCACCCGAGCCGACGGCGCGGTCAGGTCGTTGGCGGTTGACCCGGGGACGCCGAACGTCGCCTACGCGGGCATCGAGGACCGGAGCACCACGCCGTCCACGGCTGTCATCTACCGGACCATCGACGGCGGCGCGACCTGGCAGGAGGTCCACGCCAGCGGCGGGGGGAGCATCGACCGCAGCATCTACTCGATCGTCGTCGACCAGGAGCAGCCGGAGGCCGTGTACGCCACCGATGACCAGCACGTTTTCAAGAGCAGCGACGGCGGTGGGACGTGGGCCACGATCCTCTCGTACACCGAGACGAACCAGAATCTGTTGGCCGCCGATCCACGGTTGGCGGACCACGTCTATCTGGCGGGACCCGGGTACATCGCCGAGACCCTGGACGGCGGCCAGACCTGGAGCGACTGGGCCGCGCCGATCAACCAGGGCACCGAGGGGCGGAGCGCGACGGCGTTGGCCGTCGACAGCGGCACCATCACCCAGACCCTCTACGCGGGCTTCGACGGGGTCTGGGCCTACAACCGGCCGTCGCCGCAGACATCCGACTTCACCACGGAACGGGTGCTGGGCGATCTCTCGCAGCCGACGGCCGTTGATTGGGCGCCGGACGGGCGCATGTTCATCGCCCATCAGGACGGTCGAGTGCTGGTTCAGGCCGACGGCGCGCTGAGGACCTTCATCGACATCTCCGACGAAGTGAACAACAACTGGAACCGCGGCCTGATCGGTATCGAGATACACCCCGACTTCCCGACAGAGCCGTACGTCTATCTGCTCTACACCTACGATCCCCCCGAGCTGCCCGGCGGCGACAGCGCCGTCGACGGGCCGGACGGCAACGGCTCCCGCGTCAGTCGTCTGCTGCGCGTCACCGCCGATCCGACAGAGGATTACAACGCCGCGCTGCCGCCGTCCGACCCCGACAGCCGGAAGGTGATCCTGGGGACGAACAGCACGTACGCGACCCTGGGGAACGCCGCCAGCGCCGGCGGCGAGGACTGGGAGGACCCCGCGTGCACCGAGGCCGACGGCACACCGATCACCGACTGCCTGCCCTCGGAGGGGCCGTCGCACTCCGTCGGCTGGGTGGCGTTCGACCACGAAGGGAAGCTCTTCGTCAGCAACGGGGAGGGCGCGCCGTACATCAACCCCGATCCACGGGCCGTTCGCGCGCAGGATCTGGACAGCCTGGGCGGCAAGATACTCCGGATTGACCCGGAGACCGGCGAGGGATTGGCCGACAACCCGTTCTTCGACGGCGATCCGACCAGCAACCGCTCGCGCGTCTGGTCCTACGGGCTGCGCAACCCCTTCCGCTTCGCGCTCCATCCGGTCAGCAACACCGTCTACGCCGGCGACGTGGGCTGGTACTCCTGGGAGGAGGTCAACACCGGCGAGGGCCTGAACTTCGGCTGGCCCTGCTACGAGGGCGGCGCCAGCGGCAACGTACGCCACTCCCTCTATGACTCCTACACGCGGACCGCGGAGGTCTGCGGGCCCCTCTACGACCAGGAGCCGGACAACGGCGTCACAGCGCCGCGCTATGCCTACCTGAACAACGAGGGAGCGGCCGTGGTCGCCGGCGACTTCTACACGGGCACGCGCTATCCTTCGGCCTATGACGGGGCGCTCTTCATCGCCGACTACGACAAGCGTTGGATCAAGGTCCTCAACTTCGATGGGGACGGGAACGCCACCGCCGAGGACTTCCTGGAGAACGTCTCCGACCTGGGCGGGCCGGTGCAGCTGACGCTGGGGCCCGACGGCTACCTCTACTACGTGGCCCTGAACCCCGATCCCAGCGGCCCCAGCGAGATCCGGCGCATCCTCTACACCAGCGCGCCATCGGTCCGGGTGAGCGCTTCGCCGACCTACGGCTACCCGGAGCTGACGGTCCAGTTCACCAGCACGCTCTCCACACAGCTGGAGCAGTCCCTGACGTACGACTGGACCTTTGGCGACGGCGGCGCGTCAAGCGAGCCGAACCCGGTCCACACGTACACGGTGGAAGGGACCTACACCGCCGCCCTGACGGTGACGACGCCCCAGGGGAAGTCGAGCAGCGACCGCGTGCGCATCTTCGTGGGAGAGTCGCCGCCGACGCCCACCATCACCGCGCCGGCTGCCGGTAGCACGTACGTCATGGGTGAGCCGCTGGCGTTCAGCGGCGAAGCCACCGACCGGGAGGACGGGGAGATCCCGGCGTCGCAGATGGCGTGGAACGCCCGCATCTTCTACAATGGGCACTTCCACCCGAGTTTCTTCTCGGCCTCCGGCGTATCCAGCGGAACCCTGCAGGTGCCGCCCCACAACGACAACACGACCCTGTTCGTCTCGCTGACCGTGTCGGACAGCCAGGGCCTGCAGAGCGCGGCGCGGGTGGAGCTCTACCCGCAGACGGCGACCTACACGTTCGAGACCGAACCGAGCGGCCTGCGGCTCACGTACGACGGCACGTCCTATACGACGCCGTTCACCATCCCCATGATGGTCAACGCGCCGCGCACCATCGCCGCCCCGTTGAGCCAGAACGGACTGCCCTTCATCCGGTGGTCCGACGGCGGCTCCGCGAGCCATCAGATCGTGGGCCAGCCGACGCCGCAGACGCTGGTAGCCACCTACGGCCTCCGCGCCTGGCTGCCCCTCATCCTCCAAGACGGGTCATGAACCGCGGACGGAGAACGCCGGCGGCGGTGGGACTCTGGGCCGCGGTCTTGAGCTTGGCCCTGATCGCGGTCCTGACGTCCTGCGGGTCCCTGGTGGACATCTACCCTACGGTGACGCCCAGCCCTACGCCGACGAGCACCATGACGCCCACAGCCACGAACACGCCGACACGGACCCCTACGCCCACGAACACGCCGACGCCGACCAACACGCCGATGCCGACGCCCACGCCCACGAACACACCGACGCCGACCAACACGCCCCCGCCCCCGCCCGTCGCCACCCTGAACCCCGAGGGAGAGGTAGCCCTGGGTGTCTATACCGATGAGGTGCCGCACGACGACTTCAGATCCGTCTACCAGTTCGAGGCGATGGTGGAGCATAAGATGAAGTACGTGCTCTGGTTTCAGGCCTGGGGCGATGAGGATCGGCACTTCCCGGCCCAGGCGATCCAGGCGGCGTGGCGGATGGGTCTGACGCCCGTCATCACCTGGGAGCCGTGGGAGCGCCGGTTCGATGACCCGACGGCCGTTCAGCCGGCCTACACGCTGCAGAGTATCGTCGAAGGGAAACACGACCCCTACATCCGCTCGTGGGCTCGGGGAGCCCGCCGTACAGGGGTGCCAATGGTGATGCGGTTCGCCCACGAGCACAGCACAGAGCCGGGGGTCAGATCCTGGTATCCCTGGCAGGGCGATCCCGATGGCTATCGAGCGGCGTTCCGACACATCGTCGAGGTCTTCCGGGCGGAGGGCGCGGACAACGTCGAGTTCCTGTGGAGCGGGATGTTCCTGAACCTCTGGGCATCCCAGTACTATCCCGGCGCCGACGTGGTCGACTGGGTGGGCACGACGACGCTGAACTTCAGCACCGTCGCTCAGGCAGACTGGGCCAGGTGGCGCACCTTCGATGATCTCTTTGCGTCTCAGTACCCGGCCGCACTCCGGTGGAACAAGCCGATCATGGTCACGGAGGTGGGGACGGCGGAGCAGGGAGGGGACAAGGCGGCCTGGCTGCGCGATTGCTTCACCTCGCTGGAATCGAAGTACCCGGCGGTGGATGCGATGATCCTTTTCGAAGTCGAGAGGGACCGCGAGTGGCCCGACGTCAACTGGTCCGTGGCCTCCAGCGAGGAGAGCCTCCGAGCGTTTAAGGACGCTATCAACGACCCGTACTTCCAGTAAGCGGGAGAGGCGGTCACCGGTCAGTCTGTGGGTGCCGGCCGGGCCCAGGCGGACGTCACGGCACGACGGCCCCGGCGTTTTCCAGCGCCGTCCGCACGGGTGCGGGGGAGTCTTGGGCCGGCGCATCGGATAGTTGGCATGGAGAGGGTATCATGGCGAGGATCTGCAAGGACATAGACTGCGTCGTCGAGGTCTTCGGGCGCTGCCGCGGCGAATACTGCACCGCTGAACGCCGAGGGCTCATCGAGCGTGCCCGTCAGGAAGCTCGACGTCTTGGACACAGCCTGTCACCCTTCGAGAAGGTGAAGGATCACGCAATCTGGAAAGCGCGGTGCGAAGACTGTGATCTGGAGGCCGCTGTCACCCTCAGTGCGAAGCCCGGGGAGCCAGAGGTCTACGGTGAGGCATTGAGCAAGGCGTGCGTCAGTCGTCAGGCGGGCTAGGCGCGAAGGTAGGAGGGTCCTCGACTCGCCCCACCAACCCCTGTCGTTTCGAGTGACCAGAGGGAATCGAGAAATCTCGCCCCCCGCGAGCGGGAGATTCCTCAGCTTCACCAGGCCGCACCTCGTTCCATTCGGAATCAGAATGGCTGAGTTCTTTCTCGTGCGCTGGATGGTGGCTCCGCCATCGATCAGCCACTGATGAACCGTCCCGACAGACGACCCGTGTCATCCCGACGACCGTAGGGAGGAGGGATCTCGCCTCCAAGAGCGGACCTGGTCCGGGGGCAGGAGACGGCCGTTAGCGAAACCGGCCTGAAAGCGCTGTTGCGGTGAGCTGTCGGACGCGGGGAGCATTGAGATGGGACGGCGCGCTGTGACACGGCGGTTGACACGACAGACGAGACGGGATATGAAACGGATCCCTGATACCGTTACGGTCAGAACAGCCAGCGGTTTGCCGCTGGTTGGCACTGACCGTAACGACTATGGGACCGAGACCGACAGGGCTGAGATTCCGCGCTGCCGCCAGCTTCGGGCTGGCTTTGCTGGCGTTGGCAGGCATCCTCGTGCGAGGCGGAGAGGCGCCGTCGGCAGCAGCCGCAGCCTCCGCAGCCCGAACGAAGGCCGAGACCCCGTCCGGACCCATCCCCGAGACCGAAAAAGGCGCGGCGGTACCGATGAACTCCAACTGCCCCAACGGCTGGGCCGGTCAGGATGCCGCGACCCTGGGCGCCAGCTGGCTCTACTCCTGGGGCCCGCAGCCGCCGCTGGTGGACGGCATCGAGAGCGTGCCCATGATCTGGGGAGCGTTCAGCGGTTGTCCCGAGCTGGGCGGGAACAGCGACTGGGTGTTGGGCTTCAACGAACCGGATCACGCCGGCCAGGCAGACATGACCCCCGAGGAAGGGGCCTCGCACTGGCGGCAGTTGGAGCAGTGCTACCCCGAGAGGAAGCTGGTCAGCCCGGCGGTGGTGTTCGAACCGAGCTGGCTGGAGACGATGCGCGAGGCCTACATCGCCGCCTACGGAGAGCCGCCGCGGTTCGACGCGCTGGCCTTCCACTGTTATGACCAGCGCGGGTTTGTGAGCGGGTGCCAGGAGCACGCCCGACAGCACCTGGCGTGGCTCGACGAATGGGACGTCCCCGGCGGGCTCTGGCTGACGGAGTTCGGCTATCTGGACACGGACCGCCAGGCGCAGGTCGAGAAGCTGCGCGACATCGCGGCCTGGGTGGAGCGGGAACCGCGCATCGTGCGCTATGCCTGGTTCGCCACGCGGTACGACGGGGACGAGGCGTGGGCGGTCCCGGAGGCCTACAGCACGGCGCTGATGACGTGCGAGAGCGGCGAGCCGACAGCGCTAGGTGAGGCGTACATGGATTTGTCGGTGCCCAAGGATTTCCACCTCTTCGTCCCTCTGATGCGTCGATGACGGTTCCCCCGCCTCAGGAGTCAGCAACCGCCACGCGGTTGCCAGGCCCTCTCGCGCCGGAACGGCACGCCTCAACGTAACGGCTCTCCTGCCCCACCAGCTGGACACGAACCCAACGGCGCGGCGGTCAGGCGCGGGCGCGGCACCAGGCCTCAAACTCGGCCTGCCACTCCCGTTTGGAGAGCTTGGTGCCGTCGGGCAGGGTGGCGCCGGCGAGAGAGGCCGCCTGGCGCAGCTGTTCCTGATCCACGAGGGCATCCTCCAGCAGCGCGTCGCGAAGGTCGGCGCCTTCCAGAGTAGCTCCGCGCATGTCGGCGGCGGTCAGCTCCGCGCCGCGCAGGTTGGTGTGCGCCAGGTCGGCGTCGAGGAGGCCGGCCTCATCCAGCTCGGCCCGGATCAGGTTCGCACCCCGCAGGTCCGCGCCCTGGAGGATGGCGCCCTGGAGCTGGGCGCCCTGGAGGTCGGCGTGGCGGAGGTCGGCCTCCACCAGGGTGGCGTAGGCGAGGTCGATGTCGCGCAGGTCCGCGCCGCGGATGCTCTCCCCGGATGCGAGTTTCTCAAGCACCTGGTCCTGGGTTAGGTCGGCCATAAGGTCCCTCCTCGCGCTGCTGTCGTGTCGACGTGTCCGGTTGCCCGCCTGCGATAGAAGGTCGAGCTGCTCCATTTAGCATAGCACGGCTGTGGTGAATGGCAAGCTGTGGCAGGCAGAGGAGTCGATCGTAGTGACGGCTTCAGCCGTTTCCGTTTGCGGACAGCCGCCCCGG
>Ga0207797_1000131_pt1 | contig 52719 bp, 47 predicted proteins | sample PRCRCaboRojoPR_6_FD_187275 | JGI IMG/M metagenome (GOLD analysis project Ga0207797, IMG submission 187275) | Marine sediment microbial community from Cabo Rojo, Puerto Rico - PR CR 10% Liquid 1 (SPAdes) | ecosystem: Environmental > Aquatic > Marine > Coastal > Sediment | place: Cabo Rojo, Puerto...
AGCGTGGCGGCGGGCTCCAGCGGCTGAGCAGCGGGTCGGGCTTCATGATCGACCAGGAGGGGCACGTCGTCACGAATAACCACGTGGTCGAGGGCGCCGATGCCCTTCAGGTCGTTCTTGCTGATGGGACAGTGACAAAAGATGTCGAGGCCGTTGGCCATGACCCGTATTCCGACCTGGCCGTGATCCGGGTCGATGTCGGTCCTGATAGCCTGGTGCCTCTGGAGTTGGGAGATTCGGACACGCTTCAGGTGGGCCAGAAGGTCATCGCTATCGGCAATCCTTTCGGTCTTCAGGGTACGATGACGATGGGCGTGGTCAGCGCAGTGGGGCGAACACTGACGTCACAAGCCCTGGAGGGGGGGAACTTCTCCAACCCGGAGATCATCCAGACCGATGCCGCCATCAATCCCGGCAACTCCGGTGGCCCGTTGCTCGACTCTCGAGGGCGGGTTGTCGGTGTGAACACAGCGATCCGTTCGGGGACCGGCGTCAACGCTGGTGTGGGATTTGCTGTGCCTGTCAACACCGTCAAGCGTATCGTCCCTCATCTCATCGATGAAGGGGTGTATCAGTATCCCTACTTGGGTATCACCTCCGATCCGCGTTTCACCGTAGCAGAACTGACTGAGCCGTTGGACTTACCCGTGGATCGGGGTGTGCTTGTGACCGAAGTCCAGCCGGGGACGGCTGCCGCCGAGGCTGGCCTGCAGGGCGGCGATCGAGAGGTCGAGGTTATGGGGCGGCCTGTCATCGCTGGGGGCGATATCATCACGGCGATTGATGGGGAGATCCTTCGGACCTTCGATGACCTGGTTGCCTATCTCGTGAGCGACACAGAGGTTGGGCAGGGGGTGACCTTGACGGTCTTGCGCGACGGAAGGGAGTTGGAGCTCTCCGCGACCCTGGGTGCAAGGCCCTAGATCGTTAAGCTGCGACTGAACCTCATACAACGACGGATGAGAATCTCGGGGTAGATGCAGCGGTCAGGCTTCAGCTAGCAGCCGGTAGCGGGTATTGGAACCGGCGCTGACTGCTTAAGGGTAACAATGAGTCAAAGGGGTAAAGGGTATGTTCAATCAAGAGGACTTGCGCGAACTGGCAGCGTACAGGTTTGATGCATCAGTGTTGAGCGTCTACCTAAACGTAGACCCTACCGATCGTTCGCGGGATGAGTACAGGCTGGAGCTACGTCAACTGCTGAAGCAGGCGGAGGGAAACGCTGCGCGGGAGGATATAGAGGCGGTCGAAGCCTTCTTCGATCACGAATACGATTGGTCGGGCCGCGGCATCGTTATCTTCTCCTGCAAAGATCATGATTTCTGGCGTGACTACTCGCTGGCTATTCCGGTCTCTCCTGGGGTAACGGTTGCCCATCGGCCTTATATCTCGCCGTTGGCGGAACTTGTCGATGCCTACGGCAGCTACGCGGTGGCTGTGGTGGATCGGCGGCAGTTGCGCTTGTTCTTCTTTGATCTTGGGGAGGTGCGAGGCACGTATGAGTTTGTCGGTGAGGATGTGCGCAAACTGAAGCGTGGAAGGGGCTCGTCCGGCGGACATGGTCGCCGCGGTGGCGCTCCGATTTCGAGTCAGCATGAGGAAGAGGTCGTGAGGCGGAATATCCGCGACGCGGTCGCGGAGATGGAGTCATTCTGCAAGCGGCACGCGCCTCGACGCCTCATCATCGCCGGCGCTGATCGAACAGTGGCTCAATTCCAGGAAGCGTTGCCCAAATACCTTCGGGATAAGGTGATTGGGACCTTCAGTGCCGATATGAATGCTGCAGAGCCGGAGATACGGGAGAGCTCCTTGGAGATCCTCCACCGGGTCGAGGAGGAGCGTAAGGAGGCTCTCGTTGATGCTGTCTTCACGGCCGCGGCGAAGGGCGAGAATGGCGTCATTCGCTTGGCGGATACGCTGGGGGCGGCCCACGAGGGACGCATTCAGACGCTGGTCATCGACCGTGACTACCATGAGCCAGGTTACCAGTGCAAGCACTGCTCCTACATCACGGATCACGCCCTAGAAAGATGCCCCTTCTGTGGCAGCGAGTTTATGGAGATCCCTGATGCTGCTGAGGCCCTGGTGACGAAGGTGATCGAGGAGGGCGGTGAGGTCGAGGTTGTGGATGACCATCCCAAGGTGAAGGAGTTTGGCGTAGGAGCTCTCTTGCGCTACTAGCGCTTTGACGACGTTTGATGGACGATCACGCCCCGCGCATGTTTCTCCGTGTGCGGGGCGTGCCTTTTTGAAAGAGGATGACGATGAGTGACCTGACTGAACGGTCCCTGGATCTCCGCGAATCTATCGTCTACGATTTGAGACGCCTCGTTGCCGAGGCTGACACCGTGACCGCCTATCGCGAGCCGCTGGCAGCCTTCGCTCCTGCCGATGACCCCCGCTTCCTGAGGTTGCGTCCTCTCGTCAGCTCCCACCATCTGATGCCCCAGGAGTTACTGCCCGGTGCTCAATCGGTTATCTCGTTCTTCATCCCGTTCCATCAAAGCGTGGTTCTGGCCAATGCCCGAGATAGGAGAATGGTCGCCCGTGAATGGGCCGTGGCCTACGTGGAGACGAACGAACTGATCGCGCGGGCCACCGCTCACCTCATTGACGTGCTCGAAACTCGCGGCTTTCGCGCGGCTGCCGAGCCTCCCACCAACAATTTCGATCCAGTGGCATTGGTCAGCCGATGGTCGCACAAGAGCGTGGCTGTGATCGCTGGCCTGGGTAGCTTTGGTCTCCACCACATGGTCATCACCGACGCAGGCTGTGCCGGGCGCTTTGGGAGCCTGGTGACGGATGCTTGCCTGCCTACCACAGAGACCAGGTCTCAGGAGCGATGTCTCTACTTCTATGATGGCAGTTGCCGAGCCTGCATCGTCCGTTGTCCTGTTGATGCTCTCACCGAGACCAAGGGCATTGACCGCCAGAGATGCTATGCCCGCTGCCTTGAGGTGAATGAACAATTCGGTCATCTGGGGCCTGCGGAGGTCTGCGGAAAGTGCGCCATTGGCCCGTGCTCGTTCACCTCGTCGGTCTGATGCCAGGGACAGTCCTCCAATTCACGACTGGGATGTGCTAGAGGGCCGCGGAAGCGGCCCTCTCCCTTTGTCTCTGAAGTTGACTTCCTCATATGGTAATCCAATACCTTGCCTACGTCTCTCTTATATCAAGGCTATATAATGTTAACAAAGACTATGTTAACAAAGATTATTGGTAAGTCGGCTCTTTTCGTGTTTCACAATCAGCTAGATGGGTGGTGAGTAACATGAATCTAAACAAGTTTACGCAGAAAGCACAAGAAGCTGTGATGGAGGCACAGTCGCTGGCGGGCGAATACAGCCATAGCCAGGTTGAGCCCGAACACCTGTTGCTGGCGCTTCTGCAGCAATCTGATGGCATCGTGCCTCAGGTGATCCAGAAACTGGACGTTAACCCCCACGAGATGGCGCTGTCGTTGGAGGGTGAGCTGAGGAAGAAGCCAAAGATCCGTGGTGCGGCGGCCCAGGTTGGTATGTCACGGCAGCTGGGGCGCACGCTGAAGGAGGCGGAGAACACCGCTCAGCGTATGCGCGACGAGTACGCCAGCACCGAGCACCTCTTGCTGGCTCTGACTGGTACTCAAGGCGGCGGGGCAGCACGTTTCCTCTCTGCGCACGGCGTCAGCGAGGACGCCGTCCTGCGAGCCTTGACGTCGATCCGCGGCAGTCAGCGTGTCACGAGTCAACATCCGGAGGCTACCTATCAGGCGCTACAGAAATACGGCCGTGATATGACCCAGCTCGCCCGCGACGGGAAACTGGACCCGGTGATCGGGCGCGATGAGGAGATACGCCGCGTGATGCGGATCCTGAATCGCCGCACCAAGAACAACCCGGTGTTGGTCGGCGAGGCCGGTGTCGGCAAGACGGCTATCGCCGAGGGGCTCGCGCAGCGTATCGCTCGCGGTGACGTGCCGGAGGGCTTGAAGAACAAGCGCATTATTGAGCTCGATATGGGCGCTTTGGTCGCTGGCGCCAAGTATCGTGGTGAGTTCGAGGAGCGGCTCAAGGCGGTCCTTAAAGAGGTAACCGAGGCTGCGGGACAGGTTATCCTGTTCATCGATGAGCTGCACACCGTCGTCGGTGCCGGTGCCGCTGAAGGTGCGGTGGATGCTGGTAATATGTTGAAGCCAAAGCTGGCTCGCGGTGAGCTCCACGCTATCGGGGCGACGACGCTTGACGAGTACCGCAAGTACATCGAGAAGGATGCGGCCCTGGAACGGCGGTTCCAGCCGGTCTACATCGACGAGCCCTCGGTAGAGGATACAGTCAGCATCCTCCGCGGTCTCAAGGAGCGGTATGAGGTTCACCACGGCGTGCGTATCAAGGACTCGGCCTGCATCTCCGCGGCGACGTTGAGCAGCCGTTATATCGCTGATCGTCAGCTTCCGGACAAGGCCATCGACCTCATCGATGAGGCAGCCTCACGACTGCGTATGGAGATCGACTCCAAGCCTGCCGAGTTGGACGAGGTCGATCGACGTAAGATGCAGTTGGAGATCGAGCGTGAGGCGCTGAAAAAGGAGAATGACAAGGCCAGCCGGGAGCGCTTGAAGGCTCTGGAGAAGGAGCTTGCCGATCTCGAGGAGAGACGGAAGGCGCTCCGCTCTCGCTGGGAGCAGGAGAAGGACGCCATCCAGGCTGTCCGGGAGACCAAGGAGGAGATCGATCGGGTACGTCACAACATCGAGGAGGCCCAGAGGCTGCAGGATTACGAACGGGCCTCGGAGTTGCAGTACGGCCGTCTCTCCGAGTTGCGGCAACAACTCCAGACTCAGGAGCAGCGCTTGAATGAGCTTCAAGAGCACGGTGCCATGCTCAAGGAGGAGGTCGGGTCTGAGGAGATCGCTGAGGTGGTGTCGGAATGGACGGGCATCCCGGTCTCCAAGCTGCTCGAGGGCGAGCGAGAGCGCTTGCTCAGAATGGAGGAGGCGCTCCACCGACGCGTTGTTGGTCAGGAGGAAGCGGTGGAGGCTGTCTCCAACGCCGTGCGACGCGCTCGGGCTGGTTTGCAGGATCCGAACCGCCCTATTGGTACCTTCATCTTCCTCGGTCCCACAGGCGTGGGGAAGACCGAGCTAGCACGCGCCTTGGCTGAGTTCCTCTTCGATACCGAGGAAGCTATGATCCGCATCGATATGAGCGAATATCAGGAGCGGCATACCGTCTCTCGGCTCATTGGCGCGCCGCCAGGATACGTCGGCTATGAGGAGGCTGGGCAGCTGACTGAGGCCGTCCGTCGCCGCCCCTACAGCGTGGTGCTCTTCGATGAGATCGAGAAGGCCCATCCGGAGGTCTTCAATACCCTGCTCCAGCTGCTCGACGAGGGACGGCTGACCGATGGTCAGGGGCGAACCGTCGATTTCCGCAATACAATCGTCATCATGACGAGCAATGTCGGCAGTCGCTGGATCAAAGATCTCGGCGTGGAGGAGGCGCGGGACAAGGTGATGGAGGAGCTGGACCGCATCTTCCGTCCGGAGTTCTTGAACCGGATCGATGAGATCATCCTCTTCCGCAGTTTGACCAAGGAGGATTTGCGCCGGATCGTCGACATCCAAATGCGCCGTCTGCGCAGCCTGCTGGATGATCGCAAGATGGATGTCAGATTGACAGATGCGGCACGCCGCCATCTGGCCGAGGTTGGCTACGATCCGGTCTACGGCGCGCGGCCGCTCAAGCGGGTCATTCAGCGTCAGGTGCAGGACCCCTTGGCGCTCTCCCTTCTGCGCAGTGAGTTCCAGGAGGGGGACACGGTGCGTATAGATGCGCTCAACGGACACCTCACGTTCGAACACGAGGAAACGCCGGCCGCTTGATGGATAACGAACGGTGTCGGCTTGCCAATCGTGCAGCCGGCACCGTTTCTTTGTATGATGCGATGTTGTCCGGTATAATATAGAGTAGTGCGAAATAGATCCCTGGCGAATCTCCCTACCAGAGCCAGGGTCCGTTGTGAGGTAGGCTAGAGGAGTTTGTCTGTTCATGATGAGGCTAGATCGATTCACTGAGCGCGCTCAGGCGGCAGCCCAACGGGCTGTCCAGATCATGGCGCGCTATGGTCATACCCAGGTGGATACGGAGCACATCTTCTTGGCGCTCCTGGAACAACCCCAGGGTGTGATTTCTGATTTGATGGAGCAGCTTGGCGCCGACATCCAGCAGGTTGAGAAGAAGCTCGATGAGGCGCTGCAGGATAGCGCCAAGGCGAATGTCTATGGTGGCGGCGGGATGGGCCAGGTCTTCATCACGCCCCGGGTCAAGCGCGTGCTCGATCGGGCCAACGGAGAGGCCAATCGCCTTAAGGACGACTACATCTCGACGGAGCACATCTTCCTGGCTATCGCCAGTGAGAAGGACACGCTGCCCGCCCGCATCCTGCGAGAGCAAGGCATCTCGAAGGAGCGCATCTACGAGGCCATTGAAGATCTGCGTGGTGGTAAGCGCGTGACCGATCGTCGTGCCGAAACACGATATCGGGTCTTGGAGAAGTACAGCCGCAACTTGACCCAGATGGCTCACGAGGGTAAGCTGGATCCCGTCATCGCGCGAGATGATGAGATTCTCCGTCTGATTCAGATCCTCTGCCGGCGTACCAAGAATAACCCGGTGCTCATCGGCGAGCCCGGCGTGGGCAAGACGGCTATCGTGGAGGGCTTGGCGCAGAAGATCGCCGAGGGAGACGTCCCCGAGATCCTGATGGGCCGTGAAGCAGTGCAGCTGGACCTGGCCTCCATGGTGGCCGGCACGCATTTCCGTGGCGAGTTTGAAGAGCGTCTGAAGGCGACTATCGAGGAGATTCAGAGCTCCGAGGGGGAAATCATCCTCTTCATCGACGAGCTGCACAATGTGGTCGGTGCCGGGGCTGGTACGGGCGCCCTGGATGCGTCAAGTATGATGAAACCCGCACTGGCTCGCGGTGAATTGCAGTGTATTGGTGCCACCACGCTGGACGAGTACCGTCAGTACATTGAGAAGGACGGTGCGCTGGAGCGCCGCTTTGCCCCTGTCTTCGTCGATGAGCCCACCGTAGACAAGACGATTCAGATGCTGAAAGGGCTGCGTGATCGATACGAGGCCCATCACAAAGTGCACATATCCGATGAGGCCATGGAATCCGCGGCTCGTCTCTCGCACCGCTACGTTACCGACAGGCATCTGCCGGACAAAGCCATCGATCTGATGGATGAGGCGGCGGCCAAGTTGCGGGTCGCGCTCCATACCCTGCCGCCCGAGCTGAAGGAGATACACGCCAGGCTCCAGCAGCTTCAAACCGAGATCGACGCTGCCAGTGGCATGGAGGACTATCAGCGTGCGGCCGAGTTGAAGACTGAACGGATCAACCTCCAGGCCGAGTTCAACCTGAAGCGCGAGATGTGGCAGCAGGAGAACCAGTTGGATGAGACGATCGAGGAGCAGGATATCGCCGAGGTCGTGGCCAATTGGACCGGGATTCCGGTGGCGCGGATGATGGAGACGGAATCGGAGAAGCTCCTCCGGATGGAGGATGCGGTTCATGAGCGAATCGTGGGGCAGGATGAGGCCGTCGCCGCCGTCTCCGACGCGATCCGTCGCGCCCGCTCCGGTCTCAAGGATCCCAGCCGACCCATTGGGAGCTTCATCTTTCTGGGCTCGTCTGGTGTCGGAAAGACGGAACTGGCCAAGGTTCTGGCCTGGTTCCTTTTCGATGACGAGGATGCCTTGGTCCGCATCGATATGAGCGAGTATCGAGAGCGGCACACAGTCTCTCGGCTCTTTGGCGCCCCGCCTGGTTACGTCGGCTACGAGCGTGGTGGTCAGTTGACCGAGGCGGTGCGTCGGCGCCCCTATCGCGTGGTGCTGTTCGACGAGATCGAGAAGGCGCATCCAGACGTCTGGAACGCCTTGCTCCAGATCCTAGACGAGGGTCGGCTGACTGACGGGCAGGGTCGGATCGTGAACTTCCGCAACACGGTCATCATCATGACCTCTAATGTGGGGACAGCTTTCGACTACGAAGGAGGGACCCTAGGGTTCATGCGGGCGGGGGAGGATGGCGAGAGGGGCAGCTCCAGCAATCGCGAGATCGAAAAGGAGCTCAAGAAGACCTTCCGACCGGAGTTTCTGAACCGCATCGACGAGGTCATCATCTTCAACGATCTCACGGTTGATCACATGGAACGAATCGTGGATCTCCAGATGGCCGAGGTAGGCGATCGCCTGTTGGAGCTTGGGCTTGAGGTGCAGCTGACGGATGCCAGCCGAGCCTGGCTGGCCCGCAAAGGCTTCGATCCCCAGTTCGGAGCTCGGCCGCTCCGCCGCGCCCTGCAGCGTCACGTGGAGAGTCCCTTGAGCATCCGGTTGCTGCGTGGTGACTTCGAGAAGGGGAACGTCGTGGTCGTGGGCGTCGAGGATGATGAGCTGACTTTCCAGACGCGGACTGAGTGGAAGGAGCTGAGCGACAAAGCGGCGGAGGCCGTCTCTGAAGAGGTGGCGATGGAATCGTAGCTGTCGAGGCGGTTCAACGAGCCTACCAGGAAGGGCCTGCAACGCAGGCCCTTTTCTCATCCGCCCCGTCGAGAGGGGGGAAGCCGTCAGGTTTGATAGGCGGCTACGAGCGGGGCTTCAGGCTGGCGCGTGGTTAGCGTCGCTGCTCGTCCTTGGACCCAGTATGCCCGGCGGGAAGAAGCTGACCCCCACTGTTCCGGGCCCGGAGTGAACGGCCAGAGCCGGGGAGAGCTCCGTCACGATGACCTCACAGCAGTCGAAGCGTGCCATCACCATGCCCTTCAGCTCCTCCAGGCGTTCCCTTGCCGCTACGTGGGTGAAAGCCACCTTGATCCGCGCGCTTTCCCCGACGCTCTGCTCCATCAGATCCACGATTCGCCGATAGGATTTCAGCCGGCTCCGTGCTGTTCCAAGCGCCACGATCTCTCCGTCTCTCATGCCGATCACGGGCTTGATGTTGAGCAGCGAGCCCAATAGGTGTTGGGCCCTCCCAATCCGCCCGCCCATGTAGAGGTAACGCAGCGTGTCGGCTGTTTGAATCATCATGCCACGCCGGGCCACAGCCCGCGCTCGGGCGAGCACGTCATCGAGACTGAGGCCGTTCACCGCTGCCTGAGCCGCCTCGATCGCCACCCACCCTTGGGACATAGCCACCTGAAGAGTGTCGATCACCTCGATCCGAATGTCAGGTGTCTGTTCTCGAAACATCTCCACGGCCGCTCGGCACGACTGATAGGCCCCGCTCCCTTTCGAGGTCATGGTGAGAGCGATGATGGCCCGCACGCGGTTTGCCATGGCCCTCAAGCTTCTGAGGTAGTCCCCGGGGGCGGGGTTGGATGTCGTCGGCAGCTTCCTCGCGTCCCTCAGCCATTCCCCGAACTCCGTCGGCCTGACGTCGATCATGTCGCGGAGGGTCTCCAAGCCGCGATGGATGTAGTAGGGCACCACCTCGATCTGCAGCCTCTCGATCAGTCTCTGCGGGATGCTGGCCGTGGTGTCTGTTAGAATGCCGATCATCTTGAACCCTCCTTACGCGCTGCTACCGTGTCCGCATCCTTCTGCCCAACCACCCTTGCCGGTTCTTTGACAGGCATCATGGACAATCACTGCGGACAATCATTATAGACATAACCAGCACAAACTGCAAGAGCGTCAACGGATAGCGCCGGTCTTAGGGCTTCGTGAGGGACTCAGCTTCAGAATATCGGGGCTGGGGTGCGGGAGCTGATCAGGGTTATGATGATCGCGACACTTACCGCGACGGCAACAAGGCCGATGACTACCGCGATCATGATCCGTTCTTGATGCTCGCGCCTTGCCTGTGCGCGCGCCTGCTCCTCCCGTAATCGTTTCTCCTCGGACCACATCGCCGCCAGCCGGGCCTCCGACGCACGTTCCTCCTCAACCTTGATCTGGGCGCCTGTCCGACGCATCCTTCGGAGTTGATCCGGTGTCTTCGTGGAGAGACGCTCAAACATTGCCTCCGACGCGTCCAAAGCCTGCCCGCAAACCAGGCACTGAGATGCCGTCAGTAGATTCTGGGTGCCGCAGAGCGGGCAGTCACGGGTGAGGACGGCGCCGCAGGAGAGACAACGACGGACCCCGGCTTCATAGGTCGTTCCGCACCTGGGGCATCGAGGATCGGCTGGCGCATAGGGGGCTCCACAGTAGTCGCAGAGGGGCGCGCCATCAGGACCGGCGGAAAAGACAGAGCTTCCACAGCGGGGGCACGTAACGGGAGCCTGTGATGAGGCTTTCATAGCCGGTCCTCCTTGGTTCAAGCGACCTAGTTGGACTGCCCGGCGGCACTCTCCAGGCGCCGCGTGGGCCAGAGGAGGTGATACGTGAAGCCGTTCATACACACGTGGTCCACTGGCTGATAGTTCTGGCCGATCGCCTCCAGGACGGGGGCCGGGTAGAACTGTGCTCGGAAGATGACCAAGTCAAATGCCTGCTCGTTGATGTGGGCGATGATCTCCGATGTGTCGAGCAATCCGTTGTTGTAGAGGTTCAGCAGCTGTGTTGGATTGGTCACCACCGGCTTGTCGGCCAAGATACTGAACATCGCCTCCTCGCTGAAGATGGGTCCATCCGTGGCGCGGACCTGGGCCATGATCCTCTCTCCCGCGGCATAGTCCTCGGGGGACAGAGGATGGCCGAGCTGAGTATATCCCATGGCGTCGTGATACGCCACTGACCTGCAGTGCGTTGGCACCAGAGTCTCTCCTTCCCCGTAGGCCAGCTTTCCGTCTACACCAAGAACTCGAGACAGGGGGGCGAAGATGGGCCCGGATGTGGGCAGATGGAGCATCCGCGGGGCTTGTAGGAGATAGAGCAGTGGGATGAGGGCGGTTAGCAATGCGCGGACGTCTCGTCTCCCGATGTCCGGTCTCAAAGCACCAAGCTTCGACCACCAGGCCCCGTTTCTCAGCCTGCCGAGAGCAAGGCCGGAGGCGAGACAGGCAGCGGCTGTCGCTGTGGTGAAGTAGCCAAAGCCTGCTCCCCATTTGCCGCTCAGCGCCCCCACGCCCAGGGCGAAGAAGAACCACAGTGAATAGGCTGAGAGGCGATCCCAAAACAGCTCGTAGACGAACAAGCCGACGCCTAGCAAGACGAACAGGGTGTGCAGACTGATCCACTGTCGAAAGAGGAAGAGCGTCTGGCGGTAGTCAAACTCATTGACGTTGGCCTGGATGATGTTAAGCCACCAGGCTCCGTCGGTGACGATGTTGATGAGCCAGAAGACGGTGCCGGCCGCCACGGCCAGGCCCCCACCGGCCAGGAGAGCTCTCTTGATGTCCCGCAGAAAGACGTAGCAGAGTGCCGCCGCCACGCTGAACACTGCTGTCTGCTTAGTGTAGCCGGCAAAGAACAACATGGCCAGTCCCAGGATCAGGTTGCGCGTACCGTGTTGGGCGTCCTCAAACTCGGCAATGAAGACGATGGCGAGCGTTTCGAACATCACCAGGGTCATATGCATCCGGCACAGGGGGCCAATTTGATAGACGTAGTTCGAGGCGAGGTAGCCAAGTCCGGAGATCCCGGGAATGACCCACGTCAGCATCCAATCCCCGTCCTCTCTCTTGAGGTTCCGTCGCACGACAAGGCCGATGGTGCCCGCCGTGATCAGCGTTGCGGCGAACGAGAGGACTCGGCCGGTGATCAATCGGGGTCCAAAGATGGGGAGCAAGGGCACGATCAGCAGATGGAACAGTGGTGGATAATTGGATGCGTAGAATGGAAAGCTGGCATTGTCCCGATAGGGCCATTCCCCTCTGCTATAGAGAATGGCGTCGTAGAGCTCAAATCCTTCGCCCTGGTCATAGTCAAAGGGCCAGCGGAAGAGCTCTATGGCATACGAGACATAGATCAGCAGGTATCCGACGTAGGCTAAGACGGCGAGGACGGTGAGCAGGATGGCAAGTCCTTTGAGAGCGCGCGGCAAGGTGATGGTCATAGGTATGGATGTCGAGGATCCGTTAGGCCGGTCGGTCACCAAGGCGAATGAGGATCAACCCGACGATCACGGCACCCAGCCCCAGCCCGATGCCCAGTCGTTGCAGTGGCCCGAATCCAGCCCATTCGCCAGCACCGAGCACGTCCACGGCGATGATGCTGATCATGCCGACTAGACTGATGGCGACGACGAAGAGGCCGAGTTGACGCTTGGTGACCATAAGGGTATGGGGATCCAACCCCTCAGTGGGGCAGATAATCATCAGAACGACGCCGATTATAGCACAGGGGCAGAGCGGTGCAACTTCTAGCCGATCTGCTCGTAATGTTAGGTAGAGACGGTTAGGTGACTATGGCAGATGCTTCTTGGAATTAGGGGGTAAGCGTATGAGTAATTTGAAACATGAGATGGAAGGCGGAGAAGAGAAAGGTCAACAGGGTCGTCTGACTCAGCAGCCCGTCAAGAGAATCGACGCGGTTGAGGCGGAGGGAGGCAGCGAGGGGCGTGGCAGTTCGCCCCCCGAGTCCTGGACGATAGCGGCGTTAGGTCATGCAAGCATCTTGTTGACGCTGCTTCTCGCTTTCGCTGGAGGCGTTGGTGCCATCGTCGGTCTCGTGGTCCCGCTGATCATCTACCTGTCCTATCGTGAGCGATCGCGCTTTGTCGCCTTCCAGGCGATGCAGGCGTTGGTCTATCAAGGGGCTGGTGTCCTGACCTACCTGGTGTTAGTGATCGTTCTGGCCCTTGTCGTCACGGTGGCGTGGACGGTCAGTGGATTGCTCTCTGCTGTGGCTATAGGGTTCCTGCTTATGCCGTTCGCTTTGCTGCTTACGCTGCTGATGGTGGTCTTCCTCCTTGGTGCCCCTCTAGCGTGGATAGCCTACGGGCTCTATGCGGCCTATCAGGTCTACCAGGGCGATCCCTTCCGCTACTGGCTTCTCGGCGAATGGGTTGAGAGAGAGGTGAGGATATGATGCATGGGCGGGATCCCATGGTCGCTTTGTTGCTGGAGCTGATTGGCGGGTTCTTCGGCTTCCTGGGTATTGGATGGATCTATGCCGGGCGGCCGGCGTTGGGGGTCGTCGTTCTCGTCAGCTATTGGCTGCTGGACTGGATGGTCGGGTTGATACTGGCTATCGGCACGCTGGGGGCCTGGTGTTGTGTCTGGCCCGCTCAGAACCTGCTCTTCGGCGCCCTGTCGGGTTACCTGGTCTACCGCTGGCTGGAGCGGCATCCCTGACCTGCCCTCGTCCCTTCTCCTCACAGCTTCCTGCCGGGTGCCGCCTCTAGCGGTCGATTGACCGCCACATCTGAAATCCAGTGAAAGCCCCGCTCATTGGGCGGGGCTTTGCGCTGCTTCTCCTCTATGCTATAATCCCCCTCACTTCGGGCGGAGGCATTCCCTTGCAGCGGAAGACTGGATATCTTGTCTGGCTGGTCATCGCGGTAGCGATCGTCGCGCTCTTCTTGGCGTGGGAATATCGCGGCTATCGCCTGTCCCATCGCAAGCTGCCACCCCGCACGACCATGGCCGGTCTTCCTGTTGGAGGAATGACACGGGCTCAGGCGCTCAATGCCCTCGATGTAGCCTTCGCCACGCCCTTGACGCTCAACTACGGAGACCGCCAGCTGATGCTGTCCCCTAGCGCTGTCGAGCTTCAGTATAATGCCGACCAAACGGCTGCGAATCTCCAGTCAGCCCTGTCCGATTGGCACGGTCTTAGCGGGTTCGTCCTTTACGTCCTGGACCAACAGCCGGTCTCCGAGAAAGTGCCCGTCGCGGTCACCTTCTCCCAAGAACAACTTTCTCGCTTCCTCGAGCGGGTTGCTGATCAATACGATACATCACCGCAGGACCCGGTAGCCCTCCCGGCTGCTCTCAGCTTTCGGGCGGGTCAGCCGGGAACCACCTTGGACCTTGAGGCCTCTCGTGCCCGCGTAGCCAGCGCGCTCCTCTCCGCTTCTAGAGAGGACGCGGACCTCGTCGTGGAGTTCGACGAAGCAGCGACGAAGAAGCTCGGCCTGCTGCGGCGGTTGCTGGATTCGCGTCTAAACGATCATCCCGGGCTTATCCCCGGCATCTTCGTGAAAGATCTGCAGACCGGTGAAGAGTTGGTCATCAACGGCGACGTGGCCTATGCAGGCCTCAGTGTGCTCAAGATCGCCATCCTGGAGGAGGTCTACAGGTATCTGGACCAACCTCCAGGCGTGGAGACGACCAAGCTGATCACCCAGACGATGACTGAGAGCGGCAACTTCACCGCCAACTTGCTGCTTCGTGACGTGATCGGTGATGGCGACAGATACCAGGCTGTGGAGGAGCTAACGGCTTCGATGAGTCGGCTGGGGCTCGTCAACACCTTCATGGCTGCTCCCTATGATGAGAAGGACGTCGCTTCGCGTATCGTCACGGACGCCAATTCACGTACCGATATCTCCACCGAGCCCGATCCCTTCATCCAGACGACCCCGCTGGACGTAGGCCTTCTCCTGGAGATGATCTACCAGTGTAGCCATGGTGGCGGCACCTTGATCTTGACCTACCCGGACAGCGTGACGCCCGGCGAGTGTCAGGAGATGATCGAGTGGATGAGTCAGAACCGCACTGACAGCCTCATTGAGGCAGGCGTGCCGGCGGACACCAAAGTGGCTCACAAGCACGGATGGACCAGCGACACCCACGCTGATGCTGGACTCCTGTTCACCCGCGGGGGCGATTTCGTCTTGGTCGCTTTTCTTCATCGTCCTCAATGGTTGGAGTGGGAGGAGAGTGCACCCTTGTTCGCCGATATCGCAACCGCTTCTTACAATTACTTCAATCCATCGCAATAGTCCCGGTGTCCCGTTGCACGTTTCCCCTTTTGACTCTATAATTGCATCGCGTCGACCGATCGTGCTTGCGCTAGAAAGGCGTATCGAGCCAGATAGTGATGACATCCCGAGATTCTATGGAGACCCGTCAGATCGAAGCCTCTCAGCCACCTCCCGAGAAGCCTGTTCAAGGCGCGCCGTCGGCGTCGGATCAGAGGCGAGCGCAGCGGAGTGAGCCTCCCGCTCAAGGCGTTCATGCTGTTGAAGGGCGTCTTCCTGAGGACCACCGTCTCCAGGATCGTTACCGTGTACTCTCCATCCTGGCCGTCGGAGGTATGAGCGCGGTCTATAAGGCTCAGGATCTCCGCTTCTCGAAAGTTAAACGCATCTGTGCGATAAAGGAGATGATCAACAGCGCCAACGACGCTGACGTTCGGGCGATGATCCTCCGCAACTTCGAGCGCGAGACAAACATCCTCGCCACCCTCAATCATCCGGGTATCGTTCAGGTCTATGATTGTTTTACTGAGGGAAATCGCAGCTATCTGGTGCTGGAGTACGTACGAGGGAGGGATTTGGAGGCCGTTCTGACCGATAAGAAAGGCTTCTTCTCGGAGCAGAAGGTGGTCGGCTGGGCCATCCAGATCTGCGAGGTGTTGAGCTATCTACATCGCCACGAGCCTCGTCCCATCGTCTTTCGAGACATCAAGCCGTCCAACATCATGCTCGACGAGTATGGACGCATTAAGCTGATCGATTTCGGCATCGCCAAGATGTTCCAGAGTGGCAAGAAGGGTACGATGATCGGCACTGAGGGTTATTCTCCTCCGGAGCAGTATCAAGGCATCGCCGATCCGCGCGTAGACATCTACGCTCTGGGGGCCACGATGCACCATCTGCTCAGCAAACGTGACCCCCGCCTGGAGCCGCCGTTTTCGTTCCAGAGGCGCCCTATTCACGAGACCAATCCCAGCGTCTCGCGAGAACTGGTCGGGGTCGTCAACAAGGCCTTGGAGTACGATGCCAATGATCGCTTCGGGTCTGCCGACGAGATGCAACGGACCCTGATGAGTCTGCGCTCAGCCCGAGACGTGAGAAGCACCACCGGGCTTGGCACATCGGTCACGGTGAGCAGTGAGATAACGCCGCTGTGGCGCTTCGCCTTCGAGGACGAGGTGCGGTCTTCTCCCTCTGTCCACCAGGGCACGGTTTACGTGGGTGCCTATGACCACAACCTCTACGCCCTCAACGCTGAGAACGGTGAGTTCTTGTGGAAGTACGCCACCGATGGCGGCATTGCTTCCTCCCCATATGTCTATGAGGGCATCGTCTTCGTCGGCTCGGCTGATCGTGTTCTCTATGCCGTGGATGCCCGCACTGGGCGCATACGCTGGACCTGTCCCACGAAGGGCAAGGTCTGGTCATCGCCTCAGGCTGCCTTCCATCACGTCTTCTTTGGCTCTGATGACCGAAACCTCTACGCCGTCAACGTCGAAGCAGGCCGCATCGCCTGGAAGTTCAAGGCGGATGGAAGGGTCCGTTCTTCGCCTCAAATCGGCGAGGAGGCGATCTATGTGGGGTGTGAAGCCGGACTCGTCTACGCGATCGATACGGGCGGGGACGTTCGCTGGCGCTTTCGAGCGCGGCGTGGCGTGACCTCCTCACCGGCGGTGACCGACGAGATGACCTACGTGGGCTCACAGGATCGATACGTCTACGGGCTGGACGTCCGTTCCGGATGGCTGGCATGGCGCTACCGAACCGATGGCCCGATCATATCCTCTCCCGCTCTGGGCAAGGGCATGGTCTTCATCGGGTCGGCGGACAAGCATCTATACGCCCTCGATGCTGAGAGTGGGCGTCTCGTTTGGCGCTATGGCACCGATGGTCAGGTGACGTCCTCGCCAGCAGTGCTCGATGATGCGGTCTATTTTGGATCGGTGGACGGATGCGTCTACAGCCTTGAGGCGAAGACGGGAAACCTCCGATGGCGATTCCAGACCGCGGGGCCGGTGACCTCATCGCCTGCTGTCGAAGACGGTGTGATCTACATTGGCTCGTCCGATCGCTATCTGTATGCGCTCCCTGCGTGAGGACGGAGCGATGGAGCGGCACCATGGGATTCCTACGTAGGCTGATTGGCCGTGAGGGGGACTCCGCTCCGGCGCCGGTCTCCTCGGAGGCCGGGAAGATGCTTCCCGCACCGTCCAGATTCGACGTGGGGTGGGTTACCGACGTAGGCAAGGTGCGTGACCACAATGAGGATGCCGCACTCGTCATCGTGGCAGCTCACGATGGCGACGAAGGTCCCCCATCCTTTGGCCTTTTTATCCTCGCCGATGGTATGGGCGGACACCGAGCCGGTGAGGTGGCCAGCTCTCTCGCAGCTCGCGTGGTGGCTCACCACATCACGCGCCAATCCTATCTGCCGTCACTTCTCGATCACGAGCGGGATGCCAGTCAGCCAGCTCTCACCGAGGTCCTCGTCGACGCCGTACAGGCGGCCAACGCTGCCGTATCGAAGGAGGCGCCAGGCAGTGGTACCACGTTGAGCTGTGCCCTGGTATTGGGGACCCAGGCTTACATCGCGCATGTTGGCGATAGTCGGGCCTATGTGTTGAAGGAGGGAGCCCTCGAGCAGATCACGCAGGATCACTCGTTGGTCGATCGTTTGGTCCATGCGGGGCAGCTTACGCCTGCTGAGGCGGCTGTCCACCCGCAGAAGAACGTCTTGTATCGAGCCATTGGCCAAAGCAGTGTGTTGGAGGTCGATACCCATGTGCGGAAGATACACGCTGGTGAGTATCTCTTGCTTTGTAGCGACGGGCTCTGGGGCTTGGTGAACGAGGGTGAGATCGTTAAGCTCATTGAGGGCGCATCCTCACTCCAGGGGGCTTGCGAGGATCTCGTTGCTGCCGCCAACGGAGCCGGTGGGTCTGACAACGTAACGGCCATACTGTGGCGTTCTCCATTAGGTTAGGGTTTTATGGTTTTTGATGCCGAGAAGGATTACTACGCTATACTTGGGGTTTCATCCTTTGCCACGCCCCAGGAGATCAAACGTGCCTATCACAAGCTCGCACGCCGCTACCATCCGGATAGTCGCGAGGCTCAGACGCCGACGAGGCTATTCCATCAGATTCAAGAGGCGTATTCGGTGCTCAGTGATCCCGCTGGGCGCAATGCCTACGACCGACAGCGCGACGAGTTGGGCAGGGGCGACGAGACGGCGATGGCTTGGCAGGTGCTCTTGAGTCGCAAAACTCTCTACTCGAAGCACGAGGAACAGGTCTTCTACGCCCTGTTGGAGATCGGCCCGGCCGTCGCCCTGGGCGACGAGCGGATACCCCTCGACCTGTCGGTGGTGATCGATCGAAGCACGTCAATGAAGGGGGCGCGCATAGAGAACGTTAAGGAAGCGGCCCGTCAGATCGTCGACCAGCTGCACGATGAGGATAAGCTGGCCCTCGTCACCTTTAACGACCGCGCTGAGGTTGTCATGTCAGGTCGGGTGGGCTCCACTCGCGCCCAGGCGAAAGCCAAGATCACCGCTCTACGGTCGGAGGGGGGCACGGAGCTCCTGCAGGGCATACGATTCGGCCTGGCCGAGATCGGCGCATACCCGGGTCAAGACGTCGTGAATCACCTGATCCTCCTTACCGATGGGCGTACCTATGGCGATGACCGGGCCTGTCTCGCCGCAGCGGACAGGGCTGGCAAGAGGGGTATCGGCATTTCGACCATGGGTATCGGTGAGGATTGGAACGACGATCTCTTGGACGAGATCGCCTCGCGGAGCGGCGGTACCTCGGCCTATATAGCTTCGCCGAGTCAGGTCCGAACGCTCCTGGAGAAGAGAATCCGTAGCCTGGGCTCGGTCTTTGCCACAGGGCTGAACCTCACCGTGCGAAGCGCTGCCGGCGTAAGGGTGGAGAGCGCTTTTCAGACCTCACCTTCTCTGGAGCGCCTTCATCTTTCTGACGGGATGACGCGGCTGGGCGCCTTGGAGATCGACGCCCCACGGAAGGTTCTCTTGGAGATCGTGGTGGAGAGGAGATCACCCGGCGAACACCGCTTGCTACAGGTCGAGCTCACTGCCGATGTTCCCGGTCTCGATCTGAAGAGCGAGCGATTGAAGCGGGATATCTGGTGCACCTTCACCGAAGAAGAGGTGAGCCCGCGTGAGGTGAAGGTGCCCCCGGCCATTCTCAACGCGCTGAGTAGAACCACGCTCTACCGTATGCAGGAGCAAGCGTGGTCCGCTTTGGAGGAGGGACAGGTCGATCGGGCGACTAGTCAGCTGGAGATGGTGGCTACCCGTCTCTTGGACCTGGGAGAGGAGCGGTTGGCTCGGGCAGCGCTGCTGGAGGCGGAGCATATCACCAAGCGGGGAAATCCCACCGCTGAGGGGCGCAAGCGAATCAAGTATGGCACACGTAGTCTAGATACTGGGAGAAAGGCGTATGATTGAGTGTCCATGTTGTGGGCGCAAGCATCGGCCTGGCACTCTGTTTTGCACTGAATGCGGGGTCTATCTGCCGACTGGAGGCCCTCTCGGAACGGAACCTATCCCGGAGCGCGATCTGCCCGCTGCGAGAGCGCACGCCTGGGGGGCTGACGCCGACAGAGAAACAGCAGAGCAATTGAACGCCGTCTTGCGTATCAAGGTCCTTTCTAGTGATCGCCAGATTCAGCTCCCGTCCGGTGAGGATGTCCGCGTGGGGCGGTTGGACGCCGCTCATGGCATCTTCCCGGATATCGATCTGACGCCGGACGGGGGGCTCGAGGGCGGCGTGTCCCGCCGTCACTGCAAGATCTACGAGGAGGATGGGGATTATTTTGTCGAGGACTTGGGTAGCGCCAATGGCACGTTTCTCGACGGCGAGCGGCTGACGCCCTACCTACCACACGTGCTCGAAGACGGTGATAAACTTCAACTGGGACGTGTGGAACTAGAGGTCGCTATCCAACGGTGAGGTTGACAAGATCGGAGGGGCTATGGCTCATACGGTGTTGGTTCATATCCTGAATGAGGAAGCTGTCGTCGGGGAGGTGGAGCGTATTCCTGAGCCTAGCGATCAGGTGTTGATCGTTCAGAACGTCCGATATCGAGACGGTCGTGACGTCTCCTATGTGCTTCCCGAGACGGACACGGTCATCTATCCGTGGCAGCGTATTCATTGTGTTGAGATCCTGCCCAGTGAGACTGAGGAAGACGTGGTCAGCTTCATCCGCGAGTGACGATTTCTGGAGGCGACCGTGACAGATAAGAGCGAGGGACTGATTCTGGTTGTGGACGACGAGCCCCGGATGACGCGTTTCATCCGCATGAACCTAGAGTTGGAGGGCTATCACGTCATCGAGGCGCACGACGGCATAGAGGCTCTCGACAAAGTGCGTACGGAATTGCCCGATCTCGTTATCCTCGATGTGATGATGCCTGAGCTGGATGGGTTCGAGACATTGCGTATGTTGCGGGAGATCTCGAACGTGCCTGTCATCATGCTCACGGTCCGGGACGAAGAAGAGGACAAGGTCAGAGGGTTAGAGCTTGGCGCCGACGATTACGTGACCAAGCCCTTCAGCGCCCGCGAGCTCGCCAGCCGTGTGCGGGCTGTGCTCCGGCGCACGCAAGGCCCGACAGGGCCAGAGGAGTCGATCGTGGAGATCGACGATCGGCTGAGCATCGATTTCAACAAGCGCGAGGTGATCGTTGAGGGAGAGCGGATTCATCTCCGTCCCACTGAGTTCCGCTTGCTCTACCATCTGGTGCAGAACGCGGGTTGGGTCGTCCCACACGAGACACTGTTGTCCAAGGTATGGGGCTATGAGTACGGTGAGGATGAGATTCAGAATCTTCGGCTCTACATCAGTTACTTGCGCAAGAAGATAGAACCTGATCCCTCCAATCCTCGTTATATCTTCACCGAGATCGGGACGGGCTATCGCTTCGTCGATTTTCGAGGAGACGAGACACAGCAATCCGAGGAGCCCTAGCTTCATTAGGCACCTGAGGACGTCGAGAGAGGGCTGGAAGACTCCTGCGAAGCTTGCAGGAGTCTTCCCGTTTCTAACGCCGTTCTAATGACCTTCTAATGCAAATCTAATGCTCTTGTGCAAGTATATTAGTGACGTTAGGATTTCAGCGTAGACACTTGTCGGTTAGATCGGATGGCATAAGATCAAGAGAACCATAAGGTTAGCACAAGGAGGTGCAGCAATGAGTCAGTTGACACGTTGGGAGCCCTTCCGCGATCTGATCAGCCTGCGGGAGGCGATGGATCGGCTCTTCGAGGAGAGCGTCGTGCGGCCAAGCAGCGGTGAGCTAGCTAGACGTGCAGGCGCGACCTTGGCTGTCGATATGTACGAAACTGACGAAGCGGTTGTGGTCAAGTCTGCCACCCCGGGCGTCGATCCCGAGGACATCGACATCAGCATCACCGGTGATACCTTGACTATCAAGGGCGAGACCAAGGTGGATGAAGAGGTCGAGGAAGAGAACTACGTCTATCGAGAGCGGCGGTATGGCGCCTTCGCCCGTTCGTTGACGATCCCGGTTCCGATTCAGGCCGATGAGGCGGAAGCGGAGTTCGAGGACGGCATTTTGACTCTGACGCTCCCCAAGGCTGAGGAGGTCAAACCCAAGGCCATTGAGGTTAAGGCCAAGTAGTTGGGGAATACGGGCGACTGTAGAGAGCAGGAGGTAACACGATGACTATAACGAGAGGCAATCCTTGGCGTGAGATGAGATCGTTGCGCGAGGCGATGGATGAGCTGCTGGAGGAAAGCTTCGTACGTCCTAGCCAGCGTCAAGCGGAGAGGCCGGAGCGCCGCTGGCGCCTGCCCCTGGACGTCTACACCACACCAGAAGAGATCGTGATCGTCGCATCGCTCCCCGGGCTGACCCCCGAGGAGGTCAACATCACGATTGATGGCGACCGTCTCACCATCCGCGGCGAACTGCGACCGCCGTTGGAGAATGTCGATTACCTATTCCAGGAGCGGGCTTACGGCCCCTTCTCCCGAACCTTGACGCTCAACGTCCCGGTGGACACGGACCAGGCTGAGGCTACGTTCGAGAACGGCGTGCTGACGCTCACTATACCCAAGGCCGAGGAGACCAGGCCCAAGAGCATCGAGGTGAAGAGGAAGTAGGCCACGACGCTTGTCGTCATAGCATCAAGGCAGGACCTCTTGGTCCTGCCTTTTTTCATGGCAATGGTAGGCCACGATACTATGATCCATCCGACCCTCCCTGGCGCCCGATGTGCGGCGTCAACGGGCCCAGAACCTGAAGGGCTATGAAGGTCAAGACGGTTCCTGCCAGGGCGATTCTCCAGAGGCCAAGCCCACATGCCACCCCGATGGCTGAGGTGGCCCAGATTGCAGCCGCTGTGGTCAAACCCAGGACTGAGCCACGGGAGACAAGGATCGTGCCGGCTCCCAGGAAGCCAATGCCTTGGGCAATGCCCGCAATGATACGCACAGGATCCACGCGGGTCGGCCCGACATCCGTCAGGCGTTGCGCTTCTGTAACGACGGTCAGGGTCGTCAGCACGAAGAGCGTCGCCCCGAGGCAGACTAGGATGAAGGTTCGTAAGCCAGCTGGTTTCTCTTCGTGCTCCCGTTCCCAGCCGATCACCCCGCCCAGGACATAGGCCAAGACCAGCCGCCCGATGATGGTCCAGAGACTCATAGTTCTTCCTCTTGGTCGTCTCTCTTGCCGAACGCGCAAAGGAAAGAGAAGAGCGCTGAGCATACAGAGGACAGTCCTCCCCTGAGCTCAACGCGCTTTGCCTGGAGACGGCCAGGCGCCGAAAGGCAACGGTGTGGCGGCTAGCCTACAAGCTTGACATCCGTAGCCTCAGGACCTTTGTCGGATTCAGTGACGCTGAATGTCACATTGGCGCCTTCGGTGAAATCCTTCTCTTTCCCTTCCGCAATGGCGTTGCGGTGGAAGAAGATGTCGTCGCCGCTTCTCATGGTGATGAAGCCGTAGCGCTTCCTCGGCTCATACCACTTGACGACGCCTCGCCGCTCGCCGGATTCTAGTGGCTCGAACTTCTCCTCTTTTCGGCACTCAGAGCATAAGCCGGGCTCGACCTCGAGACCCATCTTATCCAGTCGCCGTTGTTCTTCGACGGTGAAGATGAACTGCTTGCCACATTCCTCGCATGTGGCCCAGGTGTCACGATAGGGCACAGAAAACCTCCTTATAGCACATCGTTCCAATAGAAACTGCCATCTAGAGCTGATGTATCGTCTCCAGATGTCTTTTGCACGGACTGTTGATGCTATCTTACGTGAATGAACGGATTTTGTCAATCTCAGCAAGCCGCACAGTGGCTGCATATGCGGCCTTATGATTGCAAAACCGGCTCACCAGGGTAGAATCAGGGGTGGAACGGGTGAGCATCACGGAGGGACCGACAGACGATGAGAGATCGCGAGGAAGCTATCTACCAGGCGGCGCTGGACGCTGTTCGTTGTGGCCAGCCGGTGGCGCTGGTGACGGTCGTGGAGGCTCTTGGTGCGGCGCCGCGGGAGCCCGGCGCCAAGATGCTGGTTCACGCCGATGGACGGACCGTTGGTACCGTTGGCGGTGGGGCCTCGGAGGCCTGGGCCATCGATCAGGCGCGCGATGCGCTGACAGAGGGATGCCCGCGCCTCCTGGAGCGCACGACGGACGAGGTCTGTGGGAGTACGATGCGTTTCTTCGTGGACGTTCTACTTCCTCCTCCCACGCTTCTGATCGTTGGAGCGGGTCACATTGGGCAAGCCGTGGCTTCAATAGGGGCTTGGCTGGGTTATCGCATCGTCGTCTTGGACCAACGGGAGGAGCTGGTCTCCACAGACCGCTTCCCAGATGCGGATGTCCGTCTCTCTGGCCCGCTGGACGAGGAATCGGGCGCGGTCCCTCTCACGGATCGGACCTACGTGGTGTTGGTCACGCCCCACCATTCACCTGATGAGCAGGCCATGTCGGTCCTGGCCAAGCACCCGGTCGCCTATGTTGGCTTGCTCGGCAGCAGTCGTAGAACCGAAGCGACGTTTGCTCGGGCGCGAGAGATTGGCGTATCTGAGACCTTCCTAGAGCAGGTTCATACCCCGATCGGCCTCGACATTCATGCTGAGACGCCGCGAGAGATCGCCCTCAGCATTTTGGCCGAGATTACGGCTGTGCGTCGCGTGGGGATGCAATCGATGGAGAAGAGTGATGGACGATAACGAGATCCAGAGGTTAGACGTGACACAGGAATCAGCCGATCTGGCGCCTCTGGAGCCGCCAGCCGAGGTGCCCGAGATCCAGCGCGGCAACTGGCTTGCTCTGTCACCGGGCGACCCCGTGGTGGAGTATGTGACCCAGGTCCTCTGGGATCGTCCCCAGGAGCCGGTAGCCTGGGAGTCGGCCCGACTCTCCAGTGCGGCCTATATCTACCGAGAGACCTCGACCGGGTCGGCTGTGGTAGCCAAGTTCTACGTTGTCAAGGCTGGGTCGTCGGCGCAGAAGTATGCTGCCCGGGAGCTTGAGTGCATTCACCAAATCCGGGATCTTGGGCTCGCCGATCATAAGGCCCGTGCCGTCGCAGCGCTCGCCTTGTGGCGCGGTGTCTTGTTGCTCGAGTACGTGCCGGGACTGACGCTCGAAAACATCATCGCCGTCCGTCACAGCCATCCTGGGAGGTTGGCCGATGCTCTCGAATGGGCGGCGCGGTCCTTGGTCCGCTTACACGTCCAAAGCGTTCGTGAGGGTGACGATAGTAACCCCGATTTCGCCTCCTCCGTGCGCTACACCCACGAGGTTGTCGAGCAGTTGGCCAAGTACGGTGTGCTGCAGGATTATCCCATCAGTCGGGATGGCATAAAGCGACTCATCGATCGCTGGGGCAGGAGACCGGAGATGAGGCAGTTCCGGCCCACTATCACCCACGGAGACGCGACGACGACGAATTTCGTCTTTCCCAGAGATGGAGGCGTCGTGGTCGTCGACTGGGAGCGGCTCTACGCTGGTGATCCGGCGTTCGACTTGGGACGTCTGATGGCCGAGGTCACGCATAGCATTAACCAGCACGGTGGGAGTGTGGCCGAGGCCCAGCCGTTTGTGGAGCACATGGTCGATGCCTACCGCCGAGCGCTGCCCGCGACATGGCGGGATGATGACTTACTCGGTCGCGCCCGCTTCTATCGGGCGTCGAGCACGCTGCGCATCGCGCGCAACGGCTGGGTCTCCCGACTCGACCGCACCGCCCTCGTGGCCCAGGCGATGGCCTTGTTGGCCGATTAGTGTTCCGCACACCACGGACAACCGATACCAGCCGGGAGGCTCTCACGTGGAAATCTACCTCATCCGCCACGCACAGTCCACCAACCAACTACAGGAAAGCCGAGATGACCTCGTATTCGACCCACGTTTGACACAGCTCGGCCGGCGTCAGGCGCTGCTGCTTGCTGAGTATCTCGCTAGTGATGAGGAGCGCGTCCGCTTCGTCGAAAGTGGCATCGACCGACTCCGCTGCAGCCCGATGTGGCGCGCACTCCAGACGACGCTTCCCCTGGCGCAAGCCCTCGACCTGACGCCCGAGGTCTGGGTCGACGTTCACGAGCACGTGCTCACCGTGGATGGCTCGCCTGGGGGCACCCGAGAGGAGATCAGGGCGGCCTTCCCAAGGTACCGTCTGCCCGATGGGATCTCCGAGAAGGGGTGGTGGCATCGAGGTGCGGAAAGTCGATCGGCCTGTATGGAGCGGGCGATTCGCGTGGCCGGCGACCTGTGGGAACGAGCCGAAGCCCATGAGGCCTTGGCCATTGTCTCCCACGCCAGATTCATCGATGCGCTTCTCAAGACCTTCCTCAACCAGCTGCCGGGTCACGGCCATTGGTACCATCACAGCAATACAGCCGTCTCTCGCATCGCCCTAGTGGATAGACGATGCGAGATTCGATATCTAAACCGCGTCGCTCACCTGCCACCCGGGTTGGTCTCTTGATCGTGTCTCTTGTGTGTGATGGTGGGGCGGGGCGCCGTGCCTGTTCGTCGGTAGCCCTCTACGTGCACGTGCCCTTCTGCCGGGCCCGTTGTGCTTACTGCGATTTCAACACCTATGCAGGCCTGGAGACTCTGATGCCGGCGTATGCGAGAGGACTCCAACGTGAGATCGAGGCCGTCAGCGACCGTTGGGGCCCGTTCCAGGTCTCCACAGTGTACGTCGGTGGTGGCACCCCCTCGCTCATGCCACTGAGTCTCGTGGCTGATCTTATGGGCGCTATCCGTAGCGCCTTTGACCTCGCACCACGTGCCGAGATCACCGTCGAGACCAATCCCGCCACCGTTGACGAGACCTATCTCTTTGGGCTACGCTCCCTGGGTGTCGGCCGGCTCAGCATCGGGGCTCAGTCGGTCCAAGATGAGGTATTGCGGATGCTGGGCCGCATCCACCAATGGAGCGACGTGGTGGATGCGGTCGACGCAGCGCGTGAAGCAGGTTTCGAGAACCTCAGTCTCGATCTCCTCTTCGGTCTCCCCGGTCAGTCTCTTCGTGGCTGGAGAGAGACTCTGGACGAGGCCCTGAAGCTGTGTCCAGAGCACCTATCCCTCTACGGACTGACCGTGGAGAGAGGGACGCCCATGGCCAGGCGCATCGCCAGGGGGGAGCTGAGGCCTCCCGATGAGGATCGTGCCGCTGCGATGTACGAGCTGGCTGAGGAGCTGTTGGCTGGCGCCGGCTATTTCCACTATGAGATCTCCAACTGGGCCAGGATGGATCGTGAGGCAGGTTCCGCAGGCGCCCGATGGTGGCCCAAGCATCTTGCATCCGGGCTCGATCCGGACCGCAGTGAGGCTGTCAGCCCCCTCGTCTCCCGTCACAACCTCACCTATTGGCGCAACGAGCCCTGGCTCGGGGTTGGGGCGGGGGCCCATTCGTGGATGCCCGCCGAGATCCTGAGCGGCGGGCTGCGCCCCCGACCAGAGGCTGCTGGAGGAGAGCGCTGGGCCAACGTGGACCATCCGGAGGATTATCTGGCGAGCCTTAACAAGGGGGCTTGCTCAGCCTCCTGGCGACGCACCACCGAGGTCATCGACCAGGCTATGGAGATGGGTGAGACGATGATGCTCGGCCTCCGTCTCGCCGAAGGCGTGACCACTGCGCAGTTCGAGGCGCGTTTCGGTTTGGCGTTGACCGATGTCTATGGTGATGAGCTGACGTGTCTTTCTCGGCTTGGCCTGCTTGCCTGGGATGGTGAGGTCGCTCGACTGACGGCGCGCGGACGGTTGTTGGGCAATCGCGTTTTCGAGCGGTTTATCTGATGGATCTTGCCACCCAGTTGCCTCTTGTCGTCGGTATCCTGTCCGACACCCACGTCCCCTATCGCATGGCCCAGCTGCCGCCGGCGGTCTTCGATGCGCTGCGCGACGTCGACGTGATCCTCCACGCCGGTGACGTCGACCAGCCCCGCGCCCTACAGCTGCTGCAGGAGATCGCGCCGGTCTACGCGGTGCGGGGGAATATTCATGTTCTGGATCTCTCCATCGGTGGGGCCTCTTTGCCGCCCGTCGTCAAGCTCCACATGGCCGGACGCTACGTGGTTCTCTCCCACGGGTATCTGCCGGGCCTGAGGGATTTCTGGTTCAAGGGGCGCGATGTGGCCCTCCGTTTGTTGGGCAGGGGCGACAAGACGCGCTTCAATCGGCGCATCGCCGACCGGCTGACCTCCCTCTATCCCGGCGCCGACGTCATCGTCTTCGGACATACACACCGTGCGTACGTTGAATGGATGGGGAACACGCTGCTGGTCAACCCTGGGGCTGTCTCGCCCACGTTGGGTGAGCCGTCGACAGTAGCCCGGATGATCCTGGACGACGGTGAGGCCCGCGTGGAAATCGTGCCGCTTGACCTCGCTACCGGTTGAGGCTGGAGGCCCAAGAAGCGCTCCACCGGCTCTGGCTCCGCCGGCTCCAGAACTGAGTCCGCCCCATCGGCTTGGATCAACAGACGGATGACAAATCCCTTGGCCCTAACCCAGGCGGGAATCAGCACGACGCGCTCACGAAGCCGGCGTCAGCGCTGCGGGCGCTCCCAACCCTCCCGATGAAGCAACGTGGGAGTGTCCATCATTGTCATCGCCTTCTTCCGCGGGCACGTTGACATATTTCCCAATCGGAGTCATAATCGGTTCAAACATAATCGGTTCAAACATAATCGGTTCAAGCATAATCGGTTCAAACATAATCGGCTCAGACCGCAGACTATGCCACATAGGGGGTGACCGATGGCAAAACAGGAAGTTCAAGGGCGTGCCGACGAGGATGTGTCGCAGATCATCAAGACAGCCCAGATGCTGGGCGTCGAGGTAGATGAAACGGACGTCGCTCAGTGGCTGACGTCGATGGCCGCGGCCGACGCGATGGACTGGGATATAGATCTGGAGGCCGGCATCTACGGCCACGAGATCACGCTGCTCGACTTCGACAAGGCAACCTTGGAACGGTACCGGCGCATCGCCGATATCGTCCAGCTTCCAGACCTGCCCAACGTCGAGACGGCCATCAGCCTGGCCGGCAGCGCAGCTCAAGGGGTGATCCAGCGCTACCCCGGTGACTGCGACTACTTCGAGCGGGTCAACATCACGGCTGACACACGTGAGGAGGCCTGTCAGATCCTGGCCGATCTGATGCGCGACAAGGCCCTCGACACGTATGAGGGGCCGAACTACAATCTCATCGAGGTCAAGTTCGGGACGTGGAAGACCGAGGTGGTAAAGGCCGGGGAACGTCATCCGGTCGGCTCTCCCATCTCCTGGGAGGCGGAGGAGGTTGAGGAGGGCGTGATGCACGTCCTGCGTGCCTCAGGCGAGCCCTGGGAGGTGGAATGGTCGTACGGCTGCCTGGATCCCGGGTGGTGCAAGATGGACTGGGTGGTCGCCGAGCCTGAGCGAGGGCGCGTGGTCAATGCCAGCAACATGCTCGACGTCACCTGGGAGACGCCCGAGGGCGACATCGTTCCGCTCGATGGCTTCCTCGATCCCTACTTCCAGGAGGTCTATCTGGAGGCGGAGTCCGTGCCGCTCTTCACCAAGTTGAGCCGACACGTCTCCCCGGAGGCTTTGGACGACTATGTCCAGCAGATCACAGGCGAGGTCGACAAGTACACCCACGACCCCGCCAACTACGGCAAGGCGGCCAAGCGGCTCTATAACATCTTCCGCCTCACAGGGCGCCATGGGGCTGCTGCTCTGATTCGTGAGCTTTTCGATGAGCCGGCCGCGCTGCTGTATCAGGTCTGGTCTCTGCTCGATACGCTAGACGACGCGGGTAGGCCCGATTCCACCCTTGATCGGAAGACCGTGGTGCGCCAGACCGACGCATTGATCCGCGATGTGGTCGAGTGTTGTGAGGGGCCTATGGAATCGGAGATCGTGATGGCCCTGTTGCGCCTGCGCGACGATATCACCGGGTGGATGGAGCTGGGCGACGACCGCGGGCCGCTCATCACTAACTCTCGGCTCAAGGTGGAGCGCCTCGTCAACGAGTACTTCCAGGATAAGTTGCTTTCCATTCCCGATGCGCGGGACTTCATCGAGGCCCTGGGGGAGTAACCGTTAGGGATGATGCCGTAGTAGACCATGGCTTCTTCCCCGCTCCTGGCTGCCCCCTCGGGGCAATCGGCGTGGCACGGTCACGGGTACCAGATGGGTGAAAGGGCCCCAGGGAGGCCAGCCCAGCGGTGATCGGTGCGCTTCGCAGGACGCTCCATCCGGCCTGGTATCAAGGGCGTGGCAAGCAAGCTCCCTACTTCGAGGGCTGGTACGTCAAGCTGATTGATCCCGGGGAACGGCATCGTCTTGCCGTCATTCCCGGTATCTTCAAAGGCAGGGCCTCCGATGAGAGCCACGCCTTCATCCAGTTGCTTGACGGCACGTCCGGTGAGGCCACCTATCACCGATATGCGGTGGAGGCCTTTCAACCTGCTGCCGAGGGTTTCGATCTCCGACTCGGGGGTAGCCGCTTCAGCGTGGAACGTGTGGTTCTCGACATCGAGTCGTTGGGGCGTTCTGTGACGGGGTGCGTGGCCTTCGAAGGGGTTAGCCCGTGGCCCGTCACGCTCGCCTCGCCCGGCGTCATGGGCTGGTTCGCCTGGGTCCCCTTTCTTCAGACCTATCACGGAGTCCTCAGCCTCGATCACGCCCTCCAAGGCGCCTTGACCATCGACGGTAAGGAGGTCGACTTCAGCGGGGGGCGCGGCTATATCGAGAAGGACTGGGGCCATTCGTTCCCCGATGCCTGGATCTGGATGCAGACGAATCACTTCGACCAACCGGGCACCAGCCTGACGGCCTCTATTGCCACGATTCCCTGGCTTGGGACCTCCTTTCGCGGGGTCATTATCGGACTCTGGCATCGAGATCATCTCTATCGCTTCACCACCTACACGGGCGCCCAAATCCAGGAGCTCAGCTGGGATGGCGAGCGGGTCCGGGCCGTGATCGCCGATCGCCGACGCCGGCTGGAGATCGTCGCCTGCGGTGGTGAAGCCGGTGTGCTGCGCGGTCCGACAGGGTCCAGCATGGCTGGCCGCGTGCCGGAGTCTCTGCAAGCGTCGGTAACTCTGCGGCTCGTGACTCTGGGTGGCGGTTCGTCCGTGATCTTCGAGGGTGTAGGCCGCAATGCTGGGCTCGAGGTCGTCGGAGATACCGCTAGGCTCCTCGACTGATCGTCAAGGGGCGGACCCACAGATCAGAAACAAGAGATCGAGGAAGAGGCCTCCCTGACGTGCGTCCATCCTGCCTCTTGCTTTGTGCGCCACTATCCGACGGTTGATCGGCCGATTCACAACACCTCCCCCACCTCTTCATAATCTCTTCATAATATTGTGGCATACTCTAACCACGTCAAGAGAAGGCCGCACAGCGAGGAGGTGGAGCCATGGCGAGGCTAGACGATGTATCGGTGCGTGGTGGGGGAGCCCCAGGGCTGGCTTCAGCCTGGCGGCACGCGCTTCTGGCTTTCCTCTTGTTTGTCCTGCTAACTGGTCTCTGGGCTTACCTCTGGGTTCATCAGCGCTGTCGACGGTCCCCAGTAGACTTCGGGGAGGATGGTCAAATGATGGGACGAACAGGCGGTTTGGTGTGGCGCGTAGTGGCGGGCATCGAGCTCCAGATTGACGTCCCCGACGACCTTCCCGCCATCCGCGGCGACGTAGGGCGCCTCGAGCAAGTACTCAACAACCTGGTGGCGAACGCTGTGCGACACACCCCTCCCGGCGGGCGGATAATGCTGAGGGCAGAGCAAGCCGCTGACGGCGTCCGAATTGCGGTCCAGGATACCGGTGAGGGCATCCCGCTCGACGATCTACCCCATATCTTCGACCGCTTCTGGCGTGGCGACCGATCCCGCTCCCGGGCCGACGGCGCCAGCACCGGCCTCGGCCTCGCCATTGTCCGCCAGCTGGTGGAAGCCCACGGCGGGCACATAGAAGCACAGAGCCAGCTGGGTGAGGGGACCACCTTCGTCATCCAGCTCCCGCGAGGGTTCTCTTCAAGTCACTCGGTGTCTTGAGCCAATCGACCGCGTGCCGACGCCAGCGCATCCCCGGGCGTACCGATGGGAATGCCGGCCCGAGCCTCTACGCCTGGATCGTCAATGAAGTGACGCCGGTTGAACGTCACCAGGTAATCCACGTCGGCTTTGATCGCCGCCACGACGATTGGGACATCGGCAGGATGGGCGATGATGCCCTGGTGAGCTTTCACATCTTCAGGTGTGGGGTTGCGTACGATGCCGCCCTATCGCCATTTGTCGGAAACCGTCGAGAGGCCTATAATGCTAGACGTCAACGCCGAGAACGTGGAGTTCGGATAGCGCAATCCTATGACACGAAAGATTGAAGTCGTCCCTCACAAACCTCGTTGGTCGGAGCTTTTCCAGGAAGTGGTCGAGGATCTGACCGCCGTCTTCGGCCCGGAGATCGTGGCGGCTCACCACATCGGCAGCACCGCCATCCCTCGCATCCTGGCCAAGCCCATCGTCGACGTCCTTCTCGTCGTGCGGGAGATCGACCAAGTCGACAGCTTCAACCAGGACATGATGGAGCGAGGCTACCGTCCCCAGGGCGAGTTCGGCATCCCCGGCAGGCGCTTCTTCATCAAGGGCAGCGAGTCCCATCGCACCCACCACATCCACGTGTTCGAGGAGGGCCACGCGGCTATCGATCGACACCTCGCCTTCCGTGACTACCTCCGGGCGCACTCCGACGAGGCACAGGCCTACAGCCGGCTCAAGGAGGAGCTCGCCCGGCGCTTCCCACACGACATCGACGGCTACATGGCCGGCAAACATGACTTCATCAAGGAGATCGAGAGGAGAGCCCAGGCGTGGAAGATCGCAGAGGAACAGACGAAAGACGCGTAGAGGGCGGCATACCCCAGCGCGTGTTGGATACCATCCTCCGGTGGGCGACCTGGCGGAACATCCTGATCCTGTGGGCCGTCTTTGTGGCCTTCAACCTCCTCGTCGTCGGTCCGGCATACAGCAGGATTGAGACGCTATCGGGCGGCGTTGAAGCGCTCGATTTCTTGATCGTCTACCGTCCGGAGAAAGCCTTCGAGAGGGTGGCTGCCTACGGTGCGGAAGGGCGGCCTTACTACGCCACCATCGCTCTGACCGTGGACACGCTCTTCCCGCTTCTTATGGCCCTGACGTTCGGTCTGACGCTGGCTCGACTCTATCGTCGGGCCTTCTCTCGCGAGGGCGTGCTCCATCGGGCCCTCTTCGTCCCGTTGGGGACCATGGTGGCCGATCTTCTGGAGAACGTGGGCATTGTGACCATGCTCCTCAGCCATCCCCGCCGCCCGCTGGCCGTGGCCCTCCTGACCAGCTCCTTCTCCACCGTCAAATGGACCGCTGCCACCGCCGAATCGCTCTTAATCGTCATCGGGCTGATCGCTTGGCTGGTCAACGCTCTGCGCGGCGGAGACACAGAGGCGTGAAGAGGCCGCGGCACCTGATCTCTCAGATTAGTTGCTGGCTAGCAGGACCCATCATCTCACCGGGCGCCCGCTTCGCACGGTACTTGCTCATCTCTTGCTCTGAGCGGCTCTGTGACCCGCGGTTTTGGGCGCGGAAGGTTCCCTCCCCTCAGTTCTGGCTGGTCAGAAGACCAGCCACTCTAGGAGCTTCTGGAGACACCCATTCAGGTTCGCGCCACGCTTCGCAGGCCGGCGACCAGCAGGATCACAAAACCGACCATACAAGTGATGAAGCCCCAGCCGGGCCAGATGACTCTCTCATAGAGCGCGCCCACCAGCGGGCGCAGCAAGATCACCTGCCACAGCGCTGGCACAGCGCCGACCAGTGCGACCAGGAGCGTCACTGCGCCTAGAACCCGCTCGGAGACCTGCCGGGCGAGCGGTGTGATGAGTACCGGTAGGATGCCTCCTGCTACCACGATCAGTTGCAGGCGATACTGCGGCTCCAGGATAGCCTGCAGGGGGGGCAGGGCGACCAGCCCGAGCAGAGCGGTCAGTGCTGTGATCACAAGCCGCAGGGGGAGCCCCCCATCCGAACGGTTGATGACCAAGGCCAGGGAGACCAGGCCGGCGAGCAGGGGGGAGACGAACAGCGCGCGCCGTACGGGGACCGCCCCGCTCCGCACCTCGGGGAAGAACTTGGCGAACTCAGACAGCTCGTAGCCGGTCACGGTCAGCGCCGCGGTCTTGTGGGCCACCCAGGGACCGAAGAAACCTACTACGATCAGGACAGAGCCGACGAACTGCAGGCTGCACAGGGCGGATCTCCTTCTCGCTTCTGTCGTGAAGAGCGCTCGTCTCGTCGGGCTTGTTTGGTCCTTCATAAGTCCTCCCAGGACGTCATAACGTCAAACAGCTGCCGCGCCGATCGCTCCCACGTGAACCGCGCCGCTCGTGTCAGGCCCCGCTCGATCATCCTCTGGCGCTGCTCATCATCCTCCATAACCCGATCCAGCGCCTTGCTCAACTCATTCACGTCGAAGGGATCGACCAGCAGTGCCGCCTCGCCCGCCACCTCCGGTAGCGACGAGGTTCCCGAGCAGACCACCGGCACGCCGCAGGCCATAGCCTCCAGGACCGGTAGGCCGAAGCCCTCGTAGAGCGATGGGAAGGCGAAGAGTGTCGCTCCGCGGTAGAGCGCAGGCAGATCCTCGTCGTCCACGAAATCCAGCAGCCGCACGCCGTCGTACTTCTCGGCTTCCTCCACGATGTCCTGGAAAAGCCAGCCCCGTCCGCCAGCGATCAACAGCTGCATATCCCGCCTCTGGCTGGCCTTGCTCTTGGCAAAGGCGTGGATCAGACGCACGTAGTTCTTGCGTGGTTGCAGCGTACCCACGCTGAGGACGTAGGGTCTCTCTCCAATACCATATCGCTTACGCAGGCGCTCGGTCCCCTCAGACCCTGGGTGCTCCGCGCCGCCGACCGGCGGCGCGGCGGAGGATGGCGTAGGTTGAAAACGAGCATCGACGCCGGGGAAGATCACCTCCACCCGGTCCGGTGAAATCCCGAAAAGCGACACCAGATCAGCCCGGGTGTGTGCTGAGTCGGCCAGCACCACGTCGGCCCGCTCGACCGAGCGCGGCACCACTCGCTCCAGATAGCGGCGAAGCGCCGGCACGAACGCATCAGGATGGCGCACAAACGAGAGATCGTGGATCGTGAGTAGCGTCCGGGTGCCAGGCCAGGTCGGTGGCAGTGTGAAGTCGGGTGAGTAGAGAAGATCGAGCCGGCCGGTGGCTAGCTCCACCGGCAGCGGCAGGCGCAAGCGGTGCCAGATCCGGGCCAGCCAGTCATCGCTCAGGGGTAGATGGCGCACGGTGAGCTGTCGATCGCCGATGCCGTGGAGCCGGTTGATCTCACCTGTCCAGCGATCCTGATCGAGCCCGCCGGTGGCGGCGAAGACGGTGTAATTGTGGAAGCGGTCCAGCCTAAGCAGCGCCGTGACCAACTCCCGCGTGTAGCGACCGATGCCGGCCTGCTGTCGGACCGCGGAGGTGTAGTCGATCCCAATCCGCAGCTTTTGCATCACTCCACGTGGCTGAAGGTCCACAGGCGGTTGACGAAGAAGTTCCAAAACAGGACGACGGCGGTGGCCAGGATCTTGGCGGCATTATACGCGAAGTCGAAGTGGGACATCCCGATGGTCATGGCCAGCGCGCCGACCGGGCCGGCGAACACCCCGGCCTCGCCCAGAAGCCATCGGTCCGAGCCGTAGAAGATCATCGTGTTGATCGCCAGCCCGGCAACGTTGACGAAGAAGAACTGGACGAATTGCTTTGTCAGCGGATCCTCCCGCGTTTCCGGGTAGACCCACAGCCGGTTCCAGACGAAGTTGCTGATCACAGCAGCGGTGAACGAGCAGCTGTTCGCCAAGACCTTGTCGAAGCCCGCCACCTGCACCAGCAGGTTGAGGGTGCCGAAATCGATCATGGCACCGATCGTCCCAACAACGGAGAACTTGAGGAAGCGGATCGCGTCTCTTCGGTTGTCCTGCGCGAAAGTGGTTACTCTAGCGATCATATGGTTTAGCGACATCGGCTTAGGCGGCGCAGTCTCCGCCGACATAGTCTGTGCTGACGCACGCTGAGGTTCTTTGACCCGTCCGCTGGATAACAAAGGCAGCCAGCCCCAATAGCACGCCGATATGAAGATGGACGTTGTTGACGTAGAGGTTGTCGAGAGCATGATGCACGCTCAGGTGCGTCCACGTTCCCAGGAGCCCTACAGTCAGGCCACGGCTCAGGCCCCATGTCCGGCGCGTGGCGCGCCAGGTCTGCCACAGAACCACGGCCCACAGACTAGCATAGGCCGCCAGCCCCAGCAGCCCTGTCTCAGCCGCCAGGTTGAGGTAAATGTTGTGGGCGTGGCCCAGCGCGATCGGCCAGTTGATCAGCGCGAACGTGGGGTAGGCCGGTTCGTAGCAGCCGAATCCGACGCCGGTCCAGAGGTTGTATCGCATCATCGACAACGCGGCCTGCCAATGGGCCAGGCGCTCGATGACGGCGTAGTTGGCGTCGTTGATCGGCACGCCGCGCACGTCTTCCAGGCGGATGTCCTGCACGAACGAGGTCAGGCGGGCGGCGAAGGTCGCTGGTAGCCGTCCCGAGGCGTACAATCCGATGCCGCCGACCACTAACGCGGTCACCAGGAGGGCACTCCCGGCTGTCTTGCGGGGCAGGGCCGCTGCCATCACCAACACCGCCGCGCCGAATCCCATCCACGCCCCCCGGCTCCATGAGGCGATCAGGGCCACCAGCATCACGATGCTGGCACCGACGCCGAGGAGATAGAGCGGGACGTTGGCGTCTTCCTCGATGAGACGCTCGCCTACCCCTTCTGCTCCTATCTCTCTCCCCGATCCCATGCCACGGCGGCCCCCCAAGCGTCCGCTCCGGCCCGTCAGCCTGTCCCACAAAGCGCCAACGACTATGCCCACTGCCAGCGCGACCGTCAATCCCAGATATCCCGCGTACGGATTCGGCTGCTCGAAGGTCCCATAGGCGCGGAAGAAATCGCCTCCCAGGATCCGAAAGTGTTCCGGCCCTTCCCCGCGCAGCCCGAACTGCCAGATACCCACCAGCGCCTGAAAAGCCCCCGCCGCGAGCAGCACAGCCACTAACCACCGGAGGCGCCGCTTGGTGCGCGGCGAATTCGTCTTCCTCGCCAAGTGTTCTTTGACGAAGATGAAGAGTAGCAAGATCTCCCCCCATTTGATCAGCTCAGGAATCCCATAGGCCGCTAGTCCCACCGCATCCCAGAGCGACACCAGCACGGTGCCGAGGAAGCCGAGCAGCGTCAGGGTGAGGGGAGAACCTAGGTCGCTGATGCGGATCTCCCGCTCCGAGAGCCTTCTCATCAGCCAGGAGCCTAGGGCCATGACCACGAAGATATGTCCCACTTGGGCGGGGATCTGTGGGACCTCGGCGCTGAGGTAGGCCTTCAGCGGTCCCACGAAGAGCGCAGCACCCAACCCGACCAACGGCTCGATCAACGCGCCGATGGCGACGGCCAGCAGCCCGACCAGCGCTATGCTCTCTTGGGGGGAAAGCTGAGTCAGCAGCATGCCGGCCAGTATGGACAGGCCAAGGCCAATGAGCGTGATCAGGGGGCCGTTCCAGGCCAGCGGACGGCGCATGCCGAGGGCGCTGCTTCTTGACCGAAGAGGCGTCACATCTGCTCCTGGAAGAAGGCGGCCGTCCTCTTCAGCCCTTCCTCAAGCGAGACCGTCGGCGACCATCCCAGCACTCGTCGCGCCTTGCCGATGTCCGGGCAACGCACCTTGGGATCGTCGGCGGTCCGGGCGTCTTCCGGTTCGACGAACGTGATCTCCGAGTCACTCTCGGTCACCTCGAGCACCTTGTGCGCGAACTCGAGAATCGTCATCTCGTCGGGATTGCCGATGTTCACCGGCTCGTTCTCTTCGGAGAGTAGAAGTTGAACTAGGCCCTCGACTTGATCGCTGACGTAGCAGAAGGAGCGTGTGTGCTTCCCCTCGTCATAGACAGTGAGCGGGTCCCCTCGCAGCGCCTGGCAGACGAAGTTGGGCACGACCCGGCCGTCGTCCATACGCATCCTCGGCCCATAAGTGTTGAAGATACGGGCGATGCGCGTGTCGACGCCGTGATAACGGTGATAGGCCATCACCAACGCCTCGGCGAATCGCTTGCTCTCGTCGTAGACCCCTCGCGGGCCGATGGGGTTGACGTTGCCCCAGTAGTCCTCGCGCTGAGGGTGCTCCAACGGGTCGCCGTAGACCTCGGAGGTGGATGCCAGTAGGAAACGAGCGCCCTTCGCCATAGCCAGGCCCAGGGTCTTGTGCGTACCCAGTGCCCCTACCTTGAGGGTCTGAATGGGATAGTTCAGATAATCGACCGGACTGGGCAAGCTCGCCAGGTGGAGTACAACGTCGAGGTCGCCCTCGATGAAGATGTAGTTGGTCACGTCCTGCTTGATGAAATGAAAATCTTCGTGGCCGGCCAGATGGGCGATGTTGTCCACCTTGCCCGTCATCAGATTGTCCATGGCGATGACGTGATGTCCCGCCTGTAGCAGTCGATCACACAGATGGGAGCCGATGAAACCGGCTCCGCCCGTGATAAGAATCCGCATCTGTCGCTCCTTGTCTTCTGGGATCAGGATGAGGAACTGCCCGGCTCGCGTGGGCCAGACGTAAGGGGACCTAAACTAACTGCGTTTCAAGCTCATTGGCAAAGGCTTCGAAGGCTGACTGACCGTACAGACAGAAGACGATACGCGTCAGACCGGTTTCACCTCCCGCGTACGTCATGGCCGCCTTCAGCATCACCTCGGCTGCTGCCTCCATTGGATACCCGTAGATGCCCGTGCTGATCGCTGGCAGGGCGATCGACTCTAGGTCGTGCTCATCGGCCATCTGGAGCGCCGAGGTGACTGCCGACGCCAGCAGATCGGCTGCCTTTGAGGGCGGCATCGCGCTGTAGACCGGCCCGACAGCGTGGATTACGTAGTTGGCCTTCAGCTCGCCGCCCGACGTGATGGCCGCTGAGCCGGTTTCCACGCGCCCGTTCTCGCGCACCCAACGGTTGCTCTCCTTCTGGATCGCTGGCCCGCCGGCCCGTGCGATCACCCCGGCCACGCCACCGCCATGGGCGAGGCGTTCGTTAGCTGCGTTGACGATGGCATCTGTGTCGAGTTTTGTGATGTCTCCCTCGACCAACTCGATTTCGGTCTGGTTGATAGTGACTTGCATCCTACTCCTACCTCCGCGCTGTCATGAGGGGGTCTGGCTTGCTACCCGACCCTGATGTGCACGCCCTCAAACCCCAATGCCAGGATAAGATGACGAAGGTAGGTCTCAGCGTTCTCTTGAGCCATATCCAGAATGCCATCCTCCAGCGCAGCGTTGCGGATCTCCTCTTCGGCCACCCGACGTGCTTCTGTCTCCAGGTCCACGTTCATCCCCATCACGCCGGTGTCTCGATGGAAGACGTACGACTGTTCGCTGCTCAGCGCTGTGACGAAGATCTCCGCCTCTGGCATCACCACGTCGACCGAGCCGTCCTCGTTGACCGTGATATCGTTCTCGTCGAGCTTCTCCAGGTCGACGCCAGCGATCACCTGGCCGTGTGCAACCAGGATCAGTCGGTCGCCGAGGAGGAAGGCCAGCGCTCCCTGTCGAGACTCAGCCGTGATGATCTTCTCGATGGTATAGGCTGCTGTCTCCAGTCGACTGAGGCTACGCACCTCCCGCACGATGCTCACCGGATCGGGCACGATCGTGGGGGTGGGATTTATGGCCTGCTCGAACTGCTCCCGTAGAGTCTCGACCGTGCGCCCCGTTGCGGCTAGGGGTTGTGTCACCTGGCGAATCGACCACACCACCGCCACGCCCCCCGCCACGACCGTGACCAGGATGAGAACCAGAATGATCGTGTTTATGTTCGTGCCTTTATTCGTGCTTTCGTTCATGTCTTTGTTCATCAGTCCGCCACCTCGTCAACCATTGTACCAGACTCAATACCAAAAGGAAAGCTAAGGCCAGATCGACGAAGAACGTGGACGCGTCCACCAGACCATGCGCCAGGGAGTAAGCCATCGATCCCATCAGACCGAGCGCCAGCGCACGCTGGTTTCGCGTCGAAGCGGTCTTCGCGCCATCGCCGCCGCTTAGAGGTAGACTGTGCCACCAGAACGCGGCGTGAAGCCAAAGCCCGACCAGAAGGCCCAGGACGCCCAGCCGCGTGGCATAGGTCAGCAGGAGGTTGTGCGCGTGCGAGAGATGTGGCTCCTGCCAGGCGGCGGGGAGGATGTAGCGCCCCCGGTACTGGTATAGGAAGTTATCGGGACCGACGCCAAGCCAGGGATGGTCTTGGAACATCTTCCAGGACGCACGCCACAACTGTAGTCGAAAGAAGAGGGTTCCGCTGTGAGGATCCAGGAGGCCGGCGAAGCGTGGCGTGTTCATCAGCGGGATGATGCCCACCGCGGCGAGGACGATCAAGCCCAAGGTGATCCATCGCCAGCGTCCGCCCGCCAGCAGTCCCAAGACCAGGAGGGAGAACGGTATGCCCAGCAGGATCGCAGCCCTGGAGAAACTGAGTAGGATGGCCAGACCCACCGGAGCAGCGAACAGCCCGTACAGGACGCGTCGCTCGCGTGCTTCGGCCAGGGCGGCGACCGCCAGCAGCACGGGCAGGGCGCGGCCCAGATAGAGGGCAGCATTGTTGGGGGAGCCATAGACGGAGCGGAGGCGGCGGAAGCCCTGCTCGGCGGTGATGACGTTCACGCCCAGGGCATACTGGAGCAATCCAATCACAGCTACCACGGTGGCGCCCGCCACGAAACCATCGACGATGCGCCAAATAGCGCCCTCACCGAGCTTCGTCGTGCGCACCATCATGTAGAAGAGCGCCGGTTCCACGATCGCCACCCGCAGTTCTCGCAGCGCGATATGTCGGCGGTCGGCGAAGAGCGTAGAAGTGGCGGCGACCAACACCAGCGACATGACGGCCAGATCTGGAGAGGATAACGACCAGCGTTTAGAGCGTCTGGACTGCTGCGCGGCGATCTGCCTCAGCGCCCAGGAAGCTAGGCAGAGTAGAATGACAATCTCCGCCATCGAGAAGGACTTGTTGAGCAACGAACGCGGATGGAGGTAGAAAGGGGCGCTCAGCGCCACCAACGCCAGTCCCAAGTCGAGCCGGAGTACGATCAGCCCGGTCAGTACTGCTCCGCTGACCAAAGTAAGGGGCAGCCACGGCGACGCGTAGAAGACGCCCGCAGTGATGAGTAAGGACACCGAAAGGCAGAGGGTGGAATCCATATCCTTGACCATCGAGCTGAGAGGGGCATGGATGTACCATAGCCTCTGTCTCCCATCTTCCCTCCTCTGCTTGCCCTGGGCGTGAACCTCCGACGTCTGCCGCTTTAGGCTGAACCCAATCGCGCCGATGAGACAGACAGCGCCGCTGGCCGCCAAGACCGCCAGCGCTTGGTCGTGCACAGCCGTGTCTGGGCCGCGCTCCACCCGCCAACCCACCAGCGGCCATTGGTCCCATCCCCGGTCGGCGACGATCTCTGCCACGTGCGGCCCGTCGGATAGACCGCTTGCAACCGGGAGCGTGACGACCTGAGGTTCATAGTCTGGGGAGCTGAGCACCAGATAGGCGCCACGATCTGTTTGAGGCAGCCGATTGGCTGGCTCACCATCGATGCGGATCCAGAGGTAGGCCCGGTAGTTGCTCCTTCGCACCCGCAGGGCAAGGCCGGTGCCCGTGAAAGGGACGATAACTCGGTCGGTGTGGGCGAGGCTGCCGGATTGGCTGGGATCAGCCCCTCGGCTCGAGAGATCCCAGTCTCCTTCCCAATCGGCTTCTCCCGTGAGCGGGGTGTAGAAGTGGGTCGTGATCTGGCGCCGGGTCTGTCTCCTTGCCACCAGCAGTCCCGCGCTCGCCAGGAGAATCGCCGCCAGACCGACCGAGAAGATGGGCGACCAGCGTCGTGCTCGTATACTCAAGGGTTCCTCAGTTTGGAGGTCTCAATAGCCCCCAGGTGATTGGCGAGGGCGGTGTAGGCGGTCCTCGTGTCGAGTGGCCCGCATGGGGCCGCTCACCTCATATCAGGAAGTTCCTCATCCTGTCCTGGCTCCGGGGTGCTGGTCGTCTCTTCCTCCTCCCCGGGCTCGATGACCTGTCTTTCGGGTTCACGGCGTCCTGGTTGCCACTCGACAGCTGTCACGCCACCGTTGGCCGTCAGCTGATGCACATCGCCGACTGGAACATCGATGAGGTACAGGTTCTCCTGATAGACGACCGCGATCCGGGTTTCGTCCGGGCTCCACGCTATCTCGGGGTACGTCAAACCAATCTCCTCGTCCGTGGGGAAGATCAGGCGTCGATCAGATCCGTCCCGGTCCATCAGATGGAGGTCATAGCTGCTCGTCTGGCTGGCATAGGGGCTACGAGCACGGCCGAATGCGATCGTCCCTGTCTTCGGTGCCGATGCCGGCGCGGACCACATGCCGGCCTCGCTCGCTAACTCTGCCGTGATCGTCCCATCGGCGCTGAGGGCCCAAACGTCGAAGACGGGGCTGTCCTCCAGCGCCTCGCCTGTTGGTGGGGGGCCGTGGAGCGTGGTGACGACGTATGCGCCCTCGGGGGACCAGTCTACGCTGGGTGTCCAGACCCACGGCGCGTACGTGCGATAGGGGGAGAACGGGTATCGGACCTCTAGTTCCCCATCGTAGGCTCGGATGACCCCTATCTCATCGGCCCGGGCGTAGGCCAAGCGCTGCCCGTCGGGGGACCAGGCGTAGGTGGTTCCCCACCAGGTATACGAGCCTCCCTCGCTGGGCTCCACAACCTCTCGCGTGGCAATGAGATCCCCTGTGTTCGGACGGGGACGTGCTATCCAGAGATCGTTCTCAGCCCGCCAACCTGGATTGCTCTCCGTTCTGGTGCCATTGGTGTAGGCAATCCGACATCTGCTATCGCCGTCCGATACGTCACAGTCTGGTTCCCATGCTGCCCATAGGATGCTATCAACCTCCAGCCGCACCGGTTTGGCGTTGGCCGTCGATGCGTCCAGTACCCAGAAGGTGTTAAGTAACGCGCTCTCTCCGGTCTCCGTGGGTGCCCTGGTGAAGAGCACGTGCGTGCCGTCGGCGGACAGGCTGAAGACACGACCGTCGAGATCTCCGGTGTGGGTGAGTCGCTTCCTGTTGAGACTCGTTCTCTGCATCAACCATGCGTTCTGATTGGCTACGTACGCTATGGTCCCCGTGATAGGGACGGGGGTCCGCTCCTTTCGAGCCCCGACGAGGATGACCTCGGTGCGTGGCTCCCGCAGTGTGGTCTGCCGTATGAGGCGGCGACTGACTTCGACGCCGTCCTCCAAGGTGACCCGATAGGTCAGTTCCTCGATGCCTGTGACCCCGGGCTCCAACAGCTGCGATTCACCGGCGGGGATCGAAGCGTCGTGCACTGTGCGGCGGTCGTACGGAATCTCACGCTCCTCCGTTTCGGTGCGTGTCTCGACGCGAATGATGCGCACGGTCAGGCCTTCCTCGATCAACGTGGGCTCCGCTGGCGTGACCCGGTCATCGGCGTCCAGCGCGACATCAACCTCTTCCAGTAGGTCGCGTACCGTCAGCGCCTCAGTCGTGATCTCGCGTGTCCTGCCATCAGCAACTAAGGTGACGCTTGTGGCATCACTCGCGGGGACGCACGCGACCAAGGCCAGCAGGAGCGACAGGAAGGCGGGCCAGTGCTTCATCATAGTCGCATTATACCATCGGGCACGCTGTGCGGCAACGGTGTCGTAGGCATGCGCTCATCAGGCCCCCAGATCTGGCCCTGGCCATAGATTGTCAACCGTTGAGGCTATGCTACAATGGTGTCAGGAGGTGTGTCCTATGGCAACAGCTGAAGAGAGAATGGAAATCTTGAAGATGGTCCAGAGCGGTCAGATAAGCGCAGAGGAAGGGGCCAGGCTTCTGGAAGCTCTGCAGAAGACTGGGGAGGCGAGTCCTGGACCGACCGGCGCCAGGCGTAGCCAGCAGCCGGCCAGACTCCGCGTCCGTGTCTCCGATCTCGAGACAGGACGGCACAAGGTAAACATTGATCTGCCTTGGAATCTGATCAACGTCGGTATGCATATGGGAGCCCGTTTCGCGCCCGATGAGATCGACCTTGAAGAGGTTGTGCAGGCTCTGGAAGCCGGTACCGAAGGCAAGATCGTTGACGTAGAGCATACTGAGGAGAACGAGCGGGTCGAGATCTTCGTTGAGTAGAGACGTCCGTTAAGACGCTCAGAGTTCCGCCAGCTTGTGGGATGCTCGGGCAGAACACTCCGTCACGTTGTCTCCCGCAAACGGGTTGGCGCGAGTCGTCAGATGCGTCGATGTAGGACCATCAGGGTAAGGTCGTCGGAGGGTGGGTTATTGCCGACGAAGCGTGCGATGTCGTCAACGATCCTGTCCAGGGTTTCTTGAGCTGAATCGCTGTCGCAGGTGGGCCGGATGACCTCTCGTAGGCGCCCTTCGCCGTACAGGTCTCCATTCGGAGCCAGAGCCTCCGTCACGCCGTCGGTGTAAAGAAGCATACAGTCCCCACGGACCAGCGTGGAAGCATGTTCCTGGAAGTCCACGCCATCCAGCACACCCAGCGCGGTTTCGCCTCGGTTGAGCTGCTCCAGCTGTTTGCCGTTAGACCGCAGGATCAGCGGCGGGTGGTGTCCGGCGTTGGCGTAGACCAGCTTCCCCGATCCCAAAGATAGGATGGCGTAGAGACCGGTGACGAACATGCCGTGCTGAGCGTCCGGCACCAGGAGACGGTTGACCTGTTTCAGGGCGTCGGCGGGGGACCTTTCTTCGGCTGCTGCTGCACGCATCAAGGTCCGGGTCAGGGCCATGAACAGCGCGGCGGGCATCCCTTTGTCGGCGACGTCGGCGATGACAAGCCCCAAGCGCTGCTCAGGTAGCTCGAAGACGTCGTAGAAGTCGCCCGCAACCTGCCGCGCCGCCCGCCAGGTGACGGCCAGATCCCAGCCGGGAAGCTCCGGAAGATGTTCCGGCATAAAGGTCTGTTGAATCTCTCGGGCCAGCTGGAGTTCGCGCTCCAGTCTCTCCCGCTCTGCCATCTCCTGCTGGAGGCGGTCATTTTGCACGGCCAGCGCGGCCTGCTGGGCGATGCCGGTGATGATCTCCAGTCTTCGTTCATCGAAGGTGCTATGCCCCTGGCTCTCGGAAACGAGCAGAGCTCCCAGGACATCACCCTTCACCGATAGAGGAGCGGCGAGCACAATCTCGGCCGCCTCCGCCGTCGCACTCTGCACGGTGATGCCCAGCTCCTCAATCAGTTCAGAGGGTATCAGCTCCGCGATTCGAGCAGCCTGATTCAGGATGATCAGCTGATTCTCGGCCCGTGTTACGTCGAGCAGGGGGAACTGACCGGGCGCAAAAACCTGTTCTCCCATCGAGAGGCCGTAGCTCTGCCTTGCTCGGAAGACCTCCCCCTCGTCGCTCCACAGGAAGACCACGCAGCGCTCGACACCGACGAGCATAGGCGTGATGCGGACGATGGCCTCAAGCGTCTCATCCAGCTCGTTCAGGCTGACGACAGCCTGCGCCACCTGAAGCAGCGCAGCCGACACATAGGCCTCCTCCTGCCTTGCCTCAAGCAGACGGGCGTTCTCCGCGGCCATGGCCGTTTGATACGCGATGCCCCGCATAATGGCCATCTGTTCGTCGTGTAGGTCGCCTGGCTCGCGCCTGTTCTGCGGGATCTGGTAGTCGACCAGCATCGCCCCCAACAGTTCCCCGTGGGCCAGCAGGGGCAACAGTAGTGGCGACTCAAAGGCCTGAATAGGACGCGGTATCTTGTCCGATGTCGTCGTAGCGTTGCTTTCGACAAGGACAGGTTCTCTCGTGAGATGGAGTTGATTGAACGCCGGCACCTCGCTCGGCCTGACGCGCAGACGCTCGAAAGCCGCTCCTTTCTCATCGAGGCCGCAGGCGCCCACCGCGGTGAAGGTCTTCTCGGCCTCGTCCCATAGGAACACGGCGCAGCGATCCACCCCGATAAGCATCGGCATGAGACGTACCACCGTGTCCAGGACCTCGTCCAGGGTGGTCAATGACTGCGTTTCCTCGGCTACCTGGAGCAAAACAGTCGAGATGTAGGCTTGTTCCTGGGCGCGCTGATAGAGACGCGTGTTTTCAATCGCCACGGCGGCGTAGCTTGCGAAGGCCGCTGTCATTGCCCTCGACTCGGGCCCGTACCGATTTGGTGTCCGGTGGACCAGCGTCAGCACCCCCAGGCGCCGCTCCCTTGCCCGTAGTGGAGCGGCGATAGCGGAGTAGTCGGACTGGAAGTTGAGTGTCGCCCCCAAGGGTTCTGGTGGGGCTGACGGAGGGCGGATGCTAGGCTGATCCGCGACGAGCGCTTGCCGCAGCCAGGGGTTGACCTCCGAAAGCGAGTTATTGATGCACACGTTCTCATCGGCGCCTTGCACCGCGGAGAGACAGAGGGTCTCATTTTGGAGCAGCCAGATGGCTGACGCGTCGCACGGCAGAATCGTCCCCAGGCGGTCGAGAATGGTGTCGAGCACTTCGTCGAGCTCGATGCCGGCGGAGAGAAGGCCGGCGACGTCTCGCATGTTGTCTGCGACTCGCCGTCGCCACCGTTCCGACGCGTACAGGTTGGCGTTCCGAATGGCGATAGCCACGCTGTCGGCCAGGGCCTTGAAGAGGAAGAGGTCGTCGTCGCCAAAAGCTCCTCGGTCTTCACTCTGTATGTCCAAGACTCCCAGCACCTCGTCCCCGAACTTGAGTGGCACAGCCAGTTGAGCCTGTGTATCAATCGGGGACGGGGCCAGGCGTTGGTAGCGAGGATCGCTGCGTAAGTCGTTGGCCAACACAGCTTCCCCGTGGCAGGTGACCCACGCTACGATGCCCTCCGATGCTTTCAGGTCGCATACGGGCTTGCCGCTTTGGGTCGTGTCTGCAAGGCCCGCGGGCCACCCAGCGCGATAGACGATCTTCTGCTGCGCGCGATCCACGGTGTAGAGGTGCACGAAGGAATACCCGAATTGCTCGTGGAGCAGCATCACCACTTCATTCAACAGTTCGTCAAGATCGAGGATAGAGGCGACGACCCGACTGACCTCTGCCACGGCCGAAAGCTGATCGGCGCGAAGACGCAGGTTGCTGTAGAGCCGGGCATCCTCCACGGCTATAGCGATCTGATCCGCCAGAGCACGTAGCACCAGCACATCAGTCTCATCGAAGCGCTCCGCTTGATCGCTCTGGACGTCGAGCACACCGAGGACGCGTCCTTCGATCTTGAGCGGCAGAGCTGCCTCGGACTCGGTCTCCGGCAGCACGTCCACGTAGCGGTAGTGGGGCTCGCGGCTGACGTCTCCGGCCAGGATCTCCTCGCCGGTCAGCCCCACGTGCCCCACGATGCCCTGGCCCAGCACCACCGATGGTTCCAAGGACCTGCATGCCTCCTGCGTCCCTGCCCGACTAGGCCCCGCGCTCGCGCGACAGATGAGCGTCTCCTCGTCCGGCTCGAGGGTGAAGAGCGCCACGTAGTAGTACCCGAAGGTCTGTAGGACGAGATTCGCCACCCGATGCGCCAGGTCGTCAAGATCCAGGACGCTTGCCACTTCGGCGCTAACCGCGCGTACCAGCGAGAGCTGCTCCAATCTCCAGCGTTCAACCGTGATCTGATGACCGGCTTGTAGGGCAGCCGCGGCCTGGGTCGCCAGTCCTTCCAGAAGCGCGATGTCGTCATTGCTGAGAGGGGATGCCTCGTCTGTCTTCACCTCCAGGATGCCCAGCACGTGGCTTGGCCCTCGAAGCAGTAGGGCGATCGATGTCTCCTCAATGACCGGCTGCTCACGCTCCAGAGCTTGGCACATGAGCGGCGACGGTGGCGCGGCGGCATCAGGCGACAAGCTGGCCTCTGGTAGCTCGCCCAGCCACTCGCTCAGCCAGAGCTTGGCCTCACCTCCCACCAGGTCTGTCGCTGCAGCCAGGATCAGCTCCCGCTGTCTGCCGATCTCGGGCTGGGTGATTAGCTCTTGGCCTAGCTCTAGAAGACGGCGCCATTTGGGAGGGGGGGGCGTGGAACGTCGCATAGTTGGCGTCTTCCGTTCAGGTCGCCCGTGGGTCAAAGGTCTCTCTTCTTAGCCTCAACAGATGTTCCCCTGGCGCTTCACCAGGGTTAGCACGTTCCCCGTCACCGGATCGAACTCGAAGACAACCTCATCCATGATGTTCCGTATGAAGTACAACCCCAGGCCACCCTCTGGTCGGTCCTCGAGGCCGGCCTCAATGTCCGGCTCCGGCACGACCGCAGGGTTGAAGGGCTGGCCGTAGTCGCGAAGCACGATGGTCAGCTCTCCGTCCTGGATGCGATGGCTGCACTCGATAACGCCACGGTCTTCGCCGCCGTAGGCGTGTTCGATGATGTTGGAGCAGGCCTCATCCACCGCCAGCTGCACCTGATAGACAGTGCAACGGTCGAAGCCCGCGCACTCAGCAGCATTGGCGACGAACGCGTCAATCGCTTCCAGGCTTTCGTACCGGGCCGAGAAGACGCGCTTCTGTTCACTGCACATAGAGGCAAAGAATGTGAAGCGTCTCAGGCCTGCGCCTGGTCGGCCTGCGCTTCACATCCTGACGTCGAAAACGTCGGCGCTTTCAGAAGCTGCCAACGGCCTCGAGTTGCCCTTCGTAGAAATCGAACAGGGCCACGAAACCGGCTAAGTCAAAAGCCTCGTAGATCGGCTCCGCCACGTCGGCCAGAACCAACCTTCCCCGGTTCATACGCTGGCACGTCTTCTGTGTGTCGATCAAGACCCGCAAGCCTGCGCTCGAGATAAAATCGACGTCGCTCATATCGAGCACCAGGTCGTACTTCCCTTTGTCGGTCAGTTCCTTGAGCACTGCTGCTAGCTCCGGCGCCGTGGCACTGTCAATACGCCCCGATACCTCGACGACCGTGCAGCGCTTGAATTCTCTCGTGGCAATCTCCATCGTAACCTCCTTCTCAGGTGCAGAGTATTCGTTTTCCAAGTGTTGCGATTATATCACGGTGTGGGGCTGACAACAAGACTTGTCCTACTGCCCTCGCACGCACACGTTCCCGCTTGACTTCCCACCGTCAGCTCTTATAATGGCCCTACAATGCTTTCGCGGGGCAGAAGCAAGGTCGTCTTACGTGTATTGGGGCGAAAGGTCCCCTTGGACGCGTTGCCTCAGGTGCAGCCCGTCTTCCTTCTGCAGATGCTGATTGGACTGTCGCGGGTCCTCAATCGTGGCGCTGCCCAGCCGGAGGCCCTCGCCCGCGCGCTGATCCTTGATGGGCAGCAACGGCTGCGCGAGCTCCGCGACGCCGCTCCCCATCTCGATCTCTCGTTGACCCGTCTGTTCAGTAGGCTCCGCGCCAGCGAGACGCGTGACGAGCGTCTCTCGGACGAGGAGAGCGCGGTTCAGGCTATGATCGAGATGTGTTTGGGGCTCATGCTGCGCTGGCTATCCCAGGGGAACGACCGGTCCTCCCACCACGCGGCGTCCGTTGTGCTGAAGCGTTTGTCCTCTTTTGACATCCTCCTACCGTCGTACCCTTCCTCTTTCTATCTTCTGTTCAGAGCACGATCGTGTCTGATAGCCTAGTCTAGGAAGCGTTCAGGCGCATATCCTCTTTCCCTCTATCCCGCCGTTAGGCCTGCGGCCCGAAGAGGTCCCACGTCCGATACAACAGACCCATCCTGAGCGTCTTCCTGGCTAGTGCTAAGAGGTCCGGGCCAGCAGAGATCTGCTGGCCCGACCGAGCCTTGGCAGCGTGTGCCGATCGGGCTGCTCCAATGAGCGTTCCCCAAGCTGCCCTGGCTCGAAGAGGCTTGATCCCCCGTTACGCGTGCGTTGAGTGACGGGTCAGATTCTATCGTTCTGCTGGACAGACTTAGGGGAGGAATACCATGAAGATTCGGTTGATTGAGCCCAAAGCTCCTGGGCTGAACGTTTTCGACCGGGCGCTCCTGCCGCGCCTGGGACTGCCGCTGATGGGCCGCGTGTTGGCCGATCGCGGCCATAACGTGCGCATCTACGTCGAGACCCTGGCCCCGGTCGATTGGGGCGACGTTGCACAGGCCGACTTGGTGGGATTCTCCACCACGACGGCCACGACCCCAACGGCCTACAGGATGGCCCAGCGGGTGCGTGACCTGGGTATACCTACTGTGATTGGAGGCCCACACGTCACCTTCCTGCCAGAGGAGGGCCTGGAGAACTGCGACTTTGTCGTCCGGCGCGAGGGACAGGAGACGCTGCCGGCTTTGGTGGAGGCCCTGGGGGGGGATAGGGACGTGGCCGACATCCTGGGGCTTTCCTATTGCGGAGCAGCGGGTCAGCCTGTTCACAATCCTGATCGTCCGCCCTGTCCCCCGGATGCGTTCGAGGCCCTTCCAGCTCCTGCATTGGATCAAATTGTCGGGCACGAGCGGATGACTAACATACCGATCATGACGCAGTGGGGTTGTCCCTTTAACTGCGATTTCTGCTCTGTCATTCATATGTTTGGCCGTCGCGTTCGGGCTCGTGCCATTGAGAACGTGCTGGATGAGCTGGAGACCTATCACGACCGGGGGGCTATCTTCTTCTATGACGATAACTTCGTCGTGGATAAGCGTCGAACTAAAGCGTTGTTGCGCGGCATGATTGAGCGGGATCTGACGCCCCAGTGGTCAGCTCAGATGCGGGCCGAGGCCGTCTATAAGGATAAGAGGACCCGCGAGCTCGATCACGAGTTGCTCAGGCTGATGCGGGACTCGGGCTGTGCCATGGTCTACTGCGGCTTCGAGTCGGTCAGCCAGGCGACGTTGGATGCCTACAACAAGCATCAGGAGGTGCGCGATGTCTATGAGAGCGTGCAGGCCTTCCACGACTATGGCATTCACGTCCACGGCATGTTCGTCCTCGGCGCGGATACGGACGATACGAGCATATTCGATCAGACGGTCGACTTCGCGCTGGAGAATCAGATCGATACCGTGCAGTTCCTGATGCTCACACCGTGTCCTGGGACGCCCTTCTACGAGCGCATGGTGGAGGAAGACCGACTCCTGACCGACGATCTAAGCTTGTACGACGGACACCACTGCGTCGTCCAGCCTAAGCTGATGAGTGCCTATGAACTACAGATGGGCGTTTGTCGGGCCATGGCGCGCTTCTACTCCGTCGGTCATGTCTTGAGCCTCTTCCTGTCCAATGTGACCCGAAACCTGCCGTTCTTAGTCAGCCTTCTGTGGCGCGAACGGGGCTTGCGGCTCCAACTGCCGCGGGTGGCTGCCCTCTCCCTGCTGCCGTCGCGCTGGCCGGACTTGCTCGGCACGTTGCGGGATGCACTGTCGCAGGAGTCTTGGAAACGACTGCAGGACATCTTGGCGGTGCCCATGCTCCGTCTCTACGGCCACAAACACGTTCGAGATTGGTTGCAGCAGTCCCGGTCCAAAGCCTACATCGAGCGGCTACGTCGGTTGATGGAGCCCCAGCGGCAGGCGGCCGGGGCTTCCTAGCTCTTTCGCCGCATCCTGCGCCCGCAGCGGCCTGTAGAAGGGGAAAGTCCTGACCCAGGGCTTTCCCCTTCAGCACGGCTGGTGCAGCGCGGGAGGCCAGTGGGAGCCGTCGTCTCAGGACGGTTCTAATGTGGATCTTATGTTGCACTAATGCCTTTCCTATTCCCACCCATCATAATGTAGCCACGTACGCATGAAGCGCTGTGCGGAGAAACGACGCTTCTTGTCCGACGATAGGGTAGACAATTATGTTACAATCACTGATTCAAAAGAAAGACGACGAGCGGATGGTGGGCGGCGAGTTGCCGCATGAATTGCCTGTGTTGCCCCTGCGCAACGTGGTGGCATTTCCCCATACGATGCTACCGTTGGCGATCGGCATTCCTCGTTCTGTTAAGTTGGTGGAAGATTCGCTCGATGCAGAACGGTTAATCGTCCTCACGGCGATGACCGACTCGACGGTTGAGGAGCCCGGCTTGGACGGAGTCTATCAGACGGGTACCGTCGCGCGCATTGAACGTGTGGTGCGGCTTGAAGACGACGATACCGCTGAGTACCAGATCATCGTTCGCGGCCTGATGCGTGTGCGCATCGCTGAGTGGATGGCTGAGGAACCTTACCTCACGGCTTACGTCGAGCCGTATCCTGAGGTGATAGGGAATGAGACGGAGGTCGAGGCGCTGCGACGCGAGTTGCTTGATCTGGCGCGGCGTATGGTCTCCTACTTCCCGCAGGTGCCAGAGGAAGCGATCCAGATGCTCCATCAGGTTCCAGAAGCGGATGTTCTGCTTTACGCCCTTGCGTCCAATCTCCAGTTGGATGTGGACCAGGCTCAGGAGGTTCTCTCTGGAGAGGACCTGATCGCTCAGATGCATACCTTGCTGCGCGTCATGCAGCGCGAGCTGGAGGTGCTGGAGGTCAGCGAGGAGATCCGCGAGGAAGCCCAGTCTGAGATGGAGAAGACGCAACGTGAATACGTCCTCCGTCAGCAGCTTAAGGCTATACGTAAGGAGCTGGGTGAGGCTGAGGACGGTTCCGAGGCCGATGTCTATCGCCAGAAGCTTGAGGAGGCTGAGCTCCCCGAGGAGGCTCGCAGAGAGGCCGAGCGTGAGCTCGACCGCCTGGCGCAGCTACATCCCCAGTCGGCCGAGGTAGGGGTGATCAAGACCTATCTTGACTGGCTGCTGGAGCTGCCATGGAACACGGTCTCGGAGGACAACCTCGATCTCGGTCATGCGGACACGGTGTTGGAGGAGGATCACTACGGTCTGGAGAAGGTCAAGGAGCGCATTCTCGAGTTCCTGGCTGTCCGGAAGCTCCATCGGGAGCGCGATGTGGAGCAGCCTGAGGAGTACGCATCGACGATCCTCTGCTTCGTTGGACCCCCTGGTGTGGGCAAGACCAGCTTGGGACGCTCGATCGCACGAGCGCTGGGCCGCAAGTTCACCCGAATGAGCCTGGGTGGGCTGCGCGACGAGGCGGAGATCCGCGGTCACCGCCGCACGTACATCGGCGCGATGCCCGGTCGGATCATCCAGGCACTTAAGCGCGTTGGAACGCGCAACCCGGTCTTCATGCTCGATGAGGTGGACAAGGTCAGTTCGAGCTGGCGCGGCGACCCGGCCAGTGCCTTGCTGGAGGTGCTCGACCCGCAGCAGAACCATGCCTTCCGCGATCACTACTTGGACCTGGACTTCGATCTGAGCGACGTCTTCTTCATCACCACCGCCAATACGCTGAGCACCATCCCGCCGGCGCTGCAGGACCGCATGGAGGTCATCGAGATCGATGGCTACACCGAGTACGACAAGGTCCAGATCGCCGAAGGGAACTTGG
>Ga0207797_1000132_pt1 | contig 52597 bp, 54 predicted proteins | sample PRCRCaboRojoPR_6_FD_187275 | JGI IMG/M metagenome (GOLD analysis project Ga0207797, IMG submission 187275) | Marine sediment microbial community from Cabo Rojo, Puerto Rico - PR CR 10% Liquid 1 (SPAdes) | ecosystem: Environmental > Aquatic > Marine > Coastal > Sediment | place: Cabo Rojo, Puerto...
GCGCTGGGCCTTCCCAAGAACGTCCGCGAGACCGCCAGCGTCATCTACCGGCGCGCCCTCGACGAGGACCTCCTGCCGGGCCGGTCGATCGAGGGCGTCTCGACGTCCGCCGTCTACGCGGCCGCCCGCCAGGCCGGCGTCCCGCGGTCGCTCGACGAGATCGCCGACGTGAGCCGGGTCGAGAAGAACGAGGTCGCCCGCACCTACCGCTACGTCGTCCGGGAACTCGGCCTCGAGGTACAGCCGGCCGACCCCGAAAGCTACGTGCCCCGGTTCGCGTCGGGGCTGGAGCTCTCCGACGAGGCCGAACACCGCGCCCGGAAGCTCCTGCAGAACGCCAAGGAGAAGGGCGTCCACAGCGGCAAGTCGCCGGTCGGCCTCGCCGCCGCCGCCGTCTACGCCGCCTCGCTGCTCACGAACGAGAAGACCACCCAGGCCGCGGTCAGCGAGGTCGCGGACATCTCGGAGGTCACGATCCGGAACCGCTACCACGAACTGCTCGAGGCGGCCGACGACCTCGCGCTGGCCTAAGCTTTTCTCCCGGCAGGACGTGGGCCCGGTATGGACTTCGAGTCGTTCGTCCTCGCCGCGAGCACCGGCGATCTCGGCGACGAGCCCGCCGCCCGCGACCACGCCGACGCCATCGAGTTCCGGATGGATCTCGCGGAGGAGCCACTCGGGGATCTGGAGGACTACGACGGCGTCCTTCCCGTTATCGCCACGAACCGGGCACCGTCGGAGGGGGGCGACGCCGACGAGGAGGGACGACTCGAGACCGTCGCGGCGGCCGCCGCGACCGACGCCGTCGAGGCCGTCGACGTGGAACTCGCGAGCGTCGCGGCCGGCGGCGGGGAATCCGCGATCGAGACCGCACGGCGGCACGGCGTCAGCACGATCGCGTCGGTCCACGACTTCGAGGGCACGCCCCCGGCCTCGGACCTCAGTCGGCTGGGTCGCCGCGCCGGCGACGTGGCCGACGTCGCCAAGGTTGCCGTCACCGCCCTGGACGCCGGCGACGTCCTGCGGCTCCTTTCGGTGACCCGGGAACTGACTGCAGACGGCTACCGCGTGGCGACGATGGCGATGGGCGAGCCCGGACGGCACTCGCGGGTGATCGCGCCGCTCTACGGGTCCCGGATCGGGTACGCTCCGGTTCGCGAGGACGAGGCGACCGCACCCGGACAGTTCGACCTGGAGACGTTCCGGGACGTGTTCGAACGGATCCGATAGCCGGAAAACCGAAGCGAACGGGGATCGGCCGGCGACCTGGCCGATCACGTGGGGGTGCCGTGTTTCGCGTCGAGGCGGCCGAGGGCGCCGGCTACCAGGGTCAGTCCGACGGCCTCGCCGGTCGGAGTGAGACGGTATCCGTCGTCGGCCTTCTCGACCAGGTCGCCGCGGAGTTTGTCCAGGTGATAGTTGAACCGCCCCGCGTCGCGAGCCCCGACCCGGGACCTGAGTTCGGAGAACGTCAGCGTCGGCTCGGTCGGACGTTCGCTACGGCAGAGGACGAGTTCGAAGACGATCCGCAACCGGGTTTCGTCGCTCAGTAGGGTGAACACGTTCGCCAGTGCGGGGACGTCGTTCGGTGACTCGACACACCAGTCGGGCGTGTGAATCGGTTCGCCCGTCCCGTCGTTCGCGTTCCCTGCACCTACCGGGACCGCGAAGGGAACGTCACTCGACGTCATCGAGGATCACCTCGTCGATCTCGACGGAGGTGACCGTCGGGCGCCCCGACTCGTCCTTGCTCCAGGACAGGACCGGGTACACCCGATACTCCTCGCCGTCGCCGCCGTCGGTGAACCGGAGCGTGGCGGTCTCGCCGGCCGCGAGGTTCGCGTTGACCTGGCGGCGGGCCGACCGGTCGAAGTGGTTCATGTGGCTCACGCTCTTCCCGGAGCGGACGGCGACGACCTCGACGTCCAGGCCCTCGCGGCTGGTCTGCTGGGTGACGCGGAGAGGAACCCAGAAGGCCTCGTCCTCGTAGGCCCCGTTCCCGTCCAGGAAGTCGAAGACGAGGACGGCGTCCTCGGCGTCCTGGAGGGCGCCCATCTCGTGTTCCAGATCGAACTCCCCCTCGCCGAGGCCGCCCAGCGAGGACTGGAGGGAGTTCACGACCTGGTTCCGGACGCCGCGCTTCATCTCCTCCACGAACTCGTCCGTCGAGAAGGGTTCTTCCGACCGGCCCCGCGGGCCCCTCGATCCCGGCGGCCCCGGTTCCCGGGGTGGGTGCTCGTCCCAGGGCCATCGGTCGGGACCGGCCGACGAGCGCTCCTGCACACCCTCGGGGTCGCGCCGGAGGCCGCGGTGGAGGACTTCCTCCCAGGAGAGGTCCAGCTGTTGTTTGCGACGCTTCATGCGTTCGAAGATCTCGTCGTCGTCGACGGTGATCCGGATTTCTCGACCCATATGTGAGTTCTAGCTAGACTAGTACTTAAATCTTTCCCAATTTAACTCACATTGGACTCACACCAATTGCACCCGACCCGATCGATCGACCCCGACAGGTCGAACGCCGTCGATCGAAAATCGCGAATGCACCCGGGCGACGCGGCACGGAGAAACGACGGACGAGCGTGGGGCCCGCCAGTCTGAGACTCGACGCGGAGATGTCGCCAGGGCGTACTCGACACCGAGACCTCGCCAGCGGGAGGCTCGACGCGGAGATCGCGAGAAACGGAGCCGGACCCCCGTCGTCCGGAACGTGATGGCTCGTGCCGCGTCCGGAGGCCCCTACTGCTCGACGACCCGCTCGTCGACGGCCTCGCCGAAGTGGCGAGCGGTGTCCTCGTAGTGGAGCAGGATTTCGTCACCGGGTTCGAGGTCGGTGACGGCGATCGGGCCGTCGCGGGCGTGGACCTTGATCGTCTCGGCGTTCTGCAGGAGCGTCTCGACGGCGTCGCCGTCCTCGGTCTCCAGGCGCACGCGGAACATCGGTCGCTGCTCGATCTTCGCCCGGCCGACGATGGCTTCGCGGGTGTGGCCCTCGGTGTCGACGACCTGGACCGCGTCGCCGCTCGTGAGTTCGGACAGGTACTTCGTTTCCCCACCCGGGGTGCGGACGTAGGCGTGGACGGCCCCGGCGTTCACCCGGAACGGTCGCGGATCGACGTACGGCGAGTCGGCCGTCTCGGCGTGGACGAACACCAGTCCCCGGCTCATCGACCCGACGAGCATTCCCTCGTCGTGGTCCATCAGCGACCCGGTGTCGACGCAGACCCGGTCCGCGCTGCCGACGGGTTCGACGGCGGTGACCGTGGCGTACTCCAGTTCGAGGGATTCGCGATCGGCCCGGTCGCGGACGTCCACCGCCGCCCGGATCTCGTCCGGGTCGTCCGCGTCGAGGAGCACGCCGTCGGCGCCGACCTCGAGCGTCTCGAAGGCGGTCTCGGCCTCGGCGGCCGAGGTGACGCCCGCGACCAGTTCGGTCTCCTCGCCGACGCGCGCGATCAGGTTCTCGAGCGGGATGACCTGCCAGTCCTCGCCCACGACGATGGTGACGTCCGCCTCCTCGGCGGCGGCCTCCGCGAAGGTCTCGTAGGCCTCGTTTCGGAGTCGAACGAACGCCCCGACCGTTCCGTCCTCGCCCCGGCGGAGACTCGAGAGGTCGGCCGACCCGGAGAAGTCCTCCGGGAGGTCGATCGTTCCGTCGCCCTCGCCGCGTTTCCCGACGACGAGGGCGTCGGGATCCGCGACGACGTCCCCGCCCTCCGCGTCGTCGATGACGCTCACGTCGCCGTCCGTCCGGAACGCCGCCACGTTCACCTCGCCGAGTTCGCGAACGCGTTCGACGTCGGCCTGGTCGACGAGTACCCAGTCCACGCCCGCTTCGAGGCCGGCCGTGATCCGGTCCCGACGGTCCTCCCAGTCGCCCACCTCGTCGTCGGCCTTGAGCCAGACGCTCCGTGACATGTGGGGACGCTCGTCGGGCACCGGCTTGAACGTGGCGGACGCGGGCGAGGTTCGGCGCCGAACGAATGTTGGTCGCGTTCGGGATCCACTCCGGAGGGAGTCGGGGCACAATTTGACAGAATATTGAGAAACTATCAAGGGCCTTTCCCGGTTCGATTCGAGCGGACAACGACCATGCACGACACGAATCGACGACGGTTCCCGGAGATCGCCGGCCTGGTGGCGGCCGGATCCGTGGCCGGTTGCACGGACATCGGCGGATGGGACGACGCCGGCGACGGCGGGACGACGAACGAGAACGGAATGATGGAGGCGACGACCACCGGCGACGGGATGACGGACGAAACGACCACGACGGACGACGGGATGATGGACGACGCTACGACGACCGAGGATGCCATGATGGACGATGGAGCGACCAGTGACGGCGAAACGATGGACGACGAGACCACGACCGCGGCCCCCACGACCGAGATCGTGCTCACCACCGAGGGGCTTCCCGAACTCGCGATGGGGGCCTACGCGGGGTGGGCGATCTTCCCCGACGAAACGGTGTCGACCGGCACCTTCTCGCCCGGCCAGGGGAGCCCCCGCTCCGTCGACCGGGACCTCCGGGAGGCACGGACGTTCGTCGTAACCATCGAACCAACGGACGATCCGGAGCCCGGTCCGAGCGGGGTGGTGGCCCTCTCCGGGGCGTTCCACGGGAAGGAGGCGTCCCTCTCGTTCCCGGTGTCGTTTACGAACGCACGTGGCTCCTACATCCTCGCCACCCCGACGGACGGCGGGGATTCCCACGAGACGGCCGGCGTCTGGTTCCTCGACCCGTCGGGCCCCGCGCCGAGCCTCGACCTGCCGGCACTCCCCTCGGGCTGGGTTTACGAAGGGTGGGCCGTCACCCAGGGGCACCCGGTCTCGACCGGTCGGTTCCGGACCCCGACGGGCGCCGACAGCCACAGTGACCACGGCGGGACGAGCGACGGGCCGCCGTTCCCCGGCGAGGACCTGCTCCGGAACCCCCCGATGAGCGTGAGTTTCCCCGCCGACCTGGCGGACGGAAAGAGCAGGATCGTCGTCTCGGTGGAACCCGATCTGGACGGCACGGATCCGACCGGCCCGAAACCCTTCGCCGTCAAGCCTCTGGTCGCGTCCGTCCCGGAGGACGCCGCGGACCACACCAGCTACGACCTGATGGCCGACCCCGGGACGACCCCGTCCGGAACCGTGACGAGGGGATGAGCCTTCCACCGGAGGCGACGAAGTGCACCCCAGCCAACCACAACGGCTAAATCCAGTCCGTGACTTTCGCCCGATACGTGGCTCGCGATGGAGAAGGCACTGTGGTACCTGTTGGCCGGCACGCGGGGTGGCCGTAACCGGGCCAGGATCATTCAGTGTCTCTCCGAGCGTCCGCGAAACGCGAACCAGCTCGCCGAGGAACTGGACCTGGACTACAACACCGTTCGCCACCACCTGGACATGCTCGTCGACCACGGCGTGATCGAACCCGGCGAGTCCGAGTACGGGAAGCTGTACTTCCTGACCGAGCGCTTCGAACACAACGAGGAGACCTTCGAGACAATCATGGAGCACGTCGATTGACCATGGCAATGAGCACGCAACTCCTGGCAGCGGCCGCGCTGGCCGGGATCAACGTCGTCCTGTTGATCGCTCTGGGGACCGTCTGGGTCCGGAACTACCGGACCTTCAGAACCAACCTCGTGCTCGGCCTGGTCGCCTTCGCGGCGGTCATGCTCGTCGAGAACGTCGTGGCCGTGTACTTCTATTTCAGCGCGCACATGCTCTACGTCGCCGATCCGGGGATCCAGACGATCGTGCTCGCCCTTCGAGCGCTCCAGTTGGTGGCCCTGCTCTTCCTGACGTACGTGACGATGCGGTAACGGGTTGTTCCCGTGAATACCGCGCAAACATTAAGCGTGCCAATCCCTCACGGGCCCCATGCACCGAGACGGAGCCGTCCTCTTCGACCTCGATCGAACGCTCTGTGTCGGAACCCAGGACGAGGACGACCTCCTCGAGGAGGCGTTCGACCGCGCCGGCGTCGACCAGTTTTGCACGATCCCGGACCTCGTGGCCGTCTCCGACGACCTACCGACCGCGGAGAGCGACGTCGAGTTCTACGAACTCGGCCTCCGTGCCGTCGCCGAAACCCGACGGGCGGATCCGGCCGACGCCCCCGCCGTCGCGCGGGCGTACGCCGACCTCGTCGACCATTCCGCGGTCGACTTCCGACCGGGGGCCCGGACTGCCCTGGAGGTCGCCGGGGAGCACTACGCCGTCGGCCTGATCACGAACGGCGGGGAGGAGAAACAGACCACCAAACTCGAAACGCTCGGGATCGCGGACGCGTTCGACGTCCAGATATTCGCCGACCCCGCGAACGGGGTCCAACCGAAGCCCGACCCCGAACCCTTCAGTCGGGCACTCTCGGCACTCGAGGTCGAACCGGAAGACGCCGTTCACGTCGGCGATTCGCTGGCGTGTGACGTCGCCGGCGCGAACCAGTTCGGTCTCACCTCAGTCTGGGTGCCCTTCGAAGACGGGTCCCGCTCCGAGGGGCCGACGCCGTCGCACGTCCTCGATACGCCGGGCGACCTCCCCACCATCCTGTAAAACCGAACCCTACTCCCGGAGCACGACGTCACCGAAGATGGCGGCCCCGCCGAGAACGAGGTCGGCCGTCCCGTCTCGTTCCCGGTGGCGCCGTTCGTCCCTGACGTCGCCGAATATCCGGGCGGTCTGGACGCTGACGTCCCAGTCCTCGGGGACGATTACCTCGACCGTCCCGAAGATTGCGACCGCGTCGAGGCGTTCGGGATTCGGCGCCCCCCTGAGATCGCTACGAGCAGACCCGAAGACGGCCACGACGTCGCCGTCCCGGGCGTCCTCGCTGACGTACCCGGAGTACGGCGTGGCGACGAGGGTCCCTCGGCGCCGCTTCGTGAGAACCGAAACGCCGAACAGGACCAGAATCAGCGGCCAGAAGTCCCACGCCGCGCTCCCGGTCAGGACCTCGAACTCGACGGCCAGCCAGAGGCCGCCGACCAGGACGAAGACGCCCGGCCAGAACACCTTCCGAAATCGCCAGCGTAACAGGCCGTACAGTCCATAGAGGGCGAACAGCCCCGCCAGAAACACCGACAACCCGTCGATCGGGTAGGTTTCGGTCGTGTCCAGCAGGAGGACGACGCCGAGCAGAACGACGATCGCGCCGAACAGGAGTCGGGTGCTGCCCGGACGCTTCGGAACGTTGGAACGGTTGGTGAGAGGCATGGTGTGCTCCGGTGACCGCTTCGACACGGGCGTCCCCGAACCGTCGCCACCGAGGCAACGTCCGGACCCGTGGCGACGCGGCACTCGCCCGTAGCTACGTCCTGTCGGAACAAATAACACACCTTGTCAAAAGGTACCACGCGACGTTCGGTCCGCGAACGGGTCACTCCCCGTCCCAGAGCCCGGCCTCGCGGAGGGCCCGTTCGGGCGTCGCGTCGTCGTGGACGACGGCGCTCGTGGCACGCGCGATCGCCTCGGGGTCGTCGTGCTGGAAGATCGATCGGCCGATCGAGACGCCGGCGGCCCCCGCGTCCATCGCCCCCTCGATCGCGCGAAGGGTGGCGCGGTCGCCTTCCGGTTCCCCGCCGGCGATGAGCACCGGGAGCCGCGTCGACTCCACCACGCGCTCGAAGCTCCCGGCGTCGCCGGTGTAGCCGGTCTTGACCAGGTCACAGCCCAGTTCCTCGGCCACGCGAACGGCGTGGCCCACGGCCTCGGAATCGGTCGGGTCGACGTCCGGCCCGCGGGCGTAGGCCATCGCCAGGACCGGGATGCCGTAGCGACCGGCCTCGTCGGTGAGCGCGGCGAGGTCCTCCAGTTGTTCGCGCTCGTACTCGCTGCCGACGTTGAGGTGGAAGGAGACGGCGTCGGCACCGGCCCTGATCGCTTCCTCGACGGTTGCCGTCCGGCGCTTGTCGTTGGGGGCCGGACCGAGCGCGGTCGAGGCGTTGACGTGGACGACGTACCCCGCGCCGTTCCGGTTGCCGTGCACGCGTGGCGCGATGCCCTTCTGGGTGAGGACGGCGTCCGCGCCGCCGCGGGTGACGGCGTCGATCGTCGCTTCGATCTCCGCGAGTCCCCGGACGGCGCCGAGGGTAACGCCGTGGTCCATGGGGACGACGACGTACCGGCCGTCCGACCCGATGCGGTCGAGTCGAGCGGATGTACCGACGGTCATTGTTCCGACTCCAGTGGCGTGATCGTTAATTCGCTTCCGGTTCGGCGGCCGTTTGCCGGGCGCCCTCCCGCGCTCCCGTCACGAGTTCACGGGCTTTCGTTTCCAGTCGATCCGCGACGACGTCGGTCGGCAGGCCCTCTTCGACCCCCTCGGCGACGCGGTCGACCAGCGCGCTTCCGACGATGACGCCGTCGGCACCCGCCGCGACGACCTCCCTGGCATGCTCGGCCTCCGAGATGCCGAAGCCCACCGCCGCCGGCACGTCCCAGTCGGCGACCCTGGCGAGGCTTTCGGCTGTCCGGTCGCTGACGTCGGCGCGTGCGCCCGTCGTGCCCATCCGGGCCTGGACGTAGACGTACCCGGAGACGGCCTCCCGAATCCGTTCCAGGCGGTCGTCGGTGGTCGTCGGGGCGACGACGAATACCAGGTCGAGGCCCGCCGCCTCGCAGGCCGCACGGAGGGGCTCGCTCTCGTCGACCGGCAGATCGGGGACGATGATCCCGTCGATCCCGGCCGCCGCCGCGCGCTCGACGAACGGGCCGGGACCGTCCCGCTCGCCGTACTGGTAGATCAGGTTGTAGTAGGTCATGCACACCAGCGGGACGTCGGCGTCGAGGGACTCGACGACCCCGAAGTACCGATCGGGGGTCATGCCGGCCTCCAGCGCGCGGGCGACGGCCCCCTGGATCGTCGGTCCCTCGGCGATGGGTTCCGAGAACGGGAGGCCGAGTTCCACGACGTCCGCCCCGCCCCGGACCAGGGCCTCCACGTACCGCTTGGAGGATTCGACGTCGGGATCCCCGACGGCCAGATACGGGACGAAGGCCGGGCCGTCGTCGAACGCCTCGCGGATCGCGCTCACGACGATTCCCCCCGGTCGGCCGCCCCGGGCCCCCCGGCGCCGTCGCCCCCGGTTCGACCCGCCCTCGAGAACACGTCCATCGACGGCGCGGCGTCCAGGTCCCGGCGCTCGGTCTCCTCGACGATCGTCTCCAGGTCCTTGTCGCCCCGCCCGGAGACGACGATCACCGCCAGGTCCCCGAGCACCTCCGGGTTCTCCTCGACGTACCCGAGCGCGTGGGCCGACTCCAGGGCGGGGATGATCCCCTCCAGCCGGGCGAGGCGGTGGACCGCCTCCAGCGCGCCGTCGTCGTCGACGGTCGCCGGCGTGACCCGCCCGGCGTCGACGAGGTGTGCCAACTCCGGGCCGACGCCGGCGTAATCGAGCCCCGCCGAGACGCTGTGGGACTCGACGACCTGCCCGTCCCCGTCCTGCAGGAGTTTCGTCCGCGCGCCGTGGAGGACGCCCTCGGTCCCCGTCGAGAGCGAGGCGGAGTTCGGGGCGACGCCGGTCGCCTCGTTCACTTCCAGGGACGACCCGCCGGCCTCCACGGCGTAGAGGTCGACGCCCTCGTCGTCGACGAACTCGGCGAACCCGCCCATGGTGTTCGAGCCGCCGCCGGCACACGCCAGGACCGAGTCCGGGAGGCGCCCCGCTTCCTCCAGGACCTGCTCGCGCGCTTCCTCGGAGATCACCGACTGGAAGTCCCGGACCATCCGGGGGAACGGGGCCGGACCGACGACCGACCCGATGACGTAGTGGGTGTCCTCGACGTTGCGGGCCCAGTCGCGCATCGTCTCGCTGATGGCCTCCTTGAGCGTCCCGCGGCCGGTGTCGACCGGGATGACGGTCGCGTCGTTCAGCCGCATCCGGAAGACGTTGGGGCGCTGGCGGTTGATGTCCGTCGTCCCCATGTAGACCTCGCAGGGCATTCCGAGGTGCGCCGCCGCCATCGCCGTGGCGGTCCCGTGCTGGCCGGCGCCGGTCTCGGCCACGATCCGCTCCTTGCCCATGTACTTCGCGAGCAGCACCTGCCCGAGCGCGTTGTTGAGTTTGTGGGCGCCGCCGTGGAGCAGGTCCTCGCGTTTGAGGTAGACGTCGGCCCCGTAGCGCTCGGAGAGCGCCGGCGCGTACCCCAGGGGCGTGGGGCGACCGCCGAACCCCCGGAGTCGCTCCCGGAACTCGTCCACGAACCCGTCATCGTTGCCGAGGACGTACCGCTCGTAGGCGTCCTCCAGTTCCTCGATGGCCGGCATCAGGACCTCGGGCACGTACTGACCGCCGTACTCCCCGAACGACCGATCGACGCTCATGCGCCGGTCACCGCCCGAGTGTTGGCCTCCACGTCGCCGTCCATGATCGCCGATCCGACGAGCAGACCGTCGGCCCCGGCCGCGAGCATCCGGTCGGCGTCCGCCGCCGACCCGATCCCGCTCTCGGCGATCAGGGTGACGTCCGCCGGGACCGCGGGCGCGAGACGTTCGAACGTCCCGAGGTCGACCTCGAGCCTGGCCAGGTCCCGGTTGTTGACCCCGACCAGGTTCGCGCCGGCGGAGAGCGCCCGGGCAAGTTCGTCCCGATCGTGGACCTCCACGAGCGGCTGGAACCCGCGCTCGCGGGCGGCCGCGATCATGGGTTCCAGGTCATCCCCCAGGAACCGGGCGATCAACAGGACGGCGTCCGCCGCCACGGCGTCGAGCTGTGCTTCGCGGAGCAGGAAGTCCTTGCGCAACACCGGAACCGACACCGCCTCGCGGATCCGCCGGAGGTCATCGACGGCCCCGCCGAAGTGGTCGGGTTCGGTGAGCACGGACAGCGCGGCCGCACCGCCCGCAACCATGCTCCGAGCGAGCGCGACGGCGTCGTCGTCGCGGCGTCCGTCGGCCGTCGGGCTCGTCGGCTTTACCTCGGCGACGACCGGTCGATATCCCTCGTCAACGGCCCCCGAAAGCGCGTGGGAAACCGAACGGGCGTCCACGTCGAGGGGCTCCTCGACGGTCGGTTCGCGCCGTCGGGCGGCGTCGAGTATCGACCGGACCGCCGGCGCGAGCTCGGTTGTCTCGTTCATCTATGTACATTGTTGGACTAATTTGTACATAAGAGTTCCGTCGTCCGGGCACCGCCGTCGCCATCCAGGAAGCACCACGAACGGGTAACACGGGGCCCGATCCGCTCGCCGGGGAGGCGAACCTTCATTGTGGAACCGGCCGTTGTGCACGACCATGGAGGAAGAGGCCGGCATCTACGCCCGGGAGTCGAGTTACCTCGGTCGGTTCGTACAACTCGGGATCGCGGGCGATCGCGTCATCAGCGTCTCCTTTCCCGAGACCCCGGACGACGATTACGGAACCGACCACGAACTGCTGGACCGAATCGATCGGTATCTCGAAGGGGTCGACGAGGTCGACTTCTCGGCGGTGGACGTCGGCCTGACCGTCCCCACGGACCAGCGGTCGGTCCTCGAGACCGTCCGCGAAATTCCCTACGGCGAGCAGGTGTCCGTCGAAGGCCTCACCCGAATGACGCCGGGTCTCGACTCGGACGAAGACGACGACCGGATCCTGGTCCGGACCGCGCTGGACGGGAACCCGGTCCCCCTGTTGATCCCCGACCACCGCGTTCGGGACGGCCCGAGCGCGGCGCCGCCCGGAGTCGAACAGAAACTCCGGTCGCTCGAGGGACTCTGACTGACGGGGTCCGATAGCAGCCGGCGACGACGCGACCCCGATCCGGCCGTCACACGCGTGAAGGAAATGACAGGCGACACAATAGTTATTGCCGGAGATTGCCAATCCCCCACAATGAGCATCGACGAGATGGCTTTCGAGGGGCTTCCTCACACCGGTTTCGTCATCGACCAATCGGACGACCCCCCCGACCGGTGACCCGGTGATGGTCGCCGACGGAATCCACATCTTGCTGTCGATTGCGCTGGTGATGGTCCTCCTGCGGACGGATCGCGTCGAACCGTATCTCGTCGGGATTCTGACGGCGGCGTTGCCGGACCTGGATCGATACCTGTTCACCCCGCTTATCTACGAGGGGTACCTTTCTGGAGCGATGTGGTCCCACCGGGGGATCACCCACTCGCTGTTCGCCTTCGCGCTTGTGGCGGGACTGGGGTACGCGGTCGGCTACTGGCGGCCGGCCGCGATCGGTCACGGTTCCCACCTGCTCGTCGACTTCTGGACCGGCGGAATCCGGCTGTTCGCTCCTTTCAACCTCCGGCTCCACGGGCTGTACTACGACTGGATGCTGGGAAACGTGATCGTCGGGTCGTTCGCCTCGATCGTCGTGACCGTCGGTCTCGGTCTGCTGATATATCGCGACCGAACGCGAGAAGCGACTACACTCGCCACACACGCCACACGGTGGTTCCGATGACGCCGACGAAGTCCTCCCCCGGGCTCGAGGGATCAGCCCCCGTGCGCCGACGGACGGTGATCGCCTCGCTCGCGGCCGCCGGAACCGCCCTCAGCGGCGGATGTCTGCGGCGGTTGCGGACTCTGACTGGCTGGGAATCCCCCGACCGTCTGTCGCTCCGGATCAAAACCCTGCCCAGCGACGTGGACCCCTACGCCCAGGCGATCGCTCGTCGTCTCGCGGACTGGTACCGAACCGTGGGAATCGACGCGCGAGTCGTGCCGATGGCAGCGGAAGCGTTGCTACGAGGGGTGCTGGTGGACCACGAGTTCGACGTGTTCGTCGCCCGTGTCCCCAGAGAGTTCCGGACCCCGGACGCGCTTTACTCGCTGTTGCACTCGAAGCAAACGGCCGCCAGCGGATGGCAGAACCCGTTCGGCTTCGCGAACCTCGAGGTGGACGAACGGCTCGAGACCCAGCGCCACGCCGCCGGGCGACGGCGGCGCGAGGCGATCGAGGAGCTACAACGACTGATCGCCCGGACCCAGCCGTTCACGGTGATCGCGTTTCCCGACGAGATCCGTGCGGGACGGCAGGACCGGTTCTCGAACTCGAAGGCGGTCGACCTCGGCCGTCCGCTGGGGTATCTGGCGCTCCGGTCGGGTATCGACGGTTCGCCCCCGGGGGACCGAAGTGGAGAGCCGGACCGCCAACCGGGTCGTCTCCGGGTCGTGACGACCGACGGCCGGGTGACGGAAACCCTGAATCCGCTGGCGGTCCAGTTTCGGCGGGACGGCGTGCTGACCGACCTCCTCTACGACTCGCTGGGCTACGCGACCGAGGACGGGCGGGTCCATCCCTGGCTCGCGGCGTCCTGGACGTTCGACGCCGACGGCGACCGGCCGATCGCCAGGATCCGACTCCGCGATGACCTGACCTGGCACGACGGTGAACCCATGACCGCCGGCGACGTGGCGTTCACCTACGCGTTTCTCGCGGACACGTCCGACGAAGAGACGGGCGACGGTCCCGTCCCGGTACCGCGCTATCGGGGTCGAACCGACCTCGTGACCGGCGCGCACGTGCTCGACCGGCGAACGCTCGATCTCGAGTTCGTCGAGTGCGATAGGACCGTCGCGGCTCGAGCGTTCACCGTCCCCACCCTCCCGAAACACGTCTGGGCCCGACGGACGGATCCCGTATCGGCCGGCGGGCTCGGACCCGTCACCGAGGCTCTGGTGACGGACAACGTCCCGCCGGTCGGGAGCGGACCGCTCGCGTTCGTCCGCAACACGCCGCGGGAGTCGGTGACGTTCGAGCGGTTCGACGAGCACTTCCTCGTTCGGGGGGACGTCCCGGACCACCTATCGGCGCTCGCCGGCGGCCCCGCGTTCGATCGGCTGACGGTCCGCGTTGCCAGGTCCGACGTCATGGCGGTCGAAACCGTCGTCAGCGACCAGGCGGAGCTGACCGTCACGCCCGTCCGTGCCGAGGCGGCGCCACGAATCGCTCGATCGAACGTCCTCGACCTGCTCGTGGATCGCTCGTCGCGGTACTATTTCGTCGGCTACAACGCCCGTCGTTCCTCGCTCTCGAACCCCCGGTTCCGGAGCGCGCTCGCACACCTGGTTGACAAGTCCCACCTCGTCGAAACCGTCTTCGACGGGTACGCCCGAGCCGCGACCAGTCCGTTCGCCGATACCGACCGGGTCCCGCCGGACCTCGAGTGGGCGGGACGCGACCGGGTGACCCCGTTTCTCGGCACCGACGGGACCCTGGACGTCGGACGCGCACGGGACGCCTTCCGGGACGCCGGCTATCGGTTCGAGGACGGAAAACTGCTCGAGTCGTGAGCGAATCGAGTCGACGTGAAACCGAACGGGCGGCGATACCGAACGAAACGAAAGTGAGGAGTTACTGCGGGCTCGGACTGCCGGAGCCGCGGCCGACCTCGTGGTCGAGGGCCTTTCCGGTAATGCTCTTGAGGCGGTCGACGAGCGAGTCCTTCTCCGGCTCGCCGGCGAGGGCGACGTCGAGCACCTGGCTGATGTGGGTCACCGGAACGATGTCGACCATGTCCTCGTACTCGTCCTCGACCATCACGTCCTGTTCGTTCGCCGCGGGAATGATGATCGTGTCCAGGCCGGCCTTCGCGGCGGCCTCGATCTTGTGGGTGACGCCCCCGACGGGCAGGACGTCGCCCCGGACCGACAGCGAGCCGGTCATGGCGATGTTCTGCTTGACGGGGATGTCCTCCAGGGCGGAGATGACGGCGGTGGCGACGGTGATCGACGCGGAGTCGCCGTCGACGCCCTGCTGGCCCGCCTGCACGAACTGGATGTGGATGTCCTGCTCGGTGATGTCCTCGTCGCTGAACTTCTTGATGATCGCCGAGACGTTCTGGACGGCCTCCTTGGCCATCTCCTGGAGCTTCCCGGTGGCGATGACCTCGCCCGGGCCCTGGCTCGGCGCGACCTCGGCCATCACGGGGAGGACGATACCGGAGTCCTCGCCCATGACGGCCAAGCCGTTGACGCGGCCGACGACGGCCCCCTCGCTGACGGTGAGCTCGTAGTCCTTGCGGCGCTCGATGTAGTCGTCGGCGAGCTGTTGTTCGATGGACCGCGAGCGGCGCTTGGCCCGAAGGACGTCCTCCCGCTCGGTGCGCTCCTTGTCCTCGGCGCGGGCCACGTCGCCCGCTACGCGAACCAGACCGCCCAGGTCGCGGAGCTTCAGCGAGAGGTGGCCCTTCCGGCCCGCGCGGCGCTTGGCCTCGAGGATGACCTCCTCGACGGCGTCGTCGGTGAAGTGCGGGAGGCGGCCGTCCTTCTCCACCTCCTGGGCGACGAAGCGGGCGTACTTGCGGCGCATTTCGGGCGTTTCCTCGATGGTGTCGTCCATGTACACCTCGTACCCGTAGCCCTTGATGCGGTCCCGGAGCGCCGGGTGCATGTTCTCCATCGCGTCGAGGTTCCCCGCCGCGATCATGATGAAATCGCACGGGACGGGTTCGGTCTGGACCATCGCCCCGGAGGAGCGTTCGGACTGGCCCGTGATGCCGAACTCGCCCTCCTGGATGGCCGTCATCAGCTTCTGCTGGCTCCGGATGTCGAGCGTGTTGATCTCGTCGATGAACAGCACGCCCTTGTTGGCCTTGTGGATCGCGCCCGGTTCGACGCGGTCGTGGCTGGGCGTCTCCATGCCGCCGGACTGGAACGGGTCGTGGCGGACGTCGCCCAGCAGGGCGCCGGCGTGGGCACCGGTCGCGTCCTCGAACGGCGCCTTCTTCTGGTCCGACCGGTCCACGATCAGGTTCGGGATCATCGCGTCGCTGCCGCGGGAGCCGTAGCGGAAGGCCAGATAGATGATCCCGGCGGCCAGGATGCCCAGCAGGATGGCCTGCGTGATCACCGAGTAGACGATGACGATGCCCACGATGATCCACATGAGGAACGAGCGCATCTGGTTGCGCTTGCGCGCCTCCTCCTTGTGGGCCTCGACGATCTGTTCGCCCTTGCCGGCGGGGACGGTGCGTACCTTCGGCTCGTTGCCGTCGTCGGGGTTGTGGTAGACGAGAACGTCCTGGAGGTCCTCCCGCGGGAGGAGTTCGGACATCGCCTTCGCCAGCATCGACTTGCCGGTTCCCGGCGAACCGATCATCATCACGTGGCGGCGCTGCTTGGCCGCCTTCTTGACGATGTCGCGAGCCTCGTCCTGACCGATGACCTGGTCGACGAGGCGGTCGGGGACCTCGATCTCCTCGGTAGAGTCGATCTTCAGCCCCCCGAGCAGGTCGTCTTCGGCGTTTTCTTCGTCGATCTCGATGTCGCTGTCCTCGACGACGTCGCTCCCGAGGTCCTCGTCGAGGAGTGACCCGCCCGAGTCGTCGACCGACGTCTCCGCCCGGTTCGCGTCGGTCACGATCGACTCGGATTCGCCGGCATCGGCGGCGGTTTCCTCGCCGGCGTCGGTCGAATCGGCGTCACCCGATTCGACGGGGGCCACCTCCTCGTCGACCGAGTCGGCGGTCCTCTCGCCGGATTCCTCCTCCGGAGGATCGTCGCGGGGACTGTTGTCGTTTGTACTGTCGTTACTCATAGAGTTCTCGCAACTATTGAGAGGGAAGGATCGTGAACTGATATACTTTCTCCCCAATGGCGGCCGCGCCACAATCGACAAATCGGGAGATAGAGCCGATCTATTCCCGGTCTCTCGATCCGGCTTCGACTCGCCACCCTTATAAATCAGCCCCCCAACGTGGAAATATGACTCGGGGTTGTTATATCGGCCGGTTCCAACCGTATCACAACGGGCATCACGAGATGGTGAAGCGGATCGCGGAGGACGAGGACGTCGACGAACTCGTGCTGGGGATCGGGAGCGCGGGCGACTCGCACATGCCGGACGACCCGTTCACGGCGGGCGAGCGGATCATGATGGCCACCAAGTCCCTCCAGGGGTTCGACCTCGTGACCTACGCGGTGCCGATCGAGGACCTGGAACGCAACTCGGTGTGGGTGAGCCACGTCCAGAGCATGAGCCCCGACTTCGACGTCGCCTACTCGAACAACCCGCTCGTCATCCAACTCTTCGAGGAGGAGGGCGTCGAGGTTCGCCAGTCGCCGATGTTCAACCGCGAAGTCCTGGAGGGGACCGAAGTCAGGGAGCGCATGATCGAAGGGGGGAACTGGGAGGCCCTCGTGCCGGAGGCGGTGGCCGAGGTGATCGACGAGATCGACGGCATCAAGCGCATCCAGCGGGTCGCCAAGACCGACGCCAACCACGAGGACAACTGAAGTCCGGGCAGGCACCCCGACGGAGCAGGAACGAGCCGCCCGCCGGACCGTCCCCGTTCGTCCGTCCCCGGCCGTTCGATGACGGCAGCCTTTTTCGCAATCCCGCCCGAGAAACCCCGTCATGATCACGCTCTCGTCCGACTTCGGAACGCCCTATCCGGCCGCGATGAAGGGCGTCATCCTCGACCGCTGCGACGCGAGACTGGTCGACGTCGCCCACGACTTCCCCCGCCAGGACGTTCGTGCGGCCGCCTTCTGGCTCCGCGAGGTGCTCCCGTACTTTCCACCCGGCGTCCACCTCGTCGTCGTCGATCCGGGCGTCGGCACCGACCGGGCCGTCCTCGTCGTCCGGGCGGGCGATCACGTCCTCGTTGGGCCCGACAACGGGGTGCTCGTTCCGGTCGCACGGGAACTCGCGGCATCGGCTCCCGGGCCGGAGGGGACCGAGGTCGAGTTCTTCGAGGTGGCGGTCGAGGATCCGGCGAGTTCGACCTTCCACGGCCGCGACGTGTTCGCGCCGATCGCCGCGGCGGTGCACGAGGAATCGTTCGAGGCGTTCGTCGGGGCTCCGGACGTGACGTCGGCCCCCGATCCGGAGCCACTCGAACTCCCGTCGGCCGACGTCGAGGGCGGCCAGGCCCTGGGCGAAGTGCTCGTCGTCGACGGCTTCGGCAACGTCATCACGAACGTCCCGGGACGGTTCCTCGAAGGCGCGGACGCGGTGGCTGTGGACGGTCGCGTCGTGCCGGCAGTGGAAACGTTCGCCGGGGTCGAACCGGGCCAGCGCCTCGCCACGGTCGGCAGCCACGGCAACGTCGAACTCGACGTCAACCGGGGGCGGGGTGACGAGGCGTTCGATCTCCGACCGGGGGACGACGTGCGGCTGGAACGGCGGTGAGAAGGGAAGCAGGGCGGTTCGGCTGGTACCCGCGATCCGGTTGCGTCAGTCGGCGGAGATGACGTCGTCGATGCGGGCGATCATGGTGGCGGCCTCGGTGGCGCTGTCGACGGCCTCGCGCTTGATGTCGGCGGGGTCGAGGACGCCTTCCTCGATCGGATCCGCGATCTCGCCCGTCTCGCCCGCCACGACGAGGCCCGAGGGCCCGTCCCGCTCGTTGGCGGCGCGCAGGTCCACCAGGGCGTCGATCGGGTCCATGCCCATGTTCTCGGCCAGCGTCCGCGGGATCAGGTCCACCGCGTCCGCGAACGCCTCGACCGCCAGTTGCTTGCGGCCCTCGATCGAGGCCGCCTCCTCGCGAACCCGCGCCGAGATGGCGATCTCGGCGGCGCCGGCGCCGGGGACGACCTCCTCGGAATCGGCCGAGAGGACGACGACGTCGATGGCGTCGGAGATGGCGCGTTCGAGTTCGTCGGCGACGTGCTCGGTGCCGCCGCGAACGAAAACGGTCACGGCTTCGGCCGCCGCGCCGCCCTCGACGAACGCGAGGTCGTCGTCGCCGTAGGTCTCGGTTCGAACGGTTTCGGCGGTCCCCAGGTCCGCGTCCTCGAGGTCCTCGAGGGTCCCGACCTGGTTGGCGCCGGTCGCCCGGGCGATGCGCCCGGCGTCGCTGTTGTCGACGTCCTCGAACGCGAGGATGTCCTCCTTCTCGAGGAAGGACACCACGCGGTCGTCGACGTCGCCGGTGACGAAGACCACGTCGACGCCGGCCTCGCTCAGCGTCTCGGCGTACCCGCGGAGTTCGCGCTCCTCCGACTCCATCGCCTGGGTGAGCTGGTCCATCGAATCGACCTGGTACTCGGCGTCGATCTCGCCGCTACGGACCTCGAGGGCCATGTCGACGACGGCGACGGTCGCGTCCTCGACGCGCCGCGGCATCACGTCGCTGGCGGCCTCCTCCTCGATCACGATCCCCTCGACGAGGTCGGTCGCGGAGGAACTGGCGCCGAGCTGGGTGTGAACCGCGATACTGTCGCGATCGGCCCCGTCCTCGTCCCGGACGTGGCGGACCGCGTCGACGACCGTCTCGGCGAGGGACTCGGCGGTGACGCCGCCCGTCCCCTTGCCGGTCATGCTGGAGGCCGCGACCTGGGTCAGCAGGTCGTCGTCCATCTCCGCGTCGACGACGAGGTCGTCGATAGCCTCCTTCGCGATGCGGGCCGCCTCGTGGTAGCCTTCGACGACCGTCGTCGGGTGGACGTCCTGTTCCAGCAGATCCTCGGCCTGCGAGAGGAGACGGCCGGCCAGCACCGCCGCCGTGGTCGTGCCGTCGCCGACTTCCTCCTCCTGGCTCTCGGCGACTTCGACGATCATCTGGGCCGCGGGATGCTCGATCTCCATTTCCTGGAGAATGGTGGCGCCGTCGTTCGTGATGACGACGTCGCCGGAGTCGGAAACGAGCATCTTGTCCATCCCTCGGGGCCCGAGCGTCGTCCGGACGGACTCGGCGACGGCCTTCCCGGCCGTGATGTTCGAGGACTGGGCGTCCTTGCCGGACGTCCGCTGGCTCCCCTCGCTCATGATGAACAGTGGCTGTGCACCCATGCGACGCTGTCGGGATTCTTCCGCCATGGTCAATACTCAATTGGGTTTGTACAGCGGTTCTACAAAAAACTTTCCCTCGTGCCTGGCCGCCCCCTGTCGATTCCTGGCGCGCCCACTGCTAGCACGCGAGGACCGGTAGGTCGAAATACCCGGCCCGAAAAGTCCAGGAGGGATGCTGGAGTTGGAACACCGCTTCCGGGTCGTCGACGTTCACGCCCGCCTCGACCCGGCGGAGGACGTCAGCGAGCGCGGGCGAGCGATCTCCCCGGAACGGCTCGAACGGGAGATGCACCAGGCCGGAGTCGTTCGGTCGGTCGTGTTTCCCGGCCAGCGCTCGGGGACCGACTACCTCAAGTACAACAACGCTGTCGCGCGCCTGAGCGTGGAACGCCCGTTCGTCGCCTTCGCGCGCATTTCCGGCCCGCTCGACCCCGGCGAATCGCCGACGAGCAAGCTTCGGAACCTCACAGCCCGACGATCGGACGCCCACGTCTCCCCGGAGGACATCGAACAGTACGCCTACGACGACCGGTTCTACGGGTTCCGCCTCGACCCGGCACGGGACGGCCTCCCCGACGAGGCGGTCCTCGACGAACTGGAAGCCGTTGGATTACCGCTGCTGGTCGACGCGGGCGAGGGGTTCCCACCGTCGGCCCTGGACGCGACGCTGCTCCAGTACGACGTCCCCGTCATCGCGTCCCGGTTCGGCGGGCGCCCCTCGAACCGGGACCTGATGGACGCGGCGATCGACCTCCTGGACCGCCACGACGACTTCTACCTCGACACGAGTTTCGTGCGCTACCGGGAACTGCTCGAACGGGCGTTGCTGGAACACCCCGACCGGGTGCTGTTCGGCAGCGGCGCCCCGAACGCCCATCCCAACGTGGGCGTCATGGAGATCCTGACCCTCGACCTCTCCGAGGACAAGATGCGGAAGGCCTTCTCCAGGAACCCGTCGCGCGTCATCCCGGTGCTCGGACCGGATGGTGAGCGCTAGTCGCGCCAGTCGTAGATGTGGGCGGCCCGGTCGTCCCGGGCCGAAAGCCCCCTCGGGTTCCGCCTCGACGTTCGATCACGTGCCCTGGCGGCGAGCCCCCCCGTCGTCCCGCCAGCCATCCCCCGGAGGACGAGTTTGCCCTCCCCGAACCACGAGGTAGGCGTCGCCTCGCCCCGGAGAACGTCCTTTGCCACCCGGTAGGCGTCGGCGATCCCGTGAGAAACGATCCGTCTGAAGACGGTCGGCCGAACGCCGTAGTTCTTGAACAGCCTGTAGGCGAGCGACCGGTACTTCGCCCCCCAGTCCTCCGTTACGTCGCCCCCGTCGGCCTGGAACTCGCTCCGGACGCTCATCCCCTCGCGCCACTCGACCGCGAACCCGTTGCCGGCCAGGCGATGAGCCGCGTCGCGGGCGCCCCCGACCTCGATGGACTCGTCGAACCCGTCCAGGGCCGACACCGCTTCTCGCGTCATCGCGACGTTGTCGGGGTTGAAGAAGGAAACCTCGCGACCCGCGACCCGTTTGGTTTCGGGGCTCTCGGTCGTCATGCCCGCTCGAAGGGGTCGATGCGTCGGGCCAGTGACGACCGAGGTGCCCGCCGCTATCGCGTCCTCGAGCGCGCGGAGCCAGGAGGACTCGACCGCCTGGTGATAGCTCAGCAGGGCGATCACGTCGCCGGTGGCCACGGCGAGGCCGGCGTTACGGGCGACGTTGACGTTCCGGTCCGTGACCTCGACGAGGACGTCGACGTCGTCGCGCTCCTGGACCATTCCCGTCGTCCCGTCGGCGGACGGACCGTTGGTGACCACGACCTCCGCGTCGGGGACGAACTCCGAGAGGGCGTCGAGGCAGTCGTCCAGTTGCTCGCGCCCGTTGAGCGTCGGGACGACTACCGAGAGGTCCATACCGGTCATAGCCCGGCGTGGCTTAAAAGGTAAGGGGGAACGACGTCGGTCGCCTCCGGCGCACTCACTCCTCCCGGACCCGGGCGTTCCAGTACGACACCGACGCCGATCGTTCGCCGCCCGGCAGCTCGCCGACAGCCGTATCGAGGTTCCGGAACGTCCTGGCGAGGCCGTCCGGGATCTTCCGGTAGAACCCATAGGGAAGGACGAAGTCGTGGTCCACGCCGGCGAGTTCGAGGTCAGCCTTCTCCAGGAGCGAGATCACCTCGCGGCGCGAGTACAGACGCGAACCCATGGGCAGGAGCCAGTTGTAGACGCTGCGGGTGGAGAAACGGTTGAAGGTATCGAAGAACACCTGCCCCTTCGAAACGCGTCGCATCTCGCTGAGGAACGCGGCGGGCGTGTCCGCGAGGTGGAAGAACCGCATCGCCATCACCGCGTCGAAGTAGTCGTCCGGGAAGGGTAATCTGGCGGCGTCACCGCGCATGATTTCGAGCCGGTCGCCCACGCCGGCCGCTCGGGCCTTTTGCCGTCCCTGTCTGAGCATCGGTTCGGAGATGTCGAGGCCGACGACGTCCGCGCCCCGTTCCAGAAGCATGACGGTGAACCGGCCGGTGCCACAGGCCACCTCCAGGATGCGCTTGTCCTCGACTGGGGCGAGGGAATCGAGCACCGCCCGCTTCTCCCGGCGGTCGATGAGCCGTCCGCCGCGCGAGAACCGCTTCTCTTCGTAGTTCTCGGCCACCTCGTCGGCCTGGTACCACTCCTTCCCTTTCACGGTAGTGCCACCATACGACCATCGGCCATTAAAACAATACTGAAATTCGATCGTGAACCGATCGCCCGTCGGTCCCGGCGGAACGGTGCCGCTACGTGGCCGGTCCGACCCCGAAAGGCGACGAGGGCACACGCTTCCGCCCGCAAGCCGGATCGTCGAGGCGATACCCTCGCTCCGGCTAGCCTTCCGGATGCGGAAGCTCGAGTCGCGATCCGAAACGGAAACGACGGCTCCGGCTTAGACGTTCCCGGTCACTGTTCCGACCATTCTCGAGAGGGCGCCGACGAGAAGCCAGCCCGCGGCGACCGCGAACACGGCCGCGAACGCCAGGACGAACCCCGGGACGGGATCGGCGGCGATCGCAGCCGGGAGGTCCCCGAGGGCGAACGAGCCGTCCACGAACGCACGGGCCTGTTCCCTGACGAACGACCCAGCGGTGACGGCGGCGACGACAAGAAGCGCCAGCCCACCGAGGTTGGCCGCCGTGGAGTTCCGTTCGGGGACGACCGACGAGTCGTTCAGCAGGTAGAGCACGAGGACGATGGCGAAGGGGGTTCCGACGAGGCCGAACGCGAGAACGAGGACCAGGAGCGGGAAGAACGATCCCCCGAGGAACGCCCCGCCGGCGCTGAGCAGGGCGACGACGGCGAGGAGGCCCCGGTAGCGCGCGTCGGAGACGTCGGTGTCCCAGCCGAGCTTGTCCGCGACGAGGAACGGGGGGACGACGGTGTTCCCGCCCAGCGTCGAGGCGGCCGCGCCCCAGAGCCCCAGCAGGAACAGCCACTTCGCGTACTGCCCCACGAGCGGCCCCAGGGACTGGGCCGCGGTCACGGCCGTCAGGCTGCCCGCGTCTATCGTCGGCGAGTGCAACACGCCCGCGGCGACGAGGAAGATGGCGAGGCTGTAGATCCCGAACGCGACCAGCATCGACGCGACCACGTCGAAGGTCGCGAGGCCGTAGTCCCCCGACCCCCACCGTCGGGCCCGCATCGTGTAGGAGTGCATCGTGATGAGGGTGACGTGGACCGCCCCGCCGAGGACGCCCGCGGCCACCAGCGCGCCGTCGATCCCGGCCGGGATCCGCGGCACGAGACCGCCGGCCGCCGCGCCCGGGTCGACCGGGACGACGAACGTCGAGGCGAGGAACGCGACCACGACGGCCGCGACCAGTACCTTCGCGAACGCCTCGATGAACCGGTACCCGCGACCGGCCAGGCCGAGCGCGAGGATCACGGCCCACGCGACGCCCCAGATCCGGGCGTCGACGCCCGTGACCGTCTCGCTGACGTCGGCGAGGGTCTTCATGATCACCAACTGGGCGAGCCCCGCCGCCAGGACCACGTCGACGACGAGCAACCAGGCCCACCCGTCCCCGAGACGGCGCTCGACCACGGTCACGATGCCGGCCTCGGTGAGCAGTCCGAGGCGCATCGCGAGGTACTGCGCGGTGGCCCCGAGCACCGCGGAGAGAACCACGATCCAGAGCAGGCTGTACCCGAACGTCGCCCCGGCGGTGAGGACGCTCGCCATCGTGGCCGGACCGGCGGCGATGGCGCCGGCCACCCACGACGGGCCCATCCGCTGGAGGTAGTCCGGGACCTCGGCGTACGACATCGCCCCAAGACCGAACGTCGCGTCGGTGTCGGAGTGACTCATAGCTACTTGAAGGAGTGGTACTACATCGTGGTATCGTTGTCGGATCAGGTCATGCTCGCTGGAGATCGGTCGACTTACGTGTCCCTTGGTAACAAATTCCAAGATCGTGGGAATCGGCGAAACCTCCATAACCCATTCAAGAGACTTCGTGTTACCGTTTCCCAAGAACTGGGAACGCGACCGACTCCCGGAGCGCGAGGCCAGCGTTTTTACCGCCCCACGTGATATCCCTGCGCCATGCCATCGACGATCGATAGCGAGCAGGTGCGGACGTGGCTCGACGACGAGCTCGTCTCGTCGGTCGAGCGCGTCCCGGACGAGGCGGCGGCGTTCAACCTTGCGATCGAGGTCTCGAACCTGATCGTGCACGTCGTGCGTCGCCAGCCCGACGGCCCGCTGGTGGTGGGCCAGCAGATCGAATACGGCGAGGAGATCCGGTCACGGATCCAGTCCATGGAGGACGGCGACCGCAACGAACTGGTCGCCCGAATCCGGGAGACGCTCACCGCCGCGCCCGTCGTGTACGGGTTCCACGACGAGCACGGAAACAACGTCAGGTTCGCGGACGTCCACCGGATCCTCGTCGAACAGCGGATCTACCCGGAGTCGGCGACCCAGCAGGCGCTGATGGACGCCCTGATCGAGGTCTGGAAGACGATGCGGTATCTCGACGACCTGGTGACGCTCGTCGACGGCATCGAAGCCGAGTAAATCGCCTTCGCGAATACCGCGTCGGGAACCGCCCAACACCCCGAGGGGCCAGCACGACAGCCCGTCCGACGAACCTGAGGGGGCGTGCCTTCGGGAGGGGACCCGTCCCGCCTCGCGCCAATTACCCGTCCTGTCCGCCGGCGAGGGTTCCAACGACGGCGGGCGGGGCCGGCTGCTTCTGCTGATTTCCCCCTCCTGTCGAGTTCGTCCCCGTGGGCCGCTCCGAGGAGCACCTCCGTAATCGCCCGGACGAGCCCTTCGGTTTCCTTCTTCCCGGCAGCCGTGTCGGGTTCAAAGAAGGGTAAGTCTCTCAAGTGCGGGGGGTTTACTACGGCTAGTGGTTGGACGAGGGATCCCTTCTCCCACTCGTCGGGACGTTCTGCAGGCGTCCGTCGCAGCTACGTTTTCCGGCCCCGCCGATGCAGCGAGGAGTATCGGCGACCTGCTGGAGTCGGAGAACCGGGGTGAGTTCGAGGGGGACGTCGACGACTACGAGAACGAGTACACCGAACTTTTCGAGACGGTCTGGGGCAACGCCCGGTTCCCGTGGAAGGCGTGGGACGTCGCCTCGGGATACACCGACTACGACGTGAACTACTGGTGGGACAACATGAGACGGGCGATGGAAGTGGCGTTGTCCGGGGACTTGGACAGGTTCCAGTCGTTCTCACCCTCCGTCGTTTCCCTCTCGAACCGGGGTGGACGGGCGGTGCTGCGGCACGACGACCTCGGCCGCGTATCGGGCTTCATGGACAACGGCCGTGAACAGGTCCCGTTCGAACCGACGCCGTCGGTCAACCGGGACGAGGGCGTTTTCGCCGGGGTCGAACTGGATGGAGACCTGCAGTGGCTGCCCTACGAATCGACGGTCCGGGGCGAGCGGACCGGCCTCGACGAAGTGACGTTTACCTACGACCTCGACGGCCTGGAGGTGGTCCAGCGGTCGAGGATGCTCGACGGTGAGGGCATAGCGGAACTGGACTTCAGGGTGACGAACGACTCCCCGGGGCCGATCGACGGGGACTTCCTGATATACGGGCGGGCGGCCGCCAACGACACCCCCCAGACGCCGTTCGTGTTCAAACCCGAACCCAACCGGGTCAGCGCGGGCGACAACCTGGAGTGGCACAGCCTCGCCTCGGAAAGGTCGTTCGTCATCGAGACCGGCCGGGAAGTCGTCGAATCCGGCGTCTTCAGCCCCCACGTCGAGGACCGGTTCTCCAGGTTCCGGGAACGGGACTCCATCCGGTCCCACCTGTTCGGCCCGCTGATAGCGAGGATGAGCGCGGACCAGTCGCTGGCGGTCGACTACGAGGGGACCGAGTTCGAGAACTTCCGTGAGGGTGCGAAGGACTCGGTGACCGCGCGTTACGGGTCGGGATTCCTGTCGACCCCGATGGTCCTCCAGCCGGGTGAGTCCGAGGAGTACACTGTCTGGATTAACGGGCAGCCTGACGGGGGCAGCTATCGTGAAACGGAGTGGAACGGGGGAGTCACCGAACTCCTGAAGGCGAACGTCGAGATGCACCTGCTGGAGGACGGCGGGGTCCAGGCCGCCCACAACATCCAGCCGATGTACTACCCGGTCTGGATACGGGACGCCGTCTTCACGCTGGACGCCCTGAAGGACGTGGACGGCGTGGCGGACTACGCCTGGAACTTCTTCGCCGACTTCCTCCCGGACGTGCAGCGGGACAACGGCTCCTTCAACCAGTGCTTCAACCCCGATCGAAGCGAAACCGGGACGTGGTACTCCGAACTCGACCAGCCGGCGATCTACGCGACCAAGTTCCCGGCGTTCGACCGGTATTTCGACGGGAAGCTGTTCGGGAACGACGAGGCGAGAGTTACGTATGCGGCGGCGCTGGCCCGGATGCTGGAAAACCTCTCGCAGGGGCAGGTCTATTCGTCACCGGACTACTCGGAGCAGCCGTTCGCCTTCTTCAGGCAGAGCCTCTGGAAACAGGCCTACTTCTACGAGGCGTTCACCCGCGTGAGCGAGAACTACGACCTCTCCCTGGACCTCTCCACGCTGGAGGAGTATCCGGACGTACTCGAAAGGCACGCCGAACACGGGGTGTTCAGTATCGACGACGGGGAGTTACAGGGGGAGGCGGAGAAGATACTGGAACGAACGGAGGAGACCTACTTCGAGGACGAGGGGATCACGAACGAGGGCCTGCTGTTCGACTCAAACTACCGCGGTCCACTGTATTCGAAGCTACTGGAAGACACTGATCTGTTCGAGGCCATGGGGCGGGACGGGGAGTTCTTCGAATCGATAGCGGTGGAGGAAGAAGGGTATTGGTCGCCGGCGCTGGCGGTCCACGGGAAGGTGCTCGACCAGTACGGCATGGAGAACGACCACGTGAAGGAACGGATCAGGGACTCCATCACCGACCTGGGCAAACTCCCCGAACGGCCGGACGAGAACGGCTGGAACGACGCGATGGAGCTGGCCTGGGGGTCGGCCGAGGCCTACGACCTGTTCGAGAACCACTGAGGGCCTGCATCGACGGCCTCGTGACGCTTCTCGAGGGGATCGAAAGTGAGTGAGCCGGCGACGCGACGGTCAGACTAGCAACTGGATGTCGGCGTCGCCCATGTCCGCCAGCGCCGCGGCCGCGCCCACCCCGGTCGTGACGCCGTCGTAGAACTCGTCGTCCTCGTAGTCCATCAGGTCGGCGGTCATCTGGCAGGCCTGGAGTTCGGCGCCCTGGTCCAGTGCCAGCTGAATGAGTTCCTCGACGGACGCCGTCCCGTTGTCCTCGATCCGCCTGGCCATCATCCTCGTCGCCACGGCGTCCATGCCGGGCACCGCCGCCACCAGGTTCGGCACGCCCATCGAGGGGTTCCCGACCGCCGAGAGCTTCAGGTTCCGCGAACGCTCCTCGTGGAGGATGTCCAGCCCCCAGAACGTGTGGAAAACCGTGACGTCCCAGTCGAAGGCGGCCGCCGTGCTCGCGAGGATCAGCGGCGGGTACGCCATGTCGAGCGACCCTTTGGTCGCGATGATGGTCATCTTCCGTCCCTGGTCCTCCGCGTCGTCTTTCAGGGTGGCGACTTCCTCACGAAGCGCTTCGACTTCGGCCTGCAGCGTCGCGACGTCCCCCTCCGGCGGTGGAGATGTCTCGGTGCTCATGGGTTCAGCCGGTGTACCGGACGTAGTGTTCGTAGACCCGTTCCCCGTCGTCGTTCGTCTCGCGCTGGTCCAGTAGTTCGACGCCCGCCGTGGAGGTCGCCCACCCCTCGATGTCGCTCAAGCTCCCCCGGTCGGTGGCGAGGACCTCGAGTACGTCGCCGGTCTCCAGGTCGTCGATCGCTTGTTTCGTCTTGACGACCGGCATCGGGCAGGAGCGTCCCTTCACGTCGAGCGTCTCCGTGACGTCGTATTGCGTGCTCATGGGCGAATCACCGTGTACCGTGGTACCGACACACGATATTCGTCACAGGGAACAATACTATAAAAACCTAATGCTGGTTTTCGCGGTGATCCTGTCGCGTCGACATCCAGAGAGCCCTGAATTCCGCTGTTTCCCCCTATCTCCTACAACAATCCACTCGCGACGATTCTCTTCGTCGAATTCACGCGGGAGCCTTCGCGTTCCAATGTTGTGAGATATTGTGGCTTCACTGCAAAAATTTAAGTGATGATAAGCCTTCGGATGCTACCATCACCCACGAGGGGGAGTAGCTATCACGAACTACGGATTCGTCATCGACAACAGACGGTGCATCGGCTGTCACGCCTGCACGGTCGCGTGCAAGACGGAGCACGACGACCCGATCGGCGTGAACAAGACCTGGGTGAAGTACGTCGAGAAGGGGGAGTTCCCGAACACGAACCGGAACTTCTCCGTGATGCGGTGCAACCACTGCGACGACTCGCCCTGTACCGACGTCTGTCCGGTCACCGCCCTCTGGGAGCGGGAGGACGGGATCGTCGACTTCGACCCGGAGCGCTGTATCGGCTGCAAGGCCTGCATGCAGGGGTGTCCGTACGACGCCCTCTACATCGACCCGGACACCTCGACCGCGGCGAAGTGCAACTACTGTTCCCACCGGGTGGACTCGGGGCGCGAACCGGCCTGCGTCACCGTCTGCCCGGAGGACGCCATCGTCGCGGGCGACCTGGAGAACCCCGACACGGAGATCGCCGAGCGGGTCTCCCGGCAGGAGGTACAGGCGCGAAAGCCCGAGAAGGGGACGGAGCCGACGCTCTTCTACGTCAACGGTGACGAGGGGAGCGTGACGCCGGGGACGACCGCCCGCGAGGATCACTACATGTGGTCCGACGCGCCGAACCAGGTCGAAACCCGGGGCGCCGCCCGGGAGGAGTTCGACCTCCAGCGGGCCGCCGAGTCCCTCGCCCAATCGGACGTCGACCTCGGAACCGGCGACGAGGAAACCCGGGCCGACGGCGGCTGTGGCTGCGGCGGCGACTGCCAGTGTGGCGACCGCGTCGCCTCCGACGGCGGCACGGCCACGAGCGCGACGGCGGGCTCGACCGACGGTGACACGGCCCGGAACCGGTCGAACGAGTCGAGTCGGACCGAACGGGCGTACGAACTCCTCCACGAGGAGGCGCGACGGGTCTACGACGTCGGCGAGAACCACTACGCGTCGTGGGGGTGGGAGGTCTACTCCTACACCTGGACCAAGTCCATCGCGGCGGGGGTCTTCCTGCTCCCGGCGCTGTTCGTCCTCGCAGGGCTCGTCGATCCCGACGCGGCCACGATCGGCGTCGCGGCCGTCGCGAGCCTCGTCTTCCTCGGGATCACCACGGTCCTGCTCGTGCTGGACCTCGAACAGCCGGCACGGTTCCACTGGGTGCTGTTGCGCCCGAACTGGAACTCGTGGCTCGTGAAGGGCGGATACGTACTGACCGTCACCGGCGGCTTCCTGACGGCGGTTGCGGCCGGGTGGCTGCTGGGGTTCAACGACCTCGTGACCAACCCGGTCACCCTCGGCGCTGGCGCCGTCCTGGCGGCCGCGACGGCGGTCTACACCGCCTTCCTGTTCAGCCAGTCGAAGGGCCGGGACCTCTGGCAGAGCCCGACGATGCCGCTGCACATGTTCACCCAGGCGGTGATCGCCGGGAGCGCCGCGACTGGACTCCTGGGACTGGCGGGCGTCGCGGAGTTCGGCGCGTTCGTCGACCTCTCCCGCCTCGCGCTGGGGGCGGGCGTCGTCACCCACCTGCTGATCGTCGCCTCGGAGATCCTCACGCCCCACCAGACCGAGGACGCGGAGGAGGCCGCCGCGCGGATCACCCGCGGCCGGTTCAGCCGACCGTTCTGGATCGGCGGCGTCCTGGTGGGCATGGTGTTACCGCTCGTCGCCATCGGGATTAGCGGGAGCCCCGCCGCGGTCGCGGCCGGCGGCGTCCTCGCGCTCGCCGGGCTGTTCGCCTTCGAGTACTGCTGGATAACCGCCCCGCAGACAATCTCGCTCGCCTGACCATGGGACACGAATACGAAACAAGCCGGATCGAGAAACTCGCCGAGCGACTCGGCGTCCTGTCGAACCGATCGACTGGCACGACGAAGCAACGCCAGGGAACGAGCGCCGAGGTGGAACGGATCGCGGAGACCGGGCGGCTGTCGAGCTACCCCGACCCCGAATCGTGGCACGAGTGGACGGAGTACGACTCGACCGGCGACCCGACGGAGTACTCGGTCGTACCGACCGCCTGTTTCAACTGCGAGGCCGGCTGTGGCCTCCTCACCTACATCGACAAGGACACGGGCGAAATCAGGAAGATCGAGGGGAACCCGGAGCACCCCGGCTCCCGGGGACGGAACTGTGCGAAGGGACCGGCAACGGTGAACCAGATCAACGACCCACAGCGCATCGAGCATCCCCTCAAGCGTGACGGGCCGCGGGGGAGCGGGCAGTGGACGCAGGTCTCCTGGGAGGACGCGCTGGCGGACATCGCCGGCGAGATGCGCGAGGCCATCGTCGACGGCCGCGGCAACGAGATCACCTACCACGTCGGCCGCCCGGGACACGAGGAGTACATGGACCGGGTGATCGACGCGTGGGGCCTGGACGGCCACAACTCCCACACGAACATCTGTAGCTCCGGCGCGCGCACCGGGTACGGCCTCTGGCACAAGTACGACCGGCCGAGCGCCGACTTCGCCAACGCCGAGGTCGTCCTCCTGCTGTCGGCCCAGCTGGAGTCGGGACACTACTTCAACCCGCACGCCCAGCGCATCATGGAGGGCATGCAGGACGGCGGGCAACTCGCCGTGATGGACCCGCGCCTGTCGAACACCGCCGCGATGGCCGACCTCTGGCTCCCGACCCAGCCCGGGAGCGAGGCGGCGGTCCTCCTCGCGATGGCGAACGTCATCATCGAGGAGGAACTGTACGACGAGGAGTTCCTGCGCAACTGGGTGAACTGGCGGCAGTTCCTCGACGAGGAGTTCCCGAACCGCCAGCGGGACTTCCACACCTACCTCGACACGATCCGGGAGCTCTACGCCGACTTCACGCCCGAGTTCGCGGCGGCCGAGAGCGGGGTCGACGCCGAAAAGATCGAAAGCCTGGGCCGGAAGATCGGCACCGCCGGCGACCGCTTCGCCAGCCACATCTGGCGCTCGGCCGCCTCCGGCAACGAGGGGGGCTGGCAGGTCTCGCGCACGCTGCACTTCCTGTCGGTCCTGACGGGGAGCGTCGGGACGAAGGGGGGCACCTCGCCCAACGCCTGGCACAAGTTCGACCCGCACCTTCCGAACGAGCCACCCCGGCAGAAACTGTGGGACGAGATCCAGTTGCCCCGGGAGTACCCCTTCGCCCACTACGAGATGAGCCAGTTGCTGCCCTACTTCCTCAAGGAGGGCCGCGGGAAGCTCTCGGTGTACTTCACGCGGGTGTTCAACCCCGTCTACACCTACCCGGACGGGTTCTCCTGGATCGAGGCGCTCACCGACGAGGAGAAGGTCGGCACCCACGTCGCGCTCACCCCGACCTGGAACGAGACCGCGTACTTCGCGGACTACGTCCTCCCGATGGGTCACAGCCCGGAGCGCCACGACATCCAGAGCCAGGAGACCCACGCCGGCACGTGGGTCACCTACCGCCAGCCCGTCCTCCGGGAGTACGCGGAGCGCGAGGGCGAGGACGTCGAGTTCACCTACGAGGCCAACCCCGGCGAGGTCTGGGAGGAGGACGAGTTCTGGATCGAACTCTCCTGGCGGATCGACGAGGACGGCGAGCTGGGGATCCGCGAGCACTTCGAGTCGCCCTATCGGGAGGGCGATTCGGGCGACGACGGGGACGGCGGCGAGGGATCAGGTCCCGCCAAAATGACGATCGACGAGTACTACCGTTACGTCTTCGAGCAGGAGGACGGCCTCGTCGAACTCGCCGAGGAGAGGGACATGACGCCCCTCGAGTACATGAAACACCACGGGGCGTTCGAGGCCTCCCAGAACGACTACGAACTGCACCGGGAACCGCTGGACGAGTCGATTCTGGAGGCGGACGACGTCACCGTCGACGAGTACGGGACGATCCGGCGCGGCGAGAAGCCGGAGACAGCGTCGGCGTCCGACGGGTCCGAGGTGCTCGGCGTGATGGTCGACGGCGAACCCAGGCGCGGATTCCCCACGCCCACGGGCAAACAGCAGTTCTACTCGAAGACGATGGCCGAGTGGGGCTGGGACGACCTCGAGTACACCGTCCCGCACTACCTGAAGTCGCACGTCCACCCGGAGAACGTCGACTACGAGGACGGCGAGATGGTGCTCGTCCCGACGTTCCGCCTGCCGACCGCCATCCACTCGCGGTCCTCGAACTCGAAGTGGCTGGAGGAGATATCGCACAACAACCCGGTCTGGCTCCACACGAAGGACGCGTCGCGCCTCGGCGTCGAGACGGGCGACCTCGTCCGCGTGGAAAGCGAGATCGGATACTTCGTCAACGAGGTGTGGGTGACCGAGAGCATCAAGCCCGGCATCGCCGCCATGAGCCACCACATGGGGCAGTGGAAGGTACGCCGCGAGGACGCGGACGGAAGCGAGATCCAGGAGGGTGGCGACCCGTACGGGAAGGTGACGGTGGACCTGGACAACGACGCCAGCCAGTGGGGGATGCGACAGGTCGAGGGCATCCACCCCTTCGAGAGCGACGATCCCGACAGCGAGCGCGTCTGGTGGACCGACGGCGGCGTCGCCCAGAACCTCACGCACGCGCCCCACCCCGATCCGATATCGGGGATGCACGCCTGGCACCAGAAGGTGACCGTCCGGCCCGCCGAGCCGGACGACTACTACGGGGACGTCTACGTCGACACTGATCGGTCCTTCGAGATCTACCGGGAGTGGCTGGACAAGACGGAGCCGGCCCCCGGCCCAGACGGCCTCCGCCGACCGAAGTGGCTCAAGCGCCCCATCGGTCCGTCGACCGCCCCCGGCGAGGACGACGCCTGGTACGTCGACGGCCCCGTCGGACGCCCCGAGCGCTGGGATCCGGAGACGCGGTCGCCGACGGACGACGGTTCCTCGGCCGCGGCCGACGACGACTGACGCCGATGAGTACGACGCCTTCCGAGGACGCCGGGGACGCCGCCCGCGTGGAACGAGCGCTGGCCGACGCCGGGATCGGCCGGGAGGAGCTGTATCGCGGCCTGGACGAACTCGGCGGGATCGGCGAGGTTCGCGTCGACGGGACCACCGCGGTCGTTCCGGTGACGCTCCCGCTCCCGTCGACCGAGGTCCGAACGACCGTCGAACGCGAGGTCCGGGCGGCGGTCGAGGAGGTAGACGGCGTCGACGGGGTCGCCATCCGCTTCGAGCCACGGGTCCCCGACTCGGGCCAACGGGTGGACCTGATTCCCGACGTGAAACACGTCGTGGCGGTCGGCTCCGGGAAGGGCGGAGTCGGCAAGAGTACGATCGCGACCAACCTGGCCGTTGCGCTCGCCGAGACCGGGGCGGCGGTCGGCCTGCTCGACGCCGACGTCTACGGTCCGAACGCGCCACGCATGCTCGGGCTGGGCGAACGCACGCCGACCGCGAACCTGGACGACCGGATGGTTCCCCGCGAGGCTCACGGCGTCCGGGTGATGAGCATGGGCTTCATCACCGACGACGAGGACCCGGTCATCTGGCGGGGACCGCTCGTCGACGAGTTCGTGAAGCAACTGTTCGGGGACGTCGAGTGGGGCGCGCTCGATTACCTCGTGGTCGACCTCCCGCCGGGGACCGGTGACGCACAGCTCTCGCTCGTCCAGCACCTGCCGGTGACCGGTGCGGTCGTCGTCACGACGCCCCAGTCGGTGGCGGTCGGGGACGCCCGGAAGGGGCTGCGAGGGTTCGCCCGGTACGACGTACCGGTGCTGGGGATCGCCGAGAACATGGCGGGGTTCCGGTGTCCCGACTGCGGATCGGAGCACGAGCTCTTCGGTGCCGGCGGCGGCGACGGGCTCGCCACCGAATTCGACGTTCCCGTGCTGGGGCGGATCCCCGTCGATCCCGAAGTCGGCCACCCGGACGACGAGGATCCGCCCGAACCGCCGGGGCTGTCAGTTCCGGGCCTGGGCCGACTGCAGCTCCCGCGGACGCGGGCCGAACGCGAGCGGCCCGCGAGCGGCGACCCGGTGGTGATCCGCGACGACGGTGGCGAAGCCGGACGGGCGCTCGAACGGCTGGCGACCCGAACGGCCGCCCGCGTCAACGCGTACGTGGCCGAGCATTCGACGGCCGAGAAGTGACTCTGTGGCGGCTTTCACTCTCCTGGTCTCGTTATCGATACCGTAGGAAAGAGCGTGACTCCGGCGGGTCCGCCCGGTAGGAATCAGTCGATTCGGTCGATTTCCTCCGCTTCGTCGTCCGACGAGCCGCGGGTGCGGAGGGCGATGAAGGCGATTGCGACGATGGCGACGATGGCGATGAGCTTCGTTCGCTTCATGCCCTGTAGGATGGCGTCCCGGACGCATAAAGGTATAGTTTAACTGTCGGGAACCGCGGCCGAGGGGAGGGACTTGCCGACCCCCTCGTCGGCGTTCCGGTTTCGATCGTCCGGCCGATCACGCCCGGGGAAGCGTTATGCGTACGAATACCATACCACACGTCGTGCCCAGATGCCGCCACTGCGGGGCCGAACACGAGGCGTCCGACCTCGTCCGTCACGAGCGGGACGGACTCCTCCTGGTCCACTGCCCAGACTGCAACTGTCTCATGGGAACCTACCGCGATCCGAGTGCGCGCCGGCCATAGGGGGGCGACCCACCCCTGGTTACCCGCTCGTCACGACCCGGTCCGGTCGGATCCGGATCACGACACGCGGACCGGACTCGTCGTCCAGGTTCGGGTAGTCATGTCCCATGTACCGGTGGGCGAGTTCGTTGATGTGCTCGACGGCCCCGTCCTGCGTGACGGTGACGACCTCGCCACGGACGGAGACGTACCGATACGGGTCCTCCGGGTCGACGATCGACAGGCCGACCTTCGGCTCCCGCTGGACGTTTCGCTCCTTTTGCCGCCCCTGCATCGTGTTGACGAGAACGTGGCCGTCGGTGTCGTCGTAATCCACCCAGACGGGCGTGACGTGGGGAGTGCCGTCCGGCATGACGGTCGCGAAGTGGGCGAACGACTTCCGCTCGAACAGGTCGAGAAACGGGTCCGGGACGCGTTCCATACCGGGCCGTCCGGCGGCCACCGGAATAATTCCCCCCGTCGTGGGCGCCGTAACGGTTACCTTATACACCTTATATTAAGCAAAGAATATGGACATGCATATAGCCAAGTTTTACCCGCCTGATGCGATCAGATCAACGTATGACAACGATAACGGCTGACGAATCCGCGTCGGGTGACGAGGCAGGCCTCTCAGAAACGGAATACCGCGAGCGCCTCCGGGACCTCCCGCCGAGCGCCAAACTCGTCGCGAAGGTACTCGAGATCGAGTCGCCGCTCTCGCAGGGACAGGTCGCCGAGGAGTCACTGCTTCCCGACCGGACCGTCCGCTACGCGCTCAATCGTCTCGAGGACGAGGACCTCGTCAACTCGCGATACAGCTTCCAGGACGCCCGAAAACAGGTATACTACCTCACTACCGCGAACTGAGGGTCCCGCCGACACGGGGAGGCCACGCTTTTCTACGCCGGGACCGAGGGTGCCCACGTGACCGAATCGCCAGTAACTCGCGTCCCCGTCGACAGCCAGACGCGGGCCCCGGGCGGCCGGACGAACGCCTACCTGATCGGCGAGGACCCGGCCGCGCTGATCGATCCGGCCGCGCGGACCGCGGCGCTCGACGGCGAGGTCGCTGCTCGCGAGGTCGAGCACCTGCTCGTGACCCACGCCCATCCGGACCACGTCGGCGGCGTCACTGACTACGCGGACCGGACCGGGGCGACGGTGTGGGCTCGAACCGGCTACGTCGATCGGTTCGTCGCGGCCGCCGGCCACGAACCCGACCGGACGCTCCACGAGGGGACCGCGCTCCCCGTCGCCGGGGGGCTCCGGGTGCTCGACGTCCCCGGCCACGCCCCCGATCACGTGGCGTTCGTCCTCGAGGAGGGGATCGTTTCCGGGGACCTCGCCCTCGCGGCGGGGAGCGTCGTCGTGGACGTCGGCGAGGGGGACATGCGCGGGTACCTGACGGCGCTCCGTCGACTGCTCGCGATGGATCCGGAGCGGCTGTATCCCGGCCACGGACCGATCGTGGAGGCGCCGCGCGAACGGCTCGAGTGGCTGATCGACCACCGTCTGGATCGCGAGGGACGGATCCTGACGGCCGTCAGTGAGGGGGCAAGCACCGTGGACGGGATCCTCGACGCGTCCTACGACAAGGACCTGACGGGCGTCAGGGACCTGGCCGATCGAACCGTTCGCGCACACCTTCAAAAGCTGGCCGTGGAGGGCCGGATCGACTGGGACGGGAGCCGCGCTCGCCCCCGGTGAAACGGCGTTCGTCGCGACTGGCCCAGAACGGAGGAACGGGCTTTTCTCCGGCCGGCCCTCACGGCGGGACATGGACACCCTCGAAGCCGAACTCGACCGGGCCCGGAACCTGGACGTCGAGTCCCTCGCGGACGCCGTCGAGTCGATCGGCTTCGAGTGCACCCGGTGTGGCGGGTGCTGTACCGGCGAGACCCGCGCCGACGGGGACGAACCCCACACGGCGACCGTCTTCCCGGACGAGGTTCGGGACCTCCAGGCGGCGACCGGGCGCGACTGGCGCGACCTCGCCAGGCCGATGCCCTACGGCCTCCGGGAGGGCGAGGACGGCCCCGAGGGCGAAACGTTCGAGTGGGCGCTCCAGGTCGACGGCTGTGGCGACTGCACGTTCTACGACGAGGACCCCGACGGAACCGGGGTCTGTACGGTCCACGACCGGCGCCCGCTCATCTGTCGGACCTACCCGTTCAGCGTGGGACTCGGGGGAACGAGCCAGCCGATGGGCGACGCCGTCGACGAAGAAGGCCTGGTCCGCGCTCACGAGTGCGAAGGGCTCGGTCGCGACATCGACCGCGAGGACGCGATCGAACTCGCCGCGGCGCTCAGGGAGCGGGCGGTCCGCGAACTCGAGGAGGCCATCGCGGTGCGCGAGTCGTACGACCCCGCCGACCCCGAACGGGGGTCGGTCGTCGTCCACGACTCGGAGGGAGCCAAGCGACCGGACGGAACGCCGCTCGACGACCGTCCATAATTCCCGAAGATAGGCGGTACAACTTTATGCCGTCCGATCGACGACCCGGGTGGAGGTTTGACTGTGGAGATCTCTGATAAGCTCCTGTGTCTGTTCAGTGCGGAGGTAACGGACGAGGGCGACCGCTACGTCATCGAAGTGCCGCGTCGCGAGGTCGAGGCCGGCAGCATCGACCCCGACGAGAGCTACCGGGTCGCACTCATCTCCCGCGAGGAGCACGAACCTGAAACTGAAGACTCCGAACCGTCACAGCCGACGGGGGAACCGCAACCGCCGGTCGACATCGGGGAGACCCGCTACGTCGAGATCGAGGACATCGGCAAACAGGGCGACGGCATCGCCCGGGTCGAGCGCGGCTACGTGATCATCGTGCCGGGCGCCGACGTCGGGGAACGGGTCAAGGTCGAGATTACCGAGGTCAAGTCCAACTTCGCCGTCGGCGAGATCATCGAGGAAGAGTTCGAGTAACTCCCGTCGCCCGGAAGAAGCCCGTTTTCGTTCGGGGCAAGATCGGCAGTTACGGCTCTCGGAGTGGCGAATCCTCAGTCCGCTCGCCGGAGGGGACCGACGGTCGCGAACGCTTCCAGGTTCGCGTCGACGTCGACCTCGGCGAGGGACCCGTAGGGACGGCCCACCACCACGTCGCCGGCCGTGGATCGGTTGATCCCCGGGATCGCCTCGAGTTCGTCCATCGAGGCCTCGTTGACGTCGAGGGGGTAGGGCACGCCCGTCACCGACCGATACCCGTGGTCGGTGATCGCCACGTCGATCGATCGGCCGAGGTCGCGCTCGCCCGGGAGCCCGACCAGGAGCGGGTAGGTGCCGAGCTGGCGGCCGAAGGTCGTCCCGGAGTCGTGGTACTCGAGGTGGACGTCTTCGAGGATCGTTCCCGGCGGGGCGAGTCGCTTCAGCATCGGGTTGTCGATCGCCTCCCGCACCTCGCGCTTGTACCGCTTGAACTGCTTCTTGTGTTCGCGAGCGATCTCCGCGCCCGAGTCCGCCATCTCCGTTCCCTCGAAGGCCATCACCTGGCGGATGTTGATCCGCCGGAGCAGGAGGCCGGCGTCGTACACCCGTTCGAGGAACCGGCGGTTGTGCTCGAAGGTCTCCTCGCGCTCGCCCTCGAGGCCGTGGACGAGGTTGATGCCGGGCAGGAGCTTCGGCAGTCGACGGCCGGCGTCGGCCCCCGTCGACGGGCCGGTCCCGGGTTGCTCGCCCGGGCGCCAGCCGCCCGCCTCGTTGAGGATCCGCACCGCCTCGAAGCACTCGTCGGCCGAGACCAGCAGGTTGTTCCGCTCCTGGACGACGGGGTCGGCCGACTCGAGGCCGAACGCCGCCACGTCGCCCGGCGTGTTGTGCTCGGCGATGATCCGGATCGCCTCCCGGGAGCGCTCGGGCCACTCGACGATCGTCACGGGGTTCATGTTGTCGAGGTGTAGCGTCTCGAGGTCGGGTGCGACCTCGCGGATCCCACCGTAGAGGTCCCGGAGCGCGTCCGGGTTCGGTCGCTCGCCGTCGCCGCCGTACGCGAGGATGTCGGCCTGCCGCCCCAGTCGGAAGTGGCGGACGCCCCGGTCGTACAGCGCCTCGACCTCGGCGACCACCGACTCCGGCGAGCGGAACGCGGGGTCGCCGTACATCGGTTCGGTACAGAAGGAACACCGGTAGGGACAGCCCCGCGAGGTCTCCATCTCGGCGATGAGGTAGTCCGGGTGGTTCGGATGGGACTCGACGACGAACGCGCCCTTTCGCGCCCACCGGTCGAGTTCCGCGTTGTCGCGATATCGGTCGTCGAACCCCTCCAGTCCGTTCTCGACGAGGTCGTGGACGGCGGCCTCCACGTCGGCCATCGCCAGGAAGTCGAAGTCCAGGTCGTCCCTGGCCGTCTCCGTCGCCCCCTCGTTGGCGTCGCCGACGCCGAACCGGACGGGGCCGCCCATCACGCTCGTCCCGTCGGCGGTCCAGGCCAGTTCGCGTACCTCGTCGGGTTCGGCCGGCGTGCCGCCGACGTACTTGCCCGGGACCGTCATCCCGCCGACGTAGACGAACAGGTCGGCGTCCGCGACGTCCCGCCACCGGCGGCGGTCCTCGCGGAGTTCGTCGATGGTGTGATAGGTGATCCGGTCGCGAGGGACGCCGGCGTCCACCAGGGCCCCGGCGGCGAACCGCGGATAGGTGGAGACGTACGGCGGAACCCCGAAGTGGGCCGGTTCGTCGACGTACCCGTCGACGACCGTCACGTCCAGACGTTCGGGGTCGATCATACCTCCAGTATCGCCCGGAGGCGTAAAACCGTGACTCACCGGGGCGGACGGCGACCCCGGCAACACCACCCTCCCCGAAAAGGGTTTCCCGGCATCGTCCATAGCCGCACACATGCCGAAGACCGAGGAGATCAAGTGCACCAACGACGCCTGCGAACTCGACATGTTCGAGAACCACTACACCTACGACGTCCCCGACGACCTCTCGCTCGCCGATCTCCAGTGTCCGTACTGCGGACGAACCGACACCCTGGAGGAGATCACCCTACAATGAGGCTGCGCGACGTAAGCAAGACCGTCACGAACGCGGTGCTCAAGCGGATCGGCCGGACGCGGGCCCGGATGCAGGAGAAACGGCCGCTGCCCGTCGACGTCCTCGAGAGCGACGCCGCGTACCTCGTCGTGTTCGACGCCCCGGGAACGCGGGCGAGCGACGTGCAGGTCCGGTACGTCGACGGCGAGGTCCGCGTCCGCATCGACCGCTTCCGGGACTTCTACGACGGGTTCGAGACGGTGATCCCCGGCCGCGGACTGGCGCTCGACGGCAGGACGCCGTTGCCGGAGGACGCGGCGGTCGACCCGAACGCCGCGACCGCGACGCTGACCGACCGCGGGACGCTGGAGATCGAGGTCCCGAAAGTCGACGGCGGGCCGACGTCGGCGGCCGAAGGAACGAACGACGACGCCGGGGCCGAAGACGAAGGATAGAGTGGATCCCGGCCACGCCGCCCCTACTCCTCCTCGATCGCCATTCCTTCGACGATCTCGAAGTCCTCGTCGCCGTCGAACCGGGTCGGGTCGTACGCGTCGATGCCGTCGCCGCCGAGCATCTCGAGGGCGACGCGCTCGCCGATGGCGGGCGCGCGAGTGAACCCGTGTCCCTGGAAGCCGGTCGCGACGAAGAGGCCGTCCTCGAGTTCGCCGACGAGGGGATCGCCGTCCGGCGTCGCGGTACACAGGCCCGCCCAGGCCTCGCGCGGTTCGGCGGTCACGTTCGAAAGCCGTCCCTCGACCCGGGTCATGAGCGCGTCGGCGAACCCGTCGTCGGCGTCGCGCTCGTAGTCGTCCGGATCGGCCTCGACGGTTTCGGTGCCGTCGCCCGCCAGGAGTCCGTCGGGGTGGGGCCGGAGGTAGAACCCGCCGGTGGCGTCGTGGACCATCGGCCCGTCGTAGACGGCGTCGGCGGTAGTCGCCTGCACGCGATACGGTTTCGTCGCGATCGAGAATCCGACCTCGGCGAGGACGTCCTTCGTGTGAGCCCCGGTCGCCACGAGGACGGCGTCGTACTCGGCGCGGCGGTCGGCCCCTTCGTCCGCTTCGACCCGGAGCGGATCCGTCCCGACGGCGGCCGCTTGACCGGTGCGAAGGTCGGCCCCCTGGTCCTTCGCGAGGACCGATAGCAGTCGGGCGTAGGCCGCGGGGTCCGTGTAGCCGGACGCCCCGGCGACCGCCGCGACCGCAACGTCGTCGGCCCTGATCGAGGGGAACCGCTCCGCGAGGTCCGCGGGTTCCAGGAGCACGACGATCGTGCCGCGCTCCTGCATCCGTTCGACCTGTTCGCGGAGGATCCGTTCCCGTCGATCGTCGCCCTCGCGGACGAGGCGGACGAGTGGCGCCTCGTGGAACTCGAACTCGCCGTTGTCGTGGAAGGTGCGGAACCGCTCGACGGCGTCGCCCGCGATCTCGGCGTCGAGGTCGTCGGCGAAGGCGTCGTAGCAGACGCCGGCCGCCCGCCCGGTGCTACCGGCGGCGACGTCGCCGCGTTCGTAGAGGGTGACGTCGGCGTCCCGAAGCGCGAGGTCGAACGCCGCGGTCGCGCCGACCGCGCCAGCCCCGACGACGGCGACGGACTTCGTCATCGGTGATCGGCCGGCAGGAGGTCCTCGAAGGGCTGTTCGCCGAGCCAGTCCACCAGCGCGGCCAGTTCCTCCTCGGCCGTCTGGAACAGACGATCCCCGGCCTCGCGGGTGGCCAGCGTCGGTTCGCCGACCGCGCCGCTGTCGCTGAAGTCGATCGTGTCGAACCCGACGTTCGCCCCGTGGACGCCCTCGCCCCACGCGTCGCTGGCGCCCGCTTCGGCCTCGGCCATCGCGCTCTCACGGACGAGGTGATCGGCGATCCGGAGCATCATGCTGGCCTCCATCTGGTCGGCGTGGCCGATGCCCGCGTCGCCGAAGAGCTCCTCCGTCAGACCGTCGAGGCTGTCCCACCAGTTCCACGGGGCGGCGAAGGCGGTCTCCTCCTGGCGGAGCGATCGGGCCGCGCGCTGGAGCGCGTCGGTGTTGCCGCCGTGGCCGTTCACCACGACGGCCTTGCGGACGCCGTGGTGGGCCATGCTCCCGAGCACGTCACTGACGTAGTCCTCGAACGTCTCGGGGTCGGTCCAGAGCGTGCCGTGGAACTGCCGGTGGTGCTCGCTGACGCCGACGGGGATCGTCGGCAGGACGACCGCGTCGTCGCGATCGCGACAGGTCGCCGCCAGCGCCTCGGCGGCCATGAAGTCGGTGCCCAGCGGGAGCGCGGGCCCGTGCTGTTCGACGCTGCCGGTCGGAACGACGGCGACCTCGACGTCCTCGAGGGCGTCGCGCGCTGTCGTCGTCGTGTGCTCTGCGAGGAGTACCATGCTCGACCTTGCGACGGGGCCGTACTTACCGGTACGGGTCGCGGAACGCCGCCGAGGACGCCGGAACCCTGGGCAACGTTGGCGGCGACTACAGCAACTCCTCGATTCCCCTGGCGGGGTACCCGACGATCGACGTCGCACCCGCCTCCCGCAGCGACGAGACGCGTTCGTTCACGGTCGCCGAGTCACCGACGAGCGCGTAGTCCTCGACTGCGGACCTGAGTACCTCCCGGGACCGGCCCTCGGCCCCGGCGTCCGCCCTGCCCCCGTCGGGCATGGCCCGCCGGACCGCCCCGCGCCGGGCGACGTAGTCGCCGATCGCGTCGAGCACGGCGTCCTCGTCGTCCGAAAGGACGGTGGGCGCGTAGACGGCGAGGTCGCCCTCGAAACCGGCGGCCCGTAGGGCGCGCAGGCTCCGTTCGGTGTCCCTCGACAGGAGTTCGAACTGCGTCGCCCCGGTGGCCAGCGCCAGGCGCTCGACGCCCTCGGTACCGACCCACGCGTCGGGCGCACGCTCGATCCCGGCGCCCAGCCGGGGCGCGATGGCGCGGTCGGCCTCCTCCTCGGAGAGGTAGGCCGGGTGGCCCGCGACCAGCACGCGCCGGACGCCGTCGGGGACCCAGTCCCACAGCGAGTCGTCGCCGAGGGGGTCGAACCCGTCGGCCCGGACGGGGGTCGTCAGCAGGACCGTCTTCTCCTCCGCTAAATCACGCAGGAGCGACCGCTCGGGCAGGTGCTCGCGACCCTCGTAGTCGATCGCGACGGTCCCCACCTGGAGGTCGACGGCCCGGGCGAGGTCGTGTTCGGTCGGCTTCAGCGCGACGGCGTCGAGGCCGGCGCGATCGACCGCGCTATCGCTGGCGGCCATCGGCACACACCTCCATTACGGACTCCAGAATAGCTCGTTCACTGTACAGCCGGAACGCGATCCATCGTCTGTGCGACCATGTACGTAACTTCCAGGAAGGAAAGCTACAAAAAGGTATCGTTCGGGGCGGGACCGAAACCGGTCGCCGTCAGTCCCCGCCGTCGGCCCTGGCCGGCGGGACGACCCAGCCGGTCGTCAACTCGAGGAACTGGACGAGGATCCGCCCGGTTGCGCCCCAGACGGTGTACCCGTCGACGTGGAAGTAGTGGATGGTGACCTCGCCGTAGTGGGGGTGGTCCCGGCACTCGAACTCGTAGTTCTCCGGCGCCAGGAGCCCCTCCAGCGGCAGGACGGCGATCTCCGCCACCTCGCCGTCGTTCGGCACGTATTCGCGGTCCGGGATCCGACCGACGAACGGCGAAATCGCGTACTCGGTGACCGTCCTGATGTCGTCGAGTCGGCCGACGATCTCGACCTCGGGCGCCGTCAACCCGATCTCCTCGTTGGCCTCCCGCAGCGCCGTCGCGCGGAGGTCCTCGTCCTCGGCTTCGTGGCCCCCGCCGGGAAAGCTCATCTGGCCCGGATGCTCGTCGAGGTGGTCGGACCGCTTGGTGAACAGCAGGCCCGTTTCCTCCGGTCGCTCCACGACCGGGATGAGCACCCCCGCGTCACGCTTCTCGTCCGTGATCAGCCGAGGGGTGTGGCGTGCCACGCGACTGAGATCCATCCTCACGCCCGCCTACGTGGTCCTCCGTTTTAGCTTCATCCGTTCGCCGTGTCGGCACCGTCCCCCGTCCGCTCCGATTCGAGCGCCGCGTCGAGGCGGTCGCGGAGCGGCTCAACGTCGACCGGGGCCCAGGCCTCGAGGTCGTACGTCAGGTCGAGGAGTTCGGACACCCGCTCATCGTCCCCCTCGTCGACCGCCGCGGCGGCCTCCTGGCGGAAGCGCTCGACGGTCGCCTCGCCGAGGGCCGCCCTGTCGATCGACCGCCGATCGACGTCGAGGATCCGCGGGAGGTCCTCGGCGTGCTCGGGAATCCTCGGGTAGGCCGTCGGACCGGGGAGCAAAAGGGCCGCTCCGTCTTCGCGCTCGAATTCGACGACGGCGAACTCTTCGAGGGCCCCCTCCGGCGGGTACTCGCCCGGCACCGCATTCGGATCGCCGGCCCGGAACGCGAGTTCCTCGAGGGCCCGGCCGAGTTCCTCGCGCGTCAGCCCACCGAAGAGGTCGAGCACCCCGGCGACGTCGTCGTGGTCCAGGTCCATGGTTCCGATGGGGTCGCCCGGAAAATCAGCGTTCCGCAACGTCCCGAACCGCCGCCCTCGAGGCCTCCCGAACCCTCGCCGGTTCGAAGGGCGCCTCGGTCCAGGCCGGCAGACGTTCGTCCGACCCCGGCGGCCGAATCGCGTCGGCGTACGCCGCGACCTGTTCGATTTCGTGCGTGCGGTCGTACTCGAGCCCGTTGAACCTCGCGTCGGCGGCGTAACTCTCGACCAGGTCGCGGGCCACCTCCCGATATCGCGCGGGGAGCGACCCGTAATCCGGCGCCACGCCGGCGTCCTCCAGGGCGCGGAACAGGGCCTCGGCCACTTCCCGACTCATGTCGGTCAGCCCGCTGGTCCCCGTTACTGCGCGGTGGTCGTGTTCGTGGAAGCCGAGGTCGACCTGCGCCGTCCCCCCGAACCCCACGGCGTCGAACGCGTCCCCGAGCAGGCCGACCTCCAGGCCCCAGGTGCGCTGGGCCCGGACCGACCTCGCGAGGTCGGCCGTCATCGCGAACTCGCCCGAGAGGGCGTAGCGGAACGCCGCGAGATACTCGACGATGGCGGCGTCGTGAGCGTCCTCGAGCGCCCGCACCAGCGGGACGTACAGCAACCGGAACAGGCGACCGTAGAGACGGCGGTTCTCCACGCGGGCGTAGTACCCCTTGACGAACTCGAAGTCGGCGTCGAGCGGGGCCAGGAGCCGGGGGACGTGCGCCCCGGAGTAGGACTTCGCGTCGGCGTCGTGGACCACCACGTACTCCGAGTCGGCCGCCGCCAGTCCGAGCGCGAGCCAGACGTCCCGGCCCTTGCCGAACTCGCCGCCGAGGTCGTGCTCGTCCAGCAGCGAGTCGACGCCCGGCGCGTTGCACCAGCACAGCTCCAGGGGCAGGTCGAACGACTCCAGCCACTCGACGAACGGCGCGATCCGGTCGGGCGACGCACGAAGCGGGACGAGCATCCGGCCAGGGTCGACGGTCTCGAGCGTGGTCAGTACCCGTTCCGTCGCCAGGCTGGCGTACTCCCGCTCGGTCATCGGCACGACCACCGTCGCACGTTCCAGCGGTGCCTCCGGAATCGGATCGACGAGGTCGTGAAGGGTCGCGACGCGCTCCTGGACGTATTCCATCGTGTAACGGGTTGTAAGTAGACCTACAGAAGCAAAAACCCTGACCCAAACGACAGGCCTTACGACGTCCCGCCAGCCGGGAGCCAGCCGATCCGATCGAGGACGAGGAGAACGCCGAGGATGCCGAGGAGGCCGACCGCGGCGGCCCGGAAGAGCAGGTCGAACCCGAGGCCGGCGCTCCGGAGCGTCCCCAGCGTGACGCTGCCGGTCGCCCCCACGAGCATCATCGTCGCGCTGTAGATCGCGTACGCGCTGGCCCGGTTCTCGTCCGGAAGCGAGCCCAGCATGTAGGTGTCCATCGCCGGGAAGAGGCTGTGGATGACGAACCCGATCACGAGGCTCATGACCGCGACCTGGAACAGACCCGACGCGACCGTCAGCGCGAGGAGCGAGACGACGAACCCGGCCAGGATCGAGAGCATCAGCGGCACGCGGGGCACCCGGTCGGCCAGGCGGCCCGTGAACCAGAACGCGGGGACGCCGGCCGCGAACACCGCCGTCAACAGCGTGTTGGCGACCGAGTCGGACACCGCCTTCGTCTCGACGAGGTAGGTCACGTAGAAGTTGAACACGCCGTTCCAGACGAACCCCGTCGCGCCGATGATCGCCACCCCGCTGAGAACGATCGGCCACTGCCGCCGCAGGGCGACCAGGAGGGCCCGGTCCGCGGCCCCCGCCGTGGGCATCGTCGCCCGACGGGCCACGACGTACAGTGCCGCCGTCGCGGCCGCCGTGGCGAGGCTGATCAGCCAGAACACCCACCGCCACCCCGCGACGGCGAGGACGACCGTAACGAACAGCGGAGCGACGACCGCCGCCAACTGGTTCGCGGTCCCGTGGATCCCGATGACCCGTCCGATCCGGTCGGGATACAGTTCGCTGATCAGCGGGTTGGCCGCGATGAAGTAGACGCCGCTGGCGAGCCCCATCAGCAGCGCACCGAGGGAGAGCATCGGCACCGACACCGACGCAGCCGTGAAGGCTGCCGTCGCGGTCAACAGCCCGCCGGTTCCCAGAATGACCCGGTGACGGGGAACCTTGGTCAGGAGGTACCCCGTCGGCAGCCGGGGAAGAGCACTCCCCAGCCATGCGAGCGTGGCGATCAGTCCCGCCGCCCCGGCGGTCAACCCGAACGTGTCCCGGAACGGTTCGAGCAGCGGCGCGAACACGATCCGCGCCATGTTGACCAGAAACACCATCGAGCACAGCGAGGTGAACAGGCGGCGACGGCGGGTTTCGGCGATCCTGACCGAGTCGGTCACACTCCCGGCTACGGAAAGGGCCCGTTCAAACCTTTCGAATCGAAAGTAAAGCGGGAGGGGGTTTTTTGTCGTCGCCGCCGTACGGCCGTCCATGAAAACAGTCCGGAAAGGGCTCCGGGAGGGCGACCTCGAACGGGACACCTACGAGCGGCTCCGGTGTGCCGAGTGCGAGACCGTACTGGACACGAAAAACGATCCGGACGAGATCGGGACGATCCGTACCTGTCCGGATTGTGGGGGCCAGTGGCAGGAACTGAGCTGATCCTTCTCAAAGGATTCCGGGAGCCGGGACACCCGACCGCCGGGACGAACCGCTGACGGCGGATCGATTATCGCTCGCCGGCCATCGCCGCGAAGAGCCGCTCGGTTAACTCCTCCCGCGTGAGGCCGTTGGAGGGACCGATACCCCGCATGTGATCGATCGAGATTTGCCCGCCGCCCATCCGTGCGTGACCCCCGCCGTCGGCCATCGGGACGCCCTCGACGACGCTCCCGATCGTGTCACCCATGTGGACGCGGTCGTCCCGCGAGCGTCCGGAGAGGTGCAATGTGCCGTCGTTCTCGCCGGCCACGACGACGGCGGTCACGCCCTCGAGTTGCATCAACTCGTCCGCCGCCTGGGGCAGCGCATCGACGTTGCCGACCTCCCCGAGGTCACAGACCGAAAACGAGCCACGGATTTCCTTCTCCCGGATCGCCCGGGCCTTGAGCAGGAGCACCTCCTCGGACACCTGTGGGTTGGCGATGCGGTCGAGGCAGTCCTCGTCGATCCCGGGATACAGGAACGCGGCCGCCTCGAAGTCGGCCCTGGAACAGCCCCGCGTGAGGTGGTCGGTGTCGGTCTGGATTCCGTAGACCAGGCCGGTCGCAACCTCGGAGGGCATCGAGTCGTCTGTCGATTCCTCGTCGTTCCGGGTCGGCGACTCGACGTCCATCCCGAGTTCCTCGGCGTATTCGGCGACGATCGACGCACAGGCGCCGTACTCGTTTCGGACGTCGGTGAACGCCGACCCGGTTCCGGACCCGGGGTGGTGGTCGATCACCGCGTACGGGTCGATGCCGTCGGCGCCGGCGAAGCCCCGAGCTTCGTTGTGGTCGACGAGGATCACCCGCTCGGCCGCCAGGTCCGCCCGGGACTCGATCCGGTCCAGATCGAGGTCGAGCACCGTCCGGAAGGCCCGGTTCTCCTGGTGGCGGATCTGACCCGGATACTGGAGCGTCGCCTCGGTGTCGACGGTCTCCGCGATGTGATCGACCGCCATCGCGACCGCCATCGCGTCGGGATCCGGGTTGGGATGCATCAGGACGGCGACCTCGTCGACGCGTTCGAGGACCCGACGAAACCGCGCGCCCTTCGGACGGCGCACGTACCGATACAGCAACCCCAGAAGAACGACGAGAACGACGGCACCGAGGACGCCGCCACCGATGACGATCGGGTCGACGCCGTCGAGCGCGTCGGTTACCCGCCCGACGGCCGCGCCTGCGGGAGGCACCACGACCCCTTCCATGCTATACGAGCACTCGGTCGACGCCCATGAATATTGTCATCGTCGATCCGAATCGCAGTCCCCGGATTTCACGACGAACGGCCGGCGTCGGTCGCTTCACCGTACCCGTCCCGGAACGTCGGGTAGGCGGGGTCGTAGCCCAGCGCCCGGAGCCGGTCGTTCGAAACCCGCTTGTTCGCCTCGACCCGCCGCCGTGCTGCCGGCGGGAGGTCCCGTTCGGCCAGGTATTCGTCGACGGTCACCCGGGTCGGCGGGTCGACGTCGCGCGCCTCGGCGAGCCATTCCGCGAGATCCCACTTCGGGGCCGGCTCGTCGTCGACGACGTTGACGACCTCGCCGCGCGCCCGGTCGGTTTCGAGGAGAAACGCGATCGCGCCGGCGGCGTCGTCGCGGTGGATCAGGTTCACGTATCCGTCCGCGACCGGGCCCTCGAGATACCGGTCGAACCCCCACCTGCCGGGACCGTACAGGCCGCCGAACCGCACGACGGTGCCGTCGATCCCGGCCTCGGGTACCCGGTCAAGCGCGATCCGCTCCGCCTCGGCGAAGACGGATAGTTTCTCGGTCGACGGCTCGATCGGCGTCGACTCGTCGACCCAGGCGCCGTCGTGATCGCCGTACACCCCGGTCGTCGAGGTGTACACGAGGCGGTCGGGTGGCGACTCCCGTTCGGCGAACGCGTCGACGACCGTCTCCAGCCCGCCCACGTGGACCCTGCGGGTGGTCTCCACGTCGCGGACGTTCGGGCTGACGGCGAACACGAGCCAGTCCGCGTCCGGAACGTCGGCGAGCGATTCCGCGTCGGTGACGTCGCCGCGAACCGCCCGGAATCCCGCGTCCTCGATCGCCGCGAGCCCCTCGCCGGACCGACGGACCCCGACGACGTCGTGGCCGGCGTCCGCCAGCGACGATCCGAGGGCGAGGCCCACGTAGCCACAGCCGAAGATGGCGACCTTCATGGCCGGAGTACGGACTCCCGACGGATGGCCTTCACGGCTCCTCGGACGCGATGGCGGCCTGGAACCGGACGAATTCCTCGAACGTCATCGGTTCGCGCCGTTCGAGTTTGCGCTGGATCCGCTTCGGTCCGAGGTCCAGGTCGAGTTCGCGATCCAGCGCGTCCACGTCGAGAATGGCGTTGCTCATCCCCAGCAGGAGGTGGTCACAGGCCAGGTCCACGATCGCGTCGGCGTCCGGCGCGTCCGGCGCCAGCGACTGGATCGCCGCGGCCTCGGAGAGCGTGAGATCCGGCGAGGAACCCGCCACCACTCCCTCGAGCGTCTCACGGGCGATCCCCGTCTCCTCGACCGCCCGGTCGACCCCGACCCCCTCGATCGCGGCGACGAGGTCGCCCTCGTACTCGGTCCGGAGGTCCCCGGGAGCCGTGTCGCTACCGTCGGTTCGATGCTCGTAGAACATGTGGATGGGTTCGAGGAACCGGCGGTTAGCCGAAGTGCTCCTCGTAGAGGTCCATCGAGTGCTCGATGGCGTCCTTCGCCGCGGCCTTGTCCTCCCAGCCCAGCGTTTCGGTCTCCTTGCCCTCCTCGAGGTTCTTGTACGTCTCGAAGAACTCGCTGATCTCGTCGCGGAGGTGCTGGGGCACGTCTTCCAGGTCCTGCACGTGATCGTAGCGCGGGTCCTCGACCGGGACGGCGATGACCTTGTCGTCCTGCTCGCCGTCGTCGTCCATCCGCATCAGCGCGACCGGCCGCGCCTCGATGACGCACCCGGGGAACGTCTGATCCTCGACGAGCACCAGCACGTCGAACGGGTCCTCGTCGTCGTAGTACGACTGCGGGATGAACCCGTAGTCCGACGGGTAGTGGACGTTGCTGTGGAGCACCCGGTCGAGCACGACGCCGGGGACGTCCTTGTCGTACTCGTACTTGTTGCGTTCGCCTTTCAGACACTCGATGACCGCGTAGATCTGCTCGGGCGGGTTCGGACCCGTCTCGAGGTCTTCCCAGAGGTTCACCATGTGGTTCGGGGCTGGGACTGGTGCGGGGTTAGGCCTTTCGCATTCTCCCGGGCGATCGGACCCACGTCGACCCGACGACGGGGGGCTCACGCACCCGACCCCCGCGAATTCGCCGGGTTCTTTCCGTCGCCTCCAACGGACTGAAACGAAATCATAGACAATTAGCCATGACGGTGACGAACTCCCGCGGAGTCAGTTCGATTGTTGCCAATTAAACACCCGAATTGCTGAGAGATCTGGCGAACGTCCAGTGCCAGGGGGGTGGAATACTCGATAATAAACCCGAGATTAGTTGGGAACTGTTATATAGCTTCGTGACATGTATTCGTGTATGTCAGAGGCACAGTCCATTACCGGCAGTTCGGGCATCGCACGCGAGCTCACGGCCTTCCAGAAGAACATCCTCGTGATCCTCGCCGAGGAGCCGATGTACGGCCTGGCGATCAAGCGGGAACTCGAGGACTACTACGGGAGCGAGGTCAACCACGGGCGCCTGTACCCCAACCTCGACGACCTCGTCGAGATGGGACTGGTCGAGAAGAGCGAACTGGACAAGCGGACCAACCAGTACGAACTCACCGACGACGGCTTCGACGCCGTGCTCGACCAGCTCGAGTGGGAGCTCTCGAAGATCGTGACCGACGAGAGCCGCAAGGAGCGCATCGAGTCGCTAATGGAATAGCGGGGACGTCAGTCCCACGGCGGTTCACACGCGCCGGCTTTTTCGAACACGTATTCCAGGGACTCCTCTATCACGGCCCGCTGTGCGTCCGTCGGCCAGGCGTTGCGGGGGTAGTATTCGGCGAGGAACTCCTCGATCTCGGCCCGGCTGGCCGCCTCGACCCGTTTCGCGTAGTGGTTGCTCATGAAGTCGGCGAACGCCTCGGCGTTGTCCCCGTGAACGTCGCCGCGGTCGTCACGGACTGCGGCGGCGACCGCCCGGTTGTGTGCGTCCGTCGCGTTCCACTCGTCGGGATCGCCGGGGCCGGAGAGCGACACTTCGACGGCGCGGTCCAGGTCGTCGATCCGGTCCGTTCTGACGACGCCGTCCTCGTCGATCCAGTCGTCGGGATAGCACACCAGCGTCTCGCCGACGTCGTCGTCGCGGATCCGGGCGACGTAGCCGTGTTCCGCGAGGATCTCCGCCCGGCGCTCGCGGTAGGCGGCCCGTTCGTTATCGTCGGCCGCCCGGCGCGCCAGTCGAGTGAGCCGTTCGGCCTCGGCGACCGCGTCGTCCGGGAGTTCACTCATCGTCGAGCGCCTCGTTCGCCAGCCGGTCGGCCCGCTCGTTCACCTCGCGGGGGACGTGTTCGAGGCTCCACTCGTCGAACGAGCCCAGCAGTTCGTGCACGGTGACGCGACGCTCCCGAAGCGCCGGATCGTTGACGTTCCAGGCGCCGCGGACCTGCTTGACGACGAGTTCCGAGTCCCCCCGGACGTCGACCTCGTCGAACCCGTAGTCCCTGGCGGCCTCGAGCGCACGGATCAGCGCCTCGTACTCGGCCCGGTTGTTCGTGGCCTCGCCGATCCGCTCGCCGCCCTCCGCCACGATGCCCTCGCTGTTGACGATGACCCAGCCGACGGCCGCCGGCCCCGGATTTCCCCTGCAGGCGCCGTCGAAATAGACGTGCGCGCGACCGCCGTTCTCGCGCAGGAGCGCCTCGAGGTCCCGCGGGCGTTCGCCCTGGATCACCACCTTGTCGTCGTAGGCGATCGCCGTCGCGCCCCCGCGCGTCGCGCGCCAGCGCTCGTGGTCCGTGTTCCCCGCGGAGACGTCCACGCCAGCTTCGAGGAGCGCCTGGCGGGCCGTTTCAGGGTCGCACTCGATGACCGGCATCGACTAGTCCTGAGCAATCCTAACTAAAGCCTTTTGCCATCGCCGAAAGTGAAATTTAGACCCCCCGACGCTGTGTTGCGATTCACGCGAGCGGCGCGGTTCTGACTATTTCCAACAACGGAATATAGTCCAAGGGTTTAAGTTAATCGATCCTGCTACTATAAAAGTGCGATGACAAGGTCCACCCGCCAGCGGGAGCGCGAACCAGAACGGGAGGAGCAAAGCGAGGAGTCGGAGGGCGTACGCGAGTGCCCCGAGTGTGGCTCCGAGAACCTCGTGAAAAGCTCCGACCGGGGCGAACTCGTCTGCGACGACTGCGGTCTCGTCGTGGAGGAGGAAAAGATCGACCCCGGCCCGGAATGGCGCGCCTTCAACCACCAGGAACGCCAGGAGAAATCCCGCGTCGGGGCTCCGACGACCCAGACGATGCACGACAAGGGGCTCACGACGACCATCGACTGGAAGGACAAGGACGCCTACGG
>Ga0207797_1000133_pt1 | contig 52264 bp, 49 predicted proteins | sample PRCRCaboRojoPR_6_FD_187275 | JGI IMG/M metagenome (GOLD analysis project Ga0207797, IMG submission 187275) | Marine sediment microbial community from Cabo Rojo, Puerto Rico - PR CR 10% Liquid 1 (SPAdes) | ecosystem: Environmental > Aquatic > Marine > Coastal > Sediment | place: Cabo Rojo, Puerto...
AGATGCGGGATCTTCCTGTTGCACAGAGAGAATGCACCCATTGAGGGCGAAAGTGAGTGCAGGGGCGGGCCGGACGTTCGTCCGGCCAGGTGTCGCGTTACAAAAAGGGAATTTTGAATAAACGTATTTAAGGAACGCGACACTAGCAATAACCGATCACTGACCACAGTCCACAGACCACGGGACCATATGGCCAAGATCAAGCTGACCAAGAGCGAGCTCAAGGCCCAGAGGCAGGAGCTGGAGCGCTACCAGCGTTTTCTGCCCACCCTGCAGCTGAAGAAGCAGCAGCTCCAGACCGAGACCAAGCGGGTCCGGGACCGACTGAATGAGGTCAGGGAGCAGGAGAAAAGGCTCTGGAGCGGCCTGGAGGACTGGATTGCGCTTTTCTCCGAACAGGCCGGGATCGATGATCTGCTGCAGGTGAGGCGGGTCGAAATCGGTTCCTACAATGTCGTCGGTCTGAGCGTTCCCCGTCTGGATCGTCTCGAGTTCGAGGAGGTCCAGGTGGATCCCCTGGCAACGCCGCCCTGGGTCGACGAAGGCCTTGAAGCGGTTCGGGAGGCCATCAGGCTCAGTCTGACACGGCAGGTGCTGGAGCGGCAGCAGGAGCTCCTGCAGGCCGAGCTCAGACGGACGACCCAGCGGGTCAACCTCTTCGAGAAGGTCAAGATCCCCGAGTGCAAGGAGAACATTCGGGTCATTCAGATCGCCCTCGGCGATCTGCAGACCATGGCCGTGGCCAGGGCCAAGCTGGCCAAGGCCAAGCTGCAGGAAAGGACCAGCTCGGTATGATCGTGCCCATGAAGACCGCCTTCCTGCTGATCAGCCGGCAGGACAGGGATGAAGCCTTGGAAGGCCTTCAGAGGCTTGGGGTCATGCACCTGAGCGTTCTCGATGCCTTGGAGAGCGAGGAGGTGGAGGAGGCCCGGGTTGAGCTGGACCGGCTCCGCCAGCTCAGGGAGCGTTTGCCTCATGAGTTTGGTAAGGAGGACCTGGAATGCGCTCCAGGCGATCGATTCGATCTTCAGGAGGTCTGGAGGATCCTGGATAGGCGCCGGCGCCTTCGGGAAAAGCTGGAGGAGCTCGATGCCGAGTGCGAGCGCATTCGGCCCTTTGGAACCTTCGATCCGGAAACGGTTCGTTTTCTGGCCAAGCGCGGGCTCACGGTTCGCCTGTATCAATCCAGTGGCGCCATGGAGCCGGAAATTCCCTCCGGAGCCATAGCGGTGGAAACCTCACGCGACCGTGAGCGGGTCTGCTTTGCCGTAATCGGGTTCGGAGAACTGGAGGTCCAAGCCACAGAGGTCGCCCTGCCGGCGCGCTCCCTGAATGAGCTCGAGGCCGAAAGGCAGCGGCTGGCCTCGGAGATCGAGGCAGTCAACGCATCCCTGGCCAAGTATGCCGGCTGTGTGGAGCAGCTGCAGCAGGAGCATATCGAAGCCCTGGACAGGCTGCGCTTTGTTCGGGCCAGAGCCAGCTTGGCCGAGCAAGGTCCGGCCTTCTGCCTGAAAGGCTTTGTACCGGAAAGCGGTCTGGAGGACCTGCGCCGTAAGGCAGCGGACAGCGGCTGGGGTCTGTATGTGCGCGATGTCCGCAAAGACGAGTCTCCGCCGACCCTGCTCAGGCTTCCGGCCTGGGTCAGGCCGATCAGATCCGTCTTCGAGCTCATCGGCGTCGTCCCAGGGTACTTCGAGACGGACATCAGCACCCCGTTTCTGCTCTTCTTGAGCCTCTTTTTCGCCATGATCGTCGGCGACGCCGGCTACGGAGCCCTGTTCGTCGGCGGCAGCTTGCTGGCCCGGCACTTTACCTCCATCCCCAGACAGGCCTTTCAGCTGCTGCTGATCATGAGCCTGTGCACGGTGGTCTGGGGGCTATTGATCGGGAACATCTTCGGTCTGCCCCGGCTTCCGGCCTTTATGGAGCCCTTGGGCGCAGACTGGCTGACCGGCCCGAGCTCGGACAGGCATCTTATGTTGCTCTGCTTCATTATCGGAGCGGCGCAGCTTACCTTGGCCCATATCTGGCGCCTCCTGCTGCTCCTTCCGGAGCTGAGGTTCCTGGCCCAGCTCGGATGGATCATGATCACCTGGAGCATGTTCTTCGCCGCCAGGAGCCTGGTGCTGCTGGAGCCTTTCCCCGGGGCGATGCTCTGGGTCCTGGCTGCCGGCATCGGCTTGGTGGTGGTCTTCATGCTGCCATTGCGCTCCTTTGCAGCCAACTGGTCAGAGTATGTCCGGCTTCCGCTGGACTTGATCAGCAGCTTTGTGGATTTGGTTTCCTATATCCGTCTCTTCGCGGTGGGAACAGCCACCTTGGCCATTGCGGCCGCCTTCAACGAGATGGCTGTGGAGGTCGGCTTTCAAGGGGTTCTTTCCGGAGCGGCCGCGGCCGGGATCATCTTTTTCGGCCACACCTTGAATATACTCCTGGCAGGAATGGGCGTGCTGGTGCACGGCGTGCGCCTGAACACCCTTGAGTTCGCCGGGCACACCGGCATCCAGTGGACCGGGACGCCTTACACGCCTTTTGCTTACGCCCAGCGGGGAACGCTCGGGTGATTCGAGCGGGGCGGGCTGCCTCGCGCAATGCTCAAAGGATGACCTATGGACATTCAGCTCATGGTTGCACTCGGAAAGGCCGGCGCGGCCGCAGCGCTGGGGCTGGCCGCGGTGGGCTCGGCTTTGGGGACCGGAACGGCCGGCATGGCCGCCATCGGGGCCTGGAAGAAGGCCTACGCCCAGAATGCAACGGCCCAGTTCATTCTGATCACCTTCATCGGGGCCCCATTGTCCCAGACCATCTACGGCTTGATCCTGATGAACATGATGCTCGGGATCTGCGAGCAGGCCCTCAGCCAAGGGGCCGACTTCCTGGAATGGCCGGCCATGCTTTTGGCCGGGCTGACCGGCGGCATGGCCATGGGTGCCTCTTCCTGGTTCCAGGGCAAGGCCGGGGCTGCTGCGGCCGATGCTTTGGGGGAAACAGGTCAGGGCTTCGGGAACTACCTTTTGACCATCGGGATTGTCGAGACCGTGGCCTTGTTCGTCATGGTCTTCATTCAGGGTACTTTTACCTAAAGGTAGTCGGGTTTTTACCTGGTTGTCTTGAGGTCTAGGTTCGAAAATGACAAGGGGCCGACCTGAGAGGACGGCCCCTTGTCATTGTGATTGCAGATTGCCCACACCAAAGCCGGGCGATTCTCTCGTCCGGCTTTAATGTGGGTATGGGAATACTCTATTTAGCCACAAATCCTCTTTTGTACATGACCTTGTGGGCAATCTCGACAATAGAGCTCGGGGAAGAGTAGCCCAGAGGAGCGGGGTCGTGACTCCTGGCCGGTCTCCATTGACAGTTTTTCAAAAGGCTCAAGATACGTTCAGCAGTCTGCTTGCTGACACGATACTCCTCTTTGATCATTTCCGAAGTCAAGCCGAAGACATTTTGATTCACGAGAGCTCTGGCTGCCATTTTCCTACCCCTCCATAGGCTCAAGATTATTCTGGTAATTTCTTAGCAATAAATGTGCCACTCGCGCCGAAGCGCTTCAGGTGGCCGATAGAGCTTTTTCAGAGCTCGGGGAAAATGTCAATACTTTTTTGGTAGCCATTTTTTGTATTTTCTTTCTGCAAATTTTGTCGATAAGACAGCAGAGGAGCAGGCCTCCTGCGCCGTTCAGGAAATACAGACAACGTATGCCCTGAACGCCCTGCTTTCAAAACATTGTTCAACAGTCAGCTAAGGGCTTTTCTCCTAAGGCCCTTTTGGGGGAGGGGAAGGCTCGGAAGGCCCTTTTGCTCCTTTGGAGGCGAAAAAGGCGTGAATCTTGTGCAAAAGCGTTCGGGCTCCCCGCCAAAGCTTTGGCAGGAACCAGATCATGAGCAGCAGGGCCAGCCCGAGCAGACCGAGAAAGAGGAAGGGGTGATTGAGGGCCAGCCACATGGATCCTATAACGACAGCGTCTTCGCCAAGGGAGGCCGACCAGTTGGTAAAGGGCTCCGGAAGGGTGTTGAGAAGCGCCCGGCTGCCCGCCTTGGTCATATGACTGCCGGTGGCCAGGCCTCCTCCCACGATGGCGGCGGCAACCTGAGCGGCTGGTCCCACCTCCATGGCCGCTGCAGCTGCGAGAACCGCTCCGGCTGGAATGCGCACGAAGGTATGCAGGACATCCCAGCCGGTGTCCACCCCCGGGACCTTGTCGGCAAAGAACTCCACCAGGTACATGAAGCCGGCTGCAGCGATGACCACAGGGTTGGTCAGGATCTCGAGCCCCGGCGGAAGGGCCGCGTGGCCAGTGGCTCCGAGCAGCCCCAGGGTGAGCATGGCCGCGTAGAGGTTCAAGCCGCTGGCCCAGGAGACGCCGAGCAGGATGGCGATCAGCTGGACAATGCTGGTGTACTCATCCATGGGAATCGAGTTTTTGGTCCTGTAATGGACACAAGGTTATGGCGATGCTTTCGGAGAGCCCTCCGGTCCTGTCAGGTCGAAGGTCAGGGTATGCAGCCGGCCGGTTCCCTCCTCTTCGAGCTGCAGCCTTAGCTGGGAGGCTGAAGGGGCCTCCCCGGGAAAGAAGAGGAAGCCGCGACCGAGGATGTCCGGCCCAACGGTGCGGTTTTCCAGATTCTTATCGGCCAGATCCTGGCTTATCTGCCTTTCAGCCTCCCGGGAGGCCATTTCTCCAGCACCTCCGACGACCGCTCCGCCTGCTGCCCCGACGGCTGCCCCCTTGCCGGCGGCCTCAGCCACATTGCTGCCGGTGAGGATGCCGATGGCCGCTCCGACGACCGCCCCGCCGGCTGCCCCGAGCAGGGACTTCTTGCCGGCCTCCTTGGCGATCCTGGAGTACTCCGAGCTCTGCTCGACGCGTTTGTAGGCCGTTTGTCTGTCCAGGAGGTTCCAGTAGTTGCCTTGACCATCGATCAGGAAGGTCTGACCGGGAACGATTCTCAGGTCCTTCTGACCGATGTTGTCGATAACCACCTGGACGGGCAGCAGGCCGGCTTTCCGAATAGAAAATCCAAAAGCGCGCCTGGCCCGCTCCGGCTCGTCGTAGGCCAGGGCGGCCACCTCGGCGCCGGCCGCTTTTTGCATGTTGGCTATGGCGCTCGGCGGCTTGAACGGAACCTCCTGGCTCCTGTAGGAGGTGCAGGCAGCGAGGGCCAGACAGAGGGCAAGGAGACACACAAGTCGTTTCATTTCCGGGCTCCTGTATGCGAAGTGCGCGGTTGACAAACCATGGGAGCAGAATACGACAAGCTGTCCTGAATGTGAAGGCCTGGGCGCATTCGAACCAGGTCCGACGAATCAAGAGCTCTCCATGAGCATGTCCCGGGAGATCTCTTCAGGGGAAGCCGCTCCGACCATGGTCATCAGCCTGGTCAGCTCCTGCTTCAGCTCCTTGAGAAGGTCTGAAACCCCGTTTTCCCCTCCAGCAGCCAGGGCGTAGAGAATCGGGCGTCCCAGACCGACCAGGGAGGCGCCGAAGGCCAGGCCCTTGAGGATGTCGCTGCCGCGCCGGAAGCCGCCGTCGACCATCAGCTCCACGCGGTGTCCCACAGCCTCGACAATGTCATCCATGACCTGGAAGGGGTGGGGCAGGTAGTCCAGGGTATGGCCTCCATGATTGGAAACGACCAAGAGGTCGGCCCCGAAGTCGGCGCACTTGCGGGCATCCTCCTTGCTCAGCACCCCCTTGCAGACCAGGGGGATTGGCAGCCGTTTCTTGATCTCCTCGATTTCTCGGCAGGTATAGGGCACGCAGTCGAAGCCCATCTCCTTGTCCCCGACCTTGGTTCCCTGTCCTGTATCCACCTCCAGGCCGAGCCAGGTGGCGCCGCCTTGGACAATGGCTTCAATCTCCTGGTGCATTGTGTGACGGTCACGCAAGGGCTTGACGTTGGCCACTACCGGAACCCCGGTGGCGGCAAGGTCCTTGAGGTTCTTGGGCAGGGGGGTGCCGGTCCACATGAGGCTGCCGGCGGCCTTCAGACCCCGGGCAACCTGCAGCAGGCCGTCATCGGCCATGGCAGGAATGGGCATGGTCATGGCCGACATGACCATCGGCGCGGAGAGCTGGACCCCGAGAACGGACAGTCCGGTCGCGGCCTCCTTGGCGTCGACGCAGCGCTGCCTGAAGACGTAACGGTCGAGCAGGCGTCGATCGTTTTCCTGAACGAAGCCGGACTCGACATAATCGAGCAGCCTGCCGTACTCCTTGGTCCTAAGAGCGGCCTCGCCCTGCTGGTACATGTCCATGATGCCCATAAAGCCTCCTTTGCTTGCGGGTCATTGATCCGAGCCTGCCCAGGTCAGGCTTCTGTCCATCTCGAAGGCCCAGTCTATCAGGGGAGGGCGGTCGGCGGTGTAGCCGGGGCTACAAAAGGCAGAGGCGTTTCAGGCCTCGATGAGCCCCTTTTCCTGGAGGAGCTTGATTACCCGGGTCGTTTCGCCGGCGGCCATGGTCCCCCCCAGGCTGACGGCCACTGCACAGGCTTCGAAGATCTCCTCAAGGCTGGCGCCACGAGAGAGGGCATGCTCGGTCTGAAAGAGGATGCAGGCCCGGCAGCCGTGGACCAAGGCCCCGGTCAGGGCCATGAGGCGCTTGGTCTTGCCGCTCAGGGCTCCATCCTTGTATACTTCAGCGGGCATGACGTCGTAGGTCGCATCAATCTCCGGCATCAACCGGCGATAGGTGCCAAAGAGCTCCTGGACCTCCTGCCTGAGATCGATCTGGCTTTCTGTCATGAGCATTTCTCCCAAGGTTAGCCATGGAACTGTTCTCCTGTCATTGTGCCTGCCTGCCTGGCTTTACTCAAGGGTTGCTTTCGGAGGGGAGTTTGACTATAGGCATCCTGACAGGTCCAAAAAGAGGAGCCCCACATGGCCATGTCTAGCGATCAGGAGCCCAAGTGGCTCAAATGGGCCAGGGAGATTCAGGCCTTGAGCCAGATCGGCCTGGCCTTTACCGACAATGAGCATCAACGGGCCGACTTTCAGCGATTGCGCGAGATCGCCGCGGAAATGATCGAGCACTGCTCCACAGTCTCCAAGCAGGACTGTTTGAAGATCTTTTCCCTCCAGCCTGGATATGCCACGGCCAAGATCGATGTTCGAGGAGCAGCACTGCAGGACGGTCGGATCTTGCTGGTTCAGGAGAAAAAGGACGGCCTCTGGTGCATGCCCGGAGGATGGGCTGATGTCGGTGAGGTTCCCTCGGCCATGGTCGCTCGGGAGGTTGAGGAGGAGAGCGGTTTACTCGTCCAGCCCAGGAAGGTCGTTGGCGTTTTCGATGCCAATCGCTCGGCTGAGCGCCTGGAGTTCTTCCACGCCTACAAGATCGTTTTCCTCTGCGAGATTTTGGGCGGAACGCCCAGAGCCAGTCTTGAGACCCTGGATGCCGGCTTCTTCAGCTTTGATGAGCTGCCGCCCCTGTCTCCGAACCGGACCAACGAACGCCATCTCGAGGAGGTCAGGGCCCACAGCCTCGATTCGGGTCGTCCGACCGTCTTTGATTGAATCGCAGACCCTCAGATCCGGTCTTCAGGCCGGCCGTTTCCCAAAGAGCCCGGCTCAGCCATTCCGCCCGCCGGCTGTACCAGAAGAACCAGGCCCTGTCTGTCCAGAACCTCGACCTCCCCGCCCGCACTCACCCGGGAGTGCCCCTGGATCAGCCTGGCCCGCCAGAGCTGCCCATGAATCAGGATATACCCTTCGGGTGCCAGACGCTCTCTGGCTGTGCCAGTGGATCCGATCAGCGAGAGGCTGGTGGATCTCTCCGGTTGCTCGTAGGCTGGCCAGACAAAGAAGAACAGGGCAACATCCTTGGCAATCCAGGCGGCCAGCAGGGTCCAGACCACCCAGAGGGACAGGCCGGTCCAGCGGTGGATCAGCCAGAGAAGGGCGGCCACAAGGAGGGTTCCGGGAATCTGAAGGAGGAGGTATTTCAGGACGGCCTGCTTGGACCAGCCTGTGCGTACCATGGCTCAGCCGCATCAAGAGCCTTGCTGAAGGCTATCGGCAACCCGGCGTCCGAGTGACCGGGCCTGCCGTTCGTGGTTGCCGAGGAGCGGCGGACGAAGGGCCAGAGCCGGAGCAGCCATGCGCAGCCCGAGGCTCAGTTCCATGGTCTGGTGGAGGCGCTGGATGGGGGCGTCGTCCCATTCGCAGGAGCCGAATGCGGCGCCGGGCCTGCCCCTGACATCCATCGTATTGAGCAGCCCGAGAGCATGCTTGAGCTCGGGGAGGACCTCCTCCTGGTAGACGGAAGAGCCCAGGGCAAAGGCAGCATAGGCGGAGAAGTCGAGGTCCGGGGAGATGAGCGATGCCATGAGGATTTCCGGTTGAAGGCCTTGCTCGCCGAGGCCTTCGGCGATCCACTCGGCGATCTGGGCTGTTTCTCCAGTCTGGGAAGCGAAGATGATGAGGGGGAGGCTCATAGGCGAATCCGGTTTGGTCTGGCGATGATTTGAAGGGAAAATGGCCTGAAACGCCTCAGACATTGCCTCGGGCGACCTCAATTTCGAAGACATACTTGGTCCATTGGTAGCCCATGTGGTTCTCGGCTACCAGACGCACAGGATAGCCATGCCTGCGGGGCAAGGTTCGGCCGTTGACACTGTAAGCCAGGAGGAGACCGCCGCTGTCCATGTCGGAAAGGTCGAAGCGCTGGCTCTGATCTCCGGAGCGGCTTCGGCCACGAACAATGATGTGTCCATCTCGAACGGTCGGACCGGCCCTGCGGACGAGCTCGCTCAGAGGCACCCCTTTCCAGCGTCCATGATTGACGAACACGCCCGGGCAGACAAGAAGCACCTCCCGCTCGATGGAAGGCAGGGAGGTCAGCTCCTGGTAGCTGATCCGCTGCTCGGACTCGACCGCCCCGGTTATGCGCAGGGACCAGTCCTCTGCCGGAATGTCGATTTCGATGTCCCCCATGGTCCCGAACTCATCCAGGGGCATGACCGGGAGATTGCTGGTGTCCAGGTTCTTGGGGTCCTCATAGATCAGGGTTGCCGGATCGGTATCCTTGTCGAGGATCCTCTTGCCTGTCTCGGCCAGGGCCCTGGGTATGCGGTGCAGGCCGAGACCGATCCAGGAGACTGCGCACAGGCAGGCCCGGGCGAGAAGGCTGATGACGGATCGGCGGGTGGTCATGACTCACCAGAATGGCCGGTCCGGCAGGCTCCCAGGGATCGATGATTCCAGCATGCCGGTGAGGCTTGTCCAAAAGGCTTCATGAGTCGCATTATCGTAATCCGTAATGCTCGAGGAGCCGTTGGCGTTCCTCTGCGGAGAGCGAACGCAGGTAGGCTCTCCAGCCTGGACACCAGCGAGTGTGCCAACGCCAGAGCCGGCCGAGAAGGGAGCGCGGGTTGCGATCGTAGCGGGCCCGAAGCCTGCAGGATGCGCACCGGGTGAAGCTCATGGCTTGTTGCTCCTTGAAATGGATTGCCGTTGCGGTCCGTGCTCTTAGGGTCCGCAGCAGAAAAACGGCCAGTTCGAGTCCGCGAACGCAATCAGCATCTGAGTATGGCAGGGGCTTCGACTTTAATCAAGGGTCTGCCGATACCGCTTCAGCCCGATGGACAGGGCGGCCAGCAGAAAGAGGGCAATCGGCCAGAGATGCGGCCAGGATTCGCTTATGCCGATGCCTTTGAGCAGGATGCCCCGGATGAGCCGGAGGTAATGCGTCAGGGGCAGGAGCGAGCCAACGGTCTGGGCCCAGTCGGGCATCCCCCTGAAGGGAAACATGAAGCCGGACAGGAGCAGGGAGGGCAGGAAGAAGAAGATGGACAGCTGCACGGCTTGAAGCTGGTTTCTGGCCAGAGTGGAGAAGGTCACCCCAACCATGAGGTTGGCGGCGATGAAAACGAGCGAGAGCACAAAGATGAGCGGCAGGCTCCCGTGAAAGGGAACGTGAAAGAGGAACCTGGCCGCCACGAGGATGAGGATCATTTGAATGTAGCCGACCAGGATGTAGGGGATGATTTTTCCCAGCATTACCTCAGCCGGACGAACCGGGGTGGATAGGAGGTTCTCCATGGTGCCCCGCTCCCTTTCCCGGGTCACGGCCAGGGAGGTGATCATGACCAGGGTCAGGGTCAGGATGACCCCCATTAAGCCAGGGACGATATTATATTGGCTGATCCCTTCCGGGTTGTACTGCGAGTGCACCCGGATGGTCACCGGCGGCGGCTTGGGCACGAGGTCGGCCAGGGGGCCGCTCAGCTCACGCTCCATGACTCGGACCCCGAGCTCCCGGAAGGCGGAGACGGCATTGCTTGTGGCTGCTGGATCGGTGGCGTCTGCTTCCAGGAGGAGCACTGGCCGCTCTCCGCGGACCAGCTTTCGGCCGAAACGTTCCGGAATGGTCAGAACAAACTGCACCTCGCCCAGGCGCAGGAGCTCTTGGGCTCGGCTGCGACTGTCGATGATCCGGACCGGCCTGAAGTACTCCGAGTTCCTCATGGCCCAGACCAGGCTCCTGGAGTACGGGGAGTTGTCTGCACTGAGGATGGCCGTGGGCAGGTTCTTCGGGTCGGTGTTGATGGCATAGCCGAAAAGGATGAGCTGCAGCAGGGGGATGCCGATCATCATGGCGAAGGTCAGACGATCCCGGCGCATCTGAATGAACTCCTTGGCCACGACGGCAGAGAAGCGGGTGGCAGAGAAGCGGCGCATTACAGGTTTTCCTTTCCGGAAGAGCGCATCAAATCGATGAAGGACTCTTCCAGGCTCGTATCCACCAGCTCCCAATGGTGCTGTCGAGCATAGGGCTCCAAGGCTCTGTTCAATAGCTTCGGATCGCGGCCGCTGACGTGCAGAGCATTCCCAAAGGCGGCAACCTGATCGAGGCCGTCTTGTCCCTGCAGGGCCCGGGCCAAGGCGTTGAGGTCGCCCCCGGTGGCCCGCCAGGTGGTCAGACCCCTGGAAGCGGTTATCTCCTCGGCAGAACCCTTGGCCAGCAGATCGCCGTAGGCGATATAGGCCAGGCGGTGACAACGCTCGGCCTCGTCCATGGAGTGGGTGCTGATCAAGGAGGTGACCCCTTGGGCGGAGAACTCGTGGACCATATCCCAGAAATCCCTCCTGGCTCCTGGATCGACACCGGCTGTAGGCTCGTCCAGAAGCAGGAGCTGCGGAGCGTGCAGGATGCAGGCGCCCAGGGCCAAGCGCTGTTTCCAGCCGCCGGAGAGGGCGCCGGCCACGTGTCCGATATAGGGCCCCAGGGCCATGCGCTCGATAAGCTCTTCCACGGATCTCCGCGGCTCTTTGAGCTGGAAAATGCGCGCCATGAAGTCCAGGTTTTCCCTGACGGTCAGATCCTCGTAGAGGCTGAACCTCTGGGCCATATAGCCGACCTTCGGCTTGATGCGTTCCGATTCGCTGAGAATATCGAAGCCAAGGCAGGTTCCGGAACCGGAATCGGGCTTCAGGAGCCCGCAAAGCATGCGGATGAAGGTCGTCTTGCCAGACCCGTTGGGACCAAGGAAGCCGAAAATCTCGCCGCGCCTGACGCTGATATTCACTGAGTTGACCACGGTTCGGCGGCCAAAGGACTTGCTCAAGCCGGTAACGTCGATGACCGTTTCAGCCATTGCCACTCTCCGGGCCGAGCACCCGGATATCCACCGGCTGGCCGGGATGGAGCTTTTGGGCTGCCTGATCCTTGAGCGGTCTGGCCTCGAACAGAAAGACCAGCTTGGCGCGGGAGGTGCTCGAATAGATGACTGGAGGCGTGTACTCCGGCTTCGGCGAGATGAAGGATATCTTTGCTTTGAGCCGGCCACCGCCGTCCCAGGTCACCAGAACCCTGTCTCCCAAGGAAAGGGTTCCGTAGACCGGCTCCGGAACGAAGAAGACGACCTTCATGTTTCCGGGAGGCAGGATGGAGACGACAGGACGGCCGGGCGAGACCCACTCACCGGGTTCAAAGAAGGTTTCGAATACGAGCCCGGCGGCAGGGGATTTTTGCGAACGCTCCTCGAGCTCCCAGCGAACTTGCTTCAAGGCGGCGCGAGCGGCCTCGATACCGGCTTTTGCCGCCTCGATCCGGTCTTGGCGGGCACCCAGTCGGGCCGTAGCCAGCTCGGCCTGGAGCCGCCGGACCTCATGTTTGTCCTTTTCCAGGGCGGTCTCGGCTTGATCGACTTGATCGGCGGAAATGGCTTCGGTCTTGGCCAGATCCAGCCGGCGGCGATACTCCTTGCGTGACAGCGCCAGAGCGGCTTGTGCTTGACTCAGTCTGGCCTCGAGGGCTTCAATTTCCGTCGGACGACGGCCCTTGCGGAGATCCTCGAGCTCGGCCCGGGATCTGGCCAGGGCTTTTTCGGCCTCGCGGACTCTGGCCTGATGCTTTTCCGTATCCAGGGCGAAGAGCAGCTCACCCTGCTGGACCTGGTCGCCCTCGGAGACGTGCAAGGATTCGAGCTGGCCGCCTGACGGGGCGGCCACCTGGATGAACTCGCCTTCGGCATAGCCTTGATAGGTATATGTGGTGGCCTCTCTGCAGCCGGAAAGGGCTGCAGCCAGGCCGATGAGGATGAGCAGAGGGCGCAGGGAATTGAGGTAGGCTCTTTTTTGCTGCATGGCGGCCTTGAGGCCCCTCGGATCGTCCATACTCCACGGCCCGGGTCATATGGATCAGGTCAACGGGTAGAGTGCTGATTGCAGGGTGCGTTTCGCTCCGCGGGAAGTCAAAACCCGCGCAGCGTTAGCGCGAGCCAGGCCTTCGCCTGGCTATCCCATGGAGCTAGAATGGAAACCATTGTCTGCTCTCTGTGCTATGCGGTGCAGGCGGAAGCCGATCCGAGCCTGCTGACCAATCCCTTCGCGCTCAAGTGGACCGGAGCTGGCTGTTGAAAAAGGCGCCCTTGCTTCGTTGCTGCAAAAAACTCAAACCTTCACGTATGACAGAATACGCTTCAGCCCTGAGTTTTTCTTGCGCCTCACAATCGCATCTTTTAGAACAGCCAGCTTTTCAAAGGTTTTTTTCAACACTCTCGTAGGCCGTGACGGCGTTGAGGGGATACGCCGTCAGGTTGTTCAGGGTGTCAGGTCTGCGAATCGATGAAGAACTCGTAGACTTGGATCAGGCGGCTCCCCAAGGCCCGGCAGAGGTTGCGGTACAATAGGCAGTGCCCTTCAGGGTCGTTGCGCAAAAGGGAGAAGAAGTCGGCCGTTCGGATCTTAAGGAGATCCGTGGGCTCCAGACATTGAGCCGAAGCGGTGAAGGAGTCCTGCTCCAGGAGGCCGGACCAGCCGAAAAACTCTCCAGGGCGGCTGCCGACATAGACCCTTTGGTTGTCTTCACCGAAGGTGAGCTGGACCCGTCCGTGGATCAGAATGTAGAACCTGTCTGGGTATTCTCCTCCTGAGAAGAGCAGCTCGTCCTGGCTGCAGTGGACTCGTTCGGCAAAGTCCATAACCTTGCGAATGAGCTCCATGCTCATGCCGCTGAAAAGCTCCGATTGATGCAGAAACATACGTTTCTCCTCCAGCCTCCGAGAATGCTTCCATGCCGCGGTTTGGAGCACAGGTCAGGATGGCTTAGCGGGCGGCGCATCCATCCTGGGTTGCGCTGCCAAGGATCAGATTGGGCCGGGTTTCGAGCTGCTCTGCTTCACAGGAGATCATGGATCTCGGCCACGCAGCGCTTTCAGGGTACGGCGCCGGAGTGGAGCCTGTCAATCATTCTGGACCTTCCTCATATTCGTCCCCAGGCCAAAGGAGGTTCTCATCGGTCTCGTCGATGTCCTCGATGTCCTCAAGGTCTTGCGCTTCGCCCCGGGATGGATCGAGGGTCACGGCCAGCTCGTCGTCGACCTCTTGGATGCCGAGCTCGTCCTGCAGGAGGGAAAGAAGGATCTCGCGCTGCATTTCGCTGCTGACGACCCCGGAAAGCCGGATGACGCCGTTTTCGCATTCGATCTCCACACCCTCCATATCCAGGAGCCCGCGCTCCTCAATGCGTTCGGAGATGAGCTCAAGCAGCTCTTCGTCGGAGTACTCGGAAACGTCGATAGCCTCATCCCCTGTGGGAAAGAAGACCGGCTCGTTGTTGGCGGTGGGCTCCTCAATCCGGCTGCGGATTTTTTCTTCGCGAGCCTTGCACTCAGTGCAGTGCTCGGCCCAGGGCAGGGCTTGCAGCCTTTTTTCCTCGATGGGCTCGCCACAGGAGGTGCAGATGCCATAGGTCCCCTGCTGGATTCTCTCCAAGGCGGCATCAATGATGCCCAGCTCTTCCCGCTGCCGTTGGCTCAAGCCGCCCAGGCTGGAAGAGGTCGTTTCCAGCTGGGATCGGTCCTGGTACTCAAAGGCGGCGAAATCGATATTTTGCCAAACATCGTGAAGACGCTTGTTTTGCTCGATGATATCCTTGCGGCGGAGATACAGCTTGTTGCGGAGCTCTTTCCGGGTGGTTTCAGGGAGCATTGACTCCTCCTTAGGGGCAGACGTCTTATGACAGCAAGATACGCAATAGGGGGATTGCTTCTTTAGTAAGAAGACTTGGCTTCGCCGTCAAGGCAAGGAAGCTTCATCTGAAGGCTTGACAGAGGATTATGCCTTTGAAAGCATGGAGTACATTGCGCCCATTCAGCCCGTGCTCCTCGTAGCGCCACGACAACCCAAGTGGATGATCCCGTGATTGCCCAAAGGCTGAAAAAGAGCTTCCTCTGCCTCTGCGTCTGCATCCTGGCCTGCCAGGCAAGGGCTGGCGAGCCCCTTCCCAAAAGCCGGCCCGGCGAGCCGCTGCTCGCGGTGCCAGGTGTCGAAAGACATCACACCTTGGATCTTCCAGGGATTCTGGAGCGAGGGACGCTGCGGGTCCTGACCACCTATTCCAGAACCAACTACTTCATCATGGACGGCAAAGAGCATGGCTTCGAGCACGGCCTGGTGCAAGAGTATATCGATTGGTTGAACGAGAGGCATCCAGACCGGCGGGTTGCGATTATGCCTCAGTTCGTGCCCATGTCCCCTGATACGCTTATCGATGCTTTGATTGAGGGGCGTGGGGACATCGTGGCCAGCCATCTGCATATCACCAAGGGCTGCAGAAAGGGGACGCACTTCACCGAGCCGTACCTCACCGGCGTTAAGCAGGTCCTGGCACACCATTCCGGGGAGAAGGGCCTCGGCTCATTGGAGAGCATGTCCGGCCGGAACGTGTATGTCTCCACAGTCGAGGGGTGCATGGCTCCGCTGGCCCGCAAGAACCGGACTATGCTCGAGCGCGGCCTGGAGCCCTTCGCCATTCGACAAGTCGATCCCAGCTTGACGGTTGAGGATGTCCTCCAGCTCGTGAGCGATGGCGTATACCCCATGACTGTGGCCGATGCCCATATCGCCAGCCTTTGGGCCCGGATGTTCGGAAACATTCAGGTCCGGGAGGATATGGTCTTTGCCGAGGGCCTTGAGATTGGGCTGCTGGTCAGGGACGAAAGCTCGGAGCTCGGCCGAAGCCTGAACGAGTTTCTCCGCCAGCACAGGAAGGGAACCACCTTGGGCAACATCTTCTTCAACCGATATGTCAAGAATACCCCATGCATCCGGGAGTGTCTCGATGAGCCAGGCAAAATGCGTTTTGCCGGTTATGCCGATCTCTTCAAAAAATACGGACAAAAATACGGGATTGACTGGCTGCTCATTGCCGCCCAAGCCTATCAGGAATCGAGGTTGCAGCCCGACAGCGTCTCCAACAAGGGAGCATTCGGCATCATGCAGGTCATGCCTGTTCTGGCCAGGGATCGGCGGATCGGGATCACAGACCTGCATGACGTGGAAAAAAATATTCATGCCGGGGTGAAGTATCTGCATCTCTTGCTGACGGCGTACTTTCAGGATAAAGAAATCGACCTGGAGAACAGGATCCGCTTTGCCCTGGCCGCATACAACGCAGGCCCCGAAGCCATTCACCGGGCCAGGCTCCTGGCCGACCGCCGGGGACTGGATTCGAACATCTGGATCGACAATGTCGAGCTGGCTGTTTTGGATACCATCGGCCTCGAGCCGGTCAACTACGTTCGGGAGATCAACGTACGGTATATCGCCTACTCCTTGTCCCTGAAAGCCTTGAAAACACGGGCAATACGAAAGCAGCGCATCTCCAATGGCCAGGATACGGCCTTGGCTGAGTGAGCGGCTGCTCTTGACCCGACAGGCAACCATGGACGTCATTCATTCCCCGAAATGCCTCGAGTACGAGCTTCAGGGACATCCAGAATCACCACAGCGCATTCGCCTGGCCGCTGATTACCTCCGCCGTCAGGGGTACACCTTTATTGAGCCCGTGGCCTGCTCCGAGGAGGATCTCCTGCGGGTTCATACCCGGGAGCATGTGGACCGGATCAGGCGCGGGTCAGCCTTTGAGCTGGATACGCCCTCGCGCCCTGAGATGTATGCCTTTGCCTGCCTGGCCGTGGGTGCGGCCATCACCGCTGCCGAACGCCAAGCCTTTTCCTTGATGCGACCGCCGGGGCATCATGCCGGCCGGGACTTCAACGGCGGCTTCAGCTACTTCAACAACATTGCCTCTGCAGTGGCCAAGCTCGGCCGAAGGACTCTGATTGTTGATTTCGACGGCCATCACGGCAATGGAACTCAGGATATCTTTCGCGACGACCCAAAGGTCCACTACCTTTCGCTGCACGGAAGGGGCTTCCCCGGAACCGGACTGACCTCAGGATCGCGCTACTCCAACAACGCCCTGTTTGGTCAGGTCGGGGACAGCGTCTTCTTGAAGAGCCTGGAGGCTTTGCTCGCCCACACCCCCCAAACGGAACAGCTCGCCGTTTCGGCCGGATTCGACGCCTATGTTGACGATCCCCTGGCCTCACTCGGGCTGAGCCAAGACTGCTATCATCAAGTGGGCCGGCTTCTAGCCGGCTTGAGGCTGCCGACCTTTTGCGTCCTGGAAGGCGGGTACGTTCCGGAAGCCCTCGGCCCGAGCATCCACAGCTTTCTACTGGGGCTGAACGATACTGCTTAAAAATTCTCCCTTGTATTCCAATATATTAATCCAGGATATCGTTCAATAGCTTTAGATCATCTTCGAAGCATAAATGGTCTTGACATTCTTATTTTTTTCATCAAATTAGAATTGTCGGGAAGTTAAAAGCTCATATCTCCTATCTGAATCATCGCTGAAAACGACACTCTCCTTTGATCCAAGCTGACATTCCTGACGCTCCGGTCCCATGCAGGTACTTAGAGAAGCTGGCTGACATTGTTAGACCTGTCTTTTTTGATCTATATCATTGATAAGATAATGGATACGTTCATAAATACCATATACTGCCATAGTTTTTTGGAGTGAGTATGAATTATAATATTAAATTATTAAAAAAAAGAAAATATATTCTCTTTTTATGTATTTTTTTAGTAACCATAATACTAGCACCATTGATTTTATTTTTGCCTTTAACTGATAAAAGCAATGAGTGTAATATTTCGGATATGTTGGCAGTTCATGATTTAAAGTCGTGTATAAATGACAGTGTAGAAAACAATAACAGTCGGCATATCGTTAATTATTTTAAAAATTTATATAGCTTTTTTAAGATTATTCCACAATGCAGGAAAGAAATTTTAGATGTATTAAGTCAGATAAATAGGAAAGCATATGAGAATTATGAGGTAAGTTATTTAGCAGTTAGAATGTTCTATATTGATAAAATTATGGACAACATTGATTATTATGTTGATAAAATACATGAAGCAAAAAAAGAAGGAAAAAGCATTAATCATTTCTATGAAAATATAAGTAACATATTCAAGGTTAACAAGATATCATTTAGAGATTACATATCAAAAGATTTCATGAAATATATATATCGAAAAAGCCGTAACAGCTCAGTGTTTAAAGAAATGGTTCAAAGAGTTCCAGTGGATTCTTCAGATGATCTTAAGGATTATGCGGAAATAAGACTCAAAGCTTTAGTAAGAGAGTATTTGAACGACGCTGATATCAACTACTGGACAGCTTGGACCTTCTATTCCGTTGGTCGGATATCATCGGCACACGATATACTCGATGCATACATTAAAGAAGATTATAATATCAAGCTTTCATTACTAAAAGACAAAATTGATAATTTGATAGAATTAACAACTTGCAATAAAAAAAATAATATTGTTCAGAGTGATAATGAGAAAATAAAAAGTTTGATATGGAAACCGAGTTGTCAAAAAAAATTACTAAACACTTTAACTGAGTATTACTCTCAAAGAGAGTATCAGTCAATATATCGTGTCATTGCTCATATTGGACCTGATATTGATGCACAAGTCAATGCTACAGTAGGCTCATTTGTCTCTTACTTCTATGCCGATAGTCTTTTGTTTCTCGGAGAGGTTGAGAAAAGCCAAAGAGAGCTCATATCTTTGGAGATGTCTTTGCTTGAGTCGAGCCCAGAAAGCGACAGCAAGGAAAAATTATTGTTGGAGAAGGTACAGACACGTTTATCGGAAATCGAGACGGATAGAGATCGATTCCTCAAAAGAAAAGAGAGCTATTTTGATATTCGAACTGCTCGTCTATCATTTGGTTCCCTGGCTACAGTGTTAGGTATCATTCTATCGCTCGTAATGCTCCTGCTCATGTTTTGGCGATGGCACCTTTCTTTTGTGCAGCATGGACGTTCAGCTGTATTCTTCGACAGGCAGATGGGGTCCCGTTTCTCACAACTGGTAAAGCAGCTTCTCTCGCACTTGACGGGAGGATCCTACCAAGGCCGCAGGCCTTCTGAACATCCAGCTTGGAGTGGCAGACTCATTTCTGAGGAGGAGATGCGCGAGCAGGATAGCCGAGTATCCTGCAGAGCACTGGAAGCAATGCGAGGAAAGCATCGTGGCATGTCAAATGAGATCATCAAGACTCTCGAGCCTGAAGAGAAGTACGCCGTCTTCATTATCAGAGGGCATAGAATGATTGAAGAGCTTCATGAATTGACGCCTTACCCCTTGCAGCTCGTGAAAGGGCTTCCCTTGATGAAGCAGATGCATCCCTTGTGGGCGATTAGCATCTTTGGTTTTGTTTACTCTCTGCTCTGGTGGATACTTTCACTTATTCCAGGAGGAAGCCAGCCAGCCGACTACGCCATTGAGCCGATCGTTTCCAGGCTCCTGGTGGCCATCTTGATTATCGGAATCCTCAGCGGTCTGCGTATCATGTTCATGAGAACAATTGACGGGTTGGACGAGCTCGTGACCATGCTGGAGAAGCCTGAATCGCTGGAAAAGCTCAAGGTATGGATCATGGGCTTGTTCAGGAGCCCTTGGCAGCTTTTTGTCGCCTTGGTTTTTATCGGCATCAGTCTTACAAAATCCCATATACTGGCAACAGGCACCTCCCTGATCGACTTCCTGTTCGTCTGTGGTATAATCTGGATGGTCAGCCCGTTGATCTGGATGATCTTGCGCTCCTTCTCCCTGACCAATGTCCTCTGCAGGCTTGACGATCTCAAGACAGCCACGAATCCCTTGTCTCCCTTGAAAACGCTTGGGTTGCAGAGCTGGATACAGGTCATTGGCAGCTATGCTGTCGTTGGAAGCATTATCCTCACCTATGGGGCCTCCATTCCGATTATCATGAAGCTGCTTTTCGGTCAGGAGATCGAGGTGGGGGATTGTTTCTGGATTTTCCTTTTCCTGCCTTTCCTGGTGGTTTATTGGATTTTTCCCTATCTCCGGCTTTCCGATGCGGTCAAATCGATCAAGATGTTGCGCATGCAGTTTTTAAAGTCGATGATATCCAAGGTGTTTCAGGAATGGCGCGATGCGGAGGATGCCGAGAGCAGTCGGCTCTATGCTCAAAAGGAAAAGCGTCGGTCTGCGGGCGAAACTGGTGAGCCCGCCGGCTCGGAGACAGTCCCTCGAGAGGAGGGGACCCCAGAGCCTGAACCGGAGGACCAGGCTTGGCCTGAAATGAGTGGGAAAGGGCAAACGCCAGGGGGGCGCGACCCGGGAGCGGAGGCAGAAGGCTACAAGCGTCAGCTCGACCAGCTGGATCGGTACTACGACCTCTTCCAGAAGCTGGACAAGAGCCCGGAGTCCTTCATCGACTTCAACTCGGCTCTGGAGCTGGCCAAGGTCATGGGCTTACCGTCCTTGTTTGTCGCTGTAGTCACCTACTTCTTCGTCTAAGCCGGCCTGAACGGTCCGGTCGCTTCGCTTAGAGTGTCCTATTCCTCAGGGCAGACAATGCTTGGTGCTTTTTCATGCTTCGTTGTGCCTGCGGCGCCGCAGGCATGAGGGTTTGTTGATTTTAAGCACTTGGGAGCCAAACGGGCTCGATTGGCTCCAGACTGCTCCGGCTCGAGAATCGAGCCGGCAGGCAATCCATTCGGCGGAAAGGTTGTCCGGATGAGGGAGTCTCAGCGGTCGGCGGAGATGTAGGGCTTGATGTCGAGGATAGGCGTGCCGTCGAGCATGTCCACTCCGCGAACGCGGATGGCGTTTCCTTGGACCTCGAGGACCTCGAGGACGGACAGGCCGATCGGATTGGGCCGTTTGGGGGAGCAGATGCTGAAGACCCCGTACTCGCGGTCCTTGTGCGGCGGCTTTTGGACCAGGTGCTCCGAGGAGAACTCCGGGCTGCGGTCGAAATAGAAGAGGAGCAGGATGCGCTGGCCGGCTTGGATGTCCTGAAGGCCGTCGAGGTAGTCCTCATGGATGATCAGCTGCCCCTCCACATCCGAGATCGACCAGTGTCTTGGCACTGTGGCGGCCTCGGTCCGAACGACTCCTATGGGAACGAGCTCGATGGTCGTTTGGGGCTTTGAAGCAGACATGTGCGCGCGTCTCGATCACTGCGAATAGAGCCGGTCCGGCTCCTCGATGCCGGCTGCAACGGCGAGCCCTTCGTGGCAGCCCGCCTTGTGAGTCAGCAGAGCTGCAAGGGGAGGGTAAACTGGGCGCCGAAAGCAAACTCCGAGGAGTAAGGGTCTCGAATCTTCCGGTTCCACTTTACTGTGGCTGGATACCAAGTCCGGGTGTCAATATCGAACTGCTCCAGCTCGGTCAGAAAGCGGATGAAGATGCTCGTATCCTTGGGCTCCCGGTAATCCGTTTCCACAAAGACCCCCCAGACACTGTAATTGAGGATCTTGGCCGAGCAGGGTTTGTCTTCTTGTCCAGCGCGGTAGTAGAGAATAGGGGACATGAACGAAAAACGCGGTGAGGTCCGGTAATCATAGACCGTCGGCCAGGAAATGTTCTTAAAGCCCGTTGATTCCATGATCAGTCCCCTCCTGAGAGACGTCTAGCGCCTGACAGCGCGAGCCCGTTGTGCTGTCCGGTGCAGCGATCAGGCTGCAACAGCCGTTCTGGGCAATGAGCCATGCCGTCACATGACTCGTATTCATAAGCCTATGCTTTTGCAGCAGTGAAGTCAAGCAGAGCTCGCAGGCTCGCGGGGCTTTAAGGCCACTCATGCCCGTTTCTTCATCCGAGGCCACGATGCTTCAATCTCGGCTGTGGGGGTGTATCCTTCAGCTATGGGATGAAAAAAGCGCTTCAAAAAGAGGCCATGGACGCCTTATAGCAAGGAATGTGCCAAGGGGGCTGCCGGTGGTTCTGGTATAATGCTTTGAAATAAAGAAATAAAAATCATGAGATGTCAGGGCGGTCCATCCGTATGCAAGGAATTTCCACATTGGGGCTAGAGCTTCCCTTCAAAGGGAACATGGATGCACATCGGATCTCTTAGGTTCGACTACTTTCCGAAGGGGCACTTGGGAAAGGTGCAGGCCTTGCAGCCCAAGCAAAAGCCGCCTTCGGCCATGGAGGCCAGCTCTTGCCTGGTGATCTCGCGTCCGGCCAAGATTCGTGGGAGAAGGAGGTCCAGGCTGGTTGTCTTGAAGAAGAGGGCGCAGGCGGGAACCCCGATGACCTTGGACGATCCAACATTTCCGATAAGGGTCATGGCTCCCGGCAGTATCGGGGCGCCGTAGAGGACATTGCACAGGCCGGCCTGGATCAGCCCTTGCCTGGTTTGATCATCCGGATCGACGGACAGGCCGGCGGTGGTGATGATCAGGTCAACACCGGCATCCAGCATGGCCTGCACGTTTCCGGCAATGGCCGAGGCCTCGTCAGGCACGATTCGGGACATCCGAACCGAGCAGCCGAGCTTCTCCAGCTTATCGGCAATGACCGGCTGGAACTTGTCTTCGATGAGCCCCAAAGAGACCTCGGTGCCAGTGACGAGAACGCCCACCTGCGCAGGCTTGAGGGGATCGATTCTGAAGGTGGGAGCGCCTTCCAGGGCCGCCAGGGCCCTGCTGAAGGACTCCCGGGAGATGTATAGGGGGATGGCCCGGCATCCGGCGAAGGCTTTGCCCTGCTCGAGGAGTACAGCATCGTGCCGGGTGGCGCACATGACGTCAGGCACCAGGTTGAACTGCTCAAGGACCCTGCGGTTCAGGCTCAGCAGCCCGTTCCTTGCGGCACGGAAGCTGATTTTCCCCTCGGAGGGCGGAGTATCATAGCAGACACCCGCTCCGGTCATACGCTCGGCAAAGGCCAGAACGGCCTCGTTTTCGTGGATCCATTCCTCAGAGATCCTGGAGGGCTCTTGGATGTAGACCCGCGATCGACCCATCTGCTGGAGCCTGCAGAGATCTCCGGCCTGGAGCGTCTGCCCGGCACGGAAAGCGGGGCCTTTGGAAACATGGGGAACGATCTGGGTCATGTCGTGCAGGAGCTGCTTCCCAACGGCCTCTTCTACAGGCACGCTGAAGAGCTCCTGCGGCGCCTCCGGCTTCGCAATGGGGGCATCAGATTGGATGTAGGGCGTTTCTCCCTGGCACCCGCGGCAGATGGCTCCGTCGTTTCTGGGATAGGCCTCGTGGCAGAGCGGGCAGACCGCGATCTCGCCGAGTCTCTGCTTCTTCAGAAAGCGGGGGCTGACCTGCACGACAGCCAGGCTCATATAGGCATCGCCGGCCGCCTCAATCTGCTCGAACAGCCTGGTGGTGTCCTGATCTTTTTTGGCCTTGCGCTTAAAGAGCCAGTCACAGATCTCTGGCCACTCCTGGAGCTTAGCTGCGTCGAGCCAGACCCTCCAGCCCTGGCCGGTATGCTTGTCGAACAGGGTCAGGGCGTAGCGTCCGAAGTTGAGGATGCGCATCCAGCCATTGCCGACGCTGCATGGGGTCAGGATCTGGACTGCGTCCGGCAGGCATTTTTTCGATTCAACCACCGCATCGAAGAGCGTTCCCTCCGGAATTGCCGATCGGGCCTTCTCGACCATGAACCCGCCTATGAGCAGGCCAGGGGCTGGGTAGCCGTGAAAGGCAGCTGCCAGCTCCTTGAACTGCTCGAAGGTGTAGGTTCCGATATGCATATGCCTATTGCCTATGGTCATGGGTCATGGCGGCATGACAGTGCAGCCGGCCCCTGAAGCCGATTTTAAACCGCTTCCACTGTCTTGAGTGACTGCCGGCCTTCAAGGAGCGGCACCAGTGCTTTCGGCCAGGATCTTATGCACATCCTGGGCAACCTGCCTGGCCAGCTCGGCTGAAGCCAGGCTCATGGCCCTGGCCACAGACTTCGGGGTCTTGGCCTCGGCCGGCTCCTGGATCCGATAGCGCCGCTGCATAAGGACGCTGCCGCTGATATCCTCCCTTCGGGTATCCACCAGGGTCAGGCTTGTTTCAATGACAGCAAACCAGCCCTCCTCGGTGTCCAGCTCGTAGAACTCCTCGACCGTCCCCTCGAGCCGGTGCGTCGGCCCGGTTCGGCTCTCCTCGGGAATGACCGCCTTGAACAAGCCGCTCTCCTGGAGATCCCGTCGCAGAAAGGAGCTCAGCAGCGGTCCTGGCTTGGCCCGCCAGCGATGATAATCATACTCCTGCCTCTTGAGCTCCTGGTCTTGGTAGACCATCTTGGTCAAATCGCAGTTCGGTCCCGAGGTCAACGGGTCGATCTCCAGGATAACCGGCAGGGTTTCTCCGGCAACGGGCAGCGGCTCGTAGTGCAGGGTGTAGAAATGCAGTCTGGCCGGCCCGTCCTCGAGCTGCGCCAGGCACCCCTGGCTGGCAATCAGCAGCAGGGCCGTCAGCAGGAGCCCGGCCAGGGTTCGGAATGGCTTCGGCCTGCTCTGGCCAGCTTCTGGATCCATTTGACGGCGCTGGCGACAAGGGCTGGCAGCCTCCAGGCCCGGAGCGGCCGCGGAGACCTCTGGTCGGTTAGACGGGCTCATGGTCATACTCCTCCCTCGAGATGAGCAATTGCCGGTCTCAATCCGGGTTCTGCCGGAGCTCTCTCGGCTTGGGCGGTTCGGAGAAGAGCAGCTGTGAGGGCTGCTGGCGAATCCTTTCCAGGGCGTCATTCAAGGTTTCCGCCGCCTGATCGAGCTTGCGGGCGATGCTCGAGAGCTGCCGGAACAGCCGTTCGATGTTTACTTGACCGCTGCTCACAGTCGAGCGGCCCTCCTGCATCAGCTCACGAGCCTGGCTGCCGGTCGCCTTGAACTCCTGCAGGGCCGTCTCAAGGGTGTCCTGGTTCTCTTTGAGGATTCCGTCGGTGCGCTTGACCACCCGCTGGACCAGGTCCAGGGAAGTGGAGAGCTCGTCGAGGACGGCGTTCAGCTTGGTACCAGAGGTCTCGGCGCTCTTCAGGATTCTTTCCCACTGCGGTCGTTGGGCCAACCTGGTCAGGCTGCTCAAGAGCTCATGGGCATCGGAAAAGATCTGCCGGATCTTCTTGTCCTCAATAATGGTGTTCAGATTTTCCATGATGGCAATGATTTGGGTGGATATGCTCTCGATCTCCAGGGCATTGAGCTGATCCAGGGTTTGGTTGACCTGCTCCATGAACTGCTTGATATCCGAAGGCACGGTGTCGATGACCTGATACTTGGGCTGGAAGGCCAAGTCGAAGGAGGCGACCTCGGTCGTCAGGGCGTCCTTGCGGTCAAGCTCGATGAACATGCTGCCAGTGATCCCGGTGATCTTCAGTTGAGCGGCCAGATCCTCGGTCTTTCCCTGGAGCCTGCTCTCGGGATCGAGCTTCATGATCACCTCGACCAGGCGGTTGTCCGGAGCAACCTGGATGGAGATGACCCGGCCGACCGGGACCCCTCGGTACTTGACCGCGGCATTGGTTTCCAAGCCCTGGACCGACTCGTTGAAGTAGCTGACGGCCAGATAGCCTTTTTCAAAGTAGCGGCTGGCCCCCAGCCAGATGAGACCGGACACCAGGATGACGATGCCCACGGTAATGAACAGCCCCACATACAGCTTGGTTCTCTTCGAGGTCATGGCCGCGCTTCCTCGTATTCTGCGGAGCCCTGATTGAAAAAGGCCCGGACGTACTCGTTCGGGCTGTGCTTTTGCAGGACCTTGGGCTCGCCTTGATCCAAAATCCCTTGACCGCGTGCCCCCAGGACGAGGACTCGCTGGGCGATCCTGAAGATGCTGCTCAGCTCGTGCGTGACAATGACCATGGTGGTCTTCAAGGCCTGGTTGATCCTGACCAGGAGGCTGTCCAGCTCGGCCGAAATGATTGGATCGAGGCCGGCGGAGGGCTCGTCGAGGAAGAGGATCTTCGGGTCCAGGGCCAGCGCCCGGGCAATGGCCGCTCGTTTCTTCATGCCGCCGCTGATCTCCGAGGGAAGATGGTTTTCAAAGCCATGGAGGTTGACCAGGCCGAGCTTGATGCAGACCAGGGCACTGATGCTTTCCGGACTGAGATTGGTATGCTCCTCGAGGGGAAGGGCCACATTTTCGCCCACGGTGAATGAGCCGAGGAAGGCCGATCCTTGATAGGTGACGCCCAGCTTGCGGAGGATTCGTTTGTAATCCGCACCGTTCTCCCTAGCCCCGCGCATGGACTCGCCGTCGATGAAGACGTCACCGGAAATGGGCGGCAGAAGCCCGATCATGGTCTTCAACAGCGTTGATTTGCCGCAGCCGCTCCCGCCCAGAATGGCCAGGATCTCGCCCTGATGGACGTCGAAGTTGAGAGCCGGTTGGACCGTCTCGGAATCAAAGCCGATCTCGAGATCGCGAACGGAGATAACCGGTGCTGCGATCACAGGTGCCTTCCTCCCAATGCTGCAGTGGAACCTCTCTGGGATGCTGAGCAGCAGATTTTCGTCAGGGGCTCGTTTCGGCCAGATCCATGCTCCAAATGGCGGAAGCTGCTCGTAAAGCCCTGCTGTCTTGAGAACGTCTGCTTAACCTATGTGAATGCATCCTTTTTTTCAAGAGTCCGGCCGGTTCATAGGCCCCAATACTTCAGAATGACGGCTAGCAGAGAGTCGGCCAGGATGATCAGAAAGATGCCGCTGACCACGGCAGACGTAGTGGACCGACCGACATCCGAGGCGCCACCACTGGTCTGGAAGCCGCGAAAGCAGCCGATCCAGGCGATGAGCAGGGCAAAGAGACCGCCTTTGAGAAAGCCGAGAACGAAGTCGAAGAGCTGCAGGCTCTGGATGGTTTGCTGGACGTAGCCTTGGATGCTTAAATCGAGCATGCCTACGCCGACAATGAGCCCGCCGGCAATGCCGAAAAGGTTGGCAAAAAGAACCAGAAAGGGGACGACGCTCACCGCGGCCAGGAGCTTGGGCATGACCAGAAAACGGGTCGTGTCCAGACCCATGGTCGTCAGGGCGTCGACCTCCTCGGAAACCTTCATGCTTCCTATCTCGGCTGCGAAGGCCGATCCGGAACGCCCGGCCACGATGATGGAGGTCATGATCGGACCGAGCTCCTTGACCATGGCCATGGCCACCAGGGAGGCCACGTAGATGTCCGCTCCAAACTGGCGCAGCTGGAAGGAGGACATGAAGGCCAGGATCAGGCCGAGGAGGAAGTTGATCAGGAAGACGATGGGCAGGGCGTCGACACCGACCTGCTGCATGTAGGTCAAAAGCTCTCGTCGCCGGAGCTTGCCGGGATGAAGGAGGAGGTCGACGAAGCAGACCATGACCTCGCCGATGAACACGACCATGTCGCGAAGGTCCCGGACCAGACCGAGGCTGGAGTCGCCCAGACGGACGAGGAAGGACGGCTCCGTTTGGGCCGGTAGCTCGCAGAGGTCGCTGGCCACGGTCTCAAAGCGGACAATGTCCAAAAGCTCCTGAACGCTTGGGGAAACATTCTCCAATCGGAACTCGGCCTGCTTCTGCGCGGCCAGGGCCTTGACCTCCTGAAGGAAGAGCACGCCGAAGTCGTTGAAAGACTCCGTTTCAGAGAGATCGACCCTGATGGTCAGGGCGTCACGTTCGGCCAGAAGTGACCGGACATCAGCCAGGACGCTGGAGATATTCTCGGAGTGGATGACTGCGGGAGGGATGAGCCTCAGCTGCCCCGGTTCGAGCTCATGTGTGCGAATGGTGTTCTGTGCAGCTTTCACGGCAACATCCCCTTGAGGTGTCTGAAGTAGTCCTCGCGGCAGGCAGACTCGACATGCACCAGGCGGGCCAGGGCGTCGGTGAAATCCTGCCTGCCCGTGGTGAACACGCCGTGCCCGAAAACAATGGCTGCGCCATTGGCCAGAATCGCATCGGGAACCGTCCGGCAGAGGCCGAAAGGACCAGTGCCGACCTCGCCGGACACAATTGGGAAGCCGCAAACCGAGCGTTCTCTGGGGCAGCGGCGATGGCATTCCCCCCGCAGCTCGCAGTCGGAAACCTCGCAGAGCATGGACATGATAACCGAAAACTTGGGATGCCCATGCAGGACAGCCAGACAGCCGGTCTTGGCCAGGATATCCTTGTGGGCGCTCAGCTCGCTGGAGGCGGTCACGGCAGCTGTCGAGGAGCCGTCGACAGGGCAGGGATCGATGCAACCGGGGAGCTCGTCCAGGGAGCTGCTGGTTTGCGAGATATAGATGGTGTTGTCCAGGCGGTAGGAGATGTTGCCAAAGAAGGAGTCGACCAGGCCGAGGCGGACAACCTCCTTGCCGGCTTGATCCATGGCTGCGATGACCGCAGCCTCGTTGAGGAAGGGACCGCGGACCAGGTATGGATGAGCAGCCTTCTCCCCGGGCATCTCCGGCAGCAGGCTTACAGCCTGGGCAAAGGCTTCCCGCCGTCGGCGGGGAATCCGGTCACCAGACCGGGCAGATTCGAGGAGCTCGGAGAAAAAGGTTACAAACGAAGCGAAGCAGACCGAGCTGAAATGGATGAAGGTCTGCTCCGGGCTGACCGATCCGGCGGTGACGATGCCGTGGTCGGGCAGGATGGCGCACTTGCGGCGGCTTAGGGCGGCGGCGATGGTCTCGGCTGAAAGCTCGCGAACGATCGGAATGTCGTGAAGAAAGGTGCGGGTTTCACTGTCGTTCGGGGTGATGGCTTCCCCTGGCTCGGCAGCCAGACAGTCGATGATGGTCCGGTAAGGCTCCTGGGGCCGGGCCAGGAGCAGGGAGTTGACCGCCAGCAGCCCGAAGACTCTTTGCAGCTCACGGGTTGCGGGTGTTGAGCGGCTCCAGACGGCCGTGTCGTCCAAAAAGCCGAGGAGGGTCTCCTCCGGGGCGCTCAAGCCCTGCCTGTCCAGCTTGTCCACATACTTGGCAATCAGGTCTTCCATGGCAGCCCCAAGGCCTCGGCTTGCTCCCGACGAGGCAGTCCGTCCGTGGTCAGGCCTCTGACACTGTAGTATCTGGAGCGGGCCTCCAAAAAGGCCTGACGATCCAGAGGGGGAATGGCAAAGCCGGAGCCCGAGCTTCCGGGCTCCCGAAAGAACCGCTCGGGAAGATCGTCGTCCTCGGCGGAGAAGCCGTTGCGGGCGTTCATGATCCGCTCGCGATAGACGATCCGTTCGCCGCAGGTCAGCAGGTCCTGGGCGCTCCAGGGCAGCCCGGTAACAGCGGAGCAGACCTCGGCGTACTCCTCCAGGGAAGCGTTCAGAAAGACGAACTTGCAGGCAGTCAGGGAGTCGACTGCGGCGTTGACGTCTTCGGCGATCTTGATGATGCGGGCCTTGCCTTGGAAGCTGAAGCGATCCGTGGCAACCGGCTTGCGGAGGATCTCGTGGGAGATGGGGTAGGCCCGCAAGTGGCAGCCGCCCCGGGTCGAGGTGGCATAGGCCAAAGCCATGCCGTAGGCCCCTCTAGGATCGTAGGCCGGCAGCTCGAGCCCCTTGACGGTCATGGAGGCCTCCGGCTTGCCTTTGGTGCGGGCATACACCTGGCTGCCCTGTGCCAGCTCTGCCCCATTCCCGCGGGCTTCGGCGATGGCCCGGATCTGATCGAGTATTTCAGCAGGCGACAGACGGCGTCCGAGAACCTCGGAATGGCAGGCCAAGGTGGCACCGGTGCTGATCGTGTCCAAGCCGAGGTCTGCGCACAGGGCATTGGCCTCGAAGACCGTTTCCAGGCTTTCGTTCTCCAGCAGGGCGCTGAAGTGTGACATGGTTTCGAACTCGGGCATGCCCTGGCCGCTCGGCGCAATACGCTTACACTGGATGTGGCAGCCTCGACAGCCGGACTTGCGAGGTTGGTAGGCCCTGGCCAAGGCCAGGGCGTTCAGGCTGGGAGCCGCTGAGAAATGGGTCTTGCGGAAGTTGGCTGTCGGCATCATCCGCCGCGTATCCATGAGGTCGTACAGTGTGCCCGTCCCGATGCTGGCCAGGCCGTGCTCACCAAAGAGGACCGGCGAAGCGGCGATGAGCCTGGATATGTCCTCTCTGGCCTTTTTGAGGCGTTTGCGATCAAAGACTGGCGTGCGGCCGCTGCCTTTGACCATTACATAGGCCAGGCCCTTGCTGACGAAGATCAGGCCGAGGCCACCCCTGCCGGCGAAAAAATGGCCGTCAGCGACCAGATTGGCAAAACGGACCCCATGCTCTGCGGAGGGGCCGGGCAGGATGACCGAGCCTCTGCTGTTCAAGCGGCGGAGCCTCTCAGCGGTGGTGGCTGTTCCCAGGGCCGAGGCCTCGACGATGGTGCATTCCTGGTCCTGGATCTCGATGCCGCAGGGTGAAGCGCTTTTCCCAGTGATCAGCAGGCCGTCGTACCCGGCCCTTTTGACCATGGTTCCCAGCTTGCCGCCGATCGAGCTGTCGCCCACGGCTCCGGTCAGGGGCGAGCGGGACATGACGCAAAGCCGGCCGGAGGTCGGCGAAGGGGTGTTCACCAGGGGACCGGCCATAAGAGCGATGGGCATGTCCGGATCGTCCCAATCGCAGCTCATGGCCTCGCTCAGCAGGAAGCCGGCCAGGCCCCGGCCGCCGATGGCCGTAGCGTAGGTTTCCTCCGGAAGGGCCAGCGTCCAGGACTGCTTCCGGGTCAGGTCGATGGATAGGATTTTCCCTTGCCAGCCGTACATGGAGAATGGACCAGTCTGCTTGACAGTTCAAGGTATGACAAAGTGTGAAATATATCTGAAATATCACCAGAGGTCCATTGCTGGAGGCACGCACGCGCAGTCCGAGGAAGCCAAGCAAGTCAGTCAAGACATGCCGTTTAAGGCAGTCATAGGCAGATCAGCCTGGCTCGGGCTGACTTGAGGCCAGGATCTTTTTGATCCTCTCTGTCGGCGCGTCGATGGTCCAGAGGATCTGGGGCTGGTTCTTGAAGCGGATGCGGCCGCCGTTGGCCGGGTTGTAATACAGAGCGAGGGTATAGGAGGAACCATCAACTGTATACTCGATGCTATACAGCACCCTGTCCTCCAGCTCCTCCTTGTGAACAGAGGCGATGGGACACAGCAGAAACTCATCGGCTCCGTTTCCTTGAATAAACAGGATGTGGTCCCTCTGAATGGCGAATGGCCTGCTCGAGTATGGCGCCTGAGCTGTTGTCCATACGCCGATGAGTTTTTGTGGAGCGCTTGAAGAGGAGCTGCAGCCGAAGCTGAGCAGGAGGACAGCCGAGATGAGAAAGAAGGCTCTGAAGCCCAAGACCTCTCTAACCATGCTCCCTCCGGGACTCATGGTGAACACCGGCCTCGTCGCTTAGTGGCGGGGAATCCATGACCTCGAGAAAGGCTTCCACGACAGCCGGATCGAACTTCTTGCCGGCTTCCCCCTTGATGTAGGATATGACGGTCTCCTGATCCAGGGCCGGCCTGTAAGGTCTATCCGAAACGAGAGCGTCATAGTTGTCGGCCACGGCGAAGATCCGGCAGGCCACTTCGATCTCCTCGCCGGCGAGCCCGTCTGGATACCCTTTTCCATCGAACTGCTCATGGTGGTGCCGGACGATGGTTACGGCCTTGGAAAAGGCTGGAAGCGGTTCAAGAATCCGTGCACCCATCCGCGTATGCTCGCAGACCTGCCGGTACTCGTCCTTGGTCAGCTTGCCAGGCTTGTCCAGGATTGCCGAGGGCACCCCGAGCTTGCCGATGTCATGCAGCAATCCGCCGCGATGCATATTGTCCAGCTCCTCTTCGTCCAGGCCCATGCGGCGGCCAATCTGCAAGGCCATTTGCGTAACCCGCTCGGAATGCCCGGCGGTCCACGGCGATTTGATATCGATGGCCCGGGCCAAGGCATACAAGGTTCCCCAGGAAAAGGCGTCGAGCTGCTCGAGGAGCCTGGCATTGGAGAGGGCCACAGCGATCTGATCGGCTACGTGTCTGGCCTGCTGCAGGTCATCATCTGAGATGTCGCTGGATTGGTCGATGCTGAGAATAAGGAAGCCCGTTACTCCGTGCTGGTGGTCTAAGGGGAGGAGGCATGTCCGGCCGGCTCCCTCCAGGATGAAATGAGGGAGCTGGTTCTGATCAGGCTGAGCGGGCTCGAGCATATGCCAGGCTCGACCATGGTTCAGGATCTCCATCTCAGTGGGTGTAAGCGTGATCGTTGCCGGCTCGGCCCCCAACTGTCCGCCCTTCATGAAGAGCCGGCCTTGAGAGGTCTGTCGGCTCTCCAGCAGAAATACCCCGACGTCCCGGCAGGCTATGAGCTCGGGCAACTTGTCCAGAACGATGGCTATGACGCTCTGGGTGTTCAAGGAGCTTAGGACACTGCGGACAATCTCGTCGGTCAGGGAGATGGTCTGAAACTGACGACCCAATCGTTGCGTCATCCAGTTGAACGAGGAGGCCAGCTCGGCGAACTCATCATCCTGTTGCAGGACGACCGCCGTGTTGAAGTTGCCGGCGGCGACGCGTTTGGTCGCTTTGTTGAGCTTTTCCAGCGGGACCAGCTGATCTCTGATCTTCCGTGAGCTCAAGAGCAGGACAACAAGCAGAGCCAGCCCGCTGGTCAAGGCAAGAATAATCGTGAACTGGCGGAATGGGGCAAAGAGATATGCCTTGGAGGTATGCAGGAGGATAACCCACTTGTCGGTGAGGAAATGGTATTTGAGAAAAAGGGACCAAAAGTGACTCTCATAGGCTGTCTCCTCGAGCTGGAGCTCGAACGAGCCGCTGCTCTCAGCCTTGAGTCGTTGGATGGAGGGTTCAGCCAGAGGAGGCGGATCGGTGAAGGTTGTGTGCAGAATCTGTCCCTGGGAATTGGCGATGCAGACCTCTCTCTGGGGTGGAAGGAGCTCCCGGGAGAGGGGCTTCCAGAGAAAGTCCTTCCGAATACGGGCATACAGCAGAGGCAACAGGGTGTTCCCCTCGGCTGTCAGGGAACGCAGCAAGAGCATATTCTTTTGGGAGCTTCCCGAATGGAGGAGGGTTTTGCCTTGCTGGAGATGGCGGCGCTGTGCCGCCGTCAGTGCCGGCGGATCGAAGGTCTGACCAAGGATGGAGACGACCGCCTCGTCTTGGCTGAGCAGGCTCAGGGCGGAAAAATGTTTTCTCAGCCCATGATTGATGGCCTCGGCCTGATTTCCGGAGCGTGGAGGCATCCGGAGATTCTGGGCAGCAGAGCGGAGCTCGGAGTCGAGATAGCCGAGCCTTTCAAACAGGCTCATGCCAAGGGCCTTGGCTGCGGAATGCAGCCTGTGATCATTCTGCTGCTCGAGGTGCGAGCCGAGCTGGTAGAGCGTCAGACCTGCCAGCGCGGCTATAGGCACAAGGGCGCAGGCAATGAAGCTGAAAAAAAGACGTCGGGCAACCTTGCTCTGGAATGAGCTCGTCTGGATTCTCATGGGCGCCGGTTTGGGTTCGAGTCAGAAGTGTTGGGCCAGACCGACGAACTCGCCGTTGTTGGCCCTGACAATATCGTCTCGGCTGGCCGCGGCGGTGAGCGGCGGCTGGCTTTTTCCGTCTCGGCCGACACTGTAGAGGTCATAGTCGGAGTTCAAAGGGACCAGGAAGCGGTCCTTGCGGACTTGGCCTGGTATCGCTCCAGATATTGGCTGATAGCGGTACGGGTTGCCCCAGGGGTCGGTTATGCCGGCCTCGTCAATAGCGTTTAGGCTAGGAGGATAGCTTGAGCCCTCGGTCTCGTTGTAGAAGATGGTCATCTTCTTCTCCAGCATGCGGATCTCGGCCACGGCTCGTCCAATTTGGGCGCGGTAGATGTAATGCTGCATGGCTGGAATGGCCAGAGAAGCAAGGATGGAGATGATGCCCAGGACGATGCACAGCTCCAAAAGGGTAAAGCCATCGGAGACCGGCGACCCGTTCTGAGCTTCATGCTGATCTGCGTCCGAGTGCATTCGCAAAAAATTGCAAGTTGCGTTCCCTTCAAGCAGAAGGCCCTAGTCTGGCTCGATTCGGAAGCGGTGGGGCATTTCCGAAAGCTCTGCACGGGACATCCAGGCAGGGGCCCAATGGGTTGAAAAGAATTTGCTTCCGGCTGACAGAATCTGACAAGAGGCTGTTCGAAAGCGCTGGGCTCAATAGGAGAGTCTGGCTGTTACAGGAAAACAGAGCTCGGCGGGGATTCCTGGAAGTACTCGGCCAAGCCGCGGATGCGCTGCTCGGTTGACTGGGTGTCCGTGGTGATGGCCGCCTCCGGGCAGAGCCGGACGCACCTGTGGCAGAGAAAGCAGTCCTCGCCGAACACCGGCCGATCATCGAGCTTGATTGCTCCGGACGGGCAGTGCTCTTCGCAGATGCCGCACTGGGTGCATCGCTCTGAGTGGACGGTAAAGCCCGGATGGGCGGCCATGGCGGTCTCGAGGTTTATCTCGGCCGCTCTGTCCAAGACCTTTTGTGGCTGGTAGGCCAAGGCCTGCGAACCGATGCCTTGCGGCACGGAGTGAGCCAGGCGCTGCAGGACCTCCTGGACCAGGCTGCGGGTGAGCTCGTCTTCCTCATGGTCGGGGTGGCCTTGCCCGAGTGGCTCGTCTGACTGCCACAGGCTGGAGTGGACGGCCAGGAGCTTGGCTGCTCCGAGGAGCCCATACCCTTTGGCCACGAGTGCTCGCCCCATGTCTTCCAGGGCCGTTCCGCTGGTTACCCCGCCATAGGTGGCGAAAGGCACGGCGAAACACTCGCGGCTGCATACCACCAGCCGATCGATGAGCTCGAGGACCGGGGGTACGGGGTGCAAGGCATATACGGGTGATCCGATCCAGAGACAGAGCCTCTGGCCCTCGGGTGGGGTTGTGAGTGGCGTGGTTCTCTGGTTGCCCCGCCACAGCTCCAGGGTGTCCACGGGAGCTCCGGCCTGAAGCAGGGCGGCCTCGATTACTTCGGCGACATGCTTGGTGCTGCCGCCCGGAGAGGAGTAAATGATCCGATGGACGATGTCATGGTGCGGCACCAGAAAATCCTCCGGGTTTTGTCTGGTTATCCAGATGGGGGCCACGGCTCCAAAGGTTGAAGGCCTGGCGATGGTGAGATGGAAACGCGGCGCACCATAGCAGAGAGCGGCAAGGGCCGCAAGCAGCTCGTGCAGGTCGTGGGCTGCCGACGATGGCCAGAGGAGCGCGACCCAGCCAGGGATCAGGCCGTCATCATGGACTCGGGGATGTCGCTGAGCTTCTGGGCCACGGCTGCGATGTAGTACAGGGGCTCTCCGGCGATGTTCAGCCGGTGGCAGTAGCGCTTGTAGGCCTCCATCTGAATGACGTCGCGCCTGGTCAGACGGTTCATCAAGCCGGAAAATCCGGTGCTCTGCTCTCCCCGCAGGAAGTCCTCCTTGATGTTGAAGGCGATCCAGCCGCCGTCTTGAATCAGATTGAAGGCGGACAGAAAAGCCTTGGCCGGGATATCTCCGTAGCCTAGAGCAGCCACCACGGTCAGAGCGTTGAAGTCCCACTGGCGCAGGTGCTCCTCGAGCTCCAGGGGGAGATCGGTGAAGTCGGCCACATGGTACTCATTGTAGACCCAGGGGCGGTCTCGCTCAGTGGACGCCTTGGCCTCGGGGATGATATCGGTGCCGACGATCCTGCGCGTGCCCAGGGTCTGCAGGACCTCGCCGACCATGCCGTTGCCGGCGCCAAGGTCCAGGACGCAAAGATCTTCCGGGGGAAATCCATGCTCGTTGAGCGTCTCCTCCAGAAGCCCGACGACTCGATTTGGCGAGTTGCAGCGCAAGGTGCGGTAGAAGATGGTTTCGTAGAGGCCGGGGATGTTGTAAACCTCGTGGTAATCGTGGAAGCGGATCCGGTGCCACGTATCTTCGTACTTGACCTCGCACCACTCCTCATCCTGGTCCAGATCCCGCTTGCGGGGGAATCGGATGGGATAGGGACCGCCCTCGATGACCTCCTCGAACATATCTATGTTTTCCTGGCTCATAAATCCTCCTTCAGTTGGATCACCTTTCTGGTGACAAGCTGATTGTCAAGCATATTGAAAGAATACCGTTTTGAGGCAGGAAAAGCAATGGTCGCATGGCTTTTTTCCTGGCTCACTGCACGTGTCCTGGGGCAGGCATAGGGCATTCGAGCTCGGGCTGCCGGTGTTCCTCAGGCAAGGCCTGCTCGGTGCGGTGGTCAGCCCTCTTCGGAGAGGGGCTCGTGGGGGAGGATAAGGCTGCGTCCGCTCTTTTTGATCTTGCCGGACTGCTTCAGGGCCTTCATGGCCCGGGTGATGCTGACTCGATGGGCACCGACCAGAAAGCTGAGATCTTCGTGGGTGATGGGGAAGCTGATGACCCGGCCTCGGCTGTCCTCCTGCCCGTGCTCGTTGGCCACGTTGACGAGAACGTTGTAAAGCCGGTCCTCAAGGCTGCTCAGGGTCATGCTCCCCACGCGGGTGGTCAAAGAGGAGACCTGCTCGCTGAGGCGCTTGATGACCTGGAGCCCGATGGACGGATTCTCGTGGATCAGCCGGTCGAACATGCCTTGAGTGAAGCCGCAGATGAGGGTTTTTTCCATGGCCGAGGCGGTTACCGGAAAGAGGCTGTCCCGTTCACTGAGCATGTATTCGCCGACAAAGTCGCCGGCCTTGCGGATATCCAAGAGGATCTCCGTGCCGTCCTCGAGATTCTTGCTCAACCTGACTCGGCCTCCCTTGATCAGGAAGAGCTTGTCGGCCGGGTCGCCCTGCAGGAAGATGATCTGGCCGGGCTCGTAGATCGAGCGCAGGGCGTTTTTGGCCAGGAAAGCCCGTTCCTCACCGGAGAGATTTTCGAAGATCCAGAGCTGGCCGAGGCATTTTCCGGCCAGCTCAAGATCGTCCGGAGCCATGTTCTGGCAGACGCATCCAGAAGCCATAGGGTCCCTCCAGGGACGGTTCCTAAAAAGGCCTGGTCCGGGCAAACATCCAGGCACACTGGAACAAGGCGCTTGTCAGGCGCTTGAAGAACAGCGTATCCCAAGGGCGGCGGGGAGGCAATCTGGAAACAGCCACGGGCGATTCAGCCTTGGCCGGCCATCATGTCCTGGAAGTTCTCCACCGGAGTCCCCAAGGCATCGGCTAGACGGTCCATGGAGTTGAACAAGGCGATGACATGGATGCCCTCCAGAATGGCCTCATCGGACAGCCCGGTGCGGCGCAACGCCTCGATGTCCTCCGGGCTGATCCGGGCCGGCTCCTGAGTCATTCTTTCGGAGAAGATCAGCAGGGCCTTGGCGGTTTCCTCGATCAGCCTGCTGGAGCGGACATCCTGGAGAATAGCTTGGACCTCGCCCTTGGTGAAACCTTGGGCCATGGCCATGGCCCCGTGGGCGTCGATTCAGTAGGCGCAATCATTAAGCGTGGAAACATAGGCGGCCAGAAGCTCCTTGGTCGACCTGGGCAGGGCGTGCTCTTCGATCATCAGCCGCTTGACGAAGAGGGCCAAAGGCTCCAGGAGATCCGGACGCAGGGACATGGACTGGAAGATGGCCGGGACCATGCCAAAGCTCTCTTCAAGGGCACGGTAGACAGGCGACAGCTGCTCGTCAGCCTCGGTAACCGGTATGGTGCGGACAGTGCTCATACATTCTCCTCCCTCTCTTTTTCTTGCAGCCTCGCACGGCCAGGCGAAAGGGTGCAGTAGCAAAGGCTACAAGGGCAAGGGACGATTGGTGATGCCCTTCTGATTCTCTCTGCGTCGGCGGAGGTTAGCCTTGAACAACCGGTATCAGGGTGCTCTCCGGGTGTAGACAAAGGACTCCCGATCTACTCGGTCGGGGTTGATCCCCAGGGTTTGGAGCTCCTCGAGAACCGAGTCCTGCATACCGGGCGGCCCGCAGAGATAGATGGCCGATTGGGTCGGGTCGCAGTGCCTGGCTATGATCTCCCGGTCGATATGGCCCTGCTCGAAGGCAATGCGGCCATCTGCCTGCCGTTCTTGGGGAACATTCTTTTCACGGCTGAGGACGTGCACAATCCGAAGGTTCAGCCGGCTTATGAAGCTGCTGAGCTCGTCTTCGGCGAAGATGTTCTTCCTGGTCTGGTTGCACCAGAACAGGGTCAGGCTCTTGTTGCTTCCCTCTTCCGCAAAATGGCGGAGCACGCTCAAGAACGGCGTGATGCCCACGCCTCCGGCAATCATGACAATGGGGTCCTGGTACTCGATCTTTTGGCAGAAGCTTCCGAACGGCCCGGAGATCTCGACCTCCTGCCCAGTCTCTAAGTCGTGCAGGGCTTGGGTAAAGTCGCCGGCCTTCTTGACCGTAAGACGGAGGTAATCATCTCCAGGCGCACAGGAGATGGTAAAGGGGTGGGCTTCACTCCAGGAGTCGTTATTCTTGATACGCAAGGACGCGAACTGCCCCGGGCGGTAGCTTTTGAAGCGCTCCTCCTTGGGCTTGGCCAGATACACTGAGACAACGTCCTCAGTTTCTGGCACTTTTTTGAGCACCTCGGTTTTTTTCTTGGTTGCTTGGTTCACAGTCATAAACCTCGTGATCTCAAGGGGTGCTCAGATCTGCCGCAGGAAGCGGCGGGAGATGGCAACGGTCTCGGCCGGTCGTTCCTCATGCGGCATGTGCCCGCAGGCGTCGAAGACCGTAAGCTCAGCCGCCGGGATGTCTTGAGCCAGCCTGTGCCCGAAGCGTAAGGGGATCACGGTGTCTTGGGCTCCCCAAACGAGGCGAGCTGGGACAGGAATGCTCCCATAACGGGCCAGCCAGGCCTCGGCCTCAGGGGGGACCAGCTGCCCGGCTGCCTCCAGCACGGCCCGGTGGGCTCCCGGCAGCCGCAATGGAGCGCTGTACCCCCGAATTATCTCCGCTGAGAGCTTGCCAGGCCGATACATGGACTGCTTCAGCAGGTTCCTGGCAATGCACGTGCTTGGCAACAGGGAAAGGGTCAGGCGATTGATGACCGGCGTTCTCAGGATCCGCAGAAAAGCAGGCGGGTCCTGCACATAGGCTGCTGCATCCAGGAGGATGAGCCCGCTGAGCAGAGAGGCGGCCCGGTCCTGGAGCTTCAAGGCAGCCAGCAAGGCCACGGTCCCGCCGAAAGAGTGCCCAGCCAAGACAACATCCTTCAGGCCGAGGAGACGGATGAGGTCCAGGAGCAGATCAGCCTGGTGGTCAGGCGAATAGCGTGCTCCAGGCGGTTTGTCGGACAGGCCAAAGCCTTTCAGGTCGGGAGCGATGACGCGGTGATCCTCGGAGAGCTCCCGAAGAAATCGCCTCCACGTAAAGGAGGAGGCTCCGAATCCATGCAGCAGGACAATGGCCCGGCCCTGGCCGCGTTCCCGGTAATGCAGCCTTACGCCCTGACAGGAAAGCCGGTTCTCGGGCTGCAGCTCCTCGGGGAAGCTCGGTCCGCTTGCTGGAGCCTGCAGCGGCGATCTGCCGTATTTCTGGGCTCGGACATGCATCTCAGCCCTCCGGTGGCTCCTCCTGTACCGATGCGAAACGCTTCTTCAGCTCATCACGGACCTCGTCGGGCATGAGCTTCCGCAGGGCCCTGGAGTCGGGATGGAAAAGGGCGAAGTCTCCGGCAGCCCTGGCCAGCTCCCGGCCTCGCTCGTCCCCGAGGGAAGCGGCCATTTTGGCCTGCTTGTCGTTGATCCGCTCCTCGACCCAGCCGGTGGCTTGGAGCACCATGTCCACTGTGACCGGCTTGAGGAAGTCGACCTGGATGGACTTGGTCAGGATGATGCGTTCCAAGAGGTGAATGGCTGTCCAGGCCATGGTCTCGTCCAGCATGGTGGAGATAATGCCGCCATGCAGGAGATTACGCCAGCCTCGGACGTGGCCGGGCGGGATGATTCTGGAGTAGAGACGGGTCCCGTCGGTCTGAAAGGTCATGTGCAGACCGCAGGGGTTGTCCGTTCCGCAGGCGAAGCAGTCCGAATCGGTGTTGGGCAAGGCCTGCAGGTGGTGAGATTCCTTCATTGTCTTTCCTTCAGCTTAGAGCAGGCGATACATGACATAGGCCTCAACCAGACCGAACCGGGCGTGTTGGAAGGCCTTGGGGAGTCTGCCGGCGATCTCGAAGCCCATTTTCTGCCAGAGCCGAACAGCTGCCAGGTTCGTGCTGACTACAAGGTTATACTGCATGGCCGAATAGCCGAGCCGTTTAGCTTCGTCCAGGGAATGGGCGCACATGGCCTGGCCGATGCCCTGTCCCTGAGCGCTCTGTGCGACCATGTAGCCGGCGTTGCAGACGTGGGAGCCCCGTCCGGGCTGATTGGTTTTCAGGTAGTAAGTCCCCAAGATGCATGCATTTCGTTCGGCAACATAGGCCGCTTGAGGGGCCTCCAGCCAGATTCGCAGGGCCTCCTCGCGGCTGGTATCCGGCGGATAAACGTATGTCTCACCCAGGGGAACGATTTCGCTGAAGATGTTCCAAACGGCATCCCGATCCTTGCTTTCAGCGGCTCGAATGTTCAGCATCGGCCAATCGTCCAGCGGGTCCTACCCTGGTTCGGCTCGAGGCCTTCGTTGTCTGGGTGATTCGGACCTGGAGTCCTGTCTGCCTGTGGCGTCCATTTTTCCCCTTCAAGGCCGGCCAGTCAAGGGAGGGACTGAGGTCTGAGACGTTCCTGGCCGGGAGCATTGCTGGCGGCCAGGCAGGGCCTCCTCCGGGATGCCCTGGACTGGCCAGGGCAGGCAGCTTGTTCAGCGGGGATGATCATGATAGATATGAAGCAACGGAGGCTTTTTGCTGCTTGAAAGAAAGCCTGGCTCGAGCCTCCGATTACACGGTAGCCGGCTGCCAGTGAAGCCGAATGACGGTCTGTCCACAGGAACGGCTGTGTCGCCCGCATGAGCTCCCTGCGGCGAACGGAACGCCAAGCGAATGTTCCGCGCTCGGGCCGAACCGGTAGGCAGACAGGAATGCCTGTCAAAGCCTTCAGGGTGCGTATACCTTGGAAAGCCCTCTGCACCCGCTGCCATGAGCGCCTGAGGAACGGAGATGCCCTGCCCTGCCGCAAGACCCCGACGAAAGCCACGGCCCGAGAGGCCTGCCCGTAAGCACTGGAAGGCGGCCAGTCTGCTGATACCGCTTTGCCTGGTCTCGTTTGTCCTGACGGGCTGCCTGCCCAGGAACCAGCCCGCGGATATGACCGAGCTGCTGTCCTTGCCTCAGGAGCCCGCCGCCTTCGAGTCCAGCGAAGGCGAGCAGCGGGCTGGGGTTCAGGAACAGGACCAGGAGGATTCCGCTGAGTTCCTCCGGGCCATGCATTTTTTGCCCTGGCGCTCCAGCGGGCCCTTGTTCAACGCCACCCAAGCCTTCGGCGATGTCAAAGGGTTCAAGGAGGATGTTTTCTACGGGGAGAACCTCCGGCCCAGACCGAAAGGATGGGTCGACAGGCTGCTCGAAAGATGCCGTCCGGAGGCCTATCCGTCTCTTCAGGCCAAGGCGGTGACCGTCCGGGCGGCAAACGTCCGGGTGCTGCCCACCGGCAAACCGGCCTTTAAAGATCCTCGTCAGGCCGGCCAAGGCTTCCCTTTTGACTATTTGCAGTACTCCTCGCTCTGGGCCAACACGCCTGTACAGGTGACCCATGCGACCAGGGACCGCTCTTGGTACTTTGTCGAAACCGCCCATGTCTATGGCTGGGTCCGGGCTGAGGCCCTGGCCTTTCTATCCGATCATCTGGCCGAACGGATTCGATCCCTGCCCTTGCTGGCAGTGAGCAGCGACGGATTCCCGGTTCGGGACAGACAGGGTCGATTCCTTTTCCGCGGCCGGGTGGGCATGCTCCTGCCCATCCTTTCCCGGCAGGGGAAAGGGTATCGCTGCCTGGCGCTCCGGGCGGACCAAAGCCGGGAGGCCGTGCCGGCGAACGTGGCCATAGAGCCAGGGCAGGCGGGCCTTTATCCGCTGAGCCCTCTTCGGAGCGTCATGGCCGGAACCGCCCGGGAGCTCCTCGGGCAAAGCTACGGCTGGGGCGGGCTCTATGGCAACAGGGACTGCTCAGCCACCGTGCGGGATTTTTTCATACCCTTCGGCATCTGGCTGCCCCGGAACTCAGCCCAGCAGGCCGAAATGGGCCGGCGCATCGATTTGGAAACGGAAACGGTCCGAAAAAAAAAGCAGATCATCCTGGATCGCGGTGTCCCTTTCCTGACCCTGATCACCATGCCAGGCCACGTCATGCTCTATGTCGGCAGCCTTGGCGATAGAGCCGCGGTGCTTCACACCCTGTGGGGGTTGCGGACCAGGGATCTGCTCGGACGCGAGGGCAGGCTGATCGTCGGCTCGACTGTTATCACCGACCTGTATCCGGGAAAGGACGTGGCTTTTCTGGACAGGCCTGGCGGGGAGCTGTTGCATCGGATTACCGGCATGACCAGTCTGGCCCGAGGCGTGCGGGGGTGGGACAAGGCTCCGTTTGATAGGAGGCTGCCGTGAGGTCAGCTCGGGTCTGTCTTGACCGTCAGACAGTGCTCCATGCCGGCTTCAACAAAGGACTCACCCTGAACCCAGAACAAGCGGAATATACTCCACAGTCGGGGAATGAACAATGACAGGCCGCACCGATTGGTTAGGGCCGCAGGAGCGGGGTTCTTCACAGAAGCCGCTGCGGGTGGTTCCCAAAGAGGAGGCCGTCTTTTGGATGGACGGGCAGGGGCGCTGGCGCAATGCGCACGGCCGTTTCGAGCATCCCAGGATTGCCCGGCGTTTCCATTCCTGCATCCATTGGGACGAGCAGGGCTTCTATCTCTTTCAAGAGCACCCCGGTTACCTGGAAAAGATCTACTTCCCTTGCGAGGATACGGCCCTGTTTGCCATAGATTTCAAGGATGGATCACGACCGACCCTGGTTTTGAACACCGGCAAGGAGATCACCCTCGAGCCGGAGTCCCTTTTTATCCGCAATGACAGCCTGTATCAAGACGCCGGGGATCGGCGCATCAAGCTTTCCGAGCGCGTCCTGATCAAGCTTTGCCGCTTTATGGATTTTGAGCACGATCCTCCGATCTTGCGTCTGCCTCAGGGAAGCTTCCCTATACTCTGCCGTGACAGCCAAGCCTGGGGAGGGTTTGGAGAGGAGCCATGACTGAATCGGGAACGAGCCTTGAGCTCATTTATCCGAAGTGGCCTGAAGGAAGCTTATGGAGCACGATCTGGTTCAGGTTTCCGATTCTGGCCTTGACCACCGTGGCCGGCTTGTGCCCGGAGGGCTATCAGGTCCGGATTGTGGACGAGAATGTTCAGAGCCTCGATTTTTCGAATCCGCCGGATCTGGTGGGCATCAGCCTGATGACCCCCCTGGCCGCCAGAGGCTATGTCATTGCCGATAGATACAGACAGGCCGGAGTTCCTGTGGTCCTGGGCGGCATTCATCCAACCATGGAGCCGGAGGAGGCCATCCAGCATGCCGACGCCGTCGTCCTGGGCGAGGCGGAAAGGGTTTGGCCTCGTCTGCTGGAGGATTTCCAACAGGGCAAGCTGAAGCGTTACTACAAAGACTCAGGTTTCCCTGAGCTGGAAGGACAGCCTCAGCCGCGCCGGGATCTGCTGCCTGGAAAGGGGTACTTCTTCCGCAACACCCTGCAGACCACTCGGGGTTGTCCGCACAACTGCAGCTTCTGCTCGGTGACCTCCTTTTACGGACGGACCTTTCGCTCCCGTCCCATCGGCGAGGTGGTTGACGAGCTTGAGGGCATGCAGGGCCGGGGCGTCTTCTTCGTCGACGACAACATCGCCGGCAACCCCGGCTACGCCAAGGAACTTTTCCGGGCTATTGAGCCGTTGAAGATCAACTGGTTCAGCCAGGCCTCCCTGAATATGGCCAGGGACGAGGAGCTGCTCAGGCTGGCGGCTGACAGCGGCTGTAAGGGCTTGTTCATCGGCTTTGAGTCCTTGTCGCAGGAAACCATCCGGAGCATGGGCAAGTCGCCCAACCGGGTCCCGGAGTACTGCCGGTCCATCGAAGCCCTTCACGATTACGGCATCGGCATCCAGGGGTCCTTCATCTTCGGCACGGACAGCGACGACGAGCGCGTCTTTGCCGACACCCTGCGCTTTGTTGAGGCCAACAGGCTGGAGGCCGTTCTGTTTACGCTCCTGACGCCTTTTCCCGGCACCCAGCTCCGTGACAGCTTGTCCAAGTCCGGCCGCATACTTGCCTGTGAATGGGACAAGTACGATATGAACCACGTCGTCTTCCAGCCGAAGAAGATGACCCCGGAAACCCTTCGCTTAGGATTCCTGTGGCTGCATAGGAAGGTCTACGGCTATCCGTCCATACTCAAGCGCTTGTTCCCTTTCAACAGGAGCGGGGGGTTCTTCACTGTTCAGAATGTCGGCTTCAGACAGGCCTGGAAGCGCTGCATCCCTGAGTTGGCCAAGGATGAGCCAGGTTGAGATCCGGCCGGGTTGATGGACTTGCCCACCATCCTCCGGGGGAGACTGCTGACCGCTTTGGACACCAGGCTGGCGTTTTTTGGGTTGGCCAGGCGCTTGCAGTTTCGATAGATTCGAGTAGAATAGAAAGTACCTTGCGCGGACCTGCGCGATTGCGGTTCGCATGCCAGGAGGTGTGATCTGTGCCGAAGCCCTCTCGGGAAATGTCCGAGCCGTCGGGGGCGAAGCTGCAGACGCGGCTCTGCTGAGCGCTTAATTCTCCCTTTTTTCTCTTCTGGTGTGGTCCACCCTTTCTCTTTCGATCCTGCTCGCAAGCCTCCGACTGCCTGAGATACGCTGAGCCCCCTCTGTTACAACGACCCGCCAGGGCGTGCAGTTCGATTGCAGACTGCTCGCTCATCCCTGTTGACTTTCGTCCACCAGCCGTTCCGACCGTCGAACCCTGTGAGGCAGTGATTTCCCCCGCTTTGGCAATGAGCTACTTGAATAGCTAGGTCATACAGAGCCGGGCACGGCCAGAGGCAGCCGGGTCTCGTGAATGCAGCTGCTTTGTGCCGTATGTTTACCCAACCATGCCAATAGAAAGGCGTGTCCTTAAGGAAACGCCAAGAAGGAGGAGCCCATGGTTCCCTTGCAGGAGCATATTGCCGGTGTGCATCAGGGCACGAGGAGCTTTGAGAACGCCTTTCAGAGCGTCGCTAGGATGATTCTGGAGGATGAGTTCGAAAAAGTTACAGTCAATGGGAAGACCACTTACGACTTCAAGATATTCCGTCGCGGTCGGAAGCACATCGTTGGAATGTACGACGAGATCAACAGCTTTGTAGCCTATGTCAAGGATGCCTCGGAAGGCGGATCTTCCAAGGAGATGGCCTATGTGCTGGTCGGTGAGCCGGGCAACGGGAAGACCTTCTTTGTTGACTTCCTCTGTGCCAAGTATCGCGAGTTCTTGAGTGCGAAGCAAAACGCCAGGTACACCTTCCGCTTCAAGAACCTGGAGCGGCTGGAGACCTATGGACAGATTCGGAGCATCGAGTCCCAGACCTATGAGGACCCCTTAATCCTGGCCATGAACCTCTTCGAGAGCCGCGAGCGGAGCTTGGACTATCTGGCATCAGAGCATGGCTTCAGTGACGACGAGTTGGAGCGGCTTGTGGACAACTACCGTCCCCTTGGAGCTTGCACCGGATACATTTGGCAGAACATCCGGGAGTTCGCAGACGGCGACATCCAGACCATGCTCGATTTTGTGGAGGTCGTGCCTGTGCCCTTGGTGGAAAGCCTGGGCACAATCACCGGCAAGTATCCGGCCAAGGACAAGATCACCTCTTCGGCTGTGGACCTGGTGGGTGAGGAGTCCATTCAGCGTCTCCTGCACATTACGGATACGAACAATCCCTACCGATTCGACCTCCGGCGAGGGGCATTGGCCCGTGTTGCCGGCGGGGGCATCCATTTCAGCGACGAGATTTACAAGAACAAGAAGGACCTGGTTCAGGTCTACCTTGGGGTTATTCAGAACAGGGAGATTGAGCTGGACGGCTTCAAATGGCCTTTGGATACATTGGTCATTGCCACGAGCAACAACTCCGAGTTCAACCAATTTCTGGCCGAGAAGGAGGAAGCGCCCATCATCGATCGTTGCCGGATTTGCTATGTCTCGCACAACACCAACTACCGCCTGCAGGAGGAGCTGACCCGATATGCCGTGGGCAGCGAGACCAAGACCACCCTGGCCAGAGAGCGACTCCACCAGGACCCCAACCTGAACTATGCCGCCTCGGTAGCCGTGGTGCTCTCCCGCCTGCCCAGATCAGAGAAGCTGACTGCGGTGGAGATGATGAAGCTGGCTGCTGGAGAGGTGGCCGGAGACAAGAGCATCAAGACCCTCTCTGAGGTCATCGACACCCTGAACCAGGAGACGGACGTGACCAGACGCTTCGGTCAGAAAGGTCTCGGCCAGCGCAATCTGGGGCGGGCCATCCAGCTAATGGTCGAGAGCTCCGAGACCAATGAGGGGCAGTGCATGTTCGCCTACGACATCTTCAACACCCTGGAGCGGATCATTCTTGATTACGTTCCGGATACGAACGACCGCTCCCGTTACCTCGAGGATCTGGCCGTGGCCAAGGGCCTCTACCGGGAGCGGATTATGACCGAGATGTTCAATGCTTACATGGATGAGCCTCTGGCCATTCGCAAGGATGTGCTCAACTATGTGAACATGATCATCGGCATCGATGCCGAGAACCTGGGCCGGGACAGGATGTGGAAGTATAAGGACCCGCAAACCGGGGAGCTGCGAGCCTTAAAGATAGATGAGCGCTTCATCAACAGCGTGGAGAAGCGCCTGGGGCTGGAGACCTCGGAGCAGCGCGAGACCTTTCGGATGTCGGTCCGCAAGATTTACGGGCAAAAGATTACGGTCAATCCGAACTACGACTTCATGGATAACATCGAGCTGGTCAAGGCGGTTACTGATGTGCGCTTGAAGTCGGATATCGCTGGAGCGGGAAGCCTGGTCGGAGCCCTGGCCAACCGGAGCAATGAGGAGAATCAGAAGTTGTACAACCGCATGATCGAAACCATGTTGAACAAGCTGAGCTACTGCCAGACCTGCGCTCAAAAGACCATAGAGTACTTCTGTACCCAGGACGACGAGATGTAAGCCATTCTGGGCGATAGGCATCGCCCAGAATGGCTTATACCAAGGAATAATGAACCAGAAAGAAATGCCTATTTCTGGAATCGCTTTCCCCAGGCAGCAATTGTGGAGCTTTTTGGAGCTATGGAGATGAAGGAAAAGCAGAGAGGAAGCCGTGAAAGGCTTCACATGAAAGATAAAGGGGGTGAACGGTTGGACCACTCCATGGAGAAAGCATATCGAGGCAGGCTCTTGAGGCAGGGCATCGATTCAGCCGAGGCGGGGCTGCCGCATCTGCTCGATGGGCATGATCTGCTTGCTGTCCAAGCCATGAGCCGACCGCAGGGAACCACGGCCGTTTGCCTGCGTTCTCTGGAGGAGCTTCTGGAGCGGGACAGGCAGCGCGAGAAGGACGGCTTTCCGCGCAAGATCAAGGTGGGCAGGCTGGTCCGGCCGGGACGCGGCACCAAGGACCGGATCACCGTCGTGCCGACGACCGTGGAGGAGAAGCTCTTGCACGACCGGGTCCGGGCTGAGGAGGAAGGGGGCGGAAGCGGCGGTTCAGGTGAGGGAGAGGAAGGCGAGGTCATTGGGGAGCGCCCCATCGACGATCCGGCCTCGGAAGGCCAGGGCGGGGCTGGTGAGGGGCAGGGAGGCTCGCATGAGCTGGAATCGGATGCCTACGAGATCGGACGGATTCTCACCGAGCAGTTCGAGCTGCCCAACCTTCGCAATAAAGGCAAGAAGCGCTCCTTAAGCCATTACACCTATGACCTGACCGACAAGCATCGCGGCAGCGGGCAGCTCCTGGACAAGAAGGCCACCTTGAAGAAGATTCTGGAAACCAATGTCAGCCTGGGCAACGTGCCGGACGTTCGCCGCATCGATCCGACCCGCTTTCTGGTCTCGCCGTCGGATAAGATCTTTCGCATCCTCTCCCGTGAACGCGAGTACGACTCCCAGGCCCTGGTCTTTTTCCTGCGGGATTACTCCGGCTCCATGTGGGGGAGACCCACGGAGGTGGTCGTCTCCCAGCATGTCCTCATTTACAGCTGGCTGCTCTATCAGTACGCCCGACAGGTGGAAACCCGTTTCGTGCTTCACGATACCGAGGCCAAGGAGGTCCAGGACTTCTACACCTACTACAACCTGCGTGTGGCCGGAGGAACCAGGATCGTCTCCGCTTACCGTCTGGTCAACGAGATCATCGAGCGCGAAAGCCTCTATCGGGATTACAATCTCTACGTCTTCCACGGGACGGACGGTGACGATTGGGACAAGGACGGCGGGGACACCCTGCCGGAGCTGAGGCGCATGCTGGACTCCACCAACCGGGTCGGCATTACCGTAGCCGGTTCCCCTGGTCAATCTGGACGCAGCAACCTGGAAGCCTACCTGGATGCTTCCCGGCTTTTGAAGCAGAGGCCTGAGTCCCTCCGTCTGGACAGGATCGACGAGGATGCCGACGAGCAGAGGCTCATCCAGGGGATACGGCGCCTGACCTCGGAAGATACGCGGACCAGGCAGTCGGCCGAGGCCTGAATCAAACCCGGGAGTGTCTCATGCAGCTCATCGATCAGCACAGCAAGAGAATCATGGAGGGATGCAAGGAGCGAGCCCGCGAGGCCGGGCTCCGTTTCGACGCCGAGACCCTGGAATATATCGTCACCAACAGGGACCTCCTGGAGCTCTCCTCCAAATCCATGATTCCCAACCTCTACGATTACTGGGTGCACGATGTCGAGGTCCTCAGGGAAAAGGGACGCTACGACCTCTATCCAAGCAACCCCTACGAAACGGTCATTAACACCAGGCCGGTCATTTCCTTTTATAACGACAACAACCCCGACTGGCTCAACGTAATGATCTTCTACCATGTCCTGGCCCATATCGATTTCTTTCAAAACAATCTCTTCTTCCAGCACACCTGGGACTACGACTTCAACGGCGAGGCCCTGGCTGACAAGCGGTTCATTGCCAGGCTGAGATCCGACAAGGGGCGCTGGGTCGATTACGTCATCGAGTTCACCAGAGGCATCGACAATCTGGTCGGCTACTTCGACGAGCTCTCCCGGCTCGACCAGCCTATCAAAAATGACGACGACCTGCGGCTGGACTTCTACTTCGATCATTTTCTGCAGTCGGAGCTCGGGATCAACCAGAGCGAGTACCTCAAGGAGATCGCCCTGTACAACGAGTTTCTTCAGGAAAGCCCCGATTCGGGACAGCAGCTGTTCTTTTCCAGGGTGAGCAAGGCCTGGCCCGAGTTCGACGAGAAGTACAAGAGCTGGCTGAATCTTCGGGAGTCAAGCAAAAACCGCGATCTCTTGGAGTTCGTCGCGGAGCACTCCGAGTTCTTGAACAGATACGAGAATCGCTGGATGAAGTCGGTCATGGAGGTGATCCGCAAGACCTCGCTCTTCTTTCAGCCGCAGATCAGGACCAAGATCATGAATGAAGGCTGGGCCACCTACTGGCACGAGCGGCTCTTCCTGGAGGATGAGCGTATTCGAGGCCATGAGATCAGCTTCTCCAAAACGCATAGCCAGGTCGCCTCGTTGTCGCGCCTGGGGCTGAACCCCTATGCCCTGGGTCTGCGTCTGTTTCAGGAGATCGAGGCAGCAGCCGAGGCGGGCCGCTACTCCTTCGAGTTCGAAAGAATACTCGATGCCCATGAGCGCCAAGGATACTGCCGAGAGGGTGTATCGGGCCGGAAGACACTCTTTTCGGTCAGGAGGCACCTCTGCGACTCGCAGTTTATCCGTAGCTTCGTCAGCCAGGATTTCGTCGACCGCCACCGGCTCTTTGTCGCCGGAAAGCGCTTGAAACGCTCCAAGCGAAGCTGGGAGTACTATGTCAAGAGCCGTCGGGCCGCGGATTACCGGAGCATGCTCCTTGACAAGCTCTACCACCCGCCCAGAATCGAGCACCATATCGATGACCAGGGCAAGCTCGTCCTGGTGCACCGTTTTGAAGGCAAGCCCCTGGTTGAGGAGTACATTGGCAATACGCTCCTCGGTCTGGAGTACCTCTGGGGCAGACCGGTCACATTGGAGACCCATCGGGTCGTGGAGATCAAGCAACAGTCCAGCGAGGACGAGGAGCCGGAAGTAACATGGGAGAAGGTCAGGTATATCATGAACTCCAGAAAGCTCAGCAAGCGCAGGATTTGAAAGCAGGACAGGGGAATCTCGAACGGGCCAAGCGCTTTCTGCAGACCATTAACGGTAATCGGATCTGGCGAACCCTCGGCTTCGAGCAGTTTCTGGAGCTGCTGGCAGCTGAGCCGACCACGGTCCTGCGCAATGTCTTTCAGCTCTTCCACGACATGATCAAAGGCTACCTTGGAGAAGGACACGACGAGTATCCGTGCGACGAAGAGACCATCGACTACCGCCACTATGACTGCTCCAGACTCTTTGTGGACGGGGCCGATTACCCTTTCTTCGCCGACCGCCTTTTGGCCAACAGGCTGGTCACCCTGGTGGAAACGCTCAAGAGGAGCGCCCAGCAGAACATGATCTACGTCTTCAAAGGACCTCCTGGCAGCGGCAAGAGCACCTTTTTGAACAACCTGCTCATGAAGTTCGAGGAGTATACCGGAACCAGGGAAGGGCTCATGCTGCGAACCGTGTGGACCATTCCGCCGCAGGCCATTGGATTGGAAGAAGGCAGCGGCTGCGAGTCTCCTTTGGAGAAGCCTTTGGAGGTCCCCTGCCCGAGCTTCGATCATCCTGTTCTGATCATCCCGAAGCAGTACCGGCCGGAGTTCTTTGAGACCCTTTTCGGCGGGCAGCCCATTCTGGAGCGGTTGCAGAGCGATAAGGAGTACGACTGGATCTGGCGCACCGAACCGTGCACCATTTGCAGCTCCCTGTATCAGGCTCTTCTGGAGCGGGTCAAAGACAGCGCCGCGGTTTTCCGCATGATCGGCGCCCAACCCTATCGCTTCAACCGGCGCCTCGGCGAAGGCATTAACGTGTTCATGCCCGGCGACAAGCCCCTCAAGGAGAGCAGCTACGACAACGAGGAGCTCCAGAAGCGGCTGAACGCCGCCTTCGGGGACAGCAACCTGGTCAAGTACGTGTTTTCGCAATACGCCAAAACCAACAACGGCGTCTATGCCCTCATGGACATCAAAGGGCACAACACGACCAGGCTGATGGATCTGCACAACATCGTCAGCGAGGGGCTGCACAAGGTCGGGGACATCGAGGAGCGGGTGCATTCCCTCTTTCTGGCCATCATGAACCCCGAGGACCTGCAGAGCTTCACCGAGTTTCAGTCCTTTGAAGACCGTATCGAATATATCAAGGTTCCCTATGTCATGGACTTGAATACAGAAGTTCAGATATACCGGAACACCTTCGGTGCTCAGATCGATGAAAGCTTTCTCCCCCGTGTCCTGCACAACTTCGCCCGGGTGATCATCTCCTCAAGGCTGAACACCGATTCCCCGGCCCTGCTGGAATGGATCGAGCATCCACGGAAGTACCGTCGATTCTGTGACGAGAATCTCCACCTGCTCAAAATGGAGATTTACTGCGGCAACATTCCCAAGTGGCTCAGCGAGGAGGACCGCAAGGGGCTTACCTCCGAGGTTCGGCGCTCCATAATCAACGAGGCGGAATCGGAGGGAGAGCAGGGGATCTCCGGCCGCGAGTCCATTAAGATTTTCAACGAGTTCTACTCCAGATATGCCGGCAATGGGAGCAGGCTGATCACCATGACCGTGCTGTACACCTTCTTCAGCTCGGTGCGCAGCGAGCTCATGGAGCTTATCCCCGAGGGGTTTCTTGACGCCTTGGTGCGCATGTACGACTATACGGTCCTCCAGGAGGTCAAGGAGTCCCTCTACTCCTATAACGAGGACCGGGTCGCCCGGGACTTGCAGAACTACATCTTTGCCGTGAACTTCGAGCCTCCCTCGTCGGAGAAGAGCATCTACACCGGAGAAAAGCTGGACATTACCGAGGAGTACTTCCAGAGCGTCGAGCAGCGTCTCTTCGGAGGCGGCCTGCCCGAAAGCGTCCGGAAGGGCTTGCGAGAGGATGTCCAGAAGCGCTATACCACTGAAGCTCTTCCCAAGGAGATCCTTCAGGAAGGGAAAGCCCTGTCGCAGACCGGGCTTTTTGAGGAGCTACACGAGAGATATGTCTACAATCTCAAGGAGAACGTCCTGGACCCGTTCATTGAGAACGAAAACTTCCGTCGGGCCATCAAGGACTTTGGACAGGAGGAGTTTAAGACGTACGACAAGCGCATCCAAGAGGACGTGTCCAGCCTGATCGCTAACCTTCAGGAACGCAGCGACTATACCCAGGAAGGGGCCCGGGAGATCTGCATCTATACCGTGGATCGGGACCTGGCCAGGACGTTCCGGGAAGACGGGTGAGCTGGGTCAAGGGTCCCGAGCGGAGCTGCTTGAACCGGGTTTGGCATGTCGGTCTTCTTTTCTATGAAAAAATGTGCTCTAAGCTGTTGTTTTTTGCACGTTTCGGCCGAGCCGCCTCGCTTGGTTCCATATGGTGCGGGGCTTTGAACCGCTAGGAGCCCTTCCTTTCATTCGAGCTCAGGATCCCTCAAGGATCGAATACTCAGCCGTTGGCTGTCTCTATGGTCTGTGTCGCCATGGAACCTGCGCTCGGCGCCCCGGCCGAAACGTG